>Ga0007882_10000868_pt1 | contig 17726 bp, 16 predicted proteins | sample CryBogCBH12Aug01_FD_71195 | JGI IMG/M metagenome (GOLD analysis project Ga0007882, IMG submission 71195) | Freshwater microbial communities from Crystal Bog, Wisconsin, USA - CBH12Aug09.1 | ecosystem: Environmental > Aquatic > Freshwater > Lake | place: Crystal Bog, Wisconsin, USA | collected... | reverse complement strand
GCCAGCTGCGCCGACCGCGCCGCCCACCCCTGCATCGGCCATGAGCGCGCCGATCTGGTGGTGGCCGGCTGCGCCATCCTCGACGCCATCTGCCGCCTGTGGCCGGTGGGCGCGCTGTCGGTCGCCGACCGCGGCGTAAGAGAAGGAATGCTGTTATCGATGATGCGGGCCGACGGACTCCTGGCCACGCCATGAGCCGCAAACCCAAACCGGCGGCGGGCAAAGGCGGCAGCGGCAGCCGCATGCTGACCGAACGGGTGAAAACCGCCGCCAAGCGCACCATCTCCTCGACCCGCTGGCTGCAGCGCCAGCTCAACGACCCCTATGTCGCCGAGGCCCGGCGCCTGGGCTTCCGCTCGCGCGCCGCCTTCAAGCTGCAGCAGCTGGACGACCGCTTCCATATCCTCCGGCGGGGCGTCCGGGTGGTCGATCTCGGCGCCGCCCCCGGCGGCTGGACCCAGGTGGCGGTGGAGCGGGTTAAGGCGCTGGAACCGGGCGGCGGCAAGGTGGTGGGCATCGACATCGCCGACTGGACCCCGGTGCCGGGGGCATTCCATCTGGTCCATGACTTTCTCGACGACGCCGCGCCGGAATTGCTGAAACGGGCCCTCGACGGCCCGGCCGACGTGGTGCTGTCGGACATGGCGGCGCCGGCCACCGGTCATTCGGCCACCGACCATATGCGGATCATCCATCTGTGCGAGACCGCGCTCGACTTCGCCCTTGAGGTGCTGGCACCCGGCGGCTGTTTCATCGCCAAGGTGTTCAAGGGAGGCACCGAGAAAAGCGTCCTCGACCAGCTGAAACGCCACTTCTCCTCGGTGCGCCACGCCAAGCCGGCGGCCAGCCGCGCCGAATCGGCGGAAACCTATGTGGTGGCCATGGGCTTCAAACCACCGCGTCGAGAAGCATCTCCCTGAACAGCCCGACCCGATGCTGGTCCAGGTGGTTCTTCATCTGGCCCGACATCAGGTTCAGCGCCTCCACCGGATCCATCGGCGGCTTATAGACCCGGCGGTCGGTCAGCGCGCTGAACACGTCGACGATCGCCGCCATCCGCGCCAGTTCATTCAGCTCGCCGTCCTTCAGGCCGTTGGGATAGCCGGAGCCGTCGATCTTCTCGTGATGCTGGGAGGCGATGATGCGCACCGAGGGATGAATGTCCTCACAGGCGTCGAGGAACTGGACGGTGTGGGTGACATGGCTCTTCATCACCGCGAACTCGGCCTCGTCGAGGCGGCCGGGCTTGTTCAGCACCTCATGCGGAATGGACATCTTGCCGGCGTCATGCAGCAGGCCGCCGCCGGCCAGAATCTCCTGCAGCTTGCCGCGGATGCCGGCGGCGCGGCCGAACAGCGACAGCAAGGTGGCGACCCGCATGCTATGCGCATAGGAATAGTTGTCGTGGTATTTGACCCCATCCATGATCGACTTGAAGTCATTGTTGTTGATGGCGTCCACCAGCGGCTTGCAGGAGTCGGTGACCACCCCGAAAGGCAGCGGCTCGCCGGTGGCGATGACGTCGGAGATGCGGTTGAAGGTCTCGACGGTTCCCTTCAGCGCCTTCTTCTGCAGCTCCGGCAGATGTTCCCAGCGTTCCTCGACTTTTTCGTTGAGGATGCCGCTGACACAGGCGACCAGCGTACTGCGCCGATAGGGCTTGACCAGGACTTTGTCGGTGCCGGCCCTTTGGGCCGCCCCGCGCGCCCGCTCCTCGGGGCCATGGGAGACGAAAACGACGGGGATCCCACGCAACACCTCATCCTGGTGCAGCAGCTTGATGAAATCCGCCCCATGGCCCGAGGTCACGCCGTCATCGACCAGCAGCACGTCGGGCAGGGTGACCTTGAAGGCCGCCAGGGCATGGGACGGATCGGCATAGGTCTGCAGCCGATACATCGACATCAGGGCCTTGCCGACCTCATCACGACGGGTCTGGCTGGGATCGACCAGGGCAACCAGGGCCAGCTTGGAGAGAGCTGTCATCGTGAGATTATATCACGAAAGAATGATCAGCAGCTAAGCCTCGCCAGGATCCTGTCATAGGCTTCGACCCGGGCCAGCGGGCCGATGGTGGCCAGGGTCGGCTTGCCGGCAAAGATCCTGGCCGCCGCGCGCCGCACCGCGGCGCCGTCCACCGCCTCGACATTGGCCACCACCTCGGCCAGCGGCACCAGCCGGCCGTAGGACAGCAGCTGGCGGGCCGCCTGCTCGCAGCGCGACGCGGTGCTCTCCAGCGACATCAGGATGCTGGATTTGAGCTGGGCGCGGGCCCGCAGAATTTCCTCGTCGGTGACGCCCAGGGTGACCTTCATGATTTCGTCGCAGAGCAGCGGAAGTACCTCCGCCACCTCGTCGGGGCCGGTGCCGGCATAGATGGTGAACAGGCCGCCGTCGGTATAGGACGAGGCGAAACTGTAGACCGAATAGGCCAGGCCGCGCTTCTCCCGCACCTCCTGGAACAGGCGCGACGACATGCCGCCGCCGAGCAGCGTCGACAGCACCGAGGCGGCGTAGAAATCCGGGTGCTGATAGGCGACGCCGTTGAACCCAAGCACCACATGCACCTGTTCGAGGTCCCGCTCCTCGCGGTATTCGCCGCCGCTGTAGCGGGCCGCCTCCTCGGCCACCGGCCGCTCGGCCGGCAAGGCGCGGAAGGCTTTCCCGGCCATCTCGACAACGGCCTCATGCTCAAGATTGCCGGCCGCCGACAGGATCATCCGGCCGGCGCCGTAGGTATCGCTGAGATAGCCGGCGATGGTCTGGCGGGACATGCCGCGCACCAGATCGGCGGTCCCCATCACCGGCCGTCCCACCGCCTGGTCGGGATAGGCGGTGGACTGGAAATGGTCGAAGACGATGTCATCCGGGGTGTCGAGGGCCTGGCTGATCTCCTGCACCACCACCGCCTGCTCGCGCGCCAGTTCCTCGGGATCGAGGGTGGAGTGCTGCAGGATGTCGCCGATCAGGTCGACCGCCAGGCCGACATCCTCTTTCAGGACCTTGGCGTAATAGGCCGTATGTTCGCGCGAGGTATAGGCGTTCAGATGGCCGCCGACGGCGTCCATCTCCTCGGCGATGGCGCGGGCCGAGCGGCGCTCGGTGCCCTTGAAGGCCATATGCTCGAGAAGATGGGAAACGCCGTTGATCTCCGGCGCCTCGTGGCGGGTGCCGGCATTGACCCAGACGCCGACCGAGGCCGTCTGTACCGACGGCATGGTATCGGTGACGACGGTCAGTCCATTGTCCAGGCGGGTAAGATGCAGCCCATCTTTCATGAGGTTTCCTTCGCGGCGCGGCGGACATAAGCCTTCACCGCCTCCAGGTCGTTGGGCAGAACGTCATAGCGTTCGGGTCTGGTGAACAGATCGGCGAGGCGGGCCGGCAAGGCCGGACGGACCCCGGTGGCCGCCTCCACCGCGTCGGGGAACTTGGCGGCATGGGCGGTGGCCAGCGCCACCATCGGCACCGCGGCACTGCGGCGGCGGGCCCGCCCGGCGGCGACGCCGATGGCCGAATGGGGATCCAGCAGAACGCCGCTTTCCTGGTGGACGCGGCGGATGGCCTCGCGGGTACTGTCGTCATCGAGGCGGAATCCGTCGAACAGCGCCCGCACCTCGGACATCCGGCCGGAGTCGATGGCGAAGCGGCCGCTCTGGCGCAGCGAGCCCATGCGGCTGGTCACCTCGGCGCAGTCGCCGTCGAAGATGTCGAACAGATAGCGTTCGAAATTGCTGGAGATCTGGATGTCCATGCTGGGGCTGAGGGTCGGCACCACGGTGCCGGTGCTCATCTCGCCGCTTTCGAAAAAGCGGGTGAGGATGTCATTGGCGTTGGAGCCGACCACCAGCTGCGCCACCGGCAGGCCCATGCGCCGCGCCGCCAGCGCCGCGTAGACATTGCCGAAATTGCCGGTCGGCACGGCGAAGGCGACTTCACGCGACGGCGCCCCCAGCGCCAGCCCGGCGGCCATGTAATAGACCGTCTGGCCGAGGATGCGCGCCCAGTTGATGGAATTGACCGCCGACAGCCGGAGCCGGTCGCGGAAGGCGTGGTCGCCGAACATCGCCTTCACCAGGTCCTGGCAGTCGTCGAAGGTTCCCTCGATGGCGATGTTGTGGACATTGGCGGCGGCCACGGTGGTCATCTGCCGGCGCTGCACCTCGGAGGTGCGGCCATGCGGATGCAGGATGATGATGTCCACCGCCTCGCGGTCGCGACAGGCCTCGATGGCCGCCGAACCGGTGTCGCCGGAGGTGGCGCCGACGATGGTCACCCGCTGGCCGCGCGCCGTCAGCACATGGTCGAACAGGCGGCCGAGCAGCTGCAGCGCATAATCCTTGAAGGCCAGGGTCGGCCCGTGGAACAGCTCGAGCAGCCAGTCATTGGCGGCCAGCTGGGTCAGCGGCGCGACGGCGCGATGGTCGAAGCCGCCATAGGCGTCGGCCACCAGGGCGGCGAAATCATCCTCGGCGATGGTGCCGTCGAGATAGGGATGCATCACCCGCACCGCCAGCTCGGCATAGGGCAGTTCGGCCATGGTGGCCAGCTCGGCGGCGGAAAACCGCGGCCATTGCCGCGGCAGATAGAGCCCGCCGTCGCGGGCCAGGCCGGCCAGCAGGACATCGTCGAAGGGCAGAACCGGCGCATGGCCCCGGGTACTGTGATAGGTCAAGACACCAGCTCCAATGAAGCGAACCCGCAAGACATTAACATGACACCAAGGTGTAACAAGCGATCAGGAAAGGTATCGCTGACTGAGATGCGTTTTGAACAGCCCGGCGTCAAGACTCCGTCCACTGGCTTCGGTCAGCAACTGGCCGGTGGACAGCAATGAGCCGCGCCCGTGCACCCGCTCGCCGAGCCAGGACAGCAGGGGCCTGAAGTCCCCGGCGGCGATGGCCGTCATCAGCCCCGGCACCGCGGCGCGGGCGGCGGCGAACAGCTGGGCGGCGGTCATCGCCCCCAGGGTATAGGTGGGGAAATAGCCGATGGCGCCGTCATACCAGTGGATGTCCTGCAGACAGCCCAGGCGGTCGTCGGGCGGCGTCAGGCCCAGTAGCTCGCGCATGCCGCGGTTCCACGCCGACGGCAGCCCGTCGACGGCCAGGTCGCCGGCCAGCAGCGCCTTCTCCAGGCGATAGCGCAGGATCACATGGGCCGGATAGGTGACTTCGTCGGCATCGACGCGGATGAAACCGGGCGCCACCCGCACATTGGCGGCGTAGAGCGTTTCGGCATCCCATCCCGGCTGCCCCTCGGCACCGAAGGCCCTGGCCATCGCCGGGGCGGCGAAGGAAAGGAATTCCGGCGACCGGCAGGCCTGCATTTCGATCAGCAGGCTCTGGCTTTCATGCAGACTCATGCCGCGGGCGCGGCCCACCGGTTGATGGCGCCAGGCCTGCGGCAGGCCGCGTTCGTACAGCGCATGGCCGGTTTCATGCAGCACGCCCATCAGCGAGCGCATGAAATCGCTCTCGTCGTAACGGGTGGTGATGCGCACATCGTCCGGCGTCCCGCCGCAGAACGGATGATGGCTGACGTCAAGCCGGCCATGGTCGAAATCGAAGCCCAGCACCCGCATCATCTCAAGGCCCAGGGCCTTCTGGCGGTCCACCGGGAAGGGGCCGGCCGGCGTCTTCGGCGGCGACGGCCGGCGGGCCAGCGCCTGCTCGATGAACCCGGGCAGAAAGGCGGCAAGGTCGTCGAACACCGCATCGATCTCCGCCGAGCGCGCATCGGGCTCGTATTGGTCGAGCAGCGCGTCATAGGGACAGACTCCCAGCGCCTGGCCCTTGATGGCGGCGATTTCCCGGGTCAGCCGCAGCACCTCGGCGAAAAACGGCGCCACCGCCTTGAAATCGGCGGCCTGGCGGGCGCTCCGCCACACCCTTTCGCTGGCCGAACAGGCCCGCGACAGGGCTTCCACCAGGTCGCCCGGCACCGCCGAGGCATGCAGCCAGTCGCGGCGCATCTCGCGCAGATTGGCGGCCTGCCAGGCGTCGAGGGTCAACCCCGCGGCCTCGTCGAGCCAGGCGCCGACCTCGGGCGCGGTGAGCAGCTGGTGATGCAGCGCCTTCAATGTCGCCGTCTGCTCGGCGCGGCTGGCGGCGCCGCCGGGCGGCATCATCGCCGCCGTGTCCCAGGACAGGAAACCCAGCGCCTGATCGAGGCGGATCAGCCGGGTGAACAGGGCCTCGAGCTTGTCATAGGCCGTCATGGCGTTCCTTTCCGAAATTTCGCTTGCAAGCGGACTATAGCCCCCTTGCGCGGCATTTGCGCCACGCCTAGGCTTCCCCGCAACCGAAATCTTTCGAGGGAGTGTGGCTATGCCGAAGATCGCCGTCGTCCTGTCCGGCTGCGGGGTCTATGACGGGGCGGAAATTCACGAGGCGGTGCTGACCCTGCTGGCGATCGACCGCCAGGGCGCCGCTTATCAGTGTTTCGCCCCCAATGTCGCCCAGCGCGATGTGGTCAATCATGCCACCGGGCAGCCCACCGCCGAGGCTCGCAACGTCCTGGTCGAGGCGGCGCGCATCGCCCGCGGACAGATCACCGATCTCGCCCAGTTCGACGCCGCCGGCTTCGACGCCCTGGTCTTTCCCGGCGGCTTCGGCGCCGCCAAGAACCTGTGCAGCTTCGCCGTCGACGGTCCCGACTGCGCGGTCGAGCCGTCGGTGGAAAAGGCCATCCGCGCCATGCATCAGGCCGGCAAGCCGATTGGCGCCCTGTGCATCGCCCCGGCGGTGCTGGCCAGGGTGCTGGGCAAGGTGGAGATGACCATCGGCGACGACCCCGGCACCGCCCAGGGGCTGCAGAAGATGGGCGCCAAACACCGCAACGCCGGCCGCGGCGAGGTGGTGGTCGACACCGCCCAGCGGATCGCCACCACGCCCTGCTATATGCTGGAGTCGTCGATTTCGCAGATCGCCGAGGGCGCCGACAATGTGGTCAAGGCACTGATCGGCATGATCCGATAGGATCGGGGGGCGGCGGTTGGTAATGAGCCTTCTCCCCCGGTACGGGGGAGAAGGTCGGGATGAGGGGGGCGCGCGTCCGCGCGCCGTTTGACATTTCCGAGATGCGCGGTCTGATCCTTTATGCGATCAGTTCATGGGCAAGCCGCAATGAAAATGCGCCGTGTAGCGGTCGCGCCGCCCGGCAGCGGCATGAGTTACAAGAGACCCCTCACCCAACCCTCTCCCCGCAAGCGGGGCGAGGGCTAGATCTTTGTGTTCAAAGGTCTTTTCTGGTCCGTTTTCAGGGCAGGGGGCGGTCGAGAACCGCCACCGCCTCGAGATGGGCGGTCCAGGGAAACTGATCCACCGGCGTGACGCTCAGCAGACGGTAGCCGCCGCCGGTCAGGATGGCCAGATCGCGGGCCAGGCTGGCCGGGTTGCAGGACACCATCACCAGCCGCGGCGGGCCGGTGGCCGCCAGGATCTCGGCCTGCGCCTTGCAGCCGACGCGCGGCGGGTCGACAACCACCGCCTGGAAACGCCTGAGCTCGCCCGCCGGCAGCGGGTCCGCCGACAGATCGCGCAGTTCCACGGTGAGCTTGAGGCCGGTCGCCGCCCGGCGCAAGGCCGCCACCGCCTCGCCGTCGCCTTCCACCGCATGCACCGGCGCCTTGCCGGCCAGAGCCAGGGCGAAGGTGCCGACACCGCAATAGAGATCGGCCACCGGCTGGCGGTCGGCTACCGCCTCGACCACCAACCCGGTCAGCAGCGCCTCGCCCTCCCGGCTGGGCTGCAGGAAGGCGCCCGGCGGCAGGTCCACCGCCACCCCGGCGAAACTGACCAGGGGGGAGCGGCGCCGGGCCACCGGCTCGGCCATGCCGCCGCCCGGGCGGCGCCACGACAGCCGCGCCAAATCGGCGCTTTCGGCGAAGGCGGCGAGACGCTGGCGGTCGAACAGGTCAAGGCGGGCGGGGGCGTCGACCAGCAGGTCGAGGCCGGTATCGGTGAGCGTCAGCACGGCGTCGCCGTCGCATCCATCCTCGGTGACCGCCGCCAGGACCTGCCGCAGGGCCGGCAACACCGCCGACAAGGGCGGCGCCAGCAACAGGCAGGCGCTCACATCCACCACCTCATGGCTGGCCCGGGCGTTGAACCCCAGCAACACCTGACCGCGCCGGTGGTGAAAGGCGAAGGCAGCCCGCCGGCGGCTGCCGGCGGCGACGCGGCGGATTTCCCCGATCGCCGCGCCATCGAGGCCGGCCCGCGCCAATTGGGACACCAGCAGATCGCGCTTCCAGGCGCCATAGGCCGCGTCGTCGAGATGTTGCAGCGCGCAGCCGCCGCACCGGCCGAACAGCGGACAGGGCGCCGCCACCCGCGCCGCGCCGGGGGTCAGCACCGTCAGCGGCGTCGCCAGCCAGCCGTCGCCGCGCCGGCCGTCGACCCGCGCCAGCACGCGATCGCCGGGCACCGTATAGGGCACGAACACCGGAACCCCGTCATGGGCGGCCAGGCCGTCGCCCTGCAGCCCCAGCCCGGTGATCTCCAATTCCAGATTGCGCGGCGCCGCCGCCGGACGGGCGCCGCGGGATGGCCTGCGGCTCATCGCCGGGCCGACAGATCGGCGAGGAAGCGGTTCAGCAGTTGATCCAGGCACAGCTGCAGGGCGGCCACCGCGTCGGCCGGCGAGTCGCCGGCGGCCGGGGTTTCCTGACGGTAACTGCGCAACAGCAGCAGCTCGTTGCCGCGCACCCGCACCACCCCCAGCTCGATTTCCACCGCCACCGCCGGCGCACCGCCGGCCAGTTGCTCGAACCGCTTCAGGCGGCCTTCGATGACAAAATCGGCGGGAACCCGGAGATTGGCGGTCACCACCTGCGGCGCCACTTGCGCCTCCCGCAGCACCCGTACCAGTTCGTCGCGGACCAGCAGCGGCGGCGGCTCGACCCAGAAATGAAAGGAATAGCGCCCGACCTGGTCGGGATGTTCGCGGCTGCTGTAGAGCAAAGCGCGGTCGCCGGCCAGGCCTTCGGCGCTTGGCGTCGCCACCTCCACCACCCCCGCCAGGACGGGGGCGGCCAGCGCCTTCACCGGCCGGTGGTCGAGGCGGTAAAACACGTCGGGCGGCGGCGGCGCCCCGGCGCAGGCGGCCAGGACCAGGCAGAGGGTCAGGGCAAAAGCGGTCTTCATCGCGGCTTCACCTCCTGCGAGGGTTTCGTGCCGCCCAGCAGCAGCCCTGGATTTTCGCGGATCTCGCGGCTGAACTCGCTCATGTTGCGGGCCGTCCCTTCGAGGTTGTAGGTGATCGAGTCGATATTGCGGGACACCGCCTGCAGGCTGTAGCGCAGGTCGCCCAGGCTCTGGTTGACCTTGTCGCTGTTGCCGGCCACCATTTTGTCGAGGGCGGACAGCACCCCATCGACCTTTTCCTTGCTGGATTTGAGACTGGCCGTCAGATCGGCGAGATTGGACGCCGCCTGGGCGGCGCTGCCGATGGCGTCGTCGATCTTGCGGGTGTTGTCGGGACTGAAGACGCGGGTCATCCCCGAGGTCATCTGTTCGACATTGGAGGAAATGCGCGGCGTCTTGTCGGCCAGATCGGCCGACAGCGACAGCAGGTTGTCGAACAGCTGCGGCGCCTTCTGCTCCAGCACCGGACCGAAGGACGCCACCGTGCGGTTCAGGCTTTCCACCAGCGGCCGCAGCCCGGACTGGCTGAGATTGGTCACCTCGGAGGCGATATCGGTCATCGCCGCGAACAGATTGCCGCCCGCCTGGCTGCGGATCTTCGCGCCCGGCTTCAGCAGCACCGGGCTGGTGCCGCCCTTGATGTCGATGGCCAGGGCCGACAGCAGGCCCGAGGCGGCGATGCGGGCGACGCTGTCATCGGGAATCCGCCAGTCGCTCCTGATCGCCAGGCGGACCGCAAAGCTCATTTTGCCGGCATCCAGGCTGGGCTCGATATCGGCGACCTGGCCGATGGCGAAGCCTTCATAGAGGACCTTGGTGCCGTATTTCAGGCCGGCGACATTGTCATAGGCGGCGAAATAATCGTCGGTTCCGCCGGTGCGGCCGGAAATGAAGGCGATGGATAACACCAGGGCGACGAGCATCGCCAGCACGAATGCCCCCACCAGCGCGTAATTGGTCCGGCTGTCCCGCATCCCCTTTACCCCTTTCTTCCCCTCATGCTTCCCCCACCAGGCGGCGCAGAAAGGCGTCGCGGTCGAGTGTAGCGTCCGGACTGCGCCGGTTCAGCAGGTTTTGCACGCGGGGGTTCTCGCTGGCCCGCACCTCCTCCTTGCTGCCCAGGGCGATGATCTCGCCGCCGTCGAGCACGCAGATGCGGTCGGCGATGCGAAAGGCGCTGTCGAGGTCATGGGTGACGACGATGATGGTCATCCCCATGGCCTCCCTGAGCTTGAGGATCAGTTCGTCGATGGCCGAGGACACCGCCGGATCAAGACCCGCCGAGGGCTCGTCGCAGAACAGCACCCGGGGATCCATGGCGATGGCCCGGGCCAGCGCCGCCCGCTTGATCATGCCGCCCGACAGCTCGGCCGGCATCAGGTCGCCGAAGCCGGCCAGGTTGACCACCTCGAGCTTGAGGCGGGCGATGATTTCCATGGTCCGGCGGTCGAGGTCGGTATGCTCGCGCAGCGGCAGCATGATGTTCTCCGCCACCGTCAGCGAACTCAGCAGCGCCCCGCTCTGGAAGGCGACGCCGATCTTCTGGCGCATGTCGAGCAATCCCAGCGGCGTCGCCGTGTTCATGTCGTATCCCAGCAGGCGGACGGTACCGCTGGTGGGATGCAGCAGGCCCAGCAGATGGTTGAACAGGGTGCTCTTGCCCGACCCCGATCCGCCCATGATGACCATGATCTCGCCGTCTTCGACCGACAGGTCGATGCCCTTGAGGATCATGCGGTCGCCGTAGTGGGTGACCAGTTGCCGTACCTCGACCGTCGGATTGCTCATCGGGTCACCGCGAAGGCGAAGATCATGTCGGTGATGACGATGGCCGAGATGGCATGTACCACCGAGCGGGTGGTCATCCGGCCGACTCCTTCGGCGCCGCCGGTGACCGAGGCGCCGTTGACCACGCCGACCAGGGTGATCAGGATGGCGAAGATGACGCTCTTGGCCAGGCCATGGAACAGGTCGGTCAGGCGCAGCGCCTCGATGACCTGAGAGATATAGGCGCCGAAGGTGATTTCCAGGTCATGGCTGACATAAAGTCCGGCCGCCGACAGCGCCACCAGATGCGACCACATGGTCAGCAGCGGCACCATCAGCGTCATCGCCACCAGCGGCGGCGCCACCAGATAGCGCACCGGCTCGATACCCATCACCGTCAGGGCGTCGATTTCCTGGTTGATCTTCATGGTGCCGAGGCGGGCGGCCAGGGCCGATCCCGAGCGGCCGGCCACCAGGATGCCGGTGATCAGCGAGGAAAACTCGCGCACCACCGACAGGGCGATGCCGGTGGCCACCCGCGATTCGGCGCCGAAGGCGCGCAGGCTGTAGATGCCCTGGATGGCCAGCATGACGCCGATGGTGAAGGTCAGCACGGTCAGGATGGGCAGGGCGTCGACGCCGATCTCCCGGGCCTGCTGGAAGATCGCCCATAGACGCACCGGCTGACGCCGGCGCCGCCCGGCCACCAGCCAGTACAGGCATTCCCCCAGCAGATGGGCCGAGAAGCCGATTTCGTCCAGCCAGTGGACGGTCGCCCGGCCCAGCCTTTCGCAAAACCCGATGACCGCGTCCCTGTTCATGGGGGATCCGCCGGGCTGCTCCGCACCAGGTCGAACACCTGGTCCAGGCGGGCCAGCTTGAGGACCCGCAGCACCGCGGGACTGACATCGGCGAGGGTGAAGGCCAGTCCCTGGCGGCGCGCCGTCTGATAGGCTTCGACCAGCGCGGCGATGCCCGAACTGTCGATATAGGCGACCTGCGACAGCTCCACCGCCACCGGCCGTCCCGCCGCCAGCGCCGCCAGCAGTTCCTTGCGAAGTTCGCCGCTGTTTTTCAGATCGACTTCACCGGTGACGGAAATCCCGGTGCCGGCGAGGTCACGGCGGGTCGACAGGGTCATGCTCATGGGATCGCCTTGCTCAGTCGCAGAAAATTGCCCGCCCCCGGCGGCGGCGGCAGAAAGCTTACCTCGTCCATCACCGAACGGATGAAATGGGTGCCCAGCCCGCCTGGACGCAGGTCGTCCAGAGGCCTCGGCGCCACGCGGTCGGGATCGATCGGCGGCGCGAAGTCGATCAGCTGGACCTCCAGCGCCCCGGGCGGGTCGCGACGGATCTCGAGGACGATTTCGCCGTCACCGCCATAGGCATGGCGGATCACGTTCTGGCAGGCCTCGTCCACCGCCAGCACCACCTCCTCGGCCGCCTCCGGCCGACAGCCGGCCGCCAGGGCGGCCTCGCGGACCTGAAGGCGCAGACGGCACAGGCAATCGGGGCAGGCCAGCAGGCGTTGAGCCAGCAGCGGCCTGGGGCGCTGGTCCTCGACCACCAGCAGGGTGAGGTCGTCCCTGAGCGCCGCGCCGTCTGCGCAAAGGCGGTCGAGGATGGCCCGCAGACGGTCCTCGGCCGGCAGGGCGGCGGCTTCATCGATCAGCCGGCCGACCCCCTCGGCGCCCACCATGGCGTCCGTGGCCATGGCGTCCTCGGACAAGGACTCGGTCAAACCGTCGGTGAACAGATAGAGCGCATCGCCGGCCAGTTCGATCCAGTGCTCGGCCAGCGATTCCGGCACCAGCTCGGGGGCGATGCCCAGCGGCGGCGACGCCGCCTCGAAGGCGACGAAGGCGCCGCCGCGCCTCAGCAGCGGCGGCTCATGCCCGGCATTGGCCAGCAGCACAGAGCCGGTGCGCCGATCGAGAAGGCCCGCCACCATGGTGACGAAGGTGCCGCCGCTGCCGGCGGTCTCGCACAGTTCCTGATTGATGGCGGCCAGCAGCGGCCCCGGCCGCGCATGGGTCTTGGCCAGGCAGTGAAACAGGCTGATGGTCTTGGCCATCAGCAGCGAGGCGTTGATGCCCTTGCCGGAGACGTCGCCGATGGCGAAGGCGACGCGCTCCCCCGGCAGCGGCACGATATCGAAGAAATCGCCGGACACCGCATAGGCCGGGCGGTTGATGCCCTGCACCGGAAAGCCGGCGGGCAGCCGGTTGGGCAGCATGCCGCGCTGGATCTCGGCGGCCAGTTCCACTTCGCGGCGCATCCGCTCCTGCTCGACCATCGCCGCGGTCAGCCGCGCATTGCTGATCGCCAGCGCGGCAGACGCGCCCAGCGCCCGCAGGACCTGGCGGTCGCCGGAATGGAAGACGTCGCCGCCGGCTTTGTTGAGCAGTTCGATGGCGCCCAGGCACTGGTCGCGCAGCGACAGCGGCGCGCAGAGGATGGAACGGGTGGCAAAGCCGGTCTTGGCATCCACCTTGGCGGCAAAATAGGGGTCCTTGCCGGCGTCCTTGACGAATACCGTGCGGTTCTGCGCCACTGCCTGGCCGACCACGCCCTGGCCGGCCGCCAGGCGGAGGCCGGTGATGTTCACCGGCCCGACGCAGGCCCGGCAGACCAGCTCGGAGGTCCGCTGGTCGATCAGGAACAGACTGGCCGCTTCGGCGCCGACGAAGGCGACGACCTGCTCCAGACCGTATTGCAAGGTATTGCCGAGATCCCGCGAATTGGCGAATTCGTGGCTCATTTCGGCGATCAGCTCGAGCTGTCGATGATAGGCGGCGGCGGACGGGGTGCGGGCGACATCCGGCATAGGCGAGACTATGCGCCCGCCGGCACCATTGGTAAATGCCGTCTACCGCTAATGTTGTTCGCGGGTGGCGAGGAACCGCAGGTCGGGAAAGTCCTGCTGCGCCCGGCTCAGCGTCCAGGCGTTGCGGGCCAGGAAGACCAGGGCGCCGTCGCGGTCCTCGGCCATCGCCGAGGGATTGGCGTCGGCGAACTTCCTCAGCAGGGCCTTGTCGTCGGCGTCGATCCAGCGGGCGGTCTCGTAGGGAGCCTCCTCGAATCCGGCTTTCAGGTTGTATTCCGCCTCGATGCGGTTGGCGATGACGTCGAATTGCAGCTGGCCGACCACGCCGACGATCCAGGTCGAGCCGTTCAACGGCTTGAACAGCTGGCTGACCCCCTCCTCCGCCAGATCTTCCAGGGCCTTCTTCAGCTGTTTGGCCTTCAGCGGATCGTCGAGGCGGATGCGCCGCAGCAGTTCCGGGGCGAAGCTGGGAATGCCGGTGAATTTCAGGTCCTCACCTTCCGACAGGGTGTCGCCGATGCGCAGCGCCCCGTGGTTGGGTATGCCCAGGATATCGCCGGGAAAGGCCTCTTCCGCCAGTTCGCGGTCCCGGGCCAGAAAAAAGACGGGGTTGACCACCGCCATGGTCTTGCCCGAGCGCGGATGCTTGAGCTTCATGCCGCGGCGGAAGCGTCCGGAACACAGGCGGAAAAAAGCGATGCGGTCGCGATGGTTGGGGTCCATGTTGGCCTGCACCTTGAACACGAAGCCGCTGACCGCCGGTTCCAGGGGATCGACCAGCCTGGGCGCCGCCGGCTGCGGACGCGGCGGCGGCGCCAGCCGGCCGATGCCGCCCAGCAATTCGCGAACGCCAAAATTGCGCAGCGCCGAGCCGAAGAAGACCGGCGTCAGATGGCCGGCGCGATAGGCCTCCAGTGAAAACGGCGGGCAGGCGCCGCGCACCAGTTCGGCCTCGTTGCGCAACTGCGCCGCCGCGGCTTCGCCCACCAGACCGTCCAGCCGGGGATCATCCAGCGGCATGTCCAGCCCCTCGGGGATATGGTCGCCCCGGGTCTGTTCGAACAGCAGCACCTGATCGGCCGACAGATCGTAGACGCCATTGAGATCGCGACCCATGCCGATCGGCCAGGTGACCGGCGAGACATCCAGGGCCAGGGTCTTTTCGATTTCGTCAAGCAGGTCGAAGGTGTCGCGGGCCTCGCGGTCGACCTTGTTGATGAAAGTGATGATCGGCACGTCGCGAAGGCGGCAGACCTCGAACAGTTTGCGGGTCTGGGTCTCGATACCCTTGGCGGCATCCAGCACCATCACCGCCGAATCGACCGCCGTCAGGGTGCGATAGGTGTCTTCGCTGAAGTCCTCATGGCCCGGAGTGTCGAGAAGATTGAACGACAGGCCGTCATGTTCGAAGGACATCACCGAGGCGGTCACCGAGATGCCGCGCTCACGCTCGATGGCCATCCAGTCGGAACGGGCCCGGCGCTGTTCGCCGCGGGCGCGGACGGCGCCGGCCAATTGAATGGCGCCGCCGAACAGCAGCAGCTTTTCCGTCAGGGTGGTCTTCCCGGCGTCGGGATGGGAAATGATGGCGAAGGTGCGCCGCCGGGCGATGGCATCGGAGAGATCGGTCATGGCCGGGCTTTTTCGGTCCTCGGCGGCGAAAAAGCAAGCGATGATTATATCGGGACGCCCCGACCGCAGCCCCAACTGTGGGTTGCAACCTGGCGGCAACCGGCCTAATATCGGCGGATTATTCTTTGGGAACGCCTATGACTTTCTCGCCGCGAAAAGAACGGCCGGCGTCGGACGGCAGGACTTCGAGAGCCACACGGCAGACGGCCGAACGGGATGCCGCGATCGCCGCCAACGAAGCCAAGACCCGGTTGCTGGCCACCGCCAGCCATGACCTCCGCCAGCCGTTGCAAGCCCTCGGCCTGTTCGTCGCCGCCCTGGAGAAGAAGCGCCTGCCGCGGGATGCCCGCGAGATCCTCAGGCGTATCGACAGTTGCGTCGAATCCATTGACCATCTGCTGCGCAATCTGCTGGACATCGCCCGCCTCGACGCCGGCGGCATCGAGGTGCAGCCGGTCAGCTTTCCGGTCCGGCAACTGTTTGACCGGCTGGCCATCGAATTCGAGGCGCTGGCCGCCGCCAAGGGGTTGTCGATCCGCTTTATCCCCACCGCGGCGAGGGTGTACAGCGACCCCGTCCTGCTTGAGCGCATGTTGCGCAACCTCCTCGCCAATGCCATCCGCTTTACCGAAAGGGGCGGCGTCGTGGTGGGCGCGCGTCGCCGCGGCAACAAAATCCGCATCGAGGTCTGGGATAGCGGCAGGGGAATCGACGAGGCGCAGAAATCAGAGATCTTCCGGGAGTTTCATCAGTTGGCGGAGTCCGAGGCGGGCCAGGGTCTGGGACTGGCGATCGTCGACCGCTTGGCCCGCCTGCTCGGCAGCCGCATCGATCTGCAGTCAAGACCGGGGAAAGGATCAATGTTCGCGATTGTTGTGAAGTCAGGGGCGCCTGGCTAGGGTTGCCGGAACTTTTCACCGGGCGCTATTGAATTTCAGGTAGCAATAGATATTTAGGTTATTCTAAGAAAAGATTTGTCTGGCAGGCGGAGATACAAGACAAATCGTTATCTCCGGCGAGAGTATAACTTTAGCCATAGATGTACAATATGGCTTTGGTAAAGAAATAGCGTCCTCGCCAAGAGCATATTGCATTCGCTGACAGGTCGCATATTTTCGCCATCAGGAAAACACCATCGCTCCTAAGAAAAAAATGCGATAAACTAGTTGAAGCCCGCTTCTCTTGGCGATCTAACAAAAGGATGAGCTGCCGTGCAATCAGGTGAAAAAGGTATGTACATTCTGATCGCCGACGATCACGAACTGTTTCGCGATGGTCTGCGCCATGTCCTCACCCAGCTGGACGCCAGCGTGACCGTCTTCGAGGCCAGCGACTACCCCAGCGCCATCGCCCTGGCCGATGCCGAACCCCGTATCAATACCGTGCTGCTCGACCTCGGCATGCCGGGACTGCCGTGGAACGAGGGGCTGCAGACGCTGCGGCAGAAGCTGCCGAGCGAAGTGCCGATCATTGTATTGTCGGCCTCGGACGATCGCCGTCATGTCCTGCAGGCGGTGAATCTCGGCGCCGCCGGCTTCATCCCCAAGACCTCCAGCAGCCGGGTCATGCTGAGCGCCCTGAAGCTGGTGCTGTCGGGCGGCGTCTATCTGCCGCCGGCCCTCCTCGACCAGAGCCCCGAGCATGGATATGCCGACGGCGGCGGCGGCCATGACGGGGCGGCCTCTTTCCTGACGCCGCGTCAGCGCGAGGTGCTGGTGCTGCTCGGACAGGGCAAATCCAACAAGGAAATCGCCCGCGTCCTGCAACTGGCGGAAGGCACCGTCAAGCTGCATGTCACCGCCATTCTGAAAGCGCTGAATGTCAACAACCGCACCCGGGCCGTGGTGGCCGCCTCGCAGCTGGGCCTGACCAACGGCGAACCCGCCACCGCCGGCCGTTAGAGCCAGATGCCCTTAGGCCGAACCGCTTCGCGATTGCGCGCCGATAGCTGAATCTGGCTCTCAGCCTAGCGTAGAGGGCGAATCAGACATTAGGTTGGCGCATATCAATGCGCCAACCTAATGTCATCGCGCTCTAGCACCACAGTTGCATTTGATGGCGCCGAAAGTGGGCTTTGGCGGCTTCGACTTGATGGCGTCGGCGCCACAAGAACCAGGCCAGCGCGAAGGCGATTGCCACTGGCGGTTTAAATTTGAGTGAGCCAGGAGACGGCGGCCAACTTGGCGAGGGTCGACCCCTTGGGTGCGAAGCCGAGATAATAGGCGCGCCGGTCCGGCTTCTGGCGATTTTACCGGATTAGTACTACAGTTGCATTTAAAGGCCAAACGTGATTCGATTCTCTCCCGTGGTTTTGTGGGAGGTGCCGATGTCTGTGGCGGAATGGTCCGG
>Ga0007882_10000866_pt1 | contig 17744 bp, 11 predicted proteins | sample CryBogCBH12Aug01_FD_71195 | JGI IMG/M metagenome (GOLD analysis project Ga0007882, IMG submission 71195) | Freshwater microbial communities from Crystal Bog, Wisconsin, USA - CBH12Aug09.1 | ecosystem: Environmental > Aquatic > Freshwater > Lake | place: Crystal Bog, Wisconsin, USA | collected... | reverse complement strand
ACAATGATCCTTTGTCTGAGACAGTGACGAGTTGGGCGTGAGCGGAGCGCGGCGTTCACGCCGCTTCAGCGTCCCAAAGGAAGGCGGGCTGAACCTTGCTGGCACCTAGGCAGTTTGGTCGTTGCAACGGGCGGCTCACGGTGCCGTCCACGCGGCGCGGTAGAAGCGCTTCGGGAAGCTCGCGGTGTTGGAGTCTTGGAAAAACAGCAGGCCGTTGGTGTCGGTGTAGCCGGTGGCGAGGTTGGTCCAGTTGATTAGGTTCGTGGAGGTCTGGATCGTAAAATTGAGGTTGGTGGCGGAGGAGATTTTGAACTGGAACAAATGGTTCGTGCCTACGGCCGCCGATTTTAAAACTATGTTGGTGGGCGGAAGCGTTACCACATTGTAATCCCCAAAGACGGGATAATGATCGCTCCCGGTGAAACTGCTGCCGCTGCCGGTGAGCTGAATAGCCGCATATACCGTGGCCGCACTGGGCGTGGTAGTGGCGAGGTCGTTCAACGAATGATTGCTGGCGCTGGTGGCCGCCCCGTAATACGGGGTGGATCCATTGTTGCCGAAAATTTCGAAGGCATACGGATACTGTGCCGCCGGGAAGTTCAGCGAGTCATACGGATCCGCCGTGTCCGGCGCCAGCTGCACACCGCCCTGGGCGTTGTAGGCGGCGAACATCAGCGCATTCGGCAACTGGATGTCAATGCGCGAGGTGAGCGAGGCGGTGGAATCCCCGTAGAGGTAGCTGGCGTTGTCTCCGGAGACATTGCCCCAGGTGACGGTCGTGGGCGGCGAGGTTTTCGACATCGGGTCATACGCCTGCGTCTGATTGGTGTTCGCCCAGATGGCACTGGTATCGCTCCAGTTGATGCCGTCGGAGGTGGTCTGGCCAGTGAGACATTTGTAGGCATTTTCGCCGCTGCCGTTGAAGAGGTTCCAGTCGCCGGCATACAGAATGTGCGCGCCCGCCGGCAGATTGTATTTCGCATCGCTGCGCACGGCCTGCGCCTCCGCATAGCGGGCGTCGCCGACGGCGTCGTCGCTGGTGCTCCGCGCGTGGCTCACATACAGGTAAACGTCGGCGGTGGCATCATAACCAACGGGACGAAGCTGATACACCATCGGGGCGCGGGCGACGCCGTCCACGCCGCCGCCGGGCGAATGCGCGCTGGCATAGGTGTGGTTCGCCAGCAGGAGGACAGACTGCCCCGTCGGCAAGGCCCGGGCGGAAATGACCTGTATAGTGTGGACGTTGTAGATGATTCCGTCCGTCCCGCCGCCGATGGTGGGGTCGGCGGTGGTATCATAAGCATAATTGCCCCGGCCATAGACGGCGCTCAGTTGCGAGACAAAACTCGGCAGGGTGGTGGAATTCAGTTCCTCGCAAGTGATCACATCCACTCGCTGGGCGTTCGTGCCGAGGTGATGCAGGGCGATGCCTTGGATGACCGTGACCAGACTGTGAGTGGAGCCGGTGATGTTGTTATCGCTCCCCTGATCCCAGCAATCAATGTTGTAGGACACGATGCGCAGCGTCCGGCCCCAGGCATCGGCCGCATTGGCCAGGGCGGCCAGAATGGCGGCGGCAATCAACCAATGGCGCGGCAATTTCATAAGGTTTCCCCGGCAGAAACTCCGGTTTCCAGGGTCGCCATCGGCACCGCCAGACGGCAACACCCCCCAAAATTTATCAGCCGACCCGCGATACTAGCGTTCACAGTTTCCGCCGCCAGCAAAAATGCGATAAAATGTGAATAACTTGGGTAAAATTAACCCGTTTGTAACAATAAAACACACCTTTATCGTTATTTATATGTGTTTTGATTATATTGTGAGGAGACGATGCTAATGGGGAACAACATTGCCTCCCCGCGCGGCACCGGGTAAAGTCCGCGCCGCATGGTTCGGCTTATCCTTTTTGACATTGACGGCACCCTGGTTCACACCGGCGGGGCTGGTACGGCGGCGTTCACCAAGACATTCGCCACCATCTTCAACCTGCATCACGGCACCGAACGCATGAAATTTGCCGGCCGCACCGATGTGGGGCTGGTGCGCGAATTTTTCCGGCTGCACGGCCAGCCGGAGACGCCGGAGAATTTCCAGCGGTTTTTTGAGGCGTATGTGTTCTGGCTCGACCAGATTCTGGCGCGCAACGGCGGCGAAGCCTGCCCCGGCATCCCCGACTTGATCCATGATCTCCAGGCGCTGCCGCAGCCGCCCGTGCTCGGCCTGCTCACTGGCAATGTCCAGATTGGCGCGCAAATCAAGCTCCGCCACTTCGGCTTGTGGGACCACTTTGTCTTCGGCGGATTTGCGGACGACCATGAAGACCGCGACCACATCGCCGCCGCCGCGCTGGCCCGCGCCCGCCGGTTGCTGGACCGCAATTTGCAGCCGCAGGAAATTGTCGTCATCGGCGACACGCCGTTTGATGTCCGGTGCGGGCGGTTCATCGGGGCCAAGACGCTGGCGGTGGCCACCGGCGGATACAAATTGGAAGACCTGCTGCCTTGCGGGGCCGACTGGACGGTACCCGACCTAACCCAGTTGACCGCCCGCGAGCTTTGCGCCTGAAATAACCAACCTCGAACGCCCAACCCTCCACCGGTCGGAGCGCCGGCTTGCAGCCGGCTTTGCCCGTCCATGGCCGCTTAACGGCTGGCAAGCAACCACCGTCTCCGACCAGTGAAAGTGGTAAGCCGGTCACAGACCGGCGCTCCGGCGGCAGTGTCGGGATGCGCCTGCCGGGACAAGCCCGCTTGCAAAAGTGTGTATTTTCCATACTTTGCTGGCATGAAGGCAACGTTAACCGAATTGCGCCGTGACCCCTCGAATGTCATCCGCCCCGCCATTCACGCCGGCCAGACGGTGGTGTTGACCGAGCATGGGGAACCGTGCGCGGAGATTGTTCCCGTCCGCAAGCTCGACCGGAAGCAGGCCTTGCAGGATTTGATGGCCATCGGCCCGGTGGAATTTCCGCCCCGTAAATGATTTACCTGCTGGACAGCATTGATGCCCTGGCTGTTCGGCATGGCTATAGTATTGCCACCCGCAATACCAAAGACTTTCGCCATGCCCAGACAATTAATCCTTGGGTGCAAAAAGTAAGCGGAAATCTGGACTGTTTTTAGGCTAGCTAGGACACGTCCAAAGCTGTCGCGTTGTGATGATTGGAGGTTTGAATTGGGAAGTCGCCAGATGGGGTTGAACGTGCGCGGATGAAGTCCGCCTTGGTACAAGCTTCATCATTCTTTTTTGCCAAAGCAATTGCCATCTTCATCAAGGATAGAACCGTCCGGCAAAACATCCACCGGTAAAATATAATCCTCAATTGTCAACGCATCATCAAAATCACGCTGACCATCAAGAAACTCCTGCAACTTCCCCATCACATCATCGGCAATCTCACGCTGGGCAGCTTCAATGGATGGATAGACGACAGGCATTTGATTGTTGTCGTGCCATGCTGGGGTTCTACCTTCGCAAACCGTATCAATGAAAATACAAAAAGCTGACTCATTCATATCGGCATATATACCTGGCCAGGTTCATTACCTTCGGCAAGTTTTTTCAGCTTCTAATTTCGGAATAAATAAGCCAGCCTGGCTTCATGGCAAAAGCACCAGCCGTCAAATGGACGCGCAAACACACGCTCATAGCGCTTAATCTTTACTGCAAACTTCCCTTCGGCCAGTTTCACCATTCAAACCCAATAATCGTCGAAGTTGCAGCCAAGATGGGCCGCAACGCCAACAGTTTGGCGATGAAGCTCTGTAATCTTGCCTCCCTCGATCCGGTGCAGCGCGCTCGGGGAATCAAAGGCTTGGAAGGTGCGTCACAACAAGACCGGGATATGTGGAACGAATTTCGCGAGAATCCAGCGGTGCTTGGCCCGGAGAGCGAGCAGGAACTACACGATTTGTTCACCCACGACGAAACCAAGGAATTAGATTTCCTCGCCCGTGACCAGATCCGGATCATCGCTCCAAGTGGCCCGACTGAAATGCAAACGACTATTAAAGCGCGGCGTGGTCAACAATTCTTCCGGCAGGCAGTTCTCAATGCCTATGATGTTCGCTGCTGCATCAGCGGGATCAATGTGCCGGACTTACTCATTGCCAGTCACATTAAACCTTGGGGGAAATTCCCTAATGACCGATTGAATCCGCGCAACGGACTTTGCCTTTCAAACCTTCACGATGCGGCATTTGATGGAGGGCTCATTACGCTCGACGAGAAATTAAGTGTTATTTTGAGCAAGCGGCTAAAAAGTTTCTTTCCGCAAACGACGCTCGAACAAAACTTCGTTCCCTATGAAAATAAGCCTATCCGCTTGCCTGATAAACTGGCCGAACCTGACCCGGAGTTTCTGCGATACCATCGCCGGGAAATTTTCCTGAGCTAAAATCTAGTTCACAGATTTTTTAAGCCTGACGCTTTCAATTATCCTCATAGTTTAGCGTTTAATCCAAACTCGCGCTGTCAGCCCAGTCAGTCTGATTTTCCATCCATGAACCCGCAACTGCGCTGAGCCGTCGTTGGTTTGGTTATTGGTTTTCCAGAGAACTCCGTGGCCGCTTGGTGGAGCTTCGAGACAATTTATTCAGGACTGTGTCGCGTCCGTTTCCATTCAAAAAATCACCCCGCTTTGGGCGCACCCAATTGCGCTCAGGTCACCATCACTTCGGCGCGGCTGAGGGGTTTCGGTCCTCCGCCAGGGCGCGAAAATATTCCCCGGCCATTTCCTCATAGCCTTTGGGAATGCCGTCTTGCACGCCGATGCGGATTTGCTCGCGCTGCCACTGGGCCAGTTTGCTTTGTTCACGCCGCACCACGGCCTGTTGGGCTATGTTGTTTTTGGCCTGATTGAGGTTGTTCACCGTTTGGCTGAAGGCTTGCCGCACGCCCAGGGCGTCATTTTTGCGCGCCGCATTTTCCAGTTGCTGCATGGCGGCCAGGGAAGCCTGCAGTTCGCGGTCGGGCACATTGTATTTTTTCAGCTGCAAGGCAAGTTCTTCCGCCTTCTGCCGGATCTTGGCCTGTTGATCCGCCAAGCGCGGCAAATCTTTCCGGTTCGCATCGGGCGAGGGATTGCCGCGCAAACCCTGACCGCCAAAACCACTGCCCTTGCCGCCGCCAGTCGCGCCGCCCTGATCACCCTTGGCCGTATCCTTGACTTCGCCCTGTTCATAGGGCGTGGCATCCAATTGCGTGGGCGCTTCTTTGCCGCCCTTGTCCGACGCGGTGTCGCCGACCATTTGACCGGTGGCCTGACCGCTGCGGCCGGCCTCGGAGCGGCCGCCCACCGGACTGTCATTGGGCATCTGGTTCCCGGTCTCGCCCTTGGCGCTCATGTCAGACAACGGCCCGGGTGCCACGGCCCCTTTGGCGTCCTGGATGTTGACCATGGTCATGGCGCTGGGCGCCGGTGGCGAGTCCGGCGACATATTGTTTTCGCTATTGAGCAGGTCACCCATCAGATCCTGCACCGCACCTGGAATCTGCGGCGCCCCGGCCGCCGCGTCCTGCGGTGCGGTGGGACTTTCCTGATCAACCAGGGGGGTGGGCGTTTTCGGCAAAAAGCCTTGCGCCATGGCCAGGGTGCTTTCCAATTGTTTCGCGGCGTCTTGCGCCCCGTCTTCGGCCGTGAAGGCCTTTTGCAACTGCTGCTGCGCCGCCGCTTGCGCGGCCGTTGCCAAGTTTTGCGCGAGGGTTTTGGCCTCGGTGGCCATGCCTTGGTCGGAAAAATCCTGCTGGGCAATCTGGCTGAGGTCCGCCACTTTTTGCTCAAAGAATTTGGCCCATTTGGCTTCCTCACGGGCGGTTTCTCCCAGCGTTTGCTGGTCGCCCTGCGTCAAATCTTCCGGCCCTTTGTCCGCCAGCGTCTGGCCCTTTTCGACGATGCGTTCCTGCTCCGCTTCAAATTTCTTCAAGTCGTCCATCAATTGCTTGGCCTGATCGTCCGGCAGGGCGGGCGGTGCCGGCTTGTCGTCCTTGCCTTGGGCGACCGCCTTCAACTCATCCGCCTGGGCCCCCGCCACTTGTCCCAACAAATGGAGCAGTTGTGCCAAGACCTTTTCCTGCCGGGTTTGCAGGTCGGTGAGTTGCGCGGGCAATTCCGCGGGACGGTCGTCGGCCAGCGAACGCAATTCCGTCTGCACGCCCGCCATGTCCGTTTTAATCAACGGCCCGAGCACCGTGGAATAGATTTTGCCCGCGGGCTGTTGGTCGAACAGCTCCTGCGCCGTCCGGGCGCAGGTAATGGCCTGGTTTTCCTCGCTGCCAATGGTCTTGGCCTGTTTGCCCATCGCGTGTTTGGCCAGGGCATCACTCAAATAGGTTTTCAAATTTGCGGTTAGTCGGACAGACTGCTCCTGACTCGCCGCCGCCTGTTTCAACTGCACGAACGCTGCGGCCAGCGAATCGGTCGCGGCCAGCGTGAGGTCGGTCATGGATTTGATCCGGAGCAGGATTGGTCGCGAACGCGCCGGCGCACCGCCGGGACGGAAATCACTCGCCAACGCCTCGAGAAAATAAGTTCCGCCGGCATCAAACGTCTGCGGGTCAATGGTGAACGTCAGCGTTTCCTTCCACGGACCGGTGTTGCCGGGCGGTGCGCCGAAATTCCATTTTTTCACCACGGCCCCGCCGTCCTCCTTGTCCGCCGGGCGCGCGGCCACATGGACTTCGGCCAAGCCATAGTCATCGTGCGCCGCCAAATCAACGGTCACCGTCTGGCCGAGTTGCACCACCCGGTTGCGGTTTTCCGTGACGAAATCAACCTCGGGCGGATTGTCCGCCAGCAACTGCACGTTGCCACCGGCCAGCCGAACCGGCGCGTCGGCGCTGCCCATGCGCGCCGAAATTTCATACGGTCCGGCATTCGTGATGGTCATGTGCGCCGTCCAGGCGGCTTGGTCGAACTGAAAATCAACCCGGCCGCCGGCCTGCGACCACTGCGCGGAAACCACGGCCGGTTGCACGCGGAACGAGACTTGCAAAGTCGAGCCGGGCAGCGCACTGACCGCCGCCGGCGGGCCGGGTTGCAACTGCGGTTGGCGGCCCGTGTAGGCCGGCGGCGTCACCAGAAATTGCGGATTGCTCAAATGCGGCTGCGGGCGCACCTGCACCCGGATGCTCCGGGTGTAACCGTCGCCGGCAAAGACGCGAAACGCAAAGGACGACTGCACGTTGGCAAAGGTGTGGAAATACTTTTGGTCGCGCGGGGTCAGCGGCAGATTTTCCCCCGCGCTTTGCAGCGCCGGCAGGAATTCTGCCTGCTCCTGCCACACCAGGACGGGCGGTTTGGCCAGCGGTTTTTGGTCCGGGGTGGCGACTTCCAAAACCACGTCAAAACTGCCCCCCTCCGGCAGGATGACATCCCCGGACGGCGTGAGCCGGAGGATGAAGCGGCTGGGCGGCGGCGTGTCGCTCAACGGCAAGGCATAGCGGTTGAACGAGGCGTGAAACTGGCGCGGGCAACAAACGATGAAGCCCAGCCACAGGGCCAGAAGGCCGGCCGCCAGCCCACTCCACTTGCCCAAGACGCGCCAATTCCAAAGTTCCCCGAAGCGCACCTGTTTCGAAAACTCGCCGGACAACGCAATGGTTTGATTGGCAAAGAGCTGTTCTTCCGGGCGCAGATTTTGCCGTTGAAATTGCAGCGCGTTGATCAGCAGATTTTCGCGGATGCCGTAGCGCTGTTCGAGCACCATCACCGTGCGTTCCGGCGTCTGCTTGCGCAAGGCGGGCCGCAAGACTTTCTGGAAAAATTGAAACGCCGTGAACACGGCGCCGCCCACGGCCAGCGGCAGCCGCAGGCCGGGCGGCAGGGTCAGCAGGTTGTCCAGCACCAGCAGCGTCAGCCACAGGCTGAGGCAAACCGCCAGCCACCAGCTCACGCCGGCCAGCAGCGCCGACCATTTCAGGCGCACGCCCGCCGCCCTCACGATTTGGTCAAGTTGACTGTCCATAATTTTATGGTGCGGTTTCGTTCCAGATGCTGTCGGCAGGATGAACTTGCCACAGTTTGTCCGATAATTCCACCGTGGGCAAAACCTCTTCGGCACCCGGTGTCGTGTCGCGGAAAAACGTGCCGCGCACCACGAGCAGCATGCGCCCGTCGTCGGCCTGCCGCCAGCGGCAAAGCTCGCACTCCCACGGTCTTTTGTTTTTGTTGATCTCGCCTTTCCGCCCCGCCAGGCTCACGGAATAAATCTCGCCGGAAGCCGTATCTTGAAACGCGCCCAGCACGCGGCGGTCGTCGTAAAAATCCCGCGTCTGCTTGAATGCCGCGCGCACCAAATCCGCCAGCTTCGCATCGGAGGTCGTCGGCCAGCCGACGGTGACCTTCATGCCCGAACGCGCGGCGAGAAAAAACTTTTCACCGGGCGGTGACGCCATTTGGAATTCGCCGTCGGCCTCGCTGGCCTTCGCCTCCAGCCGGTCCAAAGTCTCATAAGCCAGGCCGGCCACCTGCGATCCAGCAGGCAGGCCGGGGAGTTTCAAGCGCACCGACGCCGACGATTTGGCGGCGGCATCATTGAAAGAGATTGTTTGCGGATAAATCACGGCGTCGTAAGTCTGCCCCGGCTGGCCGCGCATTTGCGAGGCGAGCACGACCTTCTGCACGCTGTCCGGGCGGCTGACATACAGCACGGTGGTGGTAAGGTGGCCGCTGACTTTGGAGCCGTCGCTTAACGTTGCCGTCACGGCAAAGTTCAGCACCGGATATTTTTCGCCATAATACTCCAGTTCGTTGCCGCCGGGTTTGAGCCGCTCGGCCTGCTGCAGGTTTTTCCGCTCGGGCGCGAGCTGCAGCTCCGCCACGCGGTCCAGCGTCAGCCGATAAACTTGCCGGCCATTCTGAATGCGCAACTGGCTGCCCGGGGAAAGCGACAGGCTGCCGGCCACGCTGCTGCGGTCGGAAAACTCCACCCGGCCCGGGCGTTCCTGCGCGCACGCCACGCCGCCGGCGAGCAGCAGCGCGAAGACGATTTTTAAGCTGGAAAAGTTCATGGTTAAAACAGGTTGAATTTACGGCGCAAAATCCATTCGCCCGCCAGCAAGGCGAGCACGAGCAGCAGAAACCACGGCCCGGCTTCGGCCAGCGGTGTTTCCTCGACCGTCACCTTGCGCGAATTCTTTTCGCTGAACAGTTCGGGCAACCGGCTCGCTTCGTCTTCGCGGAAGTAGCTGCCGCCGCCGTCCTCGGCGAGCTTTTTCAAAAATGATTCGTTCAGTTCCAGCCGGGCGCCTTCCGGCAGTTGCGCCGCCACCGGGAACTGTTTCTTGTAGGTCTCCAGCACGTGGTCGCCTTGATACGCCACGAGCCGGAAATGGTAGTCCGCGCGTTCGCGAAAGCGGAGTTTCACTTGAAAGGCCTGCGCATCTCCGGGCACCGGTTCGAGAGTCACCGGCACGGTGGAACCCTTCGCCTCAAGTTCGGCGGTGAGCCGCACCGTCGCCGCTTCCGGGCCGAGCGCGCGAATTTGGCCGACCGCCATTTCCCCGGGCCGGTAAAATTCCCGGTCCCAATGCAAGGCCAGATGCTGCCCGCCTTCGGTCTGGCCGGTGAGAATGCGCACCGCCTGCCGCCAAAGCAGGCCATAGACCGGGCGCACCGGTTCGGGCTGCAATGCCCATTTCCAGAGCGTGCTGGTGGCGATGCCCAGCACTTTGCCCTTGCCGAACGGCTGCATCGCGACCACCGCCAGATCACGCCCGTCCACGTGCGTGCTCAGCAGCGCCTGCGCCCCGGGCTTCAAATCGCCCACGCGGTTCACCGCATCAATCGGAACGCTGCGGCGCGCGAGCACTTCCTCCACGCCCGCCAAAATCGGGCTGCCCGTGCCCATGGGTGAAACGCTGACGGGCAAATTCCCTTGCGCAGGCTCAGCCTCCTGATCCGCAATGTGCCAGGGCAACAACGCCGCCAGCGGTGAAGCCGCATAACCGCCGCGCCCGAACGAAGTGTCGCCGCCGAGCAACAACACCGCCCCGCCGTTCTCGCAATATTGCGCGAGCGCCTGCATTTGCCGCGCCGATAAATCCGCCGCCGGAAACGAGCCGAGCACCACCGCGTCATAGCCGGCCAAGCCTTTGGCACTGGCGGGAAAACCGGCGGTCAGCGCGTCGTCGCCCGCCTGCCGGTCGCCCTGCAACAGAAAGCGATCCGCCGTCGTGCGGAACAGCGCGGTGAACGCGATGCCCGGATCGTGCGCCAACTCGTTGCGCAGCACTTTGAATTCCTGTCCGAGATTCTCCGCGAAAAACAAAACGTGCAGCGATTTCTTTTGGACGTTCACCGTGACCTCCCGGCTGTTGTTGAGCAGCGACAATTCGCCCGCCACCGGTTCGAGGCTGACCCGATAGCGCTGGACCCCGACATCGGCGATTTTCAACGGCAGATGAACCACCCGCCGCAAGTTGGACAAATCCACGGTCTGGCGGCTGACCCGCACCCAGTTGTTCGTGCCCGCGTCGCGTTCCAGCAACAGGCCGACCTGTGACAATTTCTGCGCGAAGTCGCCGCCGTGACCGGCGCGGGCTTGCAGGTCGGCGGTCAATTCAAAGCCCGTGTCCTTCTCCACCGTTGCCGGACAATCCACGCCCGCGATTGCGACGTCATTCCAACCGGCCGCGTCGGTGCCGAGGCCGACGACATGCAGCGGCAGCTTCGGCAGCGCGGGGCGGTCCAGCACCTCGTCACCGCCGTCCGTGAGCAGCACGACGCCGAGGTAGGACGCCACGTCATTGCGTTCGGCCAGCGCCAGCAGGCAAGCGCCGAGGTCCGTGTCCCGGACCGCCGCCGGTTTCGTGGTATCGGGGGCGTGAATCGTCGTGTCCAAATCCGCCAAATCCATGTGCACGTCGCGCGGCAGCCCATCTTTCCAGGCCTCGACGATTTTGCGGGCGCGCGCCACGCGCGGTTGTTGGTAGTCATCGGCCACGTCCATGGACGAGGAATCATCCACAAGCACGAGGAGCTTGCCCTTCGCAGCCTCATTCTTTTGCAGGGCGGAGACGGGGTTGAACAACGCGACCAGCAGCGCCAGCACCGTCAGGCATTTCGGCAATAGCAACCAGCGGGCGCGGGCGGGCGAATGCCGCTGGCGGAGTCGCTGATGCAAATAATAAAGCCACGCCGCCAGTGCGCAAACGGCGACCCCGCACCACAGGCCGCCCAAACGCGGATGCCATTGGATCACCGCCAGGCAAAATTGGTCAGCGGATGCCACTGGTTTCCTCCTTTAAATCAGCTTGTGGGTTCGCGGCGGGTCTTGCCCGCATCGGTGGCGGGTTGGCCAGTAGTCCTTCCGCCGCCAGCGCCAGCAACGCGAGCAGCAGCAGCAGCGGACTCAAATCCAGTGATTTTTCCAGCCGGTGAAATTCCGAGGCGAGCGTCGGTCCATCATGGTAGTCGTTCACGGCATACGCCAGCGTGCCCAGCGCCGGCAGCCGGTCACCGGTCACGAAGTTTTGCCGCCCCTCTTTTTCGGATGAGCGAACGGCGACGCGGTTCGTCCCTCCCGCGCTGCGGATGACATAAACCCCGGCGCGCGGCAGGGTCGGGAGTTGCGCGGCGAGCCCGTTCCAATCCAGCGGGCTGCCGCCGAGGGATTGGACCTCAATGTTTTTATCGGCCGGGGTTGCGAGGCGGAGCGGCTCGCCCGCGACGAGGGGCGTGGCGTCCCGTCCGTCGCCGGTTTGCGCGAGCGCGAGATTTTGGGCGAACGCGATAAAGGCGGGCTTCAGCACCAGCGTGCTCCAGCCGGAGTCAAACGCCAGCCCGCTGACAAACAGTCGTCCCCGGCCGACTCGTTGCTCCGCCAACAGCGCACTTCCGTTTTCCAAGCCCAGCACCGGTGTGGTGTTGGTGGCCGTCCGCAACGGCAGGTAACGGAACGCCTTCACGTTGTGCAGGGCGACATCGCCTTTTTCGTCGCGCAAATCGTTGAACAGCGGGTTCGCCTTGTCCAGCGCGATCAGGGCCACGCCGTTGGACGCGGATGCAAAATCTTCCGGCACGGCGGCAATCCAGTCAGGCAGCGGATTGAAACCGGCGGCGGCACCGGCCGGCGGCACGATCAAAGCGCAGCCGCCGGCTTCCAAAAACTGCTTTAAGCCGTCCCCCAATGCCGGCGTGTTGGCGGCAAACGCATCCCAAGTCAGTGCCAGAAAACCGCCGGAGAAATCCGGCGTGGCGTTGAAGGTTGTCAGCAAGCCGGATAACTTTCCGTCCGCCGTCGGCGACAACGCGAGCGGCAACAGACCGTAATCCGCCGGCTGCCCGAGAAAATTCACGGTCTGCTTCTCTTGGGCGTTGAAGCCGATGAACGCATGGTTGTCGGCGTTAAAATCGTCACCCGCGAGTTCAAAGCCGGCCCAGTGCTGGCCGGCGGCGGGCGGTTCGAGCGTGACCGTCACGGTTTTTTCCGAGTTGGGGGCCACGCTGACTTCGTCGCCGCCTTGCGTGCCGGAATCCGTCGTCCAGTTCAGGCGCACGCGGCCTTCGCTCGCCAGCGAGTTGGCCAACTGGACTTCCACCGGCAGCTTGCGTCCGGACAACACCACCCGCGTGGACAGGCGCACGCCGGTGATGGCGACGTTGACGCGCGCCAATTCCGGCGACGGCAGGCGGTGCACGACCAGACTGGTGCCGGTGCGCGGTGCGCGGAGATTCACCGGCGGCTGATTCCACTTGTCCGACTGCAAATCGGAGAACACCTGGATTTCAAAATGCGAGGCGGTGCTTTTCTCGAAGAGCGCCCCAGCCCGTTCCAGGGCGGCGGCCACGCTGCCACCGGCTTCGGTTTCCGTGAGCTGGTCCAGCGCGTTGCGCAACGCCAGTTTATCCGAGGTCAGCCCGAGCGGAACGGGCACGAGCGGGTCATTGACGAGCAGCACGATGCCCGCGCTGTCCTGATCGCGCAGTTGCGCCACCAGCTCGCGCGCGGCGGCGGCGGCCTGCTTGAGCTTGGTGCGGCCATCCGTCCCGAAGCCGCTCATCGAACCGGAGTTGTCTATCACCAGCGCCACGGCGACCGGGCCTTGGCGGCCAACGCCAAACCAGACGGGGTGCGCGAGCGCGAGCAGCAGAAACAAGATCAACAGCGTGCGGAGGGCGAGAATAAGCCATTCGCGCAGCCGCCGCCGGGCGTTGAACTTCGGATCAATCCGTTGGAAAAACATCAGCGTGGAGAACACGCGCGGCGTGGTTTTGAGCCGGAAAAACAAATGAAAGATCACCGGCAGTGCGGCCAGCGGCAGCAGCGGCAGGAAGAATGAATTGAGTGCGGTAAGCCCGGTCATGACTGGCCAAATTTGGCGTGCAACATTTCCTCCACCGGCACGCGCGTGTCCACCAGGTGATAGTCCGCCAGACTGCCGAGGCAGCCCCGGCGCACTTCCTCGAGATATTTCCGCACCTCCTCGGCGTAAGCGTCGCGCACTTCGTCGCCATGGACGGGCAGCCGCGCGCCGGTTTCCAGTTCCCGCAATTCATTGAGGCCGCCGAAGTTTAAATTGATTTCCGCCGCGTCCAGCACATGCAGCACGAGCACCTCATGCTTGTTGTGCTGCAAGTGCTGGATGCCGCGAATCGTGTCCGCCGGATTTTGCAGGAGGTCGGAAATGAGAATGATGAGGCTGCGGCGCTTGACTTGTTCGGCGAGCGTGTGGAGCGCCGCTTCAATCTTGCTTGGCCCGGTTGGTTGGGCGGCTTCCAACGCCTGCAACATGGGCCGCAGGCCGCCCATCGAACTCACGGGGGGCAGGGTTTTTTGCACGCCATCGTTGAACAGCGTCAACCCGGCGGCGTCGGACTGGCTGACCAGTATGAACATGAGGCTGGCGGCGAGGTAACAGGCGTAATCCATTTTGGAGAGCTTGCCCGCGTCGCGAAACGCCATGCTTTCGGAAGTGTCGAGCAGAATGTAGGCGCGGACGTTCGTCTCCTCCTGATAGCGCCGGATGACGTAGCGGTCCGAGCGCGCATACACCGCCCAGTCAATGCGGTTGGGCGGGTCGCCGGGGGCGTATTCGCGGTAGTCCGCAAATTCCACGGACGAGCCGTAATGCGGCGAGCGATGCAAACCCTGCAACGCGCCCTCGACCGGCCGCCGCATGCTGACACCCAGGCCGCGCAACCGGTCGGCAAGTTCCGGCGGCAGAAATTTATAGGTGGCGCTCATGCAACGGCGGGACGCAAATTGACCATTTCAATACTGCGGTTCTTTCACCGTCTCGAGGAGTTTTTTAACGATGTGGTCGGTGGTGATGCTTTCGCTCGCGGCGGTGAAGTTCGGGAAAATGCGATGCCGCAAGACCGGCAGCGCGTATTCGCGCACGTCCGCACAGGCAACGCTGAAGCGGCCCTGCAACAGCACATGCGCCTTGGCTGCGAGCAGCAGATATTGGCCGGCGCGTGTGCCCGCCCCCCAGCGCACCCAGCGGTTCACAAAATCCGGCGTCCCCTCCGAATTGGGCCGGGTGGCACGGATGAGATTCATGGCGTAGAGCGCGACGTGTTCGCTCACTGGCACTTGGCGGACGAGCTGCTGGAATTTTAATACTTCCGCCGCCGTGATGCCGCTGGCCACCACCGCCTTCACATCGCGCGTGGTGTTGAGAATGACCTGCTGTTCTTCGGCGGCGGTGGGATAGCCCAGTTGGATACAAAACATGAAGCGATCCAGCTGCGCTTCCGGCAGGGGATAGGTGCCTTCCTGCTCGATCGGGTTTTGCGTGGCCAGCACCATGAACGGGCTGGGCAACTCGTAGGTTTTGCCGGAGACGGTGACGCGCTGTTCCTGCATGGCTTCGAGCAGGGCCGCTTGCGTCTTCGGCGGCGTGCGGTTGATTTCGTCGGCGAGCAGGAGGTTGGCGAAAACCGGTCCGCGGTGAAACCGGAACACCCGCTTGCCGGTGGCGGCGTCTTCTTCGAGAATGTCCGTGCCCGTGATGTCCGAAGGCATGAGGTCGGGCGTGAACTGGATGCGCCGTGAATCCAAGTCCACCGCACTGCCGAGCGTCTTGACCATCAGCGTTTTGGCCAGACCGGGCACGCCGATGAGCAGGCAATGCCCGCGCGCAAACAGCGCGACCAGGATTTGATTCAGCACTTCGCGCTGGCCGACAATGACTTTGCCAATCTCCGCGAGAATTTTGTCGTGCGCCAATTTCAGGCCGGCGACGTCGGGCGAAACGGCTTCCGTTTCCGCGGATGCGGCGCTGGGCGGCGCGGTTTCAATCGGCCCGCTGTTGCTTGAAAAAATAAATTCCACATCACCCAACGCGAACTTTGTGCCGTCCGTCAAATCCAGCGCGGACACTTTTTTCCCATCCACGATGATGCCGTTGCGGCTGCCATTGTCCGCGAGGTGAAAGCTGCTGCCGTTGCGGGTGATGACCGCATGATGCGACGAGATGGAATCGTTCGGCACGCACAGGTCGTTGTCCTCAACCCGCCCGATGGAGACGCGGTCGGAAAATTCGAGTTGATACGTTTCTTCCTGAAGCTGATAGGTGAGCGTGGGCATAAATTTAATCGGGTGTTTTACTATGACGAAACGGGTTTTTGTCGGTCAATTCATTATTCGTCAGTGCGTCATGGCATACATGATGATGTTGACGCCGAGTTTCAGGGCCGAATCCGGCTCGTAAGCCAGCGCCAGCGGATGATCCATTCCCTGCCAGCCGGCTTCCAGATCAAACGGGCTGTAAATCACCCGCACATCGCCGCGAATCGCTACGCCTTCCAGCCGGGGCGCGGTGAGGTTGGAATGCAGCGCCCGCGCCGCCGGTGTGTATGCGGCATCGGTGATTTTGAAAACGGAGCTGAACAGCGGACACGCCAAGTCCAGCGGTGTCAGGTCGTTGTCGGGCAGGATTTTTTTCAATTCCCGCCGGACCGCCGTGTCAAAAGTGTGGAGGCACAGGCTGTTATTGATGAGCAGGGTGCCGCCGGCTTCAAGAAAGCGCTTCAACGCCGCCACGGCCGCCGCGTCCCAATGAAAATCGTCCAGTCCGGTCAAATACAAAAACGTGAACCCGGACAAATCGTCTTTCCCCGGCTGCACCGGCACGCGCTTGAGGCTGACGCGCAGGGCGGTGTTCTGCCGCAATTGGTCCAGCAGCCGCGCCGCGCCGCCGGCTTCGGCATTCCACGCGCCGTCGTGCTTGATTTGCGCGAACACAAACTCATCGCTGGGGCGCTTTTCATCCAGCGCCCCAAACGTCTCCGGCTTGGCCTGCTCCCGGCCCAGCCGCGCATAGCCGATGGCGTAGGCGATGAGGTTGACGCCGATCTTTTCCGCCGAAGTCGGCTGGTAATATTGCGCCTGCGGCAGCAGCGGCACATCGTGCCCATCCCAACCGCAGCCCAGTCCGTATTTGGAGAGCACCACGCCGACGCGCGAATAGAAATACATGCCTTCCAGGGCGGGCCGGTCCAGGTTCACGTTGGGGGAGTAACCGGCTTTGTCCACGTTTGCAATCATGTGATAGATGGGGTGGTCCGTGGGGATGGTGCGGAACTGCATTTCGGGAAAAATCTGCTCCATGGCCGCGCGAAAGGTATCATAAAAATACGGCGACCCCGCGATGCTGTCCGCCACAATCATGCCGCCGCGCATGACGTAGCTGCGCAGGATTTCCTGGTCGTGCGGGGAAAACTTGATGGCCCGCACGCCGCTAAAAAACAGCACCGGCGTCTTGGCCGGATCGCCGTCAAACGAGGCCAGCGGAATACTGTCCGCCCCGTAAGTCGTGCCCAGCAGGGTGCTGGCCGATTTCATCAGCTGCTGCACGTCGCCGGGACACAAGTTCCAATCCGCGATCCGCATTTTCTTGCCGCCGCCGCCGCCGTAATTCGCCTCCGCGCCCCAAATCACTTTGCCGATGAGATTCGGCGGGCTGGGATCGCGCTTGCGTTCCGTGACCCGCATGGGCACCACCGGCGGGCCGGGCAACGGGCCGACCGATTCGCCGGAGCTGATGTGGCGCTTGTGCGCCTCGGGCGGCGCGCCGAGCGGAACAAACCAATCATTTTCGCCAGCGGGAACCCGGGCCGTTCCCAGCAACAAGACCAACCACCATGCGTTTATTTTTTTCATGTGACTATTGGGTTAATTGGTTTCATAAATTCGCACGCAATAAGGGTTTAATCCAATGTTTTTTCGGAAGTTAATCCAGTCGGATTGCATGGGCGGCGGGGGTTCATTCGGCGGTCCATTTGCTGTTCGCCTTGGCTGCGGCTTCGCTGTAGGGAAATTCTTTGACCAGCCGCTTCAACGCTTGGTTCGCCTCGTTCCGCCGCCCCACCGCCATGCCTGACTCGACTGTGTCGTAAAGCAATTCCGGCAAATTTAAATCGTCTTTTGCGAGCGGCACCAGCTTTTGGCACAGGGTGAACGCGCGTTTACATTCTTTCTGGCGCAACGCCAGCTTGACTTCGACCAGCCCGCTGCCGGGCGAAAGCCGTTCCAGCGGAAAATCGAGCTGCCATCCGGCCAACGCCGCCCAGGCCTGGTCGAGTTGGTTTTGTTCGACCATGAGATTGACGCTTTCCAGCCGACTGTTGCGGGCAAAATCAGCGTTCGCCGCTGGTTTGCCAGCCACCAAGCTAAGATATTGTTTGCGCGCCGCCTCGGTTTGCCCGCGGGCCAGCAGCAAATCACCTTCTAGACATTTTTCCAGCCGCTGCTCCTCGCCGCTCAAGCCGCTGGCGGAAATTTGTCGCAGGA
>Ga0007882_10000865_pt1 | contig 17757 bp, 13 predicted proteins | sample CryBogCBH12Aug01_FD_71195 | JGI IMG/M metagenome (GOLD analysis project Ga0007882, IMG submission 71195) | Freshwater microbial communities from Crystal Bog, Wisconsin, USA - CBH12Aug09.1 | ecosystem: Environmental > Aquatic > Freshwater > Lake | place: Crystal Bog, Wisconsin, USA | collected... | reverse complement strand
CAATTTTACCCTTTTATTTAACTTTTTCTGATGCCGCGGCATTAGGTTTGCCCTCTTATGCCGAAGGCCAGCCGCTGCCTTCGCTGGCCCCAATGTTGGAGCGCAGTATGCCCGCTGTGGTCAACATTTCAACCACCACTATCACCAATGTCCGTAACCCGCTGCTGGAAGACCCGTTTTTCCGGCATTTTTACAATCTGCCCAACCAGCCGCAACAGCAGCAACGCAATAGCATGGGTTCTGGGGTCATTATCGACAGCCATGACGGCTTGGTGCTGACCAACAACCATGTCATCGACAAGGCGGACAAAATTATGGTGACCCTGACCGATGGGCGGCAATTGAATGCCAAACTGGTGGGCACCGATCCTGAAGCCGATGTCGCACTGATCCAAGTGCCCGCTGACCATCTGGCAGCCCTGCCGATTGCCGATTCCAGCCAACTGCGGGTCGGTGATTTTGTGGTTGCCATTGGCAACCCGTTCGGTTTGGGGCAAACGGTGACCTCGGGCATTGTCAGTGCCTTGGGGCGTTCCGGGCTGGGTATTGAAGGTTATGAAGACTTCATCCAAACCGATGCTTCCATCAATCCCGGCAATTCAGGCGGGGCGCTGGTCAATTTGCGCGGTGAGCTGGTGGGGATGAACACCGCCATCCTGGCCCCTAATGGCGGCAACGTCGGCATTGGTTTTGCCATACCCACCAATATGGTGATGACCATTAAAGAGTCATTGCTGAAACACGGGGAGGTGCAGCGGGGTTTGTTGGGGGTGGTCACCCAAGACCTGACCCCGGAACTGGTCAGCGCCTTTAATCTGGAAAACAAACACGGGGCCGTGGTCAGCCGTATTGAGAGCAATTCACCAGCGGCACGGGCAGGTTTGGAGCCGGGTGACATTATTGTTGCCGCTAATGGCAAACCGGTCAAAAACAGCCATGACATCCGCAATATCGTTGGCCTGTTGCAAATTGGCGATAATGTGACCCTTGATTATTATCACGGTAATGATAAGAAAGAAACAGTGGCCACCATTGCCAAACCAGAACGCCCGCAGCTGGTCGGCGAAAAACTGCATAGAAGCCTGAAAGGGACTATCTTGGGCGCCACTGCCAAAAATCAGGCCGAAGGTGTGTTGATTGAAAAAATTGACACCAGTTCCGAAGCGTGGCGCATTGGCTTACGTCCCGGCGATGTGATCGTTTCCGCCAACCGCTACCGGGTGCGTGACCTTGACGAATTGCGTCAGGTTGTTAACCCCAACAGTGGCTTGCTGATTAACATCCAACGGGGGCAAGACGCGTTTTTTGTGATGTTAAAATAAGTGCTTTTACCCACAACGGGCCATACCTTGGATGTGGCCTGTTTTTCACCATCGGCAAGGCTTCAACCATGAATACGGAAAGACATTTTATACCTTTAAATATCGCCTTATTGGTGGTTTCCGACAGCCGCACCGAAGCCGATGATGTATCAGGGAAGGTGCTGGCGGAGCGCGCTGTTGAAGCGGGCCATACGGTGCTTGAAAAACTCATTGTCTCTGACAACATTTATCGGATACGGGCCGCCGTGTCCGCTTGGATAGCCGATGCCAATATCAATGTGGTTATCAGCACCGGCGGCACCGGCGTGACCGGACGTGACGGCACGCCTGAAGCCGTAGCCCCGTTGCTCGACAAAACCTTGGAGGGGTTTGGCGAGTTGTTCCGTATGTTGTCTTACCAAGAAATCAAATCTTCCACAATGCAATCACGGGCGCTGGCGGGTGTGGCAAACGGCACTTACCTGTTCTGCCTGCCCGGCTCGTCCGGGGCTTGCCGCACAGCTTGGGATTTATTAATCAAAGAACAACTTGATTACCGCAGCAAACCTTGTAATCTGGTTCAATTGATGCCCAGATTGATGGAAAAATAACCATGCCCAAACGTTTTTTAAGCTTCGGCGCTGCCAATGCAGGACTTGCCGTAGGTTGCGGCGCATTTGGCGCACACGGCTTAAAAGCCGTGTTAAGCGCGGATATGCTTGCCGTTTGGCAAACGGGCGTAACTTACCAAATGTGGCACGCCTTAGGGCTTATTTTAGTGTCCTTGCTGTTGCAGTCCGCCCCGAACGCCAAACTGTTGCATTGGGCAGGCTGGTTGATGCTGGCTGGCATGGTGCTATTTTCTGGCAGTTTGTATGGCCTTGCCCTAACCCAGCTTAAAGCGTTGGGCATTATTACCCCTTTAGGCGGCATCTGCTTTTTAGCGGCTTGGAGCCTCGTCACCCTTTTTAGCTTAACCAAGCACCAACCATAGGTATCGCCATGTCAGTCGCCAACCCCACCGCCATTTACCTGAAAGACTATACTGTCCCCGAGTATTTGATTCATGAAGTGGCATTAAATTTTAACCTCGATGCAGAAAACACCCAGGTCATTTCGCGCTTGACCCTCAGCCGCAACCCTGCCAGCCAAACGGCGGGGCAATCCTTGCTATTGAATGGCGAAAACTTAGTGCTGACCCGCGTCGTGTTAAATGACACACAAGCATTGTCCAGCGCCGATTACCAGCAAACAGCCGATGGCCTGATTATCGGTAATGTGCCGCAACAACAGCTGTTCACCTTGACCATTGAGAACCAAATCAACCCTGAAGCCAATACTGCACTGGAAGGGCTGTATCTGTCCAATGGGATGCTTTGCACCCAATGCGAAGCGGAAGGTTTCCGCAAAATCACTTATTTTCTGGACCGGCCCGATGTGATGTCGCGTTTCACCACCACCTTGACCGCCGACAAAAGCCGTTATCCGGTGTTGCTGTCCAACGGCAACAAGATCGCCCAAGGCGATCTGCCCGACAACCGCCATTGGGTGACGTGGCAAGACCCGTTCAATAAGCCTTGTTATTTGTTCGCCCTGGTGGCGGGGCAACTCGACTGCCTGGAAGACCATTTCATCACCCAATCAGGCCGCCGCATCAGCTTGCAAATTTGGGTGGAGGCACACGATCTCGACAAATGTTCACACGCCATGCAATCGTTGCAAAATGCCATGCGTTGGGACGAGCAAGTCTATGGGCGTGAATACGATTTGGATTTATACATGATTGTGGCGGTCGGTCATTTCAATATGGGGGCCATGGAAAACAAAGGGCTGAACATTTTCAACACCAAATTTGTGTTGGCACGCCCCGACACCGCCACCGATGCCGATTATGAACACATTGAAGGGGTGATTGCCCATGAATATTTCCATAATTGGACAGGCAACCGCATCACCTGCCGCGACTGGTTCCAGCTGAGCCTGAAAGAAGGCTTCACGGTATTCCGCGACCAAGAATATACCGGCGACCGCACCTCCAAAGCGGTCAAACGCATCGAAGACGTGACCATGCTGCGCACCCGCCAATTTGCCGAAGATGCCGGCCCGTTGGCTCATGCCGTGCGCCCTGATGCCTATATTGAAATCAACAATTTTTATACCGTGACCGTCTACGAAAAAGGGGCGGAAGTGGTGCGGATGATCCGTACCTTAGTGGGCGAGGAGGGGTTCCGCAAAGGCAGTGACTTATATTTTGCCCGCCATGATGGACAGGCGGTCACTTGCGATGATTTTGTCAATGCCATGGAAACCGCCAACGCGATAGACTTGACGCAATTCCGCCGCTGGTATGCCCAAGCGGGCACCCCTGTGCTGACGGTAAAACAAGAGTACCGCCCCGAACAGCAAGCGTTGGCCTTGACCATCAACCAGCTTTGCCCACCGACACCCGGGCAAACGGAAAAAATGCCCTTGCACATCCCGATTAAAATGGGGCTGTTGGATAAAGGTGGCGCACCCTTGCCATGCCAATTATCCGGCGAGCAGCCCAGCAACGAAGTCACCCTGCACCTGACCCAAGCCGGGCAAACCTTTATTTTTGAGGCCTTGCCGGAACAACCGGTGGTGTCGTTGCTAAGGGGCTTTTCCGCCCCCGTCAAACTGGTGATGGAGCGTAGCGCGGAAGAATTGGCCTTCTTGCTCAGCCACGACCCTGACACATTCAGCCGTTGGGAAGCGGGCCAGCAGCTGGCGGTACAAATTATCACCCGCCTGATCAGCGACCACCAGCAAGGCGAACCCTTAGTTTTACCGCCCATTCTGACCGATGTTTTTAAGCATCTGTTGGCGCAAGAATGGCAAGACTTGTCCTATTTCTCTTTATTGCTGGGTTTGCCGTCAGAAACTTATCTGGCGGAATTGATGAGCGTGGTTGATGTGGAAGCCATCCATACAGTGCGTGAATTTGTCATCACCAGCCTTGCCAAGCAACTGGAAGCACCTTTAAAAGCCCTTTACCAACAAAACCACCGGGATGAATCGGGGATTTTCGATGCAGGTGCAATAGGCCGCCGCCGCCTGAAAAATGTTTGCCTAGGTTACTTGGGCAGGCTGAAAGACTTGGAAACACAGATTTGGTCCAAACACCAATTCAATTCCGCCAAAAATATGACCGATCAGATAGCGGCCTTAGCTGTGATAGTACACAACGAACTGCCTTATAAACACACTTCCCTATCGGCTTTTTACCGCCAGTGGCAAGAAGAGGCTTTGGTCATCGACAAATGGTTTGCCTTGCAAGCCACCAGCCCGACCGCCGATGCCTTTGCTTCGGTCAAGATTCTGTTGATGCATCCTGCCTTTGACCTGACCACCCCCAACCGCGTCCGGTCATTAATTGGTGCTTTTAGCCAAGGCAATCCCTTGCATTTCCATGCCGCCAGCGGACAAGGCTATGACTTTCTTGCCGAACAAATTATTGCCCTCAATGCCCTTAACCCACAACTGGCCTCGCGTATGGTCAGCGCCCTGACTGGCTGGCGGCGTTATGACCCGGCACGGCAACAACTGATGAAAAAGCAATTGGAACGCATTATGGCCACCCCTAATATTTCCAAAGATGTTTATGAAGTGGCGGGTAAAAGTTTGGCTTAATGGCTTATACTTTAGCCAAGGCAAGCGCATTTTAATGGAGTGACATATCGGGATGCATTCGCAGACATTAGCACAATTACAGCATAACCATAATTTCAATGCCAGCCATAGCAAAGGTGAAAGCCGCACCCGACGGGTGTTGGCACTCACTTTCCTTACCATGGTAGTGGAAATTGCCGCAGGCACTTACTGGGGGTCTATGGCGTTGCTGGCGGATGGTTGGCACATGGCGACCCATGCCGCCGCGTTTATGATCACCTTGTTTGCCTACCGCTATTCAAGGCTGCATGCACATGACCAAACATTTGCCTTTAGTGCCGGAAAAGTGGGGGTCTTAGGCGGTTTTGCCAGCTCCATCGCGTTAAGTGTGATCGCCTTTATCATGTTGGTGGAATCCGGCAACCGCTTCATCAACCCACACCCCATCCATTTTGACGAGGCCACCTTAGTGGCCTGTTTTGGCTTGTTGATCAATATCGTCTGTGCGCTGATGCTAAATGGTCATGACCATCATCACCATAACCATGACCATGAAGGCCATCATCATGACCACAACCTAAAAGCGGCTTACCTGCATATACTGGCCGATGCCTTGACCTCCGTATTGGCCATTGCGGCATTGTTATGCGGCAAATACTTCGGCCTGAACTGGCTGGACCCTACTATGGGCATTGTCGGTGCATTAATCATCAGCCAGTGGGCCTATGCGCTGGTCAAAGAAACCAGCCCGTTGCTAGTCGACCAAAGCGTGCCACTGGCTTACAAAACGACCATCCAGCAATTGATTGAGGATGATGACGACAACCGCGTGGCGGACTTGCATGTCTGGCAGGTGGGCCCTGGGCATTTTGCCGCCATCATTTCTGTTGTGTCGCACCATCCCAAAGCACCCGCCCATTATAAAAGCCTGTTGTCGGGACTTAAGCATTTAGGGGCGCATAACAAACTTTCGCATATTACCGTAGAGGTCAACCGCTGTCCGGGCGACCACTGCACCACCTCACTGTAAGGACTCATTTATGTTTAAAACGATTGGCTATGCCGCCCATGCCCATAACACCCCGCTGGTGCCGTTTAATTTCGAACGTCGTACCCCCTTTGCCCATGATGTGCAAATTGACATTCTCTATTGTGGCGTGTGCCATTCGGACATCCACCAAACCCGGGACGAATGGGGCAACGCCACCTTCCCGATGGTACCGGGGCATGAGATTGTCGGCAAAGTCACCGCAGTGGGCAGCGAAGTCAGCCGTTTCAAAATTGGCGACCGCGTCGGGGTCGGCTGTATGGTCGGTTCATGCGGGCATTGCCCCGAATGTCACGACCATTTGGAGCAATATTGCAACCAAGCCGAATTTACCTATAACAGCCCCGATAAACATACCGGTGGCAGCAATTACGGCGGTTATTCCAAACATATTGTCGTCCATCAGGATTTTGTGCTGCATATTGCCGACAACTTAGATTTGGCCGCCGCCGCGCCTTTGTTATGTGCCGGTATCACCACTTATTCACCGCTCAAGCATTGGCGCGTCGGTGCCGGTGATAAAGTGGGCGTGGTAGGATTGGGCGGGTTAGGGCACATGGCGGTCAAATTGGCCTATGCTATGGGTGCGCATGTCGTGCTGTTCACCACCTCGCCCGGCAAGACCGAAGATGCCAAACGCTTGGGCGCACATGAGGTGGTCATCTCCAAAGACCCCGAAGCCATGCAGGCGCACACCGCCAGCTTTGATTTTATCCTGAACACCGTCGCCGCCCCGCATAATCTGGATGCTTACACCGCCTTGCTGAAACGTGATGGCACATTGTGCTTAGTCGGCGTTCCCGACCAACCGCACCCCTCCCCTTCGGTCGGACAACTTATATTTAAACGCCGCAGCATAGCCGGTTCGCTGATTGGCGGCATTAAAGAAACCCAAGAAATGCTCGATTTTTGCGCCGAACACAATATCGTTTCGGATATTGAGCTTATTCCGATGCAGCAAATTAACGAAGCTTACGAGCGGGTGATAAAAAGTGATGTGAAGTATCGGTTTGTGATTGATTTGGGGAGTTTGACAGCTTAACAAAACAAACATGGATGAAGCAACGTGTAATCCCAAGTTATTGGGCACAGATGCCTGTTATCCGCCTACGCCACACAAGCGCTCTGATTTCCAAGCCTAGCATGATGCAAGCATCCTTTTAGGCTTCGGTTACGCAGCAGATGCTTGGGCCACACATAGCCATCATGGGTAGTAAGCTCAGTTAAAGTTTCTGGCCTCAATAATGGCGAGGTATTCGCTTAGTTTAGGCCGATAGAGAAACGCCCCTAATGCTGAAACCAAGGTGAAAATGTACAGGGTATTATAACCGTCGCCCAATAGATACATGACAAAGCCGAAACAACCAATGCTAGTGACCAATGCCATAGAAACGGCAACAGCCACCTGATAGCGGTTTTTTGAGGGCTGTGTACCGGGCATGGTTTGCGCCAACCTCAGTTGGACATAACGCAGTAGGTTGGTGACCGGCAGCATAATTATCGCCAGCACATACAGCAACGTCCTGACCAGGATGCGTTGGTGTTCAGGCAAGGGCTGTTGCAATGCCTCACCGCTGATAAGGCTGGTGGCGATTAGCGCCAGCAAAGCCAGCCCAACCAGCCCAACCAGAAACCAAGGTAACAACATATCCGCTTTACAGCGGCTTGGGTCAATAGATTCTTGCATATTATTTCCTATGGCCTGCTTAAGCTACCGGACATTTGGCCCGCTAATCCCATTCAAAAATTTTCCATAAGTTGACATGTCCGTCTTGGTTCATGTCACTACGGCGGCTATCCAATGTGCCATCGCCGTTAGAATCCAGAAAATAATAGGAAGGGCCAATATCCGGCACCACTTTTATCATGTACAGCCTGCCGCCCACCCGATATTCATGCATGATTCTGTCACCGCGCCGGACAATAGTGATATCCGGCTCCAAGGTCTCACCGCTATGCACAGGCAACGGCGGTTGCGGCACGTCCGGCACAGACTCCAGCGGCGGGTGGTCGTCGGCAAAAGCGCTGCCAGCAACAAGCAAGATGGGGGCGATAAAACGGCGCATAGGCGACTCCAGTGAATATCAAACTGCCTCATATTATGACAGTTTTATGGACATCAAACAGCAATCTCTTGATTGTATGCAGGGAAAACTCATTTGACTTTTTAAATTATTTATTAATCAATGTGTTGCATTAAAATCAGTATTTTTTCGAGACACCCTTCTGAATAACAGTACCCTGAATCCGTGATTTCAACTAACGCGATAAAATTCATCTGTGCTTATTTAAAAAATGGCAGCCAATTTGTTTAGTTACCAGAGGGAAATTGGCTTGTCTGTTCGGTTCGTGGTAATTTTCTAGCAAGTATTGGCTGAATATGTCCTATTTATTTTCTGTGGGTATGGCCCCGCCTACGGCGGCAAATGTCGCCGGTATTAACCGGGTGAATTTGGGCTAGTCGGCGGCTAATTTGGCATAGGTGACTTCGAAAGCCTTAAACCCGGCACAGGCAGAGGAAAACCGCAGTTTCAGACGGTGGCCGGTTCGGATGACTCGCGCAGCCAAATACATGAGTTCTTGCATAACCGTTTTGATTCGCCGCCGTCTGGCTGGATGCCTGACGGGGCTGATGTCGCCGAGTGAGCCTATCAGACCGATCCAGCGCAAAATGTTGTAGCTGTAAGCACTCAAGGTCATAATCAGATCATTGGTGGCAAATTTGCCGGAAGGCAGGCGCTCGATATCCAGGTCAGTTCTGAATTCACTGTGAAATTGTTCGGCAGTGGCATGGTCTCGATACAGGGCGATGATGTGTGCGTCATCGTAGCCTGATTGATCTAGAGAAGTCCACCAGCCTTCGGTTTCGATGTCAGGCATCAACAGCATTTGGCCGTTGGCCGTGGTGGTGCGTTCGCCGGCTTGCATGACACGGCGGAAACGATAGGTTTTATCGCCACGGGTTTGTTGTTCTTCCACGCTGAACAGCGCAATGCGCTTGCCCTCTCGCGGCGTTGTCCACTGACCGTGTCGTTCGGCTTGCACCAACCAGGATTCAACGTCTTGTTTGCGCGGATTCCATTTCAGAATGAAGCCGACCTGCTCGTCATCGCTTAGCCAGACGCGAGTGTCCAGGGCATCATGACCGCTATCCAGGCGCACCAGCAATGGCTTATCGGTCAGCCGTTTGGCGGCAGGAAGGACGCGTTCCAGAGTATATTGGAATTCGGATTGGCAATGCTGTTTGCCCACTCTAAGTTCATTGGTCAGGCACCAGCCTTCGTTACCCAAATAGGCGGCTATCGGTGCATAACCGTCGTACCCTTTGTAGGTTCTAGAGATGCCTTCCTTGCGGGTCTTTTCGTTGTTCATGGGATAGACATCCATATCCAGCGCCACATGGCCTGTCTTCATCGGCGTGACAGGTACTTGAGCATCAACCAAGAAGTCGATATTGCTGTTATAAACAATGGGCAGCAAAGCTTCGGCTTGCTCATCCAGGCGCTGCCTCATGCGTGCGGCTGAAGGCACTTGCTGGATGGATAGGGATGATTTGGAATACAAGTCATGACGATAGTTTTCAATGGCTTCGAAATCGCTCTTACCTAAGCATAAGGTTCCGATATAGGGTTTGATAATATCGCTGTGGGATATGCCATGCCGCAGAGGTATGCCGGTTTTCAGGGCTTGATTAAGGTTGCCGTATCGGTTCAGGCATAAACCCACCAAGGCTAATCCGGAATGGCTGGTATAAATTTCCGTTTCGGATTGTCCAAGGATAAAATGTTTCATGGCTCACTCAATGGGTGAAAAGATATTGAGCCTATTTTACTAAATTATGCCTTTTAAATCATGCGTATAGAGGCATTCTTGTGATTTAATGTCACGGATTCAGGAGTACGTTATTGAAAAGCGGACTCTTAAAAAGAACACAGGATTTTCACGGTGGCCTAATCGTTGAAGTTATCTAGACCAAGTTCTCATGCTAAAAGCGTATGTTTTTATGTTATCCTGTCTAAAATCGCAAATATTTTAGGCATATTTTACCCTAGACTGAATCAATGCTGAAACAGGTTTTTGATAAAGAGCAACTTTCTAAAGCACTAACATCATCAGATGTTTGGCAATGGGGTTTATTGTCTGTTTATGGCGATGTCGAAACAGCCGTCAATCACACTGTTCAGTATTGGAAGATACATAACATTGCCTTATCGTCATTGGAGACAAGGACTGTAAAGAGCAAGTCGGTCTTTATCCCAGAAAAAATGGAAGATGATTTTGCAATAAAGCTGCTCGATCGGTTTATTCGACGAATTTATAAAGTCAGGCAGTCAGACCGCAATCGAATAGTCAGACAGCTAATAACGCTACTCAAAGATTCTGGCAACTATCATGTTCTGCGATTAGATATTAAAGATTGTTACGAAACCATAAAGTTTGAATATCTTATTAATAAATTCGAAGATGAGCTGATTCTCTCCCCTGAATGTATCAAGCTACTTAATGGAATTCATATTGATCTTAGGTGTAATCATGGTATGCATGGTTTGCCTAGAGGGTTGTCAATAAGCCCTACACTTGCAGAGCTTTATTTAGAAACATTAGATAAAAAGATGGCATCACATCCTGACGTGGTATATAGCGCAAGATATGTTGACGATATCATTGTCCTGACTCCGGCAGGTAAGGAAAGTGGCGTACAAACTTATATTGAAGCCCTCATGGATAAAATGGGACTCAGTCTCAATAAAAATACTAATAAGTACTATAGTGCCCCTTCAAAAGAAGCATATTTTGATTACCTAGGTTATTCAATCAAAGTCGCACCTAAAAAAAACAAGCCAAATGAAGTAACTGTGGAAATATCTAAATCAAAGTTAAATAAAATTAAATCTCGAATAGCAATCAGTTTTTGTGATCATAAAAAACAAAATAATATACCACTTTTAAAAAGAAGACTCGAATATCTTTGTATGCTAAAAAGAGTACGCAAGAGTAAGAACGGTGATTTGTTAGCTGGTCTTTCTCATAACTATCAGTATGTAACTGATGCCTTTGAGTGCTTAAAATCTGTTGATGGCTTTCTGTGTCAACAATTGGCCAACCCTCGATTTGGACTCAATCAACAAGAGCAAGAAAAAATTAAGAAAATATCAATATATGGAAATACAAGAAAAAAGAATATAGGGAAATTTAGCAAGAAGCAAACAGCTCAAATAATGCGGGTTTGGCAAAATGCGTAATATTATTAAAGTTGATACTAATGACAAGTACAGAACATTGCTAACCGATGTTCTTCCCTATGAACTACCGTTATGGTTCTCTAACTTCACAATGTATCAACGGTTCAGTACACCAGAGCATGCTAAAGCGTATGAGACTATTTCGGGACTAAAATTTGAAAATGAAGCTAGTGTCTATATTCCTTTAGATTACCTTATAAGTAGAGGTGGTAACAGTACGTCACGCGCAATATCGATCATGCATCCAGCAGCCCAGCTGAAAGTTTGTGAGTTTTATAATGAATATAATGATCTAATTGAATATTACTGCACAAAATCTAAATACTCTTTAAGACACCCTTATAGAAAATCTACTAAGTTCTATGGTAAAATCCAAGAAGGATCAAAGCTAATTGATGGCGTTGAAAGCGCAGACGAAGAACGAATTGTTTCAAGCTCATATTTTAAATATAAAAAGTATCCTTTTTTATATCGTTTTTTCGAGTCTTATGAGTATCACAAACTGGAAAAGCAGTTTCACAGCATGCTTCAGGTTGATATATCCAAGTGCTTTCCCAGTATCTATACCCATTCAATTAGTTGGGCTGTAAAAAATAAGCGTTTGGCTAAAGCTAAGCCAAGGATTCATGGTAATTTTGATGGGGAATTCGATAACTTAATGCAGCTCACAAATTATCGTGAGACTAATGGTATTATCGTAGGGCCTGAAGTCAGTCGAATTTTTGCAGAAATTATTTTACAGAAAATCGATTTAAACCTAGTCGATAAAATGGACAAGGATTATAAAATTTCGAAAGACTATGACTTTAGGCGCTATGTAGATGATTACTTTGTTTTCTTTCGCTCTGAAGCAGTGAAAATAGCTTTCACAAAAGCACTAGCATCATGTCTATTGGAATATAAAATGTATTTGAATGAGGCGAAAACAACAATAGCATCAAGGCCTTTTGCAACTGACATATCTTTGGCTAAACATGCATTAAGGTATGCTGTAGGTAAATACTTCAATTCACGTTATAAGGGAAAAGACACAGATTTAGAATCCATTGCTCAACTAACAAAACCAAGTTCTAAAGCCAATAAGACAATTTCTGAAATAAAAATGGCTTTGGCTAATCATAAAGTTGAGTACAACTCAATTTCTAACTATTTGTTTAGTGCAATTACAAAGCGAATGCATACGTACTTGTCAAAGGTAACAGAAATTGATACAAAAGAAGAATTTCACTTAAACTGGCTGTTAGTTGATTTAGATGTGCTGTTTTTTGTTCATGCAATGGATATTCGGATAAGACCAACAGATAGATTGGCGCGTTTAATTCACGATCTCCTTAAAAAAATTTCCGATTGGCCGGAAATCCATAAAGAAATAATTCACAAGAAAATTTTCGACCATGTTAAGCAAGCAATAAATATATTTATTAATTATGCAAATGACATGATTGGTCTTGAGACATTGAACCTATTAATTATCTTGACAATGCTACCACCAAAATATCAGCTGCCGGAGAATAAACTGAAAGAGTATTTTGGTAGCTTAGAGGAGCATTCGCAAACCAATGATTTCTATTTTCGTTGGATAACATTCATGCTATACATAGAGACAAAACCAGAGTATAAGCAACTACGGAATGAGCTTATTAAAGCAGCTGATCATTACTTCTTGAATAGCGATGATATGTTTATATCATCCGAATACTTTATGTTCTATTTTGATTATCTGGCTTGCCCATACATCGATGAGCTAGTGAGAAAAAAGATGATAGGAGAAGTTAAAAAAATAACCTTAGACAGCAATAAAATTCCTGTAAAATTCGACGTGAAAAAACAAAGTAAAATAGTTCTTAATAATGACTTTATTGTCAGTTGGAGGGATTCAGAATATTTAAAAAATAGCTTAGAGAAAAAAGAGTATAATTTCTCATACAACTAGTTTATGTCGCCTGCCTCCGTAGGCATCTACACACACTACGGTGTGTGTACGGGCTTTGGGAAACCTTAGCCACACACACGACGGGAGGTGGGCGGCGCCCAAACCAAAATACCAAGCTAACTTAGACACCTCAAAAGGTGGTTGTGACTCCCTAACAGCTAAACATCCATGACCCGTCACCACCGTTCTTTGTTTATTTTCCGGCGCGATTTGCGGATAACCGATAATAACGGCCTCAATCAGGCTTTGCAGTTATCCCAACAGGTGTTGCCTTGTTTTATTTTTGATCCCAGGCAGATTGAAGCGCACCCTTACCAAAGCCAACCTGCCTTGGCATTTATGTTGCAATCGCTGGCTGACTTGCGACAGCAACTGAAGGATAACGGCGGGGAACTGGCTTTATATCAGGGGCAACCCGAACAGGTCATAAGCAAGCTACACAGCGAACAATGCATTGATGCGGTGTTTATCAACCGCGATTACACGCCGTTCAGCCGTCACCGTGATGCCGATATTGCCGACACGTGCCAAGCTTTGGGCATAACATTGCATTACCTTGCCGATGCCTTGTTGAATGAGCCGGAACAAGTGCTTAAAAACGGGCAAACGCGCTCACTGCATAACGGGCAAACGCCCTATCAAGTATTCACGCCGTTTTACAAAAATGCGGCCCGTTTGCCGGTCACTTTGCCCAAGCCGCTAGCGGGTAAGCACTTTTTAGCGGTTGGCGATACCGGAATCCAACTGGAAGCATTTACTGCACCTTATAACCAATCCTGCATCATGGGCGGACGCAGCACAGCTCTGCGCATACTCGATGACTTGTCGGGCTATCACGATTACCAAAGCAAACGCGATTTTCCGGCCTTGCCCGGCACCAGCAAACTGTCGGCACATTTAAAATTTGGCACCTGTTCGGTGCGGGAAGTTTATCATGCCATCAGCCAGCAATTGGGGGATGGGCATCCATTGCTCAGGCAATTGTACTGGCGGGATTTTTTTACCCATATTGCTTACCACTATCCGCAGGTGTTCGGCGCACCGTTCCAGAAACAATACGCCAACCTGCCTTGGGACAATAACCTGGACAACTTCCAAAAATGGTGTGAGGGCAAAACTGGCTTTCCGTTGGTTGATGCGGGTATGCGTGAACTGAACGCCAGTGGTTTTATGCATAACCGTGTGCGTATGGTGGTGGCTTCCTTTTTAGTGAAGGACTTGCATATTAGCTGGCGGTGGGGGGAACGCTATTTTGCGCAGAAATTGGTCGATTATGACCCTTGTGTGAATAACGGCAATTGGCAATGGGCCGCCTCGACCGGTTGTGATGCCCAACCTTATTTCCGCATTTTTAACCCGTGGCTGCAACAGAAAAAATTTGACCCAGAATGCCGCTACATCTGCCACTGGCTACCGGAATTACAAGGGCTGCCACCTAAAACTGTCCATCAGTGGCACTCCCTGCACTTCCCCTGTGCTTATCCGCCACCTATGCTAGACCACGCGACGGAAAGCGCCTTGAGCAAAGCCGTGTTCAAAGCAGCGGCACGACCATCAATCCAAACCACTTAATCCATCAGTTCAAACTGGTCTTTACCGACACTGCAAACAGGACAAATCCAATCATCAGGCACATCGGCCCACAGCGTACCCGCTGCAATGCCCGACTCCGGGTCGCCTTCGGCCTCATCATAATATATGGCCACATATCACACATTCGTATTTTTTATATTGGGTCATGCCATATTCCAAAGAAAATTAAAACTAAGCTATCAATGTAGCAGTTAACGGGTAATTTTCAACCCTTATTTGTAATGGTTTTAAAGGGCAGGTATTGCGCGGCATGGTTTTTATATTGCCTGATGCCGGCCTGTTCGCGGGTCAAAAAATCGGCAATAGGGGCGGCAAAACGCCGGTCTTTTAACCAATGGAAAGAATAAGTGCTGACCGGCTCAAAGCCACGGGCAATTTTATGCTCGCCCTGTGCGCCGGAATCGAAACGCTGCAAACCTTTGGCAAGGCAATAATCCAAGCCTTGGTAGTAGCAAGCTTCAAAATGCAGGAAGTTATATTCCTCGTAGCAACCCCAGTAACGCCCATACAAGGTATCGTTACCCACCCAACTCAACGCAGCCCCAACATAACGGCCCTCCTTGATTGCCAAAACCATTAACATTTGTTCCCCCATGGTTTGGGCGCAAGCCGTAAAAAATGCCAAATTCAGATAAGGTTTAGAACCCTTTTTAAGGTAGGTCAGTGCATAAAAATGATAAAAAACCTGCCATTGCTGGTCACTCACCTGATCGCCAGCCAGCACATTGAAACTTATGCCCTGCCCGTCAATTTTACGGCGTTCACGCTTGACCATTTTACGTTTGCTGGCGTTCATAGTATCGAGAAAATCATCAAAATCCCGATAGCCGCGATTAAACCACTGGAATTGCACGCCTTCGCGGACATTAACGGCCAATCCGCCAAAACCATCAAGTTGATCGGGCGGCGGGAACAAACAATGCCAAGAAGAAATGCCCTCAATTTCCGCTTGCTCGCTGATGAAAGCAAATACTAAGCTTTTGATAACTGAGCTATCTAAATCGGCACGGCAGGCTAAACGCGGCCCTTGGCAAGGTGTGAAGGGAATTGCCGTCAGCCATTTTGGGTAATAGGCCACCCCATTTTGATGGTAAAAATTCGCCCAAGCATGATCAAACACATATTCGCCAGCAGAATGCCCTTTACGGTACATGGGCATAATTGCCAACAGCACTTCGCCCTCCATCACCACCATATACTGTGGCAACCAACCGGTGTTGCCGCCCACACAGCCGCTCTCTTCCAAGGCTGACAAGAATTCATGGCACAAAAACGGATAACCGATACCGGCAATGCTGTTCCAATCCGTGCAGTCAGTTTCTGTTATGCTGGCAATCAGTTTCACTTGCATAAAAATGCTCATCCTAAAAATGCGGCGGTTGTTATAGTATTAACGCACTGACACAAAAATCAACCTGTTCATTTTTTGTACAAACACTTATGGCCCACAAACCTTTCTCACAAGCTTGCGAAAACAACAAAGCGCCCATTTTTCGAGTATTACAAAACGTGTTCACCGAAGCCGTGACGGTATGGGAAATTGGCAGCGGCACCGGCCAACATGCCTGCCATTTTGCCGGACAATTACCCCACTTGGCCTGGCAACCAACAGACCTGGCGGAAAATATTGCCGGGATGCAAATGTGGTTGGACGAGGCGGCACTGGCTAATATAAACCCGCCATTGATCCTGGATGTGACCGAACCGGTCTGGCTGCTTGGCGATTTTGCCATTGACGCGCTGTTTACTGCCAACACCTTGCATATTATGGCGTGGCACTCGGTGCAGCTGTTCTTTAGTGGCTTGGCAAAGCATCTGAATGCTGGCGCGAAAGTATGCATTTACGGGCCGTTCAATTACCAGCAATGCTACACTAGCGAAAGTAATGCACAATTTGACCAATGGCTAAAGAGCCGCGACCCGTTAAGCGGCATCCGCGATTTTGAGGCGGTGGCAGCGTTGGCCCTTCAAGCAGGTTTAGTGTTGCAGGATGACGTGGCGATGCCCGCCAATAACCGCTTGCTGGTGTTTGTTAAGCACATTGAAAGGGAAGCGGCATGAAGGGAATTTTGCTGTTTGCCCATTAGGTTAGCCAATAAGTTACAGCCCTTGTCAGGCATTTCTTAGCTTTTGCACGTCATCGACAGTCAAGCCGGTGATCGCCGCAATGGCGGCATCGTCCAGCACCGCCAGCAGGTTGTTGGCAATCGCTAGTTTCTCGTTGCGGCGGCCCAACTCAATGCCTTCTTCACGACCCAGCCGGATACCCTCTTCCCTGCCCCTTGCCTTGGCTTCCGTGACCTTCTCGCCCACATAGGCGGTCTCTGTCCGTATCGCGTCCAGCACGTCCTGGTAGGCGAGCAGTTCGGCCCGGCTGTAGGCGGCTTCTTGGCTGATGGTGAGGGCTTGCCGGATGGGCGGGTAATCCGTCAGTTCGGCGGGTGGTTCAATCTCGCCGCCGATCTCTTTCAGGAAGCGCAACCACAATAGCCGGACTTTTTTGGCCACGGCGGTGTCGGCCTTGAATTTGGGCAGTTCGATGAAGACGAACTGCAGGCCTTCTATTTGCCGCTGCGGCCGGTCGATGTTGACGATTTTGTAATGGTGGTACCAGTCCCCGTCAGGGTCGAAGATGTCATTGATCAGCCCCAGCGCGTAGACGGGCTGCAGCAGCCGGAAGTCCTGTCCGGGCGCGAGTTGCTGCACGTAGGCTTGGCTGGCGTTGAACAGCATGCGCTGGCGGAACACGGTGGTCCAGAACAGCTGCATCTCGACGATGAAGGTGCGGCCTTGCTGGTCGGTGCATTTGACATCGACGATGCCGCGCCGGTACGACAACGGGGTCATCGGCACCTGTTCCGGTTGCAGGTAATTCAATCCGATGATCTGCCCGTCCTCCGGCAAGGGCAGCAGGGCGTTCAGGAAGTCCTGCAGCAACAGCGGGTGTTCGCCGAAGATTTTCTTGAACACCAGGTCGTTCTTGGGGTCGAGGTAGCGGGGCATGGGCTG
>Ga0007882_10000860_pt1 | contig 17777 bp, 16 predicted proteins | sample CryBogCBH12Aug01_FD_71195 | JGI IMG/M metagenome (GOLD analysis project Ga0007882, IMG submission 71195) | Freshwater microbial communities from Crystal Bog, Wisconsin, USA - CBH12Aug09.1 | ecosystem: Environmental > Aquatic > Freshwater > Lake | place: Crystal Bog, Wisconsin, USA | collected... | reverse complement strand
TCCCGGATTTTCACCACACGCCGAAACGGTTCGCCGCCTTCGAGCGTGCGCTCCAGGCGGATGTCGCTCACCGCGCTCAACACGCGCGGCCGGAAATTGAATTTGCCCGGCGGCATCAGGCCCTCTGCGCGGTGTTGTTGGACGCGCAACTGCCGGAGCGGGTGACCCACAACGACACGAAGCTCAACAACGTCATGTTCGACGCCGCCACCGGCGAGGCCCTGTGCGTGCTGGATTTGGACACGGTCATGCCGGGACTCGCGCCGTATGATTTCGGCGATCTGGTGCGGTCGGCGACGTGTCCGGCGGCGGAGGATGAGCGCGACTTGGCGAAAGTGGCCATGCAGTTCCCGCTCTTCGCCGCGCTGGCGGAAGGTTATCTGGCAGCCACGGCGGACTGGCTGACGCCGGCGGAGAAGAAGCATCTGGCGTTGGCGGGCCGGCTCATCACCTTTGAAACCGGCCTGCGTTTTCTGACGGATTATCTGGCGGGCGATGTTTATTTCAAGACCCACCGCCCCGGCCAAAATCTGGATCGTTGCCGCGCGCAATTCAAGCTGGCCGAATCCATCGCGGAGCAGGAGGACGCCATGAACCGTTTGGTGGCCGGCTGGTAGCGGCGGGTAGCGGGGACACGTTATTTCGTCCTACTTTGATTTCAAGGGTTTGTTTCGGTCTGTGGGTTGACCCAGTGACGGCTCTGGATGTCATCTTCGCCCGTTTCTTTGGGAACCCATTGCATTCTTTCTCGCACCCATCCGCTCGACATTTTGACATAATACGTCTCACCAGCAACTATGTTCAGAACTAGGAGTTCTTTTTTTTCACCGAGTGCTGCAAAAAGAATACCCTGCTTGCCGGCATCCACCCAGAAATTCCCTGAATTAGCTGTAGAAGCCAGCCCTAATGGGCCGGGTGTCGCATAATATGGATAAAATGTCCCGGTGCCCAGTGCGTCAGTTATCAGAACATCGTTGGCATAGACTTGATAGTTTTTCCCCCACGGAAGCCCGCCATCGTAAATTAGAACCAAGCCCTTGGTCTTCGGAGCCGCCAACTCGCCGGTTTGGATAGCATTTTTATATTGGGTTCCGCCAGGGAAGGCGCAGCCGGACAGCAAGCTTGTAGCAGTTGCCAACATTAGTGCCAGTTGGATGGTCGGTTTCATATGGGACATTGATTTCGTGTTTTATGTTGATGGTTTGAATTTAGATTTACGATCTGGATAAAGATTTGTCAGTGCCAACCTTTTGCCCGGGCAATGGTGTTCGCCGCTTCACTGGCAGCTTTGGCTTCCAAGCCCTCTGCACTTGAGTTATCAAACACCGTAAAGGTCATAATCTGGCCATGTTGAAACGGAGCCGAGAAGAGCACGTGACCATCAGCACCATCTTTTAAAGTCAAGTTGCCTTCAAATGACCAACCACCAACATTCTGTAATCCTCGCACATATTTGGAAATGCCACCCGTCACAATCAATTCATTCGCCCGCCCAGTCGGTTGCCCCTGGCGTACCTCCTTGAATAAGGCTCCAAATCCATACTGTAGTTTCCAAGCGATTTCCTTTGCAAAACGGACGCCAACTGCTGGATCTTTAACTTTTGTGGAAGTCACATCAAACGCAACGACGGTTGCGACCTGATACTTGGTCAAGTCAACACCCGATCCGATCGTCGGTTTTAGCGGGCTTGCATTTGTCGGCGAATTTGTCGAACAACCCGTTGTCAGTGCCACAGCGGTTCCAACTAAAATAACTAAAGTGATTACCCTTGCCTGTTGCGCACTCATGTTGTTCTATAGTTTCGGTTGGTTATAGTAAAAAATCTATGTCCGCCGCGTCGCCCTTGTGAAAAAATGCAGCCGACTTCGCTCCATTGGCATTTTATGACACGGTAAATTCCACCGGATCACTCGCCCGACTTTCGCCAGTAGAATGGCGGCCCGTGTCTGAGCCGCGCTTAATGCTATAATCGGATGTGCTTTCCATAGTTGCTCCAATTTCGCTTCGGCGACTTTGAGGGCATCGCTGTGCTTGGCGAAATGCTGCATCCGCCGTTTGCCATCAGCGCGGTAGATGATGCGGTATATTGGATTATTTTGTTTTTTGCCGCAGTTGGTGACCCCGGTCATTTGATGGCGGATTCTGTTCCGAAATGGTATTTTGGGCGTGGTTAACTCTTTCGAAATTTGTGCGGAATCTGTGCGGGAGTCAAGCAAACCCTCATTTTCAAAGCAAAAAGTGGTGCGCATAAGAGGACTTGAACCTCTACGCCTTGCGGCACTACCACCTCAAAGTAGCGTGTCTGCCAATTCCACCATATGCGCAACCGGGCGAGAAGTATGCCGGATTTGATGGTTTGGTGGAAGGAAAAAATAGTCGAAATCTAACCGATCGTCTAACCGGAGGGTCAAAACCCGTAAAAAAGCGGTTTCAGCGGGTTTCAAATGGGTTGTTTCGCTTGATTAGCAATGGCATCCTCTATGCTGTTTTCAAGGTCAATGGTCGGACCCGGTGGAAATCCTTGGCAACGGATGATGTTGCCCATGCCCGGCGGTTGTTGGCAGAGGAAAAGGTGTCGGTTTCTCGGGTGGACTGGCGGCAGGCACGGTGCTTTACCCTCCTTCAACTGATTGAGGCGTACCGGCAAAACCCGATGGGATTGGCGGCGAGCACGCTGGTTATGCGGAATAATCTCTTGGATGTCTTCGTTCGGACTTGGAAGTATGGTCTTGGTATACGGGTCAATGATGTGAAATCCATCATGCTGAAAACATGGTTGGCAGAACGCCGCCAGGAACAGTCATTGAAGGCATCGGGCGTAAACAATTACATCCGCCTGCTCCACGGACTTTTCCAAATTGCACTCGAAGCGGGTGCGGTTTCCGAGTCGCCAGCGAAAGCGCAAAAACTGCTTCGGGAGGAAAGTCCCGAGCGACTTACGCCGACATGGGAACAGGCGCACAACATAATCAACGAGGTGAAGCGTCAGAACGGCAAGGATGTCTTGTCGGCGATGCTATTACTCGGACTTGGGCAAGCGGAATTGGCGAACCTCCATGGTGAGCACATTGATTTTGAGCGTGGGCAAATCATCGTACGGCGTCAAAAAACTCAGCGGGTCTTTACCATCTTGATTTATCCCCATGCAAGACCGTTTTTGGAACGAATGAAGGCAGAGGGACGCATTGCGCCGGGTAAACCATTATTCAAACGTCCCAACCCACGGGAGGCATTGGCGATAGCGTGTCGGCGGTTAGGGTGTCCGTCTTTCAGTCCCCGAAGTTTCCGTCGTGCCTTCATCACTCATGCCTTGGAAAAGGGGGTTGACCCACGCTGCGTAGCGGCATGGCAGGGGCATCGTGATGCTACCTTGGTGCTGAAAGTTTATGGAAACTTAATCCAACCCGCTCATAACGCAGCGATGGCGCAGCGTTTGACCTGAGTAAGTAGACTGCCGGATTAAGGTGTGGATTTGTATTTCCGGTATCCCCAGATAATCAACGCCGACCCGACCACAAGCGCAAACGTCCCGCTATTACGGTTTTCTTCTGCCAGAAAATCGGAATACGAGTTGTAACCCGCCCCTTTCGCCAGTGCTTCGTCCGCAAAAACATGGTCGCTACCTTGGGTCTCCCAAGTTGTGTTAATCAGGTCATCGGCACTCTTTCTGGCACCAAATAATGTCAGAAGTCCAATGCAAGCGATGAAGACCCCTATCCACCCTCGTTTGCCAATTTTGGGCAGTCTTTTCTGTCTGTTGTCGGTGCTGTTGCTCATATTCAGTGTTATGTTTTGAAAAGGTGTTATTACCAACTTGGAGTGCAGGCAATCCACAGACCGGAACAGATGGCAAAATCATCCATCGCTGAGGGTGTGGAGGGATCAAGTTGGATTTTTACACGGCAAAGAATTGGCGTATAGACCTCTGACGCTTTGAATACCACTCTGGCGTTGTTTTTGCAGGTATAATAGTTTGGGAGGATTTTTTTAGAAAAAGTCCGAATGATACTGTAAATTTTGCTCTTTTCGGTGATGACCCCCAACTCTGTACGTTTGGCGTCAAGCAACCGGATGGTAGGATTGACACGTCCCTCTATAACCAAGAACCCAAATTCTTCCGTCCCGCCCTTGTGCAAGGCATATTCCGCACGTTCGCCATACCCAGTCTTTCCGCCAACGGGTTTCATGGTGATGGTCGGTTGGTTACCGGTTGGGTTCAGGACAATCTCCTGAGGGTCTTTCAAGGTGAATTTTACCGTTGATGTATATGCTAGGGTGCCGTTAATGGAAGCGTAATAGTCTTTAGACAAGAACGAGGGGCGTTTGATAGTGATTATTTTCATGAATACTACCCATAGCAAAAAACCAAACACGAAGCAATACATCGTGTTGAAAAAACAGCAAACGTCGAAAATTAGACGTGCCAACGGCAAAACCAAAATCATGCCCCCGCAAGATTGAGTTCGGCAAAAATGTTGTGAACTTGCGGAAGCGGCGTCATTTGACGCAAGAGCAAATGGCGGAACAGGTGGGGGTTTCTGCCCGATACGTCCAAAGTTTGGAGGCGGGTCGGTATTTCCCGTCGTTGCCCACGCTCGCCAAACTCAAAGCAACCTTGGGTTGCACATGGAATGACTTACTTAGCAACTGCGATTGAATGGAAATTGTTTTCGTCCCCGGAGGGTGTCAGGACACCATCCACCCTCGAAAGATTAATGGATACACGCCCCTTATTATTAAACACCGTCCCATACTGGCAGGCGTGAGGGGCAGGGCAAACCTTCTGCATATAAAAAGTCCTCCCCGCTGGGAGGTCCCCCACGGTCAAAAAATATACAGGGCAAATTTTGGTGGGTGGAGCGCATAAGTACTAACGTATCAATTTTGCGACTGTTTTTCCTGCTCCGCACAAAACTCAATCACCTCTCGATAGCGGCGCAATATTTCAAGTTGCTTTTGATTGGATGCCGCCATCATCAAACCGACGCTCGGATTTTTTTTAGCACCATGATACTGACGGCAGAGGCGACGATGCTTCGCTTGCCAGTTGGCATATTCTTTATTCAACTGGTCCCGCTTGTGGTCCATCACGAAACTTGCGGTTGCCGTCCGCCAATTAAATGCAAATTTGGTCTTGATGACGACGGGAATGCCGAACATCTCAACCGAGGTATCCCGAATGAAATCAGCGAGTTTTTTTAATCTGGTTTTGAAGTGCGGGTCGCTATTCTCGCCAAATACGCCCACGCCGTCGTGCTCCGGCATGATTTTAACCACGCCGATTTCAGTCGCATAGTCAAACAACGCTTCGCTGAGTATCAATTTGCTCTCGCATTGTTTCGAGATATTAACGCCCGTCTGCTTTACGTCGGTTTTCTGCCACATGTTGTACAGCAGTGGAAATTTTGCCTTCACCCACGCCAAGAATTTGGGATGCTCCTTTGAACCGTTCAGTGATTGGTTGATGGCGGTTTTGGCAGACTCTGCGTCCTCGTAACCGCACTCGATCTGGATGATTTGTTTGGGGTCATTATCTGGATTGCAGAACAAGGCAATCCATTTCACGTGTTCAGATGCGATGGCATCCCGATTGTCCGTTTTACCCGGTAATAAGTGGAGGGGGGTGGGGTGGGTAAGCACATAGGAAAGATACGTTGCATGGCAGCAACGAATGTCGAGGGTTGCTTGGTAAGGAACGCCCTTGTATGACAACAGCGAACGGGCATCGGATTTCAATCGGACGACCTCGTGATGAACCCGCCCATCGGCATTGTTGACTTCAAGTTTGTCGAATTTCTTTTCGGAAAACGAGCAGAGGATGCTGCTGACGTTTTCCTTCTGGAGTTTCGACCAGTGCGATACCAAAAAGACGTGCTCGGCATCTTTCGGGTCGAAACAGATGTGTTTCAATCCGTCGTGAACATAATCCAGCACCGGATCTCCATACGTCAGGGACATCACTTTCCGGGCAGAGATGTTCTTTTGATTGCGACGGCGCACCTTCGGGTCAAAGTGCAGTTTTTTCAGGTAATCCAAGTTGGACGAGTGCAGCAATTCGCATCCGTGGTCGGTGATTTTATATTTCTTGCACTCGCCCCGCTCGCCGGGGTTAAGGTTGCCGTTTTTGTTCCCTTGGTAGTCGAACGACTGGTCAATTTCCAGCATCTTCAACGTGACGAGCGCATTCAGAAATTTTCCATAACCGCCGACATCATACGACTTGAAGATGCTGTCGATTTTTCCGGAATAAATCTCGGAAAAATTGCCGTCCTGCTTGGCATTGAACCGTGAAACTAGTTTCAGGAAGTAGAAGCACGGCGAGATTGCCTTCCAGTGCTCCTTGAAAACCGGATGTGAGGTCAGGGCATCGTAAAACTCGACGCCTACCTTTACGTTGAGGAATTTGTTCTTCATGCGTTCCCCCATTCGGTTTTTTGCCGCCGCAAACCCAATTCAAATGCCAAGCGGTCAAATGCGTCCGACGCCTGTACAACCACGGAATCGGCGGCAGCAATGATGGAAAGCAGTTGCTGCTTCACCTCAGAGTAGTTCTGGGCGGTTTGGGTGTAGGACGGAAACCATGTCCCTTCAGCATCCGTCCCGTGTGCCACAACCATAAGGAACTCGACGCCTTCGGGCATGGATATGCAATCCTCGCCACGACGGTACAATTTAATGCGCTTCATTTTTTGTTCTTTCTCTATGGATTGGAAAAGTACAGGAGGTAACGCCTCGATTTCCCACACGGGAAACCGTTTAACGCTTGGGCGGCAATGTTATATCGTTACTGCTGCTTCGAAGTGTCCTTCTCTTTAGGGTCGCTTCCTGATTTTCTAATCATGCCGGAACTCTATCAGAAAACCGTAAAAAAGTCAATCTCGAAAAATTTGTATCCATATCATATATAAATACTTACGAAGACTATTTAACCTATGTTAATTACCTTGACGACCTCTGGAAATCAACGGTTTGCATGACGCTGACAGGGTGGTGGGACTGGCACGAATGCCCCGCTTAAAGCGGCAAAAAAACTCCGTCGGGCAGGTAAGTATCAGAATTTATATACCTCCCCAATATTGCGCACTGTCCGATCTGCTCAGCAACCCTATTAAAATTGGGGTTAATAGGCAGGCAACTGCCTCGGTGCAAACCCCAATTGGCATTAAAATTCAATCTGGTCGTGGTCTTTGTCCTTAGTCGTCCATTCGACCGTGTTCTCGTGAATCCGCACCTGCGCCTCAACTCGGTCGCCAAGGGGGTACTCCCCCGCTTGCTCCAGCAGCAACCGCTCCCTTGTGTGCCCGCCATTGTCAAAGTAGGCATTGGTGGTGAATTTGACCAAGAGGATGGACTCGAAGTCACCCGAACCGCCCCCGTTAAATAGGGTCTTGAGCACATAGCATCCGTTGGCGAGTCGTCCGCAATAGCGATATGCGAACATGCCCATTCCAAACACTGAGTCCGGTTCCTCCCGGTCGAATCCAACCATTCCATTTCGCTGCCAGATGTCGCCGTAATACCGGTTCGAGTCCACTGTCCCAGCGAGGTCAACCGCTACCGGTCCCGGGTGGTCATCGGAAATCCATTCAGATAGGTCCTCCACCGCCCGGGGGTTTACGGGTTGCCCTTGGTAGGTAAAGTTGTCGCTCGGGGTGACGTGGTTTGGCGAACCGCTTCGACAACCCGCCGCCAGGACGGCGGCAAACCCGACGCACAGCAGAAACTTGATATTCATGCCCCCCAAGGAAGCGGACGCCGCAATTTAAGCCAAGACCCTTTTTATAACCACCGGCACCCCGTACATAAATCATCCCCTGATTTTGCAGGCAAAAAATGCACGTTTTGCACGATTTCAGTTGCAGAACAATTTGTATTATTATATATTTGATTTGTGAACAAAGCTCAAGTCACCGCCATCTACGCTCGGGTCTCTACCGCCAAGGGTAAGCAGACGACGGACTCCCAGTTGCACGAGGTTAAACGCTATTGCGAAATGCGGGGATGGGAAAACGTGGAAGTTTATTCTGACAAGGTCAGCGGCGGCAAATCAACTCGCCCCGCTCTCGATCGGATGGTTAAGGACATGCGTGAGGGAAAGGTTGAGCGGGTGGTGGCGTTCAAACTGGACCGCATTGGTCGGAGTCTGACACACCTTTGTTTGCTCGTGGACGAGATGTCCAATCTGAATGTGCCTCTCGTGTGTTGTAGTCAGGGGATTGATACCTCATCGGGAAATGCCGCCGGAAAATTACAGTTGGACGTGCTGAAGGCGGTCTGTGAATTTGAGCGCAATCTGATTAAAGACCGTGTCAATGCGGGACTCAATGCTGCTCGTTCTCGGGGCGTCCGCCTCGGTCGTCCGTCCACCTTGCACGAACGGCGGGACGAAGTCATGGCACTTCGGAAGCAAGGCATGGGGGTCCGTGGGATTGCCAAACAACTCAAAATGCCCGTGTCTTCGGTTTATAAAATCGCCATGGCAGAAGAGAAAAACTAATTATGTCGAAATGTTTATTCGTTCGCAAAGTTGTCGTGAACCTTCCCAAAAACCGCAAGGTCTATGGGATGGAATTGACCCAGCGGGAAGGTATCGCCTTGATTTTTGTCCGCAAACAGAAAGATGACCAATCCCACATGCTCGTCACGGCGACGGAGAACGTCCAAGACCGGGTGTTTGAACCCGTGGCGGTGTCCCAATTTCCGATTGAAAGCAGCGACATGGAAAAAATCTCTGACTGCCTCGAAACCTTGAACAGCAACATCCGGGATACCAACATCGATGATTTTTTCCGGTCACTGAGCGATGACGATTAAAATATGAAGAGCATTCGTGACAACCGTGGACGCCTCATCGGTCAGATTGCCGACAACGGCAACGTCTCGTACGTGCGGGACGCCAAAGGCAAACTCAAGGGGCAGCACATTAAGTCGTCCGACGTGACACTGGATGGGAACGGGCATTACTATGGCAAGGGGGACCAACTGTTGAGATTATTAAATTGATTACGTTGATTTTTCAATTGGCACAAACTTCATGCCTTTCTTGTTGCCATGATTTGCTTTGATAAAATCGAAAACGAGTTCATTGGTTTTAGACAAAGTTGGCAATGCCTTATCTGCGCTGTCATATAGCATGTCGGTCAGTTCTTTGAGAATAAAAACCTCGTGGCGAGGAGCAGTTATATTCCCTATCCCGGTTGCCATATTAAAAGTGATTGGCGGGTATTTGGTTTGAAGTTCAAGTCTGGTTTTATTGACTCGCTCAAGCATTTCCACGCAAGTTGAATATCGCTTCTCCGCTATGTGGATTTCTTGCAAAAGGTTTGGTTCCTTGGATTCAAGGAGAAAGGATAGTTCATCAAACGGCACTTCTATGTGTTTGTACGGTATGATGAAATTTTTCAGTTTTTGCCACCTGTCCTGGTCATTCCTGACTGATTCAAGAAAATCCTTACGAAGCATCTCCGCAATGCTCCACTGTGAATAAAGTGCGTATTGAGTTGTTAGTAACGCCGTGTAACGCCGTTTATCTTCATCACGCTTTTCCTTAAACCGTCCGACCCAATAAGCGCCAAGTGCGCCAAAAAATGCACCGCATAATGATGAAACAAGCGGCATGTAATTAAATGAGTTTGGCGTCATGCTGCTCATACTCCCTCCACAATTTCGATTTCATCTGGGGTCAAACCGTAGAGTTCGTAAATTAGGACGTCAATCTGGTGGTCGATGACTGCGCATTTGTTGCCGTAAAATTCCGTATCCTTGTCGGATTTGGCAGACGCCGCTAGTTTTTGGGCGGGCAGATTTTGCTCCACCAACGATACGATTTTATCGTGCCTCGCTTTATCGGCATAGTTCTTGGCGTCAATTGCACGAATCGGCACTTGCTCCATGTATTGATATATGAGGCGGTACCGATATTCCCCAGCACGGATGCCAAATGGGATACTGATATTTCCAATCGCAAACCAAAACAAACGACTGTTAAGCAACCCAAGCAAATACATACTGTCGGAACCGAGGCAATACGCCGTGTTCGCCAGATAAATTCCTTCACGGTCAATGTAGAAGCGTGGTGCTTTGCAGATGTCTGGGAAAATAATTTTCGGGGCATCAAGGTGGTTGTAATAATCGCATGGACGCAGTTCCCAGAAAAAGTCGCCTTGGTCTTGGCGTTTGCGTAATGCGTCCTCAAATTGTTCAAGATGGTTTGCGATGCCAGCGTGATTTGCCTTCAACCATTCCCACGCTTGTTTTTCTGATGCGCAACCCTTTTTAACCTTGGCAATTTCTGTCCGTGTCCAACCGCAAGGAATGACAATCATCAATTTGCCGTCGTCCTCGATGCGGTAGCGGCGGATGTCTTCGCCGCCGAGAAATGGTTTTATCAGAGGCGCACTTGTGGGTGACTGTTCAATAATTTTATTCCGCTGCTCTGTTGTGATTACGAAGGCGTCATTCAGTCCAGTGAGCAATCCACGGAAAAATTTCCGCTGAACATAATCTCCAAGCGGTCTGCCCGCTTTCATCACCTTCTCAAAAACTGCTGTCTCTGCGTCTGACTTTAACGACCACGCCGCCGGGGAAAATCTGTCTGGTGAGACAGTGAATGATTTTTCAGCAACATGCGTCATCAGGTTTGTGTTTTTTAGTGACGGTATTTTGCAAATTTGAATCCGTGGTGACGATTTGGTTGTGCCTTTCTCAATCAGCGGTATGCAAACATAAGTGTCCTTGGCACTGGCGAAAACTGCCAACCCGCCGAAGTCCACCATTTGCAAGACCGTTCCGACTGATTTTAAATGACGACGCAATTGTTCACCAAAAGATGCTCGCAGAAAACTGCTAGATACGATGTAACTGAACAACCCTCCACTTTTCAGGAGAACCAACGACTTCTCCATAAAATAGGCATAGAGGTCTGCACCCCCGTCAAACGATTGATAATGTGACTCAAGATAACCCTTGATATTGGACAACGTTTCCTGTCGTACATACGGCGGATTGCCGACGATCGCATCAAATCCGCCCCGCTGAATTATTTCGGGAAAGCGTTGCTCGTAATCCATTGGATTCAGTTTGCGTTCTTCGTAATCAGCGAACAATTGTCCTGTTGCAATGTCAGTGCCGATGAGCGAATTGCCACACACGATATTTTTATTCAGCGACGGCAACAACGTCTCGTGAAATTCCAACTGATGTTGCCGTGCGGAGGCGGTGGTTTCTTCTTCCAATAATTTCAAGTAAAGCGAAAGCTGCGCCACTTCTACCGCCTGATGGTCAATGTCCACGCCATAAATGTTGTTCAGTAAAATCTGCCGCCGCTGCCTCAACGATAAATGCCATACAGCATCATCACGTAAAATACACCCCGCCTTTTTCGCCTTGTCCGGATTGGCGTTGAACCATTTGCGGTGGTAGTGCAAAAGAAAATCATACATGCCCAACAAAAACGAACCACTACCGCAGGCGATGTCGGCAAACCGGAATTCGGCGATTTGATTTGGCGTCTTACTATCAATCAGTTTGCCGACGGTATTTTCAACGATGAAATTGACAATGTGTTGCGGGGTGTAATAGACGCCGCCCGCCTTCCGCACTTCAGGTTTTTCTTCGACACGGGCACGCTTGTCCGTTGTGACGATGACCTTACCCAAAAAACGTTCGTAAATGCTGCCGAGAATGTGAATTGGGATGCTGTTGAAATCATAGGGCGAATTTGTGTGCGCCAATTTTTTACAGATGTCGGAAAAGTCGGCGTTGTCCACCGTAAAACTTTTGGCGTCAAGGATTCGGTGTTCCTTGAAGACGATGCCATTGTAAATACCGTCTAATTTGCGAGACGTGCTAATGAAATCCTGCCATGCTGTACCCTTGCTGCCGAATTGGGCAATCAGGTTTTCGGGGTGAATTAGTTTGTCCTCCAGAAACCTAATGAAAACAAGGCGATCAATGGTCCGCTGCGTAATTTCCGTCAAGGTGTCGCCGTCAAGTTGCGTGTTGTTGTTTTTAAATGCACGAGCGAGAGTGTCACGGTATCCGTCCAGTTCTTCCAAGAACGCATCATCAATGCCTTTCGGTGAACCACGCTGTATCGCCTTGCCCCGTTTCTTGGGCAGTCCATCGGCGAACTTTTCCAATGAACCATTAGCAACGGCATCACGGGAAATCAGATGGAATATAAATGAAAATTTTTCTCTATCGTGGTAGTCGCTGTAATGAAATTTTTCAAGACAGTGATTCAGGGCGGTGTCAATGTCGGGTTTGTAGCGGCAGTCCAGAATTTGGAACTGCTCAAAATCGGTCAGGATTGCAATTGAGGTCTGTGCATTCCATCCATAGCGTATGGTCTGAAAATAATTATCCTTCGTGGCGATGTCGCCATGGGGTTTTTTCGCCTCCAAAAACAACCGCACATCCCTAAAATTCGGAATGATGTAAAATGCGTAATCAGCACGTCGTTGCGACCCGTGGATATTCACGCCCTTCTCGACTACCACCTCCTGTTCAAAGGGGTTTTTCTGACTGTCGTGGTTTACATCCCAACCCAGCGCAATTAGAAATTTGTCAATGAAATCCTTACGTACGGAACTTTCTTGGTAGGATGTCGAGAGATAATGCGCCTTGTTCGCTTCAAAATCTTTTGCCAGCGATTGAACTGTTTCAAATGCCTGATCAAATGTGGACGCCATACTAAGCATCGTAACAATCCACGACTAAACCAGCAAGGCATTGCAACGCCCCCCCTTTAGGTGGCATCATTGATGCATTCATAATGAAAAGTCCATTCGTGATGCAGAGGGTTCACACCGCCATTTTTCTCGAAAAAAAGCGGGTCATTAACGAGTTGAAAGAACTCACTCGTGCCAAGACGATAAAGCACCTGATGGAAATCATCCCGCTTTGGGACAAGTATGCCACTACGACTGCCCCCGGCAATTTTCCAATACTGAGCGACAAAGAATGTGAGCGGGTATACGACGAACTGGGTATGCAGGGCGGTTGGACACGCATTAAGATTGGTGCGACCCTTAAAAAATTCAGTTGGAAGTACGGGCAATTGAAATACGTTTTGGAGATGGAGAAGGCGCACGATGAGGCGTGGAAACTCATTCCATTCTTTGGTCACGAGGGGTCTGGATACCAACCCGAAGCACCAAATCCCTAAAACCTGTACACAAATCCCTTGCCCGTTTGCCGGAGCGTGACAGGAGCGTTCAGGGCATTCGGGGTGAGTGCGGAGACCTTAAATCGTTCAATGAGGCACCGGGGGCGTTCCCGAGAGCGAGACGTGCAAGGGCGTCTAACCATTTGTCTAACCCGGATGTGATTTTTCGGTGGAAAATGCCTGTTTGTGTGGTATCTGGAGGGATACGACGAAAAAGTACAAGACCCATAAATCCACAATGAAATCAATAGAATTAAACGAAGCGGACGGACAAAAATTGAAACTTAACGAACGGCGAAATGACCACCTCAAAGTAGCGTGTCTGCCAATTCCACCATATGCGCAACCGGGCTGTGACTATAGACGAGGGCGACCGGAGAGGAAAGTCAAAAATGCTGGCCTCGCCTTTGAAATCCTCACGGCACACCCGCCAAAATTCATTGTGCGGCGGGCCGGAAACCGGTTATGGTTCCCCGTGACATGAGCAAATTGCTTTTGATTGATGACGAGGAGGACGTGCTGTATTCCCTCCGCCGGATTTTTGATTCGCCGGACATCGAGCTGGCCACCGCCGGGAGCGGCGAGGAGGGACTCAAGGTCATCCCCAAATTCAAGCCCGACCTCGTGCTCATGGATGTCCGCATGGGCGGCCAGTCCGGTTTGGAGACGCTCCGCAAAATCCGTGTCAGCGACCCCAAGCTCCTCGTCATCCTCATGACCGCCTACGGCACGACGCAGACCGCCATCGAGGCGATGAAGCTGGGCGCCTACGATTATCAGCTCAAGCCGTTCGATATTCCCAAGTTTAAGGAACTCGTCGCCGCCGCCCTGAAGGCCGCGCGCGACATGAAACAGGTCGTTTCCTACGAACCCCTGTTGCAGTCGGAGGATTACGAACTTGGCATTATCGGGCGCAGCGGGCCGATGCAGCAGGTGTTCAAACTCATCGGCCAGGTGGCCGCCACCGATGCCACCGCGCTCATCACCGGCGAAAGCGGCACGGGCAAGGAACTCGCCGCCCGCGCCATTTATCACCACAGCGAACGCGCCACCCAGCCGTTCCTGGCTGTGAATTGCGCCGCCATTCCCGAGCAACTCCTGGAGAGCGAACTCTTCGGGCATGAGCGCGGTGCCTTCACGGGCGCGGCGGTCCAGCGCATTGGCAAATTTGAGCAGTGCAACTTGGGCACCATCTTTCTGGATGAAATCGGGGACATGACCCCGGCCACCCAGACGAAAATTCTGCGCGTGCTGCAATCCGGCACCTTTGAGCGCGTCGGCGGCAACCAGCCCATTCGCGTGGATGTGCGGGTGATTGCGGCCACCAACAAGCCGCTGGAGGCCGCCGTGGCCGCGCGCCAGTTCCGCGAAGACCTTTTCTACCGGCTCAACGTGGTGCGCATCCACCTGCCGCCCCTGCGCGAGCGGCGCGACGACATCCCGCTGCTGGTGAATTATTTTCTGGAAAAGATTGCCCGCGAACAGGGCCGTCCGCCCAAGTCCATCGCTGGCGCGGCCATCAAGCTGCTGGAAAAATACCACTGGCCCGGCAATGTCCGCGAACTCGAAAATTCGCTCCGCCGTGCCCATGTGCTGGCCAAGAGTGACGCCATCCTGACTGGCGACCTGCCGCCGGAGATTTCCGGCGCAGCCACCGGCGTGGCGGCGCCCCCCGTCTCCACCCTCGCGGGCGAAGGCGCGGTGGGCGACACCACCGTGCTCGCGCGCCAGCTCTTTCAGTGGGCGCGGCGCGACCCGAAGCTCAAGATCATCCCTGCTGTGGAGCGCGAACTCGTGATTCTGGCGCTCAAGGAGACGAACGATAATCAGGTGAACGCCGCGAAGCTGCTGGGCATCACCCGCGCCACCCTGCGCAAGCGCATCGAAAAATTCGGCATCACGCGCGAGCTGACGGTGAAGTAGGGCGAACGTAGAAGTCAGAAGTCAGAAGTTGGAATGGTGGCTTGGGTTGGGCGCGAGCGGAGCGCAGCGCTTGGGCGGATCCTGACATTGTCGCCGAACCGTCCGCCTAAGGAGCGCCGGCTTGCAGCCGGCTTTGCGCGTCGATTCCCGCCAAACGGCTGGCCAGCAATCACCGCATACGACCAGCGTAAGCGGTAAGCCGGTCACAGACCGGCGCTCCGGGGCGGTGTCAGGATGCGCCCCTGCGCTCCAACCGCAACGGTCGCTTTTGTCATTGTCACCCCATGGGAGCTTCGTTAATGTTCGGCTTAATTTCCACTCATGACAAAGACAACTTCCAATCCCGGCTGGCTGGTGGCGGGCTCCGGTCTCGGCATCAATCTCGCGCTCGGCGTGCTCTATACGTGGAGCCTGTTCAAGGCGACCATCGAAAAGGAGTTTGGCTGGCAGGGCGGCCAGTTAAACGATCCCTACGCGCTGTGCTGCCTGGTGTTTGCTTTCACGATGATATTCGCCGGCCGCTGCCAGGACCGTTTCGGGCCACGGGTGACGGCCACGGCGGGCGGTTTGCTGGTGGGGGCGGGCATGGTGTTGATTTCGACGACCAGTAATTACCAGATGTGGCTGCTGGGCTTTGGCGTGCTGGTGGGGCTGGGAATCGGGTGTGGCTATTCCTCGGCCACGCCGCCGGCGCTGAAATGGTTTCCGCCCGCGCAGACGGGATTGGTGGCGGGCTTGGTGGTGGCGGGGTTCGGGTTAGCCCCGGTCTATCTGGCCCCGGTATCCAAGTGGCTGCTGCATGATTTCGGGCTGCAGAAGGCGATGCTCTATCTGGGGGTGGCCTTTACGGTGATTGTCTGCGGCCTGGCGCAAATGCTGAAGAATCCGCCGGCCGGTTATGTGACGGCCCCGGCGGTGGGCGCGGGCGCGGCGGCTCCTCCGGCAGCCAATAATTCAACGCCGGGAGAACTGCTGCGCAGCCCGGGGTTTTATCTGTTGTGGACGATTTATTGCATCGGTGCCGGGGCCGGGCTGATGGTGATCAGCAGCATCAGCGGCATGGCCAAGAAGAGCATGGGGGAACATGCGTTCATTGCCGTGGCGGTGATGGCGATTGGCAATGCCGGTGGCCGGATTATCGCTGGCGTGTTGTCCGACAAGATTGGTCGGCGTTGGACGCTGATGCTGGTGCTGGCCGTGCAGGCCGGGCTGATGTTCGCGGCGATTCCCATCACGGGCGCGAAGGATTCGGCGGCGCTCACGATTGTGCTGCTGGCGACGTTCATCGGTTTCAATTACGGGGCGAACCTGGCGCTGTTCCCCTCGTTTGCGAAGGATTTGTGGGGGCTGAAGAATTTCGGGATGAATTACGGGGTCTTGTTCACGGCCTGGGGCGTGGGCGGTTTTGTGTTTCCCAAGTTTCAACAAATGCTGACCGCAGGCAGCGGGGGCAGTTTTCAGACCGCGCTGGTGCTGGCGGGTAGTTTGCTGATTCTCGCGGCGGGGCTGACTTTGTTTATCCGGGCGAAGCGGGCCTGATTCTCCGGGCGAGGATTGAAGATTGAGGATGGCGGTGGGGGAGTTTTCAGTTCTAAGTTTTGAGTTTTTAGTTGGGGCAAGTGGTAGGAGCATTTTCCGGAATGCCTTGTCCGTTTTTTGAACAGAAGCAAACCAAGGAAACAAAGTAGGCGACTTCGTTAACTTTGTTCCCTTCTGTGAAATTCGAGCCAGCCAGTCCAAGCCGTAAATCGGCAGTGCCGTTTCTGGCTAGAAGTGGCGATATTCAATCCGGTTTTATGCTTCACCTGTCAATGCACCAGTGGACCGGGCGCGATGGGTTGGAATGATTGGAGGCGCGGACGGTCTTTCGTTGCGGTCAGTTCGTCGAATGCCACCTGCTGCAGGGCGGACGCCTGCTCGGGTGAGAAGCCGAGTTCCAACGCCGCGCGCTCATTGCGGCCGAGTGACCGGGGATCAAGTCCGGTCAGGTCGCCGAAAATCATCAGTGCCTCCAGATAATAACCAAACGCGCTCGCGTGGTAGTGGTCGTAAGTCCACAAATCAATCTGGCCGGCAGCGATGCCGTCGTAGGGATTCGGATCCGCCACGCCGGTTTTAAACGCGCGGTTCCACGCTTCGCCGACGGGGATGACGTCGTGGATGGCTGGCGCGGCGGTGGCCGCCGCGAGATCGTAGGCGGCGCGGACGTCCAGCGCCATTTTTTCGATGGGCTGTCCGTGCCAGTGGCCGGCGGCCGGATAGACTTGGTCGGCCCGCGACCAGGTGGCCACGAGCCGGATGTCCACTTGGGGATTTTTGTTCCGCAACAGTTCGGCCAGCGCCTTGGCCGAGCGCACAAGCAGGGCCGGGTCGCCCGGGTGGTCTTGATCGAGCGTGCTGTAGCCCTGCATCACCACAAAGTCCCAGGCCTGCCCGAGGACGGCGGCTTTGTATTTGAGGTGATAGTCCAAACCCTTGCCGGGTGCGGTTTCCAGGCTCACTTGGAAATTCCGTCCTGCCTGACCAGTAAACAGCTTGAACAACGCGGGCACTCCGCCAGTGCCTTCGTGGTTCAAATCGGTGACCGTTTGGGCGCGGTAGAACCGCACCGGCGAACCGGCGCCGTAGGTGAAGCTGTTGCCAATGAACACGACCCTCGGAGCGGTCGCCCCCTGGGGTGCCGCT
>Ga0007882_10000855_pt1 | contig 17802 bp, 15 predicted proteins | sample CryBogCBH12Aug01_FD_71195 | JGI IMG/M metagenome (GOLD analysis project Ga0007882, IMG submission 71195) | Freshwater microbial communities from Crystal Bog, Wisconsin, USA - CBH12Aug09.1 | ecosystem: Environmental > Aquatic > Freshwater > Lake | place: Crystal Bog, Wisconsin, USA | collected... | reverse complement strand
TGCAAATGGGGCAAAAGCACAAACTGCCATTGCGGATTCCACTGCAAAGGCTGTTTCGGTTGATTATTACGGTGGACTTTCTTACTCCACTTTTTGGACATTATCTACGGTGCTTGCTTTAGAGTTATTGGTTGTATTCGTTTTAGTTTTATTTATTAGAGGTCTATGGAAAGTAATTCATCCTGCCCCAATTGTGATAAAAGAGAGTGAAACAAAAGAATCATGGTTCATTAAAACATGGCATGCTTTGGATAAGAAATTTTTAACAAAAGCGATTCCATTAGAGCAAGAAGCGGATAGATTGTTGGATCATGATTATGATGGAATTAGAGAGTTGGATAATGCCTTGCCTCCTTGGTGGAAGTATGGGTTTATCGTGACCATTTTTATTGCGGCTTTGTATTTATTAAAGTACGAAGTTTGGCATAATGGACCCAATCCAACCGAAGAGTATAATAGTGAAATGACATCAGCAAAGGAGCAGGTTGATAATTATTTGGCATCTATGAAAAATAATGTGGATGAAAAAACAGTTACGATGTCAGATGCGGCTGGTATTGCAGCAGGTGGAGTTTCCTTTGCCAAAACATGTACGCCTTGCCATGGGGCTAAAGGGGAAGGGGGAGTAGGTCCTAATTTAACGGATGATTATTGGTTACATGGAGGAAAAATAGCTGATTTGTTTAAGACTATTAAATATGGATATCCTGATAAAGGAATGCAAGCATGGCAAGCAACTTACTCTCCAGTGCAAATCCAAGAATTGGCGAGTTATGTTAAGTCATTAAAAGGAACGAATCCTCCAAATGGTAAAGCGCCTCAAGGAGATTTATTTAAGGAGGAATTGGTAGGTAAGGATAGTGCTGCTACAATAGCAAAAAAAGATAGTGTAATCGCTGTCAAATAATAATATATGTTTATGAGCAATTCAGATTCAGAGACTTTAGCGAATTTTAAAAAGGAAATGTTAGATCAGTCCTTTAGAGATTCTGTTGCTACAATAAACAAGGAAGGAAATCGAAATTATATACATCCTCAAAAGCCCAAAGGGAAGCTTTATAATTTAAGATCATACTTTAGCTATTTCTATTTAGCATTATTTTTCACAGTTCCATTTATTAAAATAGGAGGTGAGCCTGTTTTCTTGATCAATATTTTAGAGCGTAAGTTTATTTTATTCGGTAAAATATTTTGGCCACAGGATTTTTTCATATTTGCAATTGGATTGCTTACATTTTTGGTTTTTGTTATCTTGTTTACGGTAGCGTTTGGAAGGATATGGTGTGGATGGGCTTGCCCTCAAACCATATTTATGGAAATGGTTTTTAGAAAAATTGAATTTTTCATTGAGGGAGATATTGCACAACAAAAAAGATTAAATGCGCAGCCATGGAATGGAGAAAAGATTTTTAAAAAAGGCGCCAAGACGATTGTCTTTTTTATGATTTCTTTTTTAATTGCGAACTTTTTTTTAGGGTACATAATTGGAATTGACGAAGTAGGAAAATTGGTGCAAGAAGGTATATTTATACATTTTGGAACGTTTAGTGCGTTGGTTTTATTTACATTGGTTTTCTTTTTTGTCTATAGCTGGTTTAGGGAACAGGCTTGTATAATAGTTTGTCCTTATGGAAGATTGCAAGGTGTTTTGTTGGATAAGAATTCTATTTTAGTTGCTTATGATTATGTAAGGGGAGAGCCAAGGGGCAAGGCTACTGAAAAGGGAAATGGGGATTGTGTAAATTGTCATGCATGTATCAGGGTTTGTCCAACCGGCATTGATATTAGGAATGGAACTCAATTAGAATGTGTTAATTGTACTGCTTGTATTGATGCTTGTGATGAAATTATGGATCATATTGGTAAGCCAAAGGGTTTAATTAGGTATGCTTCAGAAAATAATATTGCAAAAAAAGAAAAGACTACCTATACTTGGCGATTGAAACTATATACCATTGTACTAACTGCATTACTTTCTTTCTTAGCAATTTTATTAATAACGAGAGCAGATGTGTCAGCACGTATTATTAAAACACCAGGCCAAACCTATCAACAATTAGAAGGTAATAAAATAAGTAATTTATATAATATTAAATTAGCGAACAAAACTAGGAAACTTATTCATTTGGAATTGAAATTGGAAAATGTGCAAGGAGAAATTAAACTTATAAATAGGATAGATGTGCCAAAAGAGTCCTATTTTCAAACTAGTTTTTTTGTGATTTTTGACAAAAGCCAAATGCACAGTCGAAAAACAAAAATTAATGTTGGGATTTATGAAGAGGGGAAGAAAATTCAAACAGCTTCTGCTACATTTTTAGGACCAACTATTTAAAAAATATAATATGAAATTTAATTGGGGACATAAGATCGTTTTAGTGTTTGGGGTTTTTGTAATTGGCATTCTTTTTCTTGTTTATAAATCAAGCCAACAAAAAATGGATTTGGTTCAAAAGGATTATTATGCGGATGAGTTAAAATACCAAGATGTCATTAATGCTTCAAAAAATGCTAAAGAGATAGGAGGAAATTTGAATGTTATCCGTAAGGGAGGGCATTTATTTATTTCTCTGCCCGCAAGTTTTCATAATGCTTCAGTTAAAGGAGTCGCTCATTTGTATTTTGCAGCAGATGAAAAAAGGGATATTTCAAAATCATTTGAAACCAGCACTGGTGAATTTGAAATGGAATTAATGACGATGATGAATGGTTATTATACTTTAAAATTGGATATCGATTTAAACGGTAAGCAATATTATTATGAACAGAAATTAAATTTCTAATCATGTTTTTGAGTAGTGTTTTTGAGATTGGGTTTTTGATGGGTCTACTAGGGAGCGTCCATTGCATTGGCATGTGTGGGCCGTTGGTAATGGCACTCCCTATTTCCCAAAAAAGTACATTTCAAAAATTTTCGGCTTTGACATTATATCATGCTGGTAAAATGGTTAGTTATGGTATTTTAGGATTATTATTTGGTTTGTTTGGGAGTCAATTCCCCGTATTCGGTTTTCAAAGGAATATTTCCATTGTGATTGGTGTTACGATGTTGTTGTATGTTTTGTATGTATTTGTTTTAAAACCAAAGCATTTTCAATTAGGCATATTTAATAATTATTATAATCAAATTGTAAAATTATTGAGCAGATTATTTAAAAGTAAATCAGGAATATCCTTTTTGTTTATTGGGTTGTTAAATGGATTGTTGCCTTGTGGAATGATTTATTTAGCATTAAGTTCCTCAATGGCTACGCAAAATATTTGGCAGGGTGGGCTGTTGATGTTTTTTTTCGGATTGGGAACAATGCCAGCATTATTAATGGTAGCAATTGGAGGACAGTATATGGGGTTCAGTTTTAGGAAAAAGTTGCAAAGCCTATTGCCAGTATTTATATTGGGAATGGGGGTTTTATTAATATTAAGAGGGCTTAATTTAGGCATTCCTTATTTAAGCCCCATTGCAGGTATTGGCACACAGGTAATTTCATGTCATAATTGATTTTTATGAACAAGGATAACATTATACAAGAAATTGATTCATTAAACAGGACGCTTGAATTTATTCAAGAAGAGCAGTCGTTTATTAAAAGTAAATTAAGCAGCTTTTTGGATAAAGTGGTTTTAACTGATTCGTTAATATGGGCAGAGACGTTGCATCAGGAGATACTTAATAGAGAGTCAGCCATTCAATTGTTGAAAAATGATATTTCCAAGTTGTCACTTGAATTAAAGACAAAGTACTTTGCAAATAATATAATAGATGCATTGGTACTAGCTGAATTTAAAAAGTTCAAACAACAAGTAGGCTATATTGAAATTCAATTTTTAGCCTGGAAGCAATCGACCAATGAAAAATTTGAAAGCGCTATTTACTGAATATTAATTGAATAAGTTTAGTAACTTCTTTTCATCTAAAATTATGATTTTGCCATCTTTGATTTCAATCAATTTCTCATTTTTGAAATCACTTAATGTTCTAATTAAACTTTCGGTAGCAGTGCCTGCAATATTGGCCAAATCCTCTCTTGATATTGACATAGAAAATTGTTCATCAATACTAGAAGCATATTTCTTTTTTAAAGTCAATAAGGCATCAGCTACACGCTTTCTTAAACTATGGTAGGCAAGAGCTACCAGTTGTTGTTCTTTTTCTGCAATATTATTGGTCAATAGTTTGATTACTTTAAGGGCAATTTCTTGATTGGTAGTAATCATATGTTCAAATTCTTTCTTGGGGATCACTCTTATAGAAGATTCTTCAAGTGTTTCCGCAAATTCTTCGTAGACTGAATTTTTTAAGAGTGGAATATGTCCAAAAAAATCACCTGCTGATAGTAAGTTTATTATCAATTCTTTCCCACCTTCGCTTGTTTTATAAATTTTTATTTTGCCACTTTCAACATAGTAAAGTTTATTAGGGTGTTGTCCTTCGGCATAAATAGTTTGTTTTTTCTTGTAGTCTATTATGTCATGGTTCTCCAAACTTTCATGCATTTCATCTTTTTGTCCAAGATCAGCAATAATTTGATGCCATGTTTCAATGGCTTTGTTGCCATGACTTTGTTGGAGTTTAACTTTCTCTAATCTCGTTCTTATTGCATTAATTAATTCTACATCCGAAAATGGTTTTGTGATGTAATCATCGGCACCCATTTCCATGCCTTTTCGCATATCTGTTCTTTCGCTTTTTGCACTTAAAAAAATAAATGGGATATGTTTTAATTCAGGGTTATTGCTTATTATTTGATAAACGCCATACCCGTCAAGTACTGGCATCATAATATCACAAACTATTAAATCGGGAGGATTTGCCATTGCTTTCTCTACACCAATTTTACCATTTTCAGCAATGATAATTTCATAGTTAGCTAATTCCAGAATTTCAGCTGTATTCTCTCTTAAGGCTTGATTGTCTTCAATTAGTAATATTTTTTCCATGATAATATATTTTAGTTGAAGTTGTTTAAATTTTTGGAGGGGAGTGTGATCGTAAAGGTACTTCCTTTTTCAAGTTCACTTTTGTATTGGATATTGCCGTTTAATAATTCAATATAGCGTCCAACAATATGTAGGCCTAATCCAGTGCCTTGTATATTAGTAACATTCGAAGCTCTAAAAAATCTTTCAAATAAATGGATTTGATCACTTTTAGGAATGCCAATTCCCTGGTCTTTTATTACAATATTTGTGTTGTTATCGTCGATTGAAGTTGTAATACTAATAACAGATGCTTCGGGTGAAAATTTTATTGCATTGGACATTAGATTTACAATTACATGTTTCAATAAATTGCTATCTAGAAAAGTTATTTTGTTTCCTGAATGATTGTATTGAATTGTTTGATTAGATTTTAATAATACAGTTAATTCATTCGTTATATTATTAATAAATTCAGTTAGGTCAAATTCTTCTGGTTTGACTTCAACCCTGCCTTCTTCAATTTTCCCCAAGGATAAAAATTCGTTTAATATTTCTGTAAGCGATTTTACGGATGATTTTATTCTTTCAATATGCCTATCTCTTTTAGGTTGATCTTCGGTGGTAGTATATTTTGCCAATAAAGATATCGAAGAGAGAATCGTACTTAATGGAGTTCTAAATTCATGTGAGGCCATTGAAACGAATCTTGATTTGAGTTCATTAACTTCTTTCTGTTTAATGATCTGTTCTTCATTTTCTTTTCTTTTTGTAATATCTGCTATATAAGCAATCACAAATTGTTCATCATTCGTTTTAAAATGACCAAGACTAACTTCAACTGGAAATTCAGTGCCATCTTTTTTTACTGCTGATAACGTCATGCCAATACCCATACCCCTTGCTTTTGGATCATGCGTATATTTTTCTCTATGACTTACATGTTTGTGGTGATACCTACTCGGAATAATTTTTTCTAGAATTTCGCCTGTTAGGGTAGTGTCATCATATCCAAATAATGTATTTGCGAAATGATTGGATAATTCTATGATACCATTTTTGTTTACTACGATAATACCCAGCGATGCATAATTAAATAATGCTTCAAATCTAATATCCTGGTTTTTTAAATTTTCCGATGCTTGCATCCGTAATTAATTGTGAAATATGTAAATGCTGGTATCTCTTTAAAGTTACAATTTTTTTTCTAAGTATTGATATTGAATACTTTAAGAAGGCGTGTTTGATAATGAGGCTACTAAATACGCTTTCATTTTTGATTCATATTCTGTTTTATTAAACTAAATACGGTGCTTTGGCTTATTTAAAACATTAAAAAATAATATATATGATATATTTTATGTTATTTATTTAAAATCTTATAATTTAGCATAATAAATAACACATATACAAAAATATAATATAAATTAAAGATTCAAAAAATGATATAAACTATTGAAAATCAATAAAAAATCATTTTAGTAAAAATTTTAATTATTTTTCTTGGGTTACTTAAAACATAAAAAAGTATTAAAAGTAAGAGCAAAACAATACATGTAATTTATTTTAATATAACTAAATAACAATTTATATATGAAAAAAACAATCTTAACATTCGGATCAATTTTATTAGCAATTATTTGTGTGAATGCACAGTCAGATACTACAAAGCCAGCTGCTGCAGCAAACACAACTACTTATACAACATATATAGATGGTTATTATAGATCAGATTTTGCTGGATTGCAGAGTAATAATAAGACAAGCTTTACCAATTCAAATAATTCCTTTCAACTTGGGATGGCTTCCTTTAAAGTGGATCAAACATTAGGAAAATTTGCTGGAACGGTCGATTTAGGTTATGGTAAGAGAGCGGATGAATTTTCATACAATGATCGTGGATTAGCAACTTCGGTAAAGCAAGCATATGTAAGTTATGCTCCTAATTCGGTAATTAAGTTTACGGTTGGTAAATGGGCAACACATATTGGTTATGAATTATTAGATGCCTATTCAAATAGAAACTATAGCATGAGTTATGGTTTTTCATATGGTCCTTTCTTTCACACAGGTTTAAGAGCTGATATCGCATTAGGTGGTAAGTCTGCTTTCATGATAGGTTTAGCGGAGCCAACTGATTACACAAGTTCAAAAGTGGAAGCAAAAATGATCATTGCTCAATTTAGTACTGGTACCAAGGATGATAAATTAAAAGGATTTTTAAACTATCAAGGTGGTAAAGATAAAACTCAATTTGACCTTGTATTAAATGGGGTAGTGACAAGTCAATTTGGAATTAATTATGATGGAACTGTTTGCAACTTAGCTGGAACAAGTTGGACCAGTAATGCACTATACTTAAATTATGACCCAAGTGCAAAAGTTGGTTTTGCATTAAGATCTGAATATTTTAATGATGCAAATGGAGCAGCGGGTGTAGGAAGTTCAATTTTCCAAAACACATTATCAGTAAATTTTCACTTGAACAAATTCACTATTATCCCTGAATTGAGATTAGACAATGCGGCCGACAAGATTTTCGTAAATGGAACAAATGTTAAATCAACAGGATCAGGTAATTTCTTAATTGCAGCTGTTTATAAATTTTAATACCCAAAAAACAAATCTTATGAAAAAAGTTGAAGCGATTATTAGAACTTCAAAATTTGAAGATGTAAAAGACGCCCTTAAGTCCATAGGGATTGACTTCTTCTCCTACTGGGAAGCGGCAGGCGTTGGTAATGAACATTCAAGAGGGCATCATAGTTACAGAGGAACTGTTTATGATACACAATATATCTCAAGAATTTTTTTAAGTATTGTTTTGAAAGATGCCAATGTTGAAAAGACAGTTGATTGTATTGAAAAGGCTGCATTTACCGGTGAAGTAGGTGATGGTATGATTTTCACATATAACATTGAGGAATCTGTAAGAATAAGCAATGGTGCAAGAGGTGAAGCTTCTACAGCAGGACCAGGCGATTTATCTTAACAACCTAATTAACTTATAACATTAAATTTATTATGATGCGTAAAATAGTATACATTTTCATATTAGCGGTTTTAACCTTTTCGGTTACCACTTTGAATGCTCAAAAATTACCAGATCCTAATGGTGGATTAACTGGATCCTTTGGTGATATTGATACCACTGCAGTTAAAGTTGCAGATACCATTTCAAAATCAAAAGATTCAACAATTGCTGCATTGAATGCAACAGTGAATAAATTAGCAACAACTGTTACTACCGTTGCCAATGCGGATGGAAAAAATAAAGTATCTATTAATTTAGTATGGTTATTGATTACTGGATTTTTAGTATTCTTTATGCAAGCTGGATTTGCATTGGTTGAAGCGGGTTTAACACGCGCTAAAAACGTAGCACACACTATGGCGATGAACTTGTGGGTTTATCCTGCAGGTGCATTAGGATTCTTTATTTGTGGTTTTGCATTAATGTTTGGTGGCATGGGACCATTAGGAACTTTAGGAGGTTTTGATGGTTTGAATCAAGAATTTACAATTAGTTTATTTGGACATACTTTCGGATTATTTGGAACAAAAGGATTTTTAATGAATGGTGTATATGATGTAGGCGTTTTAGGATTCTTTGTTTTCCAAGTTGTATTCATGGATGCTGCTGCAACTATTCCAACAGGTGCTATGGCAGAAAGATGGAAGTTTTCTTCATTCGCAATTTCAGGATTAATTGTTGGTGCTATTATCTATCCAATTTATGGTAACTGGGTTTGGGGTGGTGGATGGTTGGCTCAATTAGGTGCTAACTTTGGATTAGGTCATGGACATGTTGACTTTGCTGGATCTTCAGTTGTGCATTTGACAGGTGGTGTCTTAGCATTTGTAGGTGCAAAAATGATTGGACCAAGATTAGGTAAGTATAATAAAGACAAATCTCCTAACGCGATCCCTGGTCATAATATTCCAATGGCTGTTTTAGGTACTTTAATTTTAGCTTTTGGTTGGTTTGGCTTTAACGCAGGTTCAACATTTGCTGGTACCGATTTAAGATTTACGGTTGTTGCATTTAATACAATGATCGCATCTTGTGGTGGAGCTGCAGCTTCAACATTATGGATTTGGTTTGTGAGAGGAAATAAGCCAGATGTTAGTATGATGTGTAATGGTTTATTAGCAGGTTTAGTTGCTATTACTGCTCCTTGTGCTTTTGTAACTCCATTAGGTGGTTTAATCATTGGATTAATCGCTGGTATCATAGTAGTAGAAGTTACATTCTTTGTTGAGAAAAAATTAAGAATTGACGATCCAGTTGGAGCGATCGCTGTACACGGTGCAAATGGTATCTGGGGTGTATTGTCTTTAGGTTTATTTGCAGACGGATTGTATGGTGATGGTTTAAACGGTGTTAAAGGAACGGTAACTGGATTATTTTATGGCGGTGGATGGGGTCAGTTTATTGCTGAATTCATTGGAGCCGCTACTAACTTGGTATACGTTGGTATTATGGGTTGGTTAATGTTTAAGTTACTAGGTTTATTAGTAGGTGGAAATAGAGTAGCGCCAGAAGTGGAAATGTATGGATTGGATTTACCTGAAATGGGTATTGATGGTTACTCTGGTGTAAAATTAGATAAGAATGCAGAGACACCTCTGTCAAGATAAATTGGGTTTATAGGTTTATTAAGTATTTTAAGCAAGCAATCAATAAGCGGGCCCCATTTCTATGGGGCCCTATTTTTTTAGAAAGAATGTTGAATTATTTCTGCTTAATTAGTTTAATTAGAAAGCCTCCTCCTGGCGCATTGTGTATTTTTAAAACGGATTGTTTGTTTACAATGCGGGAACTAATTAAATAGTCGGCTGCATATTTATCAGCGTTTATTCCGTCCTCGCAAATGGTTGCAACATAATCTCCGTCTTCTAAAAAATCTAAATTAATATTTTGATCTATTGCATCCCAGTCATTCATGCCAGCAATAAACCAATCCTTCCCTTTTTGTCTTGCTGTAATAATGTTCTTACTTACTTTTGCGTCCAATATTTTTGTATCATCCCAGCCTGTTGGGATACTCCCTAATAATTCCATAAAAGGAATCTCTTGATATCCTTGTGAAGGATTGCCCGAAAAAATTTGCATTGGATTATCATAAACTACAAACATAGCAAGTTGATGACATCTTGTTCCAAAACTAATAGGTGCTCCTTCTACATTTCTGAAACTTGCTTTATTGGCATTATTTAAAAATCCAGGCTCGTAATCAAATGAACCTGCAAGCATTCTGGTAAAAGGTAAAGTAAGATCATGTGCAGGTGTTACTTTATCACTCCAAATATTATATTCTGATCCCATTGCGCCTTCTCTAGTAATGGCATTGGGGTAGGTTCGATTAAATCCTTTGGGTGCATAAGCGCCATGGTACATAATCATAATTTTATGTTGGGCGCAAGCTTTTGCAATACGCTCATAAAATTGAACTGTTTTTTGATCATCTCTATCAATAAAATCGGTCATGATAAAATCAATACCCCATTTATTAAATTGAGTAAGTGCGCTGTCTAATTGTTTGTTCAAAGTGACAGCAGCAGTCCACATACTAATTTTAATTCCTTTCTCTTTTGCATAAGCGGTAAGTGTATCCATGCTTATGCCTGGTGTAATTTTAAATAGATCTTTTATGTCGCTCCATCCTGCATCCATCATGATGCGTTCAAAACCAAATCGTTTCGCAAAATCAATATAGTATTTATAGGTAGCAGTATTTATGCCTGGTTTAAATGGAATATTAAATAAGTTGATATTGATAATCCATTCATCAGTAGCTTTCCCTGTTTGCACCCAACTAACATCACCTACTTTATTAGGACTTGCTAATTGATAAACTAAGTCATTATTAGGTAAGTCTTTGTCCTCGGGAGCAAACATTAAAATGCGCCAAGGATAAGTTCTTGTCCCTTTAACATGCGCAATATAGTTTTCTCTTTTAGTGACAAGCGTTTCGGGGTATAATTCATTAGTCGTTTTTTCTTCCGCAGGATAGGGAGCAAAAACACCTTTTAATCCATTACTATTGGTTCCTTGTAAAAACATGCCTGGGTAATCTAATAAATCTGATTCGGTAATCGCAATTTTTGGGCTATTGTTAGGTGCTAATAAAACAGGATTGTAGGCAAGATTGTTTTCAGATAAGCTATCTAATTTGGAAAGTGGATATTGCTCTTCATAACTGGTATGAAAAATATCACTATCATCTCTTTTGTGGATTAAAGGTAGCCAACCTTTTGTGGAGTTTGCAAAATTGAAATTTGCGATTTCATTATGAATGAAAATGCTATCGCTGAATGCAGTTTCAATTTGATATGCTACACCATTGTTGAATACTCTAAATTTAATGGAGTAGGGTGCTTTAAATTGAATGGTTAGCTCCTTGTAATTATCTTGAATATTTTTTCTTCTTTCTGAAACTGGAACAGAAATTGTTGTGTTAACCGTATTGCGTTGTATGCTTTTTATATTTTTTGCTGCTTCTGCTAAGCTGATATTCCCATTAACTATAAGATTAATAGCTGCATCATTTATCATCAGCTGGTCTTTATAAAATACACTGTATTTAAGTGTTGGACTATTAGAAATGCGCACACTGATTTGTCCATTTGGTGAAATGGCCATTAAACTATCTTTATTGTTAGCAGCCTTCACCTGAATGTTTAGGCTGCATAGCAATATAAATAGTATTAAGAAATATATTTTTCTCATATTGCTTTAGTCTTTCCAACGCCATTCGCCAGCAATGGTCAATGGTTCTTTTAGATTATTCTTTATTAAAAATAATCTTGTTTCTTCGTCGGTAAAATGTTTTGCTTCTATTTTAGTAGCATCAGCGATACCAAATAATAACATGGTATTAAAACGAACTGTATTACGCATGCCTTTATCTTCTACTAAACTAAATACATCACAGTCAGCATGATAACAAGGGCCAGCGCCTTTTGGTAAGGAACCTCCAGCGCCTCCACCAGTTGGAATTCCATTTAACATGAAGGGTTGGTGATCACTATGTAATCCTGCGCCCACTGAAAAAGTATTTTTGAAATTACTATCAATTTTTTGTGCAATGGTACCAATGGATTCAAACAATGCTTTGCTCTCTTGCGCACTTGTTGCATATCCTTTTGGATCGTTGGTCATATCATAGTTTAACATGTATCTGATATTGTCAATACTTTTATCTTTTATTGCTGCATCAACATAAGCTCTTGAACCCAATAAGCCTTCTTCCTCACCCATAAACATAACAAAGTCAATAGTACGTGCTGGTTGTAAATTCAATACTTTAAAAGTGCGTGCCATATCTAAAACAGAAAAAGAACCAATGCCATTGTCCATTGCACCAGTTGCTAAATCCCAACTATCTAAGTGACCGCCCACTACTACTTTTTCATTTGGTAAACTACTTCCTTTGATGGTTGCAATTACGTTTCTTGCTTTAATCATTCCAGAGTGATTGGTCATTTTTATTTGACTAAATAAAGGAGTTGTTTTTATTTGCTCTTTTAAAGCCAATCCATCTTCCTTTCCAACACAAACTGCAGGGATGGGAATTAATTTTCCTGTAACGGAAGCAGTTCCTGTAAGCAATACGCCTTTATCTGCAGTGTTAATTACAATAATTCCTTTGGCACCATATTTTGTAGCGATGGCTGTTTTTTCGGAGCGATGTAAACTTGGAGTGCCTGCTTTTGAACCCGGTAAAATACCTAAATACACCAATGCTATTTTCCCTTTTACTTTTTCAGGATTCGCTGCATAATCATCTTCCACTCCATTGCCCATATCTACCACTTCTAAATTAATATCTGCAGCAACAGGGGAGTGTGCTAATGAAACTGATTTAATTGGTTTTAAGTTATTATTGCTTCCAATACGTACTTCTAAACTGCCACGGCTCCAACTTTCTACTTCGAAAGGTTGAAAGCGGATATTGGTAAAACCATATGACTTTAATAAATCGTAAGCATATTGTTCGGCTTTCTTTCCATTTTCTGAACCTGTTAAACGATGGCCAATGGTTTCAGATGCAATTTTAAGGGAAGCGTATGCATTAGAATTTTCAACTACTTCTTTGTTGATTTTTGCAAAAATACCTGGCCAGCTAGGCTTTGATTGCGCAGTTGATTGATTCGCTAAAAATAAGCTGCATAGGCAAGCTGCGGTTAATATCTTTTTCATATTGTGTATGCTTTAAAAGCTAATTTATGGAATATTTAGTTGTAATTTTAATATAAATAATAACACTATGTTTTTAATCATTCTCGGCATTATCATATTTTTTGCTGCCAAAGCGGTTCAAAATTTAAATCTTCCTATTGCTCAGCACCCTGGAGGAATTCGATTAGTTGGTATCATTGTAATTGCATTGGGGTTAATTACCTCTTGTGTAAAGCAAATTGATGCAGGTCAAATTGGCGTTCAATCCCTTTTTGGAAAAGTGCAGGATGAGGTATTAACGAGTGGATTGAATTTTGTAAACCCATTAATGGATATTAAACCTATTGATGTAAGAACGCAAAATTATACCATGAGTGGAGTGCATAATGAAGGGGATGTTGCTGGTGATGATGCAATTCGTGTATTAACTGCTGATGGTTTGGAAGTAGTTATAGATTTAACGGTTTTATACAGAGTGCAAGCAAATCAAGCACCAAAAATTGTAAGAGAAATTGGATATGATTTTAAAAATGTAGTAGTTCGTCCAATTACCAGAACTAAAATAAGAGACAATGCTGTTTATTATACAGCTGTTGATTTATATTCTGTAAAGCGTGATGAATTTCAAACTAGAATATTTAAAACCATCGAAGAAAATTTAAAAGCAAGAGGTTTGGTATTAGAGCAATTATTGGTACGTAATATTTCATTGCCTGCTTCTGTAAAAGGATCCATTGAAGAAAAAATAAAAGCAGAGCAGGATGCGCAAAAAATGCAATACGTTTTACAAAAAGAAAAGCAAGAAGCAGAACGTAAAAGAGTAGAAGCACAGGGTATTGCAGACTATCAAAAAATCATTAGTATGGGCTTAGGAGATAAGCAATTGCAATATGAGCAAATTCAAGCTATGAAAGGATTGATGACTTCTCCTAATAGCAAAGTAATCATTATGGGTGGAGGTAAAACTCCGGTTATTTTAGACGGTAAAAATTAATATTAAAAACTTTATAAAAATATTCTAAACTTATCTTTCGACATGAAAAAATTATCATTCATTCTTGCGCTAATTGCTTGTGTTCATTTTTCATTTGCACAATCTATTTTAAAAAGAGATCCAGAGATTGATGCAATGGTTAAAGAAATTAATGCGGATACTTTAAAAGCAAACATGTATAAATTGGTTTCTTTTGGAACAAGAAATACATTGAGTACACAAGGAAATCCTACAAGAGGTGTGGGAGCTGCAAGACAATGGATATTGAGCCGATTTAAAGATTATGCAAAACAATCGGACGGAAGACTGTCTGCGTTCATTGATACTGTTACTTATTTGCCTGACGGTAAGAGAGTGGATAGACCCATTATTTTAGGAAATGTGGTAGCTACTTTAAAAGGAACGGATCCTAATGATCATCGTCTTTTTATTATGAGTGGCCATATGGATAATATGAGAACAAATGTAATGGATAGTGTTGGGGATGCACCAGGTGCGGATGATGACGGAAGTGGAACCGTTGCGGTGATGGAATGCGCGCGTATTATGAGTAAACATAAATTTCCTGCTACTATTATTTTTGTAACGGTTGCTGGTGAGGAGCAAGGATTAATTGGCGCCTATTATATGGCCAAGAAAGCGAAAAAAGAAAATTGGGCTATTGAAGCGGTTTTGAATAATGATATCATGGGAAGTAATAATAGCAATGAAACCAATATCATTGAAAATACAAAATTGCGTGTGTTTAGTGAAGGGCTTTCAGTAACTGATACGGGTAAGGCAGCTTTACAAATTAGAAGTTTAGGTTTAGAAAATGATGGTCGCTCAAGACAATTGGCTAGATACATTAAAGAAATTGCAGAAAGATATATTGACAATATGCAAGTAGTGATGGTATATCGTAACGATCGTTTTTTAAGAGGCGGTGATCATACTCCATATGTTGAAAATGGTTTTGCTGCGGTTCGTTTTACAGAAATGAATGAAAATTATACACGTCAACATAAGGATGTGCATACTGAGAATGGGATTAATTATGGCGACTTGCCTGAGCATATTGATTTTGAATATTTAAGAAAGAACTCAGGGGTGAACTTATCTAATTTAGCTAATTTGGCAAAAGCACCAGCTATGCCAGAGGAAGTAAAAATTGATGTAAAGAATTTAAGCAACACTAGTTATTTATATTGGAAAGCGCCAAAGACAGGAGTCGTAAAAGGTTACTATATTTTAATGCGTGAAACTACAAGTCCTGTTTGGCAAAAGAAATTATATACAGAGTCTTTAGACATAAGATTGCCCTATAGTAAGGATAATTACTTTTTTGCAGTGCAAAGTGTAAATGAATCTGGTAATGAAAGTTTACCGGTGATTCCAGCGGTGGGTAGATAAGTACCAATTTATGATTTTAATGACAGCAATGATTGTGACGCATGAACTTAATTAATGAGCAATGGGTGCTTGAGCATGTCAGACATCGTTCTGCAATTGGGCATAAAAAATCCTTTGGTCATGTATTAGTAATTGCCGGATCGGAGGGGAAGGCTGGTGCTGCAATTTTATGTGCAAAAGCAGCTTTACATGCTGGTTGTGGCATGGTAACAGCAATGATTCCCAAGGAAGCAACCATTGTTTTATTAGAACAATGTCCCGAAGTCATGTATGTGCATGATTCCAATATGGAGCAATTAGATTTGAAGCATTTTGATTCAATTGTGATTGGTCCAGGATTAGGATTTTCAGCAACAGCAATATCCAATTTGAAATTTTTACTGAATCATTATACTGGACCAATTGTCATTGATGCCGACGCATTAACAATTGTTTCAACTGATTTGAGTTTATTAAAATCTAATCATATCATAACACCTCATCCAGGGGAGTTCGCGCGTTTACAAGGATTTGAATATCATGAAGAGGGGCGTTTGTTGCAGGCTCAAAATTTTGTAGAAAAATATCGACCAATTTTGATTTTAAAAGGTGCTGGAACTATAGTGGGATCAGGCGAAAAGGGCATAATGCAAAACACAACAGGCAATGATGGCATGGCAACCGCGGGAAGTGGTGATGTATTGGCCGGAATTATTGGGGCCCTTTGTGCACAAGGATATCCACTATTTAATGCAGCTGCAATTGGAGTGTATATCCATGGTTTGGCAGGTGACAATGCAGTTAAAGAAATCTCTAAAGCAAGTTTAGTAGCTGGGGATATCATTACTTACCTGGGGGGGATAAGGTTGATTGATTAATTTCTACAGACATAATTTTTTTTTATTCATTTTTAAATAATCAGTAACTTCGGTTATGAAATCGTTCAAATTATTATTAGTAATTGTCCCTTTTGTTTTAGGTGCATGTAGCAAAGGTGGAGATACAGCAACGCCAACACCGACGCCTACTCCAACACCTACTGAATCGCCAGTAGCTTTTACTGTTAATGTGGATCCGGGTGCGGGGAATATTTTGGGTGTTGTAGGAACTTCTCAAGCGATTGTTGTTAAAGTAAGTTCGACAATTCCAACTGCGGGTGTAACTATTGCAGTTACTGTCACTAAGGACGCAGATAATAGTTCTGTTTTTACAACCTCTAATTCAAGTGTTGCCGCTGATAATAATTTTACAATTACTGGCTTAACAGCCGGTGTATTGTGCACAGCGAATGTAGTTGTTACTTCAAAATCAACTGCTACAAATACAAAGGCGGTGAGTTTTAAATTAGCAGCTAAGTAAAATTGGCTTTATTCATAAAAAAGTCCTATCGAATTCATTATCGATGGGACTTTTTAATTTTGGGGCACCTATCTTTGCACCATGATTTCATCAAGGCTTAAATCTCCGTTTTTTTTAATACTTATTTTAGGGTTGCTTACATCCATTGGGCCATTGTCCATTGATATGTATTTGCCCGCTTTCCCAAGCATAGCTAAAAATTTAAATACGTCGGTTTCCAATGTGATGCTATCGCTTTCCTCTTTTTTTGTGGGCATCTCTATAGGGCAATTATTATATGGACCTTTGTTAGAAAGATTTGGCCGCAAAACACCTCTGTATTTTGGGTTAAGTTTATATGCGATTTCAGCTATTGCCTGTGCATCTGCAATGTCAGTGGAAACGCTAATTATATTTAGATTTTTTCAAGCACTAGGTGGATGTGTAGGTATGGTTGCATCTAGAGCCATGGTGCGTGATTTATTTGATGTTAAAGACAATGCGAAAGTGTTTTCAACACTCATGTTGGTGGTTGCAGTTTCACCCATTATTGCCCCAACTTTAGGAGGTTATATCACAACGACTTTAGGATGGAGGTATATTTTTATCATGTTAATTATTGTAATTGCTTTAATTATAGCAGGAATTTATTTCTTATTGCCGGAAAGTAAAAAGCCTGATCCAACATATTCATTAAAGCCTTCCAATATTTTAAAGGGGTTTGCAGTAATTATAAAAGAACCGCAATTTGCTGTATATACATTTACGGGAGCAGTTGCATATGCTGGTTTATATTCGTACATAAGTGGCTCGCCTCATGTTTTCATGGAAGTATTTAAAGTGAGTGAGCAACATTTTGGATGGATATTTGCATTGGTGGCAGGAGGATTGATTACAGCAAGTCAGTTTAATACACAGTTATTAAAAAGATTTACATCAGAACAAATTATTAAAGCAGCGCTTACTATCCAGGGTATCGTTGGTATTATTTTAGTTT
>Ga0007882_10000853_pt1 | contig 17829 bp, 26 predicted proteins | sample CryBogCBH12Aug01_FD_71195 | JGI IMG/M metagenome (GOLD analysis project Ga0007882, IMG submission 71195) | Freshwater microbial communities from Crystal Bog, Wisconsin, USA - CBH12Aug09.1 | ecosystem: Environmental > Aquatic > Freshwater > Lake | place: Crystal Bog, Wisconsin, USA | collected... | reverse complement strand
ACGTAAAGCTGGCTGTAGGTGCCCACGCCGCTCCAGTTGACATTGGTCAGGTGCGTGGCGGTGGTGAGACTGTTGAAATCAAACACCGAGGTGTCGGCGAGGGTGGAATTGGTGGCGGTGGGGGCCCCGGCATAGGTCAGCACAAAGTCGCTGGTGATGGCATGGGCCTGGATGGCCAGCAGGCCAACCGTCGCCGCCACGAGTATGTCAACCTTATTTATCATATCCTTGTTTTCAGTATAGATAATATTAAAAAAAATTCAAGTGTTTTCGTTCGGGAGTAGAAAACAAATGAGATTCACGTCAAATCCGATGCCATATTACGGTTCACGGCGGTCAACAGCAGCAACTCACCGGCGCTGTTTGAGCAAACGCCAGAGGGTGGCCACGCCGGCCAGCCCCAGCAACGAGGCGGTGGCAGGTTCTGGCACGGGTTGGGGGGTGGTGTTGATTTGCGACGGAGTGGTGATGATGGTTTGCACCCCGTTATTGTTCACGATTTCCTCAACGGGCACGCCCGGCAGGGTGCTGGTGTCCTTGGCATCCAAGCCGTAGGCGGTCACCCGGACGGTGTGGTTGTCGGATTCAAACCCGCTGGTGGTGCTGGGATCGCTCAGCACGATCTTGTCAAAGGTGGTACCGGCCAGGCCAAAAAAGTTGATAAACGCAAAGGCTTCCGTGGGATCCTTGCCCTTGTAGCCCGGACCGGGATTGCCAAAGTAGGTAGCGGGGAGCTTGGCCAGCAGATTGGCGGTGGAAAAAGACGCCACCAGGGTGGTGCCGCTGTAAAAGGTCAGAAAATTATTGGCGTCACCGGCCGACCACCACATGCCGAAATACGAAATGGCAGTGGTGAGACTTAGAGTGCTCGTGGGCGTGCCGCCGAGACCGATTTTGGCGGATTCCAAGGAATAGGGGCTGCCCGCCGCGCCCCCGTATTCATTGGCGTTGATGACGTAAAGTTGGCTGTAGGTGCCCACGCCGCTCCAGACCACATTGGTGAGGTGGGTGGCGGTGGTGAGATTGTTGAACGTGAACACCGATGTGTCCGCGACACTGGAATTGGTCGCGCCAGGAGCCTCGGCATAGGTCATTACGATGTCCCCCGCGCGGGCGGCGGACGGCAACGAGGCCAGACCGGTGGCGGTGGTCAGTAGCAAGGCGATGCGATTGTTTTTATTCATAGCAACTGGTAATAAGCACGCTGCGTGCCAACATTAAAATCATGTGTAAACCACTGTTTTTATGGGGATTCCGTAAGAGTGAATTACAATTGGATGCAAATTGACAAATTGCATGATTGCATTTTCATTGCAATGCAATGTGCTCTCGCTTATTTGCGCGGGTGGGCAGCGAATACTTTCAATAAGGTGGTGTTCCAGTGGCGGTTGGGGCGGAGGCTTGCGGTTGATAATTCGCTACTGAGTATCTGGCGTGGCGAGCCTGCCCAAATCAGAAAAAAATTTACTGAAATGGGTGGGGAAATTTTGGCTCGCCTCATTCCAAGAACAATTATTTACCACTGGCGATGAGGCGTTTCTAGCGGCACCACAAACCGGTTTTAGCTTTTTCTTTCGGAGTGAGCCATGAATATTAAGCCGATTTTTAAAGGGGATTTGAGTGGTCAGGCCAGCTCAGTGAAAAAAAATTAAAAAAGATGTTGCGTTCATTTTTGAGTTTGATAATCTTTTTGCTCCTCTTCGTCCGAAAGGCGAAAGGACAGCATGTTTGCCGACCGATAACTGATTCCCGGCAAGGGACAGGATTGATGGCCGGCCAACTCCGAAGTTGCTGACAAAAAACTTTTGTTATTATGCCTGTAAAAACTTTTAGACCGCTGACGCCGTCCACGCGATACATCACGATCGCGGACTTCAGCGATATTACGAAATCGACGCCGGAGAAATCCCTCGTCGAAATCCGCAAGAAGTCCGGCGGACGCAATGCCTACGGGCGCGTCACCGCTCGTGGCATCGGCGGCGGCCACAAGCAGAAACTTCGCTTGGTTGATTTCAAGCGCAACAAGCACGGCGTGGAAGCCACCGTGGCGGCGATCGAATACGATCCCATCCGCACGGCCCGCCTGGCGTTGCTCCAATACAAGGATGGCGAGAAGCGCTACATCATCGCGCCGGTCGGCATCAAGGTTGGCGGCCAGATTAGCAGCGGCCCCACGGCTCCCCCGGAAATCGGCAATGCTTTGCCCCTGAAATCCATTCCCGTGGGCGTGCACATCCACAATATCGAATTGACCCCCGGCCGTGGCGGCCAGATGGTGCGTTCGGCGGGCGGGGCGGCGACGCTGATGTCCCGCGACCAGGGTTACGCGCAGCTTCGGCTGCCCTCCGGCGAAATCCGCCGGGTGAACGAAGAGTGCTATGCGACGATTGGCCAGGTGGGCAATACCGAGCATGAAAACGTGATTCTCGGCAAGGCGGGTCGTTCCCGTCATCGCGGCATCCGCCCGATTAACCGTGGTGTGACCCGGAACCCGGTGGACCATCCGAACGGCGGCGGTCAGGGCAAATCCAAGTCCGGCGGTGGCTGGCAGCAGTTGATGTCGCCGTGGGGCAAAGTCGCCAAGGGCGGCAAGACCCGTACGAAATACAAATATTCCAACCGCTTCATCGTGGTTCGCCGCAACGGATTGCCGATTAAGACCAAATAAATTTTATGGGACGTTCGATCAAAAAAGGTCATTTTGTGGAAGCCCACCTCCTGGAGAAAATCCAGAAGGCGAAGAGCGTGAACCAGAAGACGCCGATCAAAACCTGGTCGCGCCGCTCGACGATCACCCCGGAGTTTGTGGGGCTGACGTTCACCGTGCACAACGGCAAGGTGTTCAACCCGGTGTTTGTGACGGAAAACATGGTGGGTCACAAGCTCGGCGAATTTTCACTTACGCGCACGTTCAAGAAGCACGGCGCCCACACTGCCAAGGCGGAGGCCAAATAGTTTATGGAAGTTTTCGCAATCCAAAAAAACATCCCCATGTCCGCGCAGAAAATGCGCGAGGTCGTGCGGCAGATCCAGGGGTTGGGTGCGCTCGAGGCGCAGCAGATCCTGGCCGTGGTGCCCCGGAAGGGTGCCCGCGTGGTGGCCAAGACGCTCAAGTCCGCCATCGCCAATGCGGAGAACAACAACAAGCTCCGTCCCGAAACTTTGCGCATCAAGGAAGCCGTGGCCGGCACGGCCACCACCATCAAGCGGTTTCAACCGAAGGCCCGCGGTTCCGCCGGCCCGATCCTGAAGCGCCGCTGCCACGTCAAAATCACCCTTTCAGACGAATAATATGGGCCAAAAAACCAATCCGATCGGTTTGCGTGTCGCCGTCAATAAAGACTGGCGCTCCAAGTGGTATGCCGACAAGCGGGAATTCTCCAAGCTGCTCACCGAAGATCGCGAGATTCGTGCGCTGCTCAAGAAGAAGCTGGAATCGGCGTCGGTGCCGCGCATTTTGATTGAGCGCGCCACGAACCGCTGCCGCGTGACGATTCTGACCGCCCGTCCGGGCGTGGTCATCGGCCGCAAAGGCTCGGAAATTGACAAGCTCAAGGAAGAGCTCTCCCGCAAGACGGGCAAGGAAGTTTACGTGGACATCGTCGAGGTCAAGCAGCCGGAATTGGACGCGCAATTGGTCGCGGAAAATATCGCGCTGCAGCTCGAGCGCCGCGTGTCGTTCCGCCGCGCGATGAAGAAAGCGCTGCAGACCGCCAAGGATTTCGGTGCCGAAGGCATCAAGATCCGGGCTGCCGGTCGTCTGGGCGGGGCCGAACTGGCCCGCGTGGAAATGTATCACTGGGGCCGCGTCCCGCTGCATACCCTCCGCGCCAACATCGACTACGGCTTTGCCGAAGCGAATACGGTTTATGGCAAGCTCGGCATCAAGTGCTGGGTGTGCAAGGGTGAAAACAAGCCCCAGAAGCGCGAAGTGAAGGTGGAAGCACCGGTCGCCAACTGAATTTAAGAAGGATTTGACTTATGGCAATGCAGCCGGAAAAAGTAAAGTTTCGCAAAATGCACCGCGGCAGCCGTACCGGGCTGGCGATGAGTGGCAATACCGTCGCCTTTGGCGAATACGGGCTGATGGCGCTCGAACGCTGCTGGATGGACACGAAGCAGCTCGAAGCGTGCCGCGTGGCGATTGCGCGCCATATGAAGCGCAAGGGCAAGATGTGGATTCGGGTGTTTCCGCAGAAGTCCTTCACGAAGAAGCCGCTGGAAACGCGCATGGGTCACGGCAAAGGACCGCTGGAGTCCTGGGTCGCCGTGGTGCGTCCGGCCAACATTTTGTTTGAAGTGGACGGGGTGACCGAAGCGGAAGCGCGCGAATCCATGCGCCTGGCCGCGTCGAAACTGCCGATCAAAACCAAGTTTATTTCACGTCACCAACACGTGAGCTAAGAGACCATGAAATTTGCCGAAATCAAAGATCTGACGCTGGTGGAGCTGTCGGCCAAGAGCCGCGACCTCCGCCACGAGATGTTCAACCTGCGCCTGCAACAGGCGAGCGCGCAGCTCGAAAAACCCGCGCGCCTGCGCACCCTCCGTCGCGACATCGCGAAGGTCGAAACCCGCATCTCGGCACTGCGTAACCAGGTTGCCAAATAATTTGTATGGCTGAAGCAACGAATACTCCTACGACCGGCGGCCACCGCAAGCAGCGCGTCGGCGAAGTCGTCTCCAACAAGATGACCAAGACCATTGTGGTGCGCGTGGAACGCCGTTTCCCGCACCCACGGTTCAAGAAAATCGTGACGTCGTACAAGAAGTTTTACGCGCATGACGCCAAGGCCGAGGCCAAGGTGGGCGACACGGTGCTGATTGAGGAATCGCGCCCGCTCTCCAAGCTTAAGCGCTGGACGCTCGTCGAAGTGGTCACGCGCAGCGCGGCCGAAACCACCGTAACCGCCTAATATAATTTTTTATGCTGCAAGTTCGCTCCAGTTTAGACGTGGCTGACAACACCGGTGCCAAGATCGCTTGGAACATCGGCGTGTTGGGCCGCAACCAGACCTTCGCCGGCATCGGCGACGTGATCAAGGTGCACATCAAGGACGCCGCCCCGGACGGTCAGGTCAAGAAGGGCGAAGTGCATGACGCCGTGATCGTGCGGACCCGCCAGACCATCCGCCGCAGCGACGGCTCGGCCCTGCGCTTCGACCGCAACGCCTGCGTCATCATCGACAAGGAACTGAACCCCAAGGGCACGCGTATTTTCGGTCCCGTGGCGCGCGAACTGCGCGAAAAGAAGTTCATGAAGATCATTTCACTCGCACCGGAGGTCATCTGAACGTTATGACAAAATTTCACGTTAAAAAGGGCGACCAAGTGGTCGTGCTGGCCGGCAAGGAAAAAGGCAAGCAAGGTCGCATCATTTCGGTGATGCCCAAGCAGTCGCGCGTGGTCATTGAAGGCCTGGCGATGATTAAGAAGCACACGCGCAAGAGCCAGCAGAACCCGAATGGCGCGATTGTTGATCGCGAAGGCTCGATTCACATCTCGAATGTGAAGAAGGCGGACAAGGTTGCGGAGGCAGCCGCCTGACAATTTTTTCACGGCCAAACCCGTGAAATTAAAAAATGAAATCCAGACTTTACACCAAATACGTTGAGGAAGTCGTGCCGGCGCTCAAGCAAAAGCACAACTACACCAACATCCACCAGATTCCGAAGTTCGTTAAAATCGTCGTGAACATGGGCATCAGCGCGTCGCTGGAAAAGGGCGCGCTGGAAGATGCCGCGAAGGATTTGACCATGATCACCGGCCGCAAGCCGGCGGTGAGCAAGTCCCGCAAGGCCATCGCCAGCTTCAAGCTCCGCGAAAACCAGCCGATTGGCTGCCGCGTGACGCTGCGCAACGACACGATGTTCGAGTTTTTCGACCGCTTGGTTTCGACCGCGCTGCCCCGGATTCGTGACTTTCGCGGGCTCTCGCCGCGCAAGTTTGACGGCCGCGGCAACTACACCTTCGGCGTTTCTGACCAGACGATTTTCCCGGAAATCGAACTGGACAAGATCAAGCGCACGCAGGGCATGGACATCACCATTGTGACCACGGCCGGCACCGACGCCCACGCGCTCGATTTGCTGAAGCTGATGGGCTTCCCGTTTTCCGAACGATAAACTTTAAGTACACGAGCTATGTCCAAGAAATCCTGGTTGGAGCGCAACAAGCGCAAGGCTGACACGGTCAAGAAATACGCCGCGAAACGCGCCGAGCTGAAGGCCAAGCGTGATTACGCCGGCCTGGCGGCCCTGCCGCGTGACGCCAGCCCGACGCGCGTGGTGAACCGCTGCGCGATGAGCGGCCGCCGCCGCGGCTATCTCCGCAAGTTCGGCGTGTCCCGCCTCACGTTCCGGGAAGCCGCGCTAAACGGCCTGATTCCCGGCATGACGAAGGCGAGCTGGTAAAATTTTGAATCGTGCTTGCTGTCGTCCCCGCACTGGTGATGGGGACGAAACGAAGGACGAAAGTTAAGAAAACATATGAGCGATCCGATTTCCGACATGTTGACGCGCATCCGCAACGCGGGTGCCGCCCACCTTCCGCAGGTGGAGTTGCCCCACTCCCGCATCAAGGAGAGTGTGGCCCGCGTGCTGTCCGCCGAGGGCTATGTGGGCGAAGTTTCCGTCGAGGGCGACGTGAAGAAGAAAATCAAAATCCGCCTGAAGTTCAACGGCAAGAAGAGCGTCATTGAAGGCCTCAAGCGGGTGAGCAAGCCCGGGCTGCGCCGCTATGTCGGCTCGACCGAAATTCCGCGCGTGCGCGGCGGCCTCGGCGTGGCGATTGTCTCGACCCCCGAAGGCGTCCTGACCGATGTGCAGGCGCGCAAGAAAAACCTGGGCGGAGAACTCCTCTGCTACATTTGGTAACCCATTTCAAGTTATGTCACGTATTGGAAAACAGCCGATTGCCATCCCCGCCAAAGTCAAGGTGGAGGTGAAGGGGCAGAACGTCCTGGTAGAGGGGCCGAAAGGCAAGCTCAACTGGACGATGCCGCAACGCACCTCGCTGAAGGTGGAAGGCGACAAACTGGTCGTCAGCCGCGCCGGCGAAGATGCGCAGGCCAAGGCGCTGCACGGCCTCAGCCGCGCGCTGATCAACAACATGGTCAAGGGCGTCGCGGAAGGCTTCGTCAAGAAACTGGAAATCCAGGGCGTCGGCTTCAAGGCCGCCGTGGCCGGCAAGGTTGTGAACCTGTCGCTGGGCTTTTCCCACCCGATTAATTATACGATTCCCGACCAGATCAAGGTGACGGTCGAGGAAAACACCAAGCTGACCATCGAAGGGCCGGACAAGCAGGTTGTGGGCAAGGTCGCCTCCGAACTGCGGAGTTTCTACCCGCCGGAACCTTACAAGGGCAAGGGCGTCCGCTATGCGGGCGAACACGTCCAGCGCAAGGAAGGCAAGACCGTCCAATAACCAAGGTTGATTTATTATAATTTCACGGCCCAATCCGTGAAAACATTGAGATGAGAACGGAAAAAAAATTAAAACTGAAGCAGCTCCGCCACTGGCGCGTGCGCAAGACCGTGACGGGTACCCCGGAACGTCCGCGCATGAGTGTGCGCTTCACGAACGACAACATTCACGTCCAGTTCATTGACGACACGATCGGCAAGACGCTGGCGGCCACCACCACGCTGAGCAAGACCACGCCCGACCGGGACAAACTGGCGGCCAACGTGACCAGCGCCAAAATCATTGGCGCCCTGGCGGCGAAGACGGCGCTGGAAAAGGGCATCACCCAGGTGGTGTTTGACCGCAGCGGCGACCGTTATCATGGCAAGGTTAAGGCGCTGGCGGAAGCCGCGCGCGAAGCCGGCCTCAAATTTTAACCTGAACCGGAGATTTTATTGTGGCTGAAAACGAAATTATTCCTACCGCTCCGGCCGCCGCGCCGGAAGCAGCGCCGCTGCCCGCACCCGCGCAGCGGGAAGGCCGTGGCAACGGCGGACATGGTGGTCATGGTCACGGCGGACACGGTGGCCGTGGCGGTGGCGGCGGTGGTGGCGGCCGTGGTGGCCGTGGCCGGCGCTCCGATGTCGGCGAAAACGCCTTCGGTGGCGGCGACGAGATCGTCGAAAAAGTGGTCTTTATCAACCGTTCCTCCAAAGTGGTGAAGGGCGGCCGGCGCTTCAAATTCAGCGCCCTGGTTGTGGTCGGGGACAAGAAGGGCCGCGTGGGCGTGGCTCTCGGCAAGGCGGCGGAAGTCGCTGACGCCATCCGGCGCGGTGGTGAACTGGCCCGCAGCAAAATGTTGGCGGTTTCCCTCCGGGACGTCACCATTCCGCACGAAGTTTATTTCACGTATGGCGGCGCGAAGATTCTGCTGCGTCCGGCCTCGCCGGGTACTGGCATCATCGCCGGCAAAACGGTCCGCGCGGTGCTCGAATCCGCCGGGGTGAAGGATATTTTGACCAAGTCGCTCGGCTCGAAGAACGCCGCGAACGTGGTGAAGGCGACCCTGGGCGCTTTGTTGAGCCTGCGGACCCGCGAACAGATTTACAAGGCCCGCGGCCTGGAAATCAGGAAGCCCGCCCCCAAGGCCCCGGAACCGGTGGCCGCCTAATCGAATAATTTATGCGACTGCACAATCTTAAACCCCGTCCCGGCGCGAAACACCGCCGCAAACGGCTCGGCCAGGGTGAATCCAGCGGCCACGGCAAAACCTCCGGTCGCGGTGGCAAAGGCCAGACCGCGCGCTCCGGCAGTTCTATCCGTATCGGTTTCGAAGGCGGCCAGATGCCGCTCATTCGCCGCATCCCCAAGCGGGGCTTTAACAATGCCCGCTTCACCACGGTGTATGCCCCGGTCAATGTCGCCGCCCTTAACGTCTTCGATGAAGGCGCCCGGGTGGACGAGGCCGCGTTGCGCGCCATTGGTTTGGTGAACGGTGGTTCCGACGGCGTCAAGATTCTTGGCACCGGCGAACTGGCCAAGAAGCTCGTGGTGGTGGCGGATGCCATCAGCGCCTCGGCGCGCACCAAGATTGAGGCGAAGGGCGGCACGGTGGAAATCGTGGTCCGCAAAACGCCCGCTCCCAAAGTCAAACCCGTCAAAGCGCCCAAAGCGGCCAAAGCCTAACCCCGGCTGAAGAATGATACGTTCCATCCTCAGCACCCTCGGCAATTGTGTCAAAATCCCGGAATTAAAATCCCGGATTTTGTTCACCGTGTTTGTGCTGGCGGTCTGCCGGTTGACGGCGTTCATTGTCATTCCCGGGATCAATGGCTCGGCCTTGGCCCAGTATTTCAACGACAACGCGCAGAACAGCGGCGGTCTGCTGGTGATGTATAACACCTTCGCTGGCGGCGCGCTGGGCAACTGCGCGGTCAGTTCGCTGGGCATCATGCCCTATATCAGCGCCACCATTATCATCCAGCTGCTGACGGCGGTGCTGCCGCGGTTGAGCAAACTGGCGCGGGAAGAGGGTGGCCGGGCGCAAATCATCAAATACGGCCGCTACCTCACGGTGCTGCTGTGTATCTTCCAAGGTGCCTATTTTGCCAGCAGCTGGCTGCACCCGGAAAACGCCTTTCATAATTTCAAAGGCCATCTGGTGCTCACCGACAACCATTTCATGTATTACTTTGTCACCGTGACCGTGATGACGGCCGGGACGATGCTGTTGATGTGGCTGGGTGAGCAGATTACCGAGCGCGGTATCGGTAACGGTGTTTCCCTGATTATCACCGTTGGCATTTTGGCGCGCTTGCCCAACGCCGTGCAAGGTCTGCGGGACATGTTCTCCGCCAAGGACGGCATGGAGCCGACCCACCATTGGATGGGCACGGGTTTGGTATTGTTAATTCTTTTGGTGTTGGTTATTGCCGGGGTCATTGCCATCACCCAGGCGCAGCGGAAAATTCCGGTGCAATACGCACAGCGGGCCGTGGGCCGCAAGGTCTATGCGGGTGGCACGTCTTACATGCCGCTGAAGGTGAATTATGCGGGTGTCATGCCCATCATTTTCGCCCAGTCCATCCTGATGTTTCCCCACACCATCCTGTTGTGGCTGGCGGACTCAGTTTTTCCCAAGCTGGCTCCGGTAAAGGATTTGCTGACGACCATCGCGATTCAGTTGGATTACGGCACCTTCTGGTATCTGATGGTGTATTCGCTGATGATCCTGTTCTTCTCGTATTTCTGGGTGGCGACGCAGTTTAATGAAATTCAGATTGCGGACGATTTGAAGAAGAACGGCGGTTATATCCCGGGCGTCCGGCCGGGGCAGATGACCTGCGACTACCTGCACAATGCCATGAGCCGCATCACGCTGGCGGGGGCTTTGTTCCTGACGGTCATTGCCACCATCCCGATTATCTTGGCTAAGCAGATGCATGTGGATCAGAACGTGGCCTCGTTCTTTGGCGGCACGAGCATATTGATCGCCGTCGGTGTGCTGCTGGACACCACGCGCCAGGTGGAATCGCACCTGTTGATGCGCCACTATGACGGATTTTTGAAGAAGGGCCGTGTTCGCGGCCGCTTCTGACCAGTTGTGGGCGGGATCAAGATCAAAACAGCGGACGATTTGCAGTTAATGCGTCCGGCGGGCTGGGTGGCCGGCAAAGTGCTCGAAGAAATGGCGGCGTTTGTGCGGCCCGGCGTGACAACGCGGCAGTTGGACAATTTTGCGGCGGAACGGATTCGGAGCCACGGCGCGAAGAGCGCGTTTTTGGGTTACCGGAACTTTCCGTGTCAGACGTGCCTGTCGGTGAACGACGAAGTGGTGCATGGCCTGGCCTCGGACCGCGAGCTGAAGTTTGGCGACCTCCTCAGTATGGATGTGGGGGTGGTTTATAAGGGTTTTATTGGTGACACCGCCCGGACGGTGTCAGTCGGCGGGTGCAGTCTGGCGGCGCAGCGGTTGCTGGATGTGACGGAACGGGCGTTGTATTTGGGTATTGCCCAGGCCCGCCCGGGCAACCGGGTGGTGGATATTTCGGTGGCGGTGCAGGCCTATGTAGAGGCGAACGGTTTCGGTGTGGTGCGGGAGTTTGTCGGCCACGGGGTCGGGCGCTCCATGCATGAGGAACCGCAGGTGCCGAATTTTGACGAGGGCAAAAAGTCCTCGCCCCGGCTGAAGCCGGGCATGACGATTGCGATTGAGCCAATGGTGAATGCCGGCGGTCCCAACGTAAAAATATTGAAAGACGGCTGGACAGTGGTGACGCAAGATGGTTCACTATCAGCCCATTTTGAGCATACGGTGCTGGTCACCGCAGGCGAACCGGAGATTTTGACATGGGTGCAGCCTTCCGCGTCGAAGCCCGGATAATCGCCGCGCTGGCCAATGGCACGTTTTGCGCGCAATTGAAAAACGCGCACCGGCTGACGGCGTTTGTGGCCGGGCCGGATAAGCAACATTTTGCCGGGGCGAAACCCGGTGACACGGTAACATTACAATTGACGCCCTACGATTTGAGCGTGGGGCGTATCTTGGTCGAAAAAAAGAATTTTAAGCATGAAAGTCAGAGCGTCAGTCAAAAAAATGTGTGAGCACTGCAAGATTGTGCGCCGTCGTGGCGTCATCCGGGTCATCTGCTCAAATAAACGTCACAAACAACGTCAAGGTTAATTGATTTATGGCACGTATTATCGGCGTGGAAGTTCCGCCCAACAAGCGCATCGACATTGCCCTGCGCTACATCTACGGGATCGGCCCGGTCAACGCGGTCGAGATTCTCGAGCGCGCGAACATTGACCCGTCCATCCGGGCGAAGGATCTCACCGAGGCGCAGCTCTCGCAGATTGTCCATGCCATCCAAGAGGGCAAGTATGTCATCGAGGGCGACCTGCGCCGCGAACTGGGCATGAACCTCAAGCGCCTCCAGGGCATCAAGTGTTACCGTGGCATCCGCCACATGCGCAGCCTGCCGGTGCGCGGTCAGCGCACCCAGACCAACGCCCGTACCCGCAAGGGCCCGCGCAAGACGGTCGGTGTCCAACGCAACCCGAATGCCAAGACCGGCATCCACTAATCATTGAATTCCGTTATGTCCGAAGAGAAAAAGAAACCGACCGCCCCCAAGAAGGAAAAAGCCGAGAAGCCCGAGGCCGCTGCGGCTGCTGGCGTGGCCGCCCCCGCCGCTGAAGGCAAGCCGGAAGGCAAGCCCGCGAAGAAGGCTCCCGCCGCCGAAGCCGCCCCCGTGGCGGAACCGGTGATTCCCGTCGCCCCGACCGCCGCCGAACTGCTCGGCGAAGATCCCAACGCCAAGAAGATTGTCAAGGCCAAGCACGCCAAGAACATCAGCGTCGGCATCGCCAACATTCTGGCCACGTTTAACAACACCCAAGTCACCATCACCGACGCGCAGGGCAACCTCATCGGTTGGTCCACCGCCGGCCGCGTTGGTTTCAAGGGTTCCCGCAAGAGCACGGCTTATGCCGCGCAGCAGGTCGCCCAAGACGCCGCCCGCCAGGCCATGGCCCACGGCATGAAGGAAGTTGAAATCCGCGTGAAGGGTCCGGGATCCGGCCGCGAATCCGCCATCCGCGCGCTCCAAGCCATCGGCTTGGAAATCTCCTCCATCAAGGACGTCACCCCGGTGCCGCACAACGGCTGCCGCCCGCGCAAAAAACGCCGCGTGTAACCAACGTCAACCGCAAACCGCATCAATTAATTTTCTATGGCTCGTTATACAGGTCCCCGCGTCCGCATCAGCCGCCGTTTCGGCGTCCCCATTTTTGGCCCCACGAAATACCTCGAACGCCGCAACTACGGCCCGGGTGTGCATGGCCCCAAGTCCCGCCGCAAGACCACCGAATATGGTCAGGGGCTGATTGAAAAGCAGAAGCTGCGCTATTACTACGGCCTGATGGAACGCCAGTTCCGGGGCGTGTATGAAAAAGCGCTGCGCCGCCGCGGTGTCACCGGCGAACAGATGCTCCAGATTCTGGAGACGCGCCTGGACAACATTGTTTTCCACCTCGGCTTTGCCAATACCCGCGCCGCCGCCCGCCAGATGGTGTGCCACGGCCACGTGACCGTGAACGGCCGCAAGGCCAGCATCCCGTCCTTCGCCGTCAAGGTGAACGACGTGGTCAGCGTCAAGAACAACAGCGTTTCGCGCCAGCTCGCCACCAAGGGTCTCGAAGTGGCCGTCAGCCGCGCCGTGCCGGACTGGCTCTCCCTGAACAAGGAAGAGGTCAAGGGCACCGTCATGCGCATCCCCACGCGCGACGAAATCCAGCCCATCGCCAACGAGCAGGCGATTGTCGAATTTTATTCCCGCTAAACCATAAACAGAAAACAATTACACGGGTGTTTCCGGCCGGGAATAAAAATCAGCCGGAAACGCCAGATTAAAATTGTTGAAAGGATAACATGCCAGTTCGTCTTGGACGTTTTGAAATGCCCAAACGGTTGCAGAAAGATGACGCAACCGCCACGGAAACCTACGCGAAATTTGTCGCGGATCCGTTTGAAACCGGTTACGGCCACACGGTCGGTAACTCCCTCCGCCGCGTGCTGCTTTCCTCGCTGGAAGGCGCCGCCATCACCTCCGTCAAGATTGACGGGGCGATGCACGAATTTACCACTGTTGAGGGCGTCGTCGAAGACGTCACTGACATCGTCCTGAACTTGAAGAAGGTCAAGTTCAAGGCCCACAGCCGCGACGAGCAGGTGCTGTTGCTTTCCGTCAACAAAGAAGGTGCTGTCACTGCCGGCGATATCCAGACCAACCAGAACCTGGAACTGGTCAACCCCGGCCAGCACATCTGCACGCTCGACAAGAAGAAGAAGCTCGAGATGGAACTGACCGTCAAGGTCGGCCGCGGCTTCTGCCCGAGCGACGAAAACAAACGCCCCGGCCAAGCCATCGGCATCGTGGCCATTGACTCCATTTTCTCCCCGGTCACCCGCGTCCGCTACAGCGTGGAAGCGGCTCGTGTCGGCAACCGAACGGACTACGACCGTCTGGTGCTCGAAATCTGGACGGACGGCCGCATCACGCCCGATGACGCCCTGACCCAGGCCTCCGCCATCTTGGCCCATCACCTGGATGTGTTTGTCGGCTACGACAAAAACGCCGTGGAATTTGAGGAAGCCGCTGACAAGCAGGACGACGAGAAGGCGAAGCTCAAGAAGCTCTTGAATATGAGCGTCAATGAGATTGAGCTGAGCGTGCGCGCCGCCAACTGCCTGAACAACGCGAACATCACCACGGTCGGCCAATTGGGCATGAAGACCGAGCAGGAGATGCTCAAGTACCGCAACTTTGGCAAGAAGTCGCTGAACGAAATCAAGGAGAAGCTGCAATCGCTGAACCTCTCGCTCGGCATGACGTTCGAGCCGGGCCTCGTTGAGGCACCCAAGGAAGAAGTCAAACCGAGTTAAGTAACGTTAAGGATTTACCATGAGACATTTGAAGCGCACGGCCAAGCTGGGCCGCACATCTGAACATCGCAATGCGATGCTGGCGAACCTGGTCTGCAGCCTCATCGAGCACAAGCGCGTGACGACCTCCCTGGCCAAGGCCAAGGCCGCCCGTTCCGTGGCGGAAAAGATGGTCACGCTCGGCAAGAAAGGCACGATTCATCACCGCCGCCTCGCCGTGGCCCGCCTGCACCAGGAAGCCGCCGCCAAGATTCTGTTCAAGGAGATTGCCCCGGCGTTCAAGGATCGTTCCAGCGGCTACACCCGCATCATCAAGCTCGGCCAGCGTCAGGGCGACGCCTCCCAGAGCGCGATCTTGGAGTGGGTGGATACCGTGGCCCCGGCCCCGGAACCCGCCGCCCCTGCGACCGAAGCCAAGTCGGACGACAAGAAAAAGTAAGCTTTTGCTTTAAGCACCAAGCCCGCTCCCATCCGGAGCGGGCTTTTTTGTTGTGCCGTGGAGGCAGGGCAGGGGGCGGTCGGATTGCTTTTTACATAATGTCCCCAAAGCCGGTGCGGAAATGAATGTTGACCAAATCCTTTATAAGTGTTTGAATTCGACTAATTGGACGGGCAGTGTTTGCGGCCATTCGGGCAACCATTTAATTATTTCAACAAATGACAACCAGATTTTCCCTCATTAAGTTACTGGCGGTTTTCGGGCTTTTGGTTTACGCCCAACTCGCCACCGTGCTGGCAGCCGTCACCTTCACCAATACGCCCGCCGCCGTCAGCAATACCTACCCCGGAACCATCACTCTGCAAATCGCCGGCCTGACCAACACGGAAATGGTCGTGGTGAGAAAATATCTCGATCTCAACCGCAACGGCGTTGTGGATGCCGGCGAACCGCTCGTGCAGCAGTTCAGTTTGACGGACGGCCAAGCCGGCATGGTTATCGCCGGTGTGACCAATCTCAACGTGCCCGGGGATTTGAATTCCACGACGGGTGCCATCACTGCAACGCTGAATTTTCGGAATGGCGATTTCGTGCAGAACATTTCCGCTGGCTTTTTGTATGTGCTGTATAGTCCCGGGGCACATTTTACGCCGATTACCAATAGCTTCAGTGTCACCAACTTTCCCTTTGCCCAACAGGTCACCGGCAACGTGGTGAGCAATGGCACCGCCGTCACCGTGCCCTATGCCGTGGTCATGCTGTTTCCGCCGCCCAGTGGTAGCGGCGGCGGTCCCAATGGCTACCCCCTGGCCGCCGGGGTGGCGAACGCCTCCGGGAAATATACCATTCCCGTGCCGCCGGGGACTTATGTGCCGCTGGCTTACGGCAGCAATTACATCGGCAGTTACAATACGTCGCTCGCGTTCACACTGGCTCCCGGCCAGAACCTGACCAATAATCTGACGCTCACCAATGCCACGTCCAGCCTGTCGGGTAGCCTGGTTGACGCCAATAATTCCGGCGTACGGCTGCCCGGCGTCTGGCTGCATGCCAGTTCCTCGAGCCTGATCGCCATCGGTTTTAGCGACCCCAATGGCAATTTCATCCTCCCGGTGAGCAGCGGGAGTTGGAAACTGAATGCGGACGAAACTGGTCTGATTGTCCATGGTTATTTGTCATCCCAGAACGGAACCAATCTTACGGCGGGCACTGCGGGGTATATTCTGACTGCCACCAAAGCGACCACCTTGTTTTATGGCAGTGTCAAGGACACTCAAGGCAATCCCCTGCCGGGCCTCAGTGTGTCCGCCAGCGATGACAGCCTGTATCAGTCAAGCGGCTACTCCGACGCCAACGGGAACTATGTCACTGGCGTGGTGGGCGGGCTGGGGGCCAATGATCCCTGGCAGTTGTATATCAGCAGCACCACACCACTGACCAATTACATTGTCTCCCAGCCGGTGTTTTCAAACAATGGCACCAACCTCAGCAATGGCACGGCTATCCTTGGCAATTTCATCGCCCTGCTGGCCACCAACCAAATCTCGGGCACGGTTAAGGACAGCAACGGCAATCCCATCGCCGGCGTCGGTGTTGGCGCCGACACCACCATCAACGGCACCAGTTATCAGGCCTATGTGGACACCGGCACCAATGGCGCTTACGCCTTCAACGTCGCCAACGGCGCTTGGTCGGTTTGGATCAATAACGGCGGTGGTAGCGACAGTTTGAACAATCTTTTGGGCAACGGTCAGTATCAAAATCCCAATAATCAGAATGTCACCATCAGCAACCACCCGAGCACGGTCAATTTTACCGTGCAGTTGTGCGCTGGCGTTCAAATCCTCGTCACCAATCTGCCCTCCGGACAGAACGGCGTTTATTACGACCAATTTCTGCAAGCCGTCAGTTGCAGTTCTTCGTTCACCTGGTCAGTGGTTTCCGGCTTCCTGCCGCCGGGCTTGACCATCAACTCATCCAATGGCGAAATTTCCGGCACGCCCACCTATGCCGGCCCGTTCATGTTTACCGTGCGGGTGACCGATGGCAACAGCCTGACGGCCGACCAGACCTATTCCGTATCCATCGCGGAAGCGGTTGCGCCGCTGCAAATCACGACCGCCTCCCTGACCAACGCCACGCAAAACGCCCCCTACAGTCAGACGCTGAACGCCACGGGTGGCCAACCCCCTTACGCTTGGTTGCTGGTGCCCGGCTCGGCCAACCTGCCGGCGGGTTTGTCCCTGACCACCAACGGGGTCATCTCGGGCACCCCCATCGGTGCCGGCACTTCCCAGTTCATCGTGGCCGTATACGATGCCACGTCGGCGTGGACGTATCAGATTCTGTCGCTTACGGTCAACCCTTCGAGCCTGCCGCAGGCCATCACGCTGGCGGTGGTCGGACAGCCTGGCCACGGGACGTTTGAATTCTCCTTCAGCATCGCGGCGGGTGTGACCTATACCGTCCAGTCCTCCACCGATCTGAAAAACTGGTCAGCCTTTGAAACCTTCAATTTTAGCAACAGTGTTCCGGCCTCCGGTGGGAGTTGGACGGTCACCGTTCCGGCCACCGCCAGCCGGAGTTTTTACCGCGTCAAAGTGGGCCCGTAAACTGATTAGACGTGCAGTTTGAAATGGCACAATGATCCTTGCGCCAGGGGCGGGGACGAATTGGGCGCGAGCGGAGCGCGGCGTTCACGCCGCTTCAGCGTCCAAAAAGAAGGCGGGTTGGACTTTGCTAGCACCTGGCCAATTTGGTCATTGAAGCGGGCTGAAGCCCGCGCTCCGCAACTGTCGACCGGTGCTGTTTCAAATTGTAAGTGGTATTATACCGGGAAGCGTGAAAGGGCAGGGGATTTCGGGGTGTTTTCCCCACTTCAGCCTTTAGCATTTAGCCTTCAGCCTTTGACATAGCCGTTCGCCCGAAACCACGCCACTGCGTCCGCCAGTGCCTCGCGCGGCGGCGTCTGTGGCAGGCCCAGTTCGCGGATGGCTTTGGCTGGATTGAACCACATCTTGTATTTGGCCATGCGCACCCC
>Ga0007882_10000850_pt1 | contig 17853 bp, 16 predicted proteins | sample CryBogCBH12Aug01_FD_71195 | JGI IMG/M metagenome (GOLD analysis project Ga0007882, IMG submission 71195) | Freshwater microbial communities from Crystal Bog, Wisconsin, USA - CBH12Aug09.1 | ecosystem: Environmental > Aquatic > Freshwater > Lake | place: Crystal Bog, Wisconsin, USA | collected... | reverse complement strand
ATGTGCGCGCCGGGCGGCAGATCGAGCTGGAGGTGGACGACAGCGTTACCGATGCCATGCTCGACGAAATGGCCGTCAAGCTGCTCGCCAATCAGGTGATCGAGAACTACCGGATCGAACGGGTAGCCGGGTAAGGACACGCATCATGAGCAGCTTTAGCGCCGCCGTCATCACCTTCCCCGGATCGAATTGCGACCGCGACATGGCGGTGGCCATTGAGCAGGTGTGCGGCGGCACGGTGCACCGCGTGTGGCATGGCGATGCCGCTCTGCCCGAGGGGCTTGATTTCATCGCCCTGCCCGGCGGCTTTTCCTATGGCGATTATCTGCGCAGCGGCGCGATGGCGGCGCGCAGCCCGATCATGCGCGCGGTGATCGAGGCGGCCGGGCGCGGCGTGGCGGTGCTCGGCGTGTGCAACGGCTTTCAGGTGCTCACCGAAGCGGGGCTGCTGCCCGGCGCGCTGATGCGCAATGCGGGCATCCGCTTTGTGTGCCGCGATGTGGCGCTGACCGTGGCCAACAACCAATCGCTGTTTACCGCAGGCTACAGCCAAGGCCAGCGCGTCACTTTTCCCGTGGCGCATCACGATGGCAATTACTTCGCCGATGAAGCCACGCTGGATCGGCTGGAAGGCGAGGGCCGCGTGGCCTTCCGCTATGCCGAGCCAGTGAATGGCTCGTCGCGAGATATCGCGGGCGTGCTGAGCGAGGGTGGCAATGTGCTGGGCATGATGCCCCATCCCGAGCGGATGATCGAGCGGGCGCAGGGTGGCAGCGATGGCCGGGCCCTGTTTGCCAGCGTGGTGCGGGGTCTGGTTGCAGCCTGAGCCGCTTTTGGCTGATTGGCCTTACGCGGCGCTGCCAGCAGCCTTGCCGGATAGCTGCGGCAGCGTGGCCAGCAGCTGCGCCCCGGTGATCGGCGCGCCCAGCAGAAAGCCCTGAACCGCGCCGCAATCAAGCTTGCGCGCCAGCGCCAGTTCGGCCTCGTTTTCCACGCCCACGGCCACCACTTCCATCTCGAGGCTGGAGGCCATTGCCACCGCCGCGCGGATGATGGCCAGCGCCTCGCGATTGCCCGTGGTGGCGGCGCGCAGAAAGCTGCGTTCGATCTTGATGGTGGAGAAATGCAGCGCGCGCAGATGGCACAGCGCCGTTTGCCCCGCGCCGAAATCGTCGAGGCTGACCCGGCAGCCCAGCGCCAGCACGCCTTCCAGCACCGCGCGGGCGGAAATGGCGTCGCGGGCGAAGATCGTCTCCGTCACCTCGATAGAGAGGCGCTGTGGCGCCAGTCCGCTGCCCGCCAGCGCCCACACCACGCTATCGATAAAGCCGGAATCAAGCAGTTGCTCGGAGGAAACATTCACCGCCAGCGCAACATCGAGCGGCCATTGCATGGCCTCCTCGCAGGCCGTCCGCAGCACCCATTCGCCGATTGGCGCGCTCATCCGCGTTTCCTCGGCGATGGGGATGAAGCGATCCGGGCCGATCAGCCCATCTTCGGGGCTCTGCCAGCGGGCCATCGCTTCATAGGCCAGCAGCGTGTTATCGCCTGCCGCCAGAATTGGCTGAAAATGCAGCGAGATCTCGTTGCGGGCCAGCGCGCCGCGCAGCGCGGTTTCAAGGCGGCGGCGCTCTGCGGCGCGGGCGCTCATGCCGGGGGTGTAGTGGCAGTGCACCCCACCGCCCTCATCCTTGGCGCGATACAGCGCGAGATCGGCATGGCGCATCAGCGCCTCGATACTCTCGCCATCTTTCGGGCACACCGCCGAGCCGATACTGGCGCCCACCGAAAGGCGGTGACCATCCACATCATAGGGCTCGGAAATGCTCATGATCGTGCTGATGGCGATATGCTCCACCATCTGCGGATCACTGGCATCGGCAATGACGATAGCAAATTCGTCGCCGCCCAGCCGCGCGCAGGTGTCGCCCTTGTCCACCAGCGCGGTCAGCCTTTCCGACACCAGCGCCAGAAGCTGATCGCCCACCAGATGGCCCAGCGTATCGTTGACCACCTTGAAGCGGTCGAGATCGATCATCAGGAAGGCGCAAGATCCCTGCCGCAGCCGGGCCTGCACCATGGCATCGCGCAGCGCCTCGGTGAGGGCCATGCGGTTGGGCAGGCCAGTCAGCGTATCGTAGCGGGCGAGCCAGGCGATGCGATCCGAGTGCTCGCGCTCTTCGGTGACATCGGAGCCCACACCGCGAAAGCCGACAAAATTATTCTCGCTGTCATAGCGCGGGCAGCCCGAAACCTCCCACCAGCGCTCTTCGCCCCTGATGGAAACCCGCAGCGTCAGCCCGGAAAAGCTCTCCTGACGCTCCAGCTTCTCGGCAAACTCGCGCAGGCTGGGGTGACACTTGGCTGCCAGCGCGCCGCCCGCGAAGAGATGCAGCAAGGGAGTGCGCGATACTTCTTGCGCGGAAAGGCCAAGCGCATCGACAAAACGCTGGCTGGGGGCCAGCACGTGCTGGTCGGCGTCGGTTTCCCACAGCCAGTTGGCATCGCCCTCCTCATATTCGCGCAGCAGCATGCTTACCAGCTCGTTGCTCTCGGCCACACCGGCCTGCGCCAGCCGCGAGAGCAGATAATTGCGCGAGGCCTCGATCGCGCCGCCGATGGTGATCGCGGTGAACACCCCCGCCACCAGCGCCATCACATAATCCTGCGCCCACACGAATGTGCCCGCCGCCGCCACACCAGCCACCGCGGCAAACAGCACGCTGGCCAGCGGCACCGCCGGAATAACCACCGCCGAAACAGAGGTCAGCATGGCGAGAAGGGTCCACATCTCGATCCGGGCTTGCGGCACGCTGGAATGGGCAAAGCCCAGCATCGGCGCCGTCCACACCAGCGCGTTGGCCAGTGTGGCGAGGAGATGGTGCAGCATTCGCCGCCTGCCGGGCGAGCGGCGCACAACATTGCGGAAGGAGAGAGCGGTGCGGGCACACCATAGCACCGATCCGGCCAGCACGAACATCCAGCAGGCCATAAGCTGTGGCGCCACCACCGGCCGAAACAGCCATAAGCCCGCCATTCCGGCGATCGCCTGGGTCAGCGCCTGCATTGGGGCGATCTGCGCGAGCCTGGCATATTGCAGCGCGCGCAACCGGCTCCATTCCGCCCGGCCACGCCCATGCAAGCCCAGCACCAAGAGCGCTGGCAAATCCGATAGGCTCGGATTGGGTATGGGGCGGAGCACGGACATCACCCCCCCTATAAGGGGGCAATCATTAGCAGGCCGTAAAGCACAACCCGGCAAAATATTGCCGGATGGGCGATTTACGGGCCATTCCCCCGTAGCGTTACTCTACGGTCACACTCTTGGCGAGATTGCGCGGCTGATCGACATCGGTGCCCTTCACGCAGGCCACGTGATAGGCCAGCAGCTGCACCGGCACGGCATACACCAGCGGCGCGATCAGCGGGTGCACCTTGGGCATCTCGATGGTGGCTAGGCAGCCCTCACCAGCCTCGGCTATGCCGTCGGCGTCGGAGATCAGCACGATCTTGCCACCGCGCGCGCGCACCTCCTGCATATTGCTCACCGTCTTTTCAAACAGCGGCCCCGAAGGCGCGAGCACAATCACCGGCACCTGCTCGTCGATCAGCGCGATGGGGCCGTGCTTCATCTCGCCGGCGGCATAGCCCTCGGCGTGGATATAGCTGATTTCCTTGAGCTTTAGCGCACCTTCCAGCGCCAGCGGATAATCCTGCCCGCGCCCGAGATAGAGCACGTCGCGCGCTGGGGCGATAAGATGCGCCATGGCGGCGATCTCGTCGTCGTGGGCGAGGGCGGCATTCAGCGCGGCGGGGGTTTCCACCAGCTCCGAGACCACCAGCCGCTCTTCCTCGCGACTCATCCGCCCGCGCTTCACCGCGAGATGCGCCGCCAGCGCCGCCAGCACCGCCAGCTGGCAGGTGAAGGCCTTGGTGCTGGCCACGCCGATTTCCGGCCCGGCATGGGTGGGCAGCAGCAGATCGGCCTCGCGCGCCATGCTGGAGGTGGGCACATTGACCACCACGGCAATGGTTTGCCCATTGGCCTTGCAATGGCGCAGCGCGGCCAGCGTATCGGCGGTTTCGCCCGATTGGCTGATGAAGATGGCGAGACCGCCCGCCTCCAGCACCGGATCGCGATAGCGGAACTCCGAGGCGACATCGATATCCACCGGCAGGCGGGCGAAGGCCTCGAACCAGTATTTCGCCACCAGGCCCGCATAATAGGAGGTGCCACAGGCCACGATGGTGACGCGCTTGATGGCGGAAAGGTCGAAATCGATCTGCGGCAGGGCCACGCTGTCGTCCACGCGGCGGATATAGCTGCGCAGGGTTTGCGCCACCACGGTGGGCTGCTCGAAGATTTCCTTCTGCATGAAGTGACGGAAATTGCCCTTCTCCACCGCCGCGGCAGAGGCCCCCGAGGTGGTGACAGCGCGCTTCACCGGATTGTTGTGCTTGTCGAATATCTCCGAACCCTCGCGGGTGATGATCACCCAGTCGCCCTCTTCGAGATAGCAGATCTTCTGCGTCAAGGGGGCCAGCGCCAGCGCGTCCGAGCCGAGGTAGGTCTCGCCATCGCCATAGCCCACCACCAAGGGCGAGCCGAGCCGCGCGCCGATCAGCATATCGGGCTCCGAGCGGAACACGATGGCCAGCGCAAAGGCCCCGCGTAATTGCGGCAGCGAAGCCTTCACCGCGTCCGCCGGCGAAAGCCCCGCCTCGACCTTCTCCGAAATCAGATGGGCGACCACCTCGCTGTCGGTCTCGCTTTCAAACACGCAGCCGCGCGCGGTCAGCTCGTCGCGCAGCTGGCGGAAGTTCTCGATGATACCATTGTGCACCAGCGCCAGCTCGGCGGTGGCATGGGGGTGGGCGTTGCTGGCGGTGGGCGCGCCATGTGTGGCCCAGCGGGTGTGGGCGATGCCAACATGGCCCGGCGCGGGGTGCGCGGCCAGCTCGGTCACCAGATTGTTGAGCTTGCCCGGCGCGCGGCGGCGAATCAGCTGGCCATTTTCCACGGTGCACACGCCCGCCGAATCATAGCCGCGATATTCCATGCGCCGCAGCCCATCGACCAGCCGATCCGCTACCTCTTCCTTGCCGACGATGCCGATAATGCCGCACATACGCTAGAAACCCCTGACTGAACTGTCTGCTGAAAGGCTGATTAACCCAGATTACCGGTGCTATACCGTAAAATCCTTGGCGATTGGTATAGCGGGCCCAAAGGCCTACTTCTTCTCGGCCTTCTTCTTTTTCATCGCGTCGTGGAAACGGTCGGCCCAGCCGGGCTTCACCAGCTGCTCGGCGCGCACCATCCGCAGCTCGCCATCGGCGACATCGCGGGTAACCGCGCTGCCCGCCGCCACAATCGCGTCCTTGCCGATCTTCACCGGGGCCACCAGCGCGCTGTTGCTGCCGATGAAGGCGCGCTCGCCGATGATGGTCTTGTGCTTGAAATAGCCGTCGTAATTGCAGGTGATGGTGCCCGCGCCGATATTGGCCCCCGCCCCCACCTCGGCATCGCCGATGTAGGAGAGGTGATTGACCTTGGCCCCCTTGCCCAGAACGGCCTTCTTGATCTCGACGAAATTGCCAACCTTGGCCTTCTCGCCAATCTCCGCGCCGGGGCGCAGCCGGGCATAGGGCCCCAGCTCCGCGCCGGTGGCGACGGTAGCCCCCTCGAGATGCGAGAAGGCATGGATGGTGACTTTGTCGGCGATGGTGACGCCAGGGGCAAACACCACGTTCGGCTCGATGGTGACATCGCGGCCCAGCTGCGTATCCCACGAGAACCACACGGTTTCGGGCGCAATCAGGCTGGCGCCCTCGTCCATCGCGCGGCGGCGGCGGCGCTGTTGCCAGCGGGCTTCGGCCTCGGCCAGCTCGGCGCGGCTGTTGATGCCCGCCACTTCGTCGGGATCATCGGTGACGACCACCGCGCACACCCGGCCATCGCCATTGGCGATGTTGACGATGTCGGTGAGGTAATATTCGCCCTGCGAATTGTCGTTGCCCACACGGGCGAGCAGGGCGAACAATTCCGCCCCGCGCACCGCCATCAGCCCGGAGTTGCACAGGCGGCAGAGGCGCTCGGCCTCGGTGGCGTCCTTGTGCTCCACCATCTTGGTCACATGGCCATCGCGCACGATCACCCGGCCATATTGCAGCGGATCTTCGGGCGCAAAAGCCAGCACCACCACGGCGGGGTTATCGCCGCCATGCAGCCGCTCGATCATCGCGCGCATGGTTTCGGGGCGCACGAAGGGCACATCGCCATAGAGAATCAGCACATCACCGGTGAAATCGGCCAAAGCCGCCTCGGCCTGTTGCACCGCATGGCCGGTGCCGTGCTGGGGGTCTTGCACGGCGATTTGCGCCCGCCCCCCCAGCGCCTGTTCCAGCTGCTCGCGGCCATGCCCGGCCACCACCACCTGCCGCGCGGGCTCGAGCGCGGCGGCGCTGGCCAGCAAATGATCGAGCATCGGCCGCCCGGCGATGGGGTGGAGCACCTTGTGGGTGTCGCTTTTCATGCGGGTGCCCTTGCCGGCGGCAAGAACGACGATAGCGAGGGGGGAGTTTGCTGCTGTCATGGTCTGTCTCCTTGCCAGCAAATCCTTGCAGTTTCCATACGATCGCGGCATCGCCCGGCCCTATGCCCAAATTTCCTTTCGAAATCGTCGGCTTCGACCTCGACGGCACCCTGCTCGACACCCATGCCGACCTCGGCCACGCGCTGAACCACGCGCTGGGGCTGATCGGGCGCGACCCGCTGCCTTTGCGCCAAGTGCGCGGGCTGATCGGCGGCGGCGGGCGCAAGATGATGGAGCGGGCGCTCGACCTGACCGGCGGCGCGCCCAATATCCCGCCTGATGCGCTTTATGCCCAGCTTATCGCCTATTACGAGGCGCATATCGCCACCCACACCAGCCTCTTCCCCGGCGGCGAGGCGATGCTGGCGGGGCTGGAGGCGCAGGGCGTTCGCCTCGCGGTGGTGACCAACAAGCTGGAGCATCTGGCGCGGCGCTTGCTCGACGAGCTGGGCCTTTCGCCCCGGCTATACACCATCCTCGGCGGCGACACGCTGGGGCCGGGCCACGCCAAGCCCGCGCCCGATCTGCTGCTCGAAATGGTGGCACGCGGGGGCCTGAGCGCCCATGGCCGCGCCGCCTATGTGGGCGACAGCAGCTTCGACACCGGCGCCGCCCGCGCCGCCCATCTGCCCTGCGTGGCGGTCAGCTTCGGCTTTAGCGACCGACCCGTGGCGGAGCTGGGGGCCGACGCCGTGATTGACCATTTTGACGAGCTGATCCCCGCGCTGGAGCGGCTGTAAGCCTCACCCCTCCACAATCTTCAGCAGCCGCCGCTCTATCGGAAACAGCACCCCCGCCAGTTCGTGCCCGCGCTTCAGCACTTGGCCGCCCTCGCCATACAGCGTCCACATCCCCTGCTTTCCGCGCAAGGCGGGGCATTTCTCGATGCGGGCCTGCGGGCGCTCGGCGGCGCGGCGAAAGGCGCTGAAGCTGGCGGCTTGCCTGTCGAAATTCATGGCGTAATCGCGCCATTCTCCCGCCGCCACCATCCGCCCATAAAGATCGAGGATCCGCATCAGCTCCACCCGCTCAAAGCCAACCTGAGGCGGCGTGCGCGGAAAGGCGATGACATTGGGCCCACCCGAAAGGCCGGAAGCATTTGGCACAGAGGGGCCGCTTTCCGCCATCCCCGCGTCAGCTCCTCTTGCGGGGAGCGGCGGTGGGCACCGTCTCGCGCGCGGCCAGCAGCAGCGCCACCTGATCCTTCAGCGCCGCCACCTCGGCCTCCAGCGCCTCCAGCCGGGCCACGGCGGGCTCCAGCTCATCGGCGCATGGTTCCTTGCAGGGGGTGCCATAGGGCATGAAATCCCGCGCCGCCGCCTCGGCGATAATGTGCGTGGAATGGGCCTTGGGGCCGACCATGGTGGTGCCATCGGGCACATCCTCGGTGACCACGGCATTGGCCCCCACACGGGCGCGGCGGCCCACGGTGATCGGCCCGAGAATCTGCGCCCCCGAGCCGATGATCGCGCCATCGAGCAGGGTCGGGTGGCGCTTGCCGCCCACGCCATTGGCCGGATTGGTGCCGCCCAGCGTGACGCATTGATAAATCGTGACGGTGTCGCCAATCTGCGCCGTCTCGCCGATCACGGTAAAGCCATGGTCGATAAACAGATGCCGGCCGATAGTGGCACCGGGATGGATGTCGATCGCGGTGAGAAAACGGGAAAGGTGATTGACCAGCCGCGCGAGGAAAAACAGCCGCGCCTGAAACAGCGGATGCGCCACGCGATGCAGCGCCAGCGCCCAAAAGCCCGGATACAGCAGCACTTCCCAGCGCGAACGCGGCGCGGGATCGCGCGCGACCACGGAGTCGAGATAGGCGATCAGCCGATTGAACATCCCTGTTTCTTTCCACTTAAGCCGGATGAAGGCAAGCACGCCATCAAACCCGGCCCCTATAACAACCGGGGCTGGCTCACCCCGGACAATTCGCTGAGCGCCTCGCGCCAGATGCCGGGGCCCGGTGCCACCTTGCGCTCCAGGCTCAGCCGGTCGATCGTCGCCACTAGCCGCTCGGCCCCGATATGGGAACGCGTCGCGCGGGGGGCAAGGTAGCGCAGCGCCTCTTCGCCCAGCACCAGCGCGCGCGCCTCGGCATGGGCGGCGATAAGATCGGCCAGCATCGCATCATCGGGCGCGCCGATCTCCAGCCGCAGCGCCGATCCCAGCCGCGAGGCGAGATCGGGTAGCGCCACGGCCCAGCCATTTTCATGCCACAGGGCGGTGAGCAGCAGCGGCGTATTGCTTTCCTGCGCGCGGTTCCAGCGGTGAAACAATTCGGTCTCGTCGATCTGGTCGGCGTCGTCCACCGCCTCGCCCAAGCCGTTTTCCACGAACCAGCGCGCCAGCAGCGATTTGCCCGAACGCGGCGGCCCCAGCAGCACAGCGGTGCGAAACGGCCAGCCCGCCACCGCGCCAAAGGCCTCCACCACCGCGCTATTGGCATTGCCGATCACCACCCTGCCCGCACCCGGGCCATTCCCCAGCGGCAGGGCGATCTGGCTCATCGCTCTGGGCTCGCTCAGCGCTTGATCCTCAGCACAGTGCCCGAGACCGAGACCTGCCAGCCGCGCGCGCGCAACTGCGCCGCCAGATCGGCGCTGGTGCCGGCAAAGCTGGCCCGCATCACCGAGGTGCCGCCAATCGCGATTGAGGTGGTGGCCACGCCGCTTGTTCCCGGCACGGATTTCACCCCAGCCAGCGCCGCATCCACCGCGCGGGCATCGCCCGAGGCGAACTGGATGGTGAGCAAGCCTTCGCCGGCCTTCGCCGTGGGCTTGGCCTCGGCGGCCTGCGTGGGCGGCGGCGCGAAAGCGGCGGCAGCCCCCTGCGCCGCGGCCAAAGCGGCGGCGGCTTGCTCATTGGCCTGTTGCTGACGGCCCAGCGCGATCAGCCCGGCAATGCCCGGATCGGCCGAGCCGGGATGCTCCAAAGTCAGGCTGGCATCGGGGCGCAGCAGGCCCTGCGCCAGCGCGCCGGTATAAATCTGGTCGATGCGGGCGATGGCCTGCGCCAGCATCGCGGGCAGCGCCGCCTCGTCGGGGGCATCCATCGTGAAGCTCTCGAGGAAAGTGTTGTCCGGGCCATAGCGCGCGGTGAAGGTGCCGTGGATCGGGCCGCCCGGCCATTGCCGCTCCAGCCGCGCCATCGGCATCACCACATCGGCGGCACCGAATTGATCGAGGATATTGCGCCACCAGATGCGGCTGCGCCTGCCCGGCTGCCCGGCGGTGAGCAGCAGCGAATCGCCCCCGCTGCCCGATGGCCGCACATAATCGATGGCGCTGGTGCCCATGCGGTATTCGGCCCAGGCGCGCTGCCAGCTCCCGCGCACTTCAAACACCTGCGCCACCCCGCCCGAATAGAGCACCGGAATCACCAGCATCGGCGCCGAACGGGCGATCACCGCGCCATTTTGCCCGGCCACGAATTGCCCGGCGCGCTGGCGGTCGAATTCCACCCGCAGCCTGGCGTGATAGCGGTGCGGGCCGATTTCCTCGGCCTCCACCACCACGGCGGAGACGAGGCTCTCAATGGTGGCGTCATCCAGCGCGGGGCCGTGGGTTTGTGCCCAGGCGGTGTGCCAGGCCTGCTTCCAGCCAGCGGCGCGGGCCTCGGCGGCGGTGCGCCCGGTGGTGTTCACCTCGACGCCCGATACCTCGATATTGCCGGTGCTGACCACCGGGGGGATGCCGCGATCCCCCTCGATCTGGGCGATCAACCGGGCCGGGCCGATGAGCGCCACCGCGCCCAGCCCCGCGAATCCCACCCCCATCAGCAGACGCCACCGCATCGACAACGGGCGCGCGCGCCCTGCCCACAGGGATAAAGTGGCTCGGAAGCGTTGTTTCGCTGGGCGATTTGGGGTGTTTGTGTGTGGCATGGAGGAAAACCGGGGGCCTTTTGCCCAAACCCTCATGGAAATCCAAGCGGGAAAGCGTTAGGCGCATTTTCCATGAGCAATCCCACCAGCAAAACCCCCGCCCCAACCCCGTCCTACTCCTATGAGCAGGCTGGCGTTTCCATTGCCGCTGGCAACGCGCTGGTGAAGGCCATCGCGCCCCTCGCCCGCGCCACCGCCCGCCCCGGAGCAGACGCCGAGCTGGGTGGCTTTGGCGGGTTTTTCGATCTGAAAGCGGCGGGATACAAGGATCCGCTGCTGGTGGCGGGCAATGATGGCGTGGGCACCAAGGTCAAGCTGGCCATCGATCACGATCGCCACGACGCCATCGGCATCGACCTCGTGGCGATGTGTGTGAATGATTTGATCGTGCAGGGCGCGGAGCCTTTGCTGTTTCTCGATTACTTCGCCTGCAACAAATTGGAGAACGGCATCGCCGAGCGAGTCGTTGCCGGGATCGCCGAGGGCTGCCGCATGGCGGGCTGCGCGCTCATCGGCGGCGAAACGGCGGAAATGCCCGGCATGTATGCCCCCGGCGATTACGACCTCGCGGGCTTTTGCGTGGGCGCGGTGGAGCGCGGCGAGCAGTTGACGGGCGACAAGGTGGCGGCAGGTGATGTGCTGCTGGGCCTCGCCTCCTCGGGCGTGCATTCGAATGGCTATTCGCTGGTGCGCCGCCTCGCCGCCGACAAGGGCTGGAAGCTGGATCGCCCCGCGCTGTTTGATGCCGACCGCCTGCTGATCGACCATCTGATCGAGCCAACGCGCATCTATGTGAAGAGCCTGCTGCCCTTCATTCGGGCCGATCGCGGCATCCACGCCCTGGCCCACATCACCGGCGGCGGCTTGCTGGAGAATATCCCCCGCGTGCTGCCGAAGGGCCTCCACGCCCATGTTTCCGCCGATGCGTGGCAGCAGCCCCGGCTGATGGCCTTCCTGCAGGCGCAGGGCAATATCGAGCCCGCCGAGATGGCCCGCACCTTCAATTGCGGCGTCGGCATGGTGCTGGCGGTGGCGGCGGATCAGGCCGAGAGCCTCGCCGCCGATCTCGCCGCTGCGGGCGAGACGGTGTTCACCATCGGCGAAATCCGCGCTGGCGAGCGGGGCTGCACCGTGACCGGCAGCATCGAAACATGGAGCGCCCGCGAGGCTTGGGCAGCCACCCATCATGCCTGAGGAGGCCGCCAAGCGCGTCAAAGTGGCCGTGTTCATCTCGGGCAGCGGCACCAATATGGCGGCGCTGCTCTATGCTTCGCGCGCGGCGGATTGCCCCTTCGAGATCGCGCTGGTGCTCTCGAATAACGCGCAAGCGGGCGGCTTAAGGCTGGCCGAGGCCGAGGGCGTTCCCACCTTTTGCCTGCCCCACAAGGGCATCCCCCGCGCCGATCACGACGCCGCGATGGAGGCCGAGGTGATTCGCGCCGGGGCACAGTATATCGCGCTCGCTGGCTATATGCGGATACTCAGCCCGGCGTTCGTGGCGCGCTGGGCCGGGCGGATGGTCAATATCCATCCCTCGCTGCTGCCCAAATACACCGGGCTGCACACCCACGAGCGCGCGCTGGCGGCGGGAGACAGCTTTGCGGGCTGCACCGTCCACCTCGTCACCGCCGATCTCGATGAAGGCCCGATGCTTGGCCAAACCACGGTGGCGATCCTGCCCGGAGACACCGCCGACAGCCTAGCCGCCCGCGTGCTGATCGCCGAGCACCAGCTCTATGCGCGCTGCCTGGCCGCACTGGTATCGCGCGCGGCCTGAGCCAGCTTCACATGATCTGGCTGAATTCCACCACCGGGCGGCTTTCGCGCGTGCCGCGATAGATCACCTCGGGCTTCAGCGGCTCGGCGGCGATCAGCACGTAATCCTCGTGCACCTCGGTCAGCGTGCCCACAAAGGGGAAGCCCTTGAGGCTGCCGGTGACCTGATAGCTCACCACATCGCCCACCTGGAAGGTGGCTTCATCGAAATTAAACACGAAGGGGCAGGCATCGCCCCCCTCACCCATGCCTTGCATCGCGCATCTCCTCTTACCGCGCCAGAATAGCGCGCGCTGCGGCGGGGGCAAGAAAATAGCCGATAGCCGCGCGCCGCGGCCAGCAAAAAGCCGCCGGAAGGCATCGCTTCCAACGGCTTTTTGGCGGTGGCCTTTCAGGCCTTGCTTATCCGCGAAGGATCAGCCGACGATTTCTTCGGGCTTGAAGAAGAAGGCGATCTCGGTGGCCGCGTTCTCTTCCGAATCCGAACCATGCACCGAATTGGCCTCGATCGATTCGGCCAGTTCCTTGCGGATGGTGCCGGGCTCGGCGTTGGCGGGGTTGGTGGCGCCCATGATGTCGCGGTTGCGCTTCACGGCGTCTTCGCCCTCCAGCACCTGCACCACCACCGGGCCAGAGATCATGAAGCTGACGAGGTCGTTGAAGAAAGGGCGCTCGCGGTGAACGCCATAGAAGCCCTCGGCCTGTTCGCGGCTCAGCTGCAGACGCTTGGAAGCGACGACGCGCAGGCCGGCCTCTTCGAGCAGCTTGGTGACGGCACCGGTGAGATTGCGACGGGTGGCATCGGGCTTGATGATCGAGAAGGTGCGGGTAACCGCCATGAGTTCCATCCTTGCGTATTTTATGGGTGATCTTGTCGGCGCGCCCCTAGCCGGGAAACGCCCCTATCGCAAGGCGCTGGCGTGTCAGAGCCCTAGCCCGCCTTAACCCAGCGGCCGCCATCCTGCTTCCAGAAGGCGCGCTGCACATCACCCCCTTGCCCCAGAGCGCGCCACACTTCGCGCGCAGCCACCACGCCCGCCTCGTCAAACAGCAGCAGCGCGCGCGCAAACCCCGCCGGATCACGCCACACGCCATCGGCAAAGGCAACTATGCTTGCGCCATTTACTGGCGCGCCATCGGCCAGCACCGCTTCCAGCGAGGCGGCGAGCAGGATCGGCTGGCGCGAATCATGCTCGCCCCCGGCGATTGCATTGGGCAGAAAGCTCGCCTTATCCTGCGCCCATAGCGCCGCGCCGATGCGCGAGAGCAGCGCCGCATCCTCCGCCACCACCACCAGCCGCATCCCCGCAGGCAAGGCCTTGGCGGCGATCCGCGCCAGCGCCACCTCGGCGCTGTCGCGGCTAAGCTGGTAGAAATCGACCTGCATCAGCTGGCCCCAGAATCCCGTTAAACCTTTTCCAGCACATCGCGCACATAGCGGTCGAGCAGGCGCACGCCATAGCCGGTGGCCCCCTTGTCCCAGGTGGCGCCGGGCTTGTCGGCCCATACCGTGCCGGCGATGTCGAGGTGCGCCCAGGGCGTGCCTTTATCGATATAGCGGGCGAGGAACTGCGCGGCGGTGATCGATCCGCCATAGCGCGAGCCGGTGTTTTTCATGTCGGCGATGGGGCTGTCGATCATCTTGTCGTAGACCGGGCCCATCGGGAAGCGCCACAAGCGGTCGCCACTGGCCTTGCCGGCGGCGGTGAGAGCATCGGCCAGCGTGTCGTCGTTGGCGAAGATCCCGGCATACTCATGCGCGAGGGCGGCGATGATTGCGCCGGTCAGCGTGGCGAGATCGACAATCGCGGCGGGCGCAAAGCTGCGCTGCGCCCAGGTGAGCGCATCGGCCAGCACGAGGCGGCCCTCGGCGTCGGTGTTGATCACCTCGATGGTCTGGCCAGAGAGGCTGGTGACGACATCGCCGGGACGCTGGGCATTGCCATCGGGCATGTTCTCCACCAGCCCGCAAATGCCCACGACATTGGCCTTGGCCCCGCGCCGCGCCAGCGTCAGCATGGTGCCCGCCACCGCGCCCGCGCCGCCCATGTCCCACTTCATGTCTTCCATGCCACCCGGCTGTTTGAGGCTGATGCCGCCCGAATCGAAGGTGACGCCCTTGCCGACGAAGGCGGTGGGCTTGCCGCCCTTTTCGCCACCATTCCATACCATCGCCAGCAGGCGCGGCGGACGGGCCGAGCCCTGCGCCACACCCAGCAGCGCGCCCATGCCCAGCGCCGTCATCTCGGCCTCATCGAGCACGGTGATTTCCACCCCGGTGCCCGCCAGCGCCTCGCGGCAGCGCGCCACGAAGCTCTCGGGATAGAGCACATTGGCGGGCTCGGTGACGAGGGTGCGGGTAAACTCCACCCCATCGGCCACGGCCGCCGCATCGGCCCAAGCCGCAGCGCTGCCCTCGGGCGCGCCCAGCACGGCGATGCGGGCCAGCGAGCGCTTCTGATCGTCCTTCAGCGTGGTGCGATAGCCATCCTGCCGCCAGCCGCGCAGCCGCGCCCCCAGCAGCACCGACGCCACCTCGCCCGCGTTAAGCGCACTGCCGGAAAGGTCGAGCAGCAGCGCCTCTTCGCCCGAGGTGCGATATTTGGCGACCAGCCCGGCCCCGGCCTTCTCCAGCGTGGCCCGGCGCGCATCCACATCCGGCTTGCCGTCCTCGGCCTTGCCGATTCCCGCCAGCGCGAGGCGCAGCAATTGCCCGTCCCGCTCGACGTAGCCCTCGAAGATCTGCCCGCTCTTGGCCGTGAAGCGCGCCGCCTTGGCCGCCTGCGCCAGCACCGGCTCCAGCCCCTCGGGCAGGGTATCTTCGGGCAAAAGGCGGGCCTGCAGACGAATGGCGGGGCTGGGAAGCGCGTCGAGAAACTCAATTTGCATCGGGATATCCTGTTAGCGATGGGGGGCAGGCGCGGTTTTAGCGGCGGAAACGGGCAGGCGGCTGGGGAAAGGCGATAGTCTGCCTCTCTTCCGCCTCCATGGCGGATTGCAGTTAAGCGCGGCCAGTGCGATAGGCAAGCCATGCTCCCTGTGTGGTGGCCGCTGGCCCGTGTCTCCGATTGTTATTTCCCACGCGGAGCTTTCCGTGGCCGCCACGCGTGGCTGGCGCTGGCGCTGGCGTTGCTGGGGCAGGCCCCCGCCCGCGCCGGGGTCCTGGCCACCCATGGCGGTGATTCGGGTGATTCGCGCCCTGCTGGCCCCAATGCCCACCCCGTTGGCATCCTTGCCCCCGCGCAAGCCGAGCGCCCCATCAGCTTCGAGGCCGACCGGGTAGACTACGACGACAAGTCCGACATCGCCGAAGCCAGCGGCAATGTCTTCCTCCACCGCGACGGCCAATCGGTGCGCGCCGACACGGTGAAATGGAACCGCAACACCGGAGAAATCATCGCCACCGGCGATGTCCGGGTGGTGGACGAGGACGGCAACGAAACCTTCACCGATCATGTCACCATGACCGACGACTTCAAGACCGGCGTGATGCAGGATATGCTGCTGCTGCTGCGCGAGGGCGGGCGTCTGGCGGCCACCGGCGGCACGCGCGGGGCCGATGGCAAGGTGCGAATGGAACGCGCCGCCTACACCGCCTGCGACGTGGTGGACGCCAAAGGCTGCCCGCAAAGCCCGATCTGGAGGATCACCGCAAGGCACGTGCTGGTGGATGCCGATGGCAAGCAGTTTCACATGTATGGCGCGCGGCTGACGCTGTTTGGCGCGGTCAAGATCCCGCTGCCGGGGCTGAAAGTGGCCACCGACGGACGGGCTATCTCCGGCCTGCTGATCCCGGATATCCGCAGCTCGGCCAATAATGGCCTGTCGTTCTCGCAGGGCTATTATCAGCGCCTTGGTGATAATCGCGATCTGCTGCTTACCGGCTATCTGTTCTCCAAGGTGCAGCCGATGGGCTCGCTGCAGTTTCGCGATCTCACCAGCACCGGGGCGTTTCAGATCACCGGCTATGTCACGCGCAGCGTGGTGATCCCGCAATCGGGCGTGGTGAGCGCCGGGCAGGATCAGTTGCGCGGCTATATCGAGGGCAATGGTCACTTCCAGCTTTCGCCGCAGTGGGATGTCAGCTTCTCGGGCCGCCTCGCCTCGGATCGCACCTTCCTCTCGCGCTACGACATCAATACCGACGACACGCTGCGCTCCACCATCGATGTCGAGCGGGTGGCGCCGCACTCCTATTTCTCGATCGCGGGCTGGGCCTTCCAAACCCTGCGCTCGGGCCAGAGCGAGGGGCAGACCCCGATCGCCCTCCCCGAGATCGACTGGCGCGACACCCTTACCGACCCCTGGCTCAATGGCCGCATCACCCTGCAGGCCAACAGCCTCGCCATCTCGCGCTCGGCGGGCCAGGATACGCAGCGCGCCTTCACCAGCGCGCAGTGGGATGTGCGCAGGATCTCGTCGCTGGGTCAGGTATTCACCCTTACCGGCCTGATTCGCGGCGATGTCTATCATTCCTCGGATAATCAGCTCACCACGGTGGTGCCCTATCAGGGCCAGCCCGGCTGGCAGAGCCGGGGCATGGCGCTGGCCGCGCTCGACATCACCTGGCCGCTGATCGGCGAGGCGCTGGGCGGCGTTCAGCAGCTGACCCCGCATGTGCAGGTGGTGGCGGTGCCGCCGGTGCGCAATATTGCTATCCCCAACGAGGATTCGCGCGCGGTAGAGCTGGAAGACGACAACCTTTTCTCGCTCAACCGCTTCCCCGGCTATGATCGCATCGAGGATGGCGTGCGGGTCACCTATGGCCTCGACTGGAACCTGGAACGCCCGCGCTGGCAGGTGAGCAGCACCATCGGCCAGTCCTACCGGATGAGTTCGAACACCCAGATCTTCCCCAGCGGCACCGGCCTTAACAGTCAGGTTTCCGACATCGTGGGCCGCTCCGAGCTGCGCTATCGCGACTTTTTGAAGATCACCGACCGCTATCGCCTCGACAAGGACACGCTGGCCTTCCGCCGCAACGAGCTCGATGTGACGCTGGGCAGCGATCGCGATTATGTCGAGGTGGGCTATGCCCGCCTGAATGGTGCCATCGCCGCCGCGCTCGAGGATATTCAGGACAGCGACGAATTGCGCGCTGCCGCGCGCTTCGTCATCGCCGGGCACTGGTCGGTATTTGGCTCGGGCATCTTCGATCTGGCGAACAACAATCTCGTGCCCAATGGCACCAACAACCGGTTCCAGCCGCTGCGAACCCGGCTGGGCGCCTCGTTCAACAGCGATTGTTTCGAATTCGATGTCACGTGGAAACGCGACTATGTTTCCATCGGCGATGCCGTGAAGGGCAACAGCTTCCTGCTGCATATCGCCTTCCACAATATCGGCCGGAAATGATCGAAAATACGCAGACGCCGCTGCGCCGTTGGCAGGCGCGGGCAAAGGCGCTATCGCCCCTCTCCATGGGAAGCTCCGCACAGGAGGGGTTCCGGGGGCGTCAAGCTTGGGCTAAGCCGCCCGGAGAAAACCGTCCGGCAGGCGCTTCGCGCGCTCCGGGCGTCAGGACAGGATCGATGGCACGGTGATGAATTTCTTTTCCAGGCATGATGCGGCAAGCCGTATCTCTATCGGTTCGGG
>Ga0007882_10000849_pt1 | contig 17853 bp, 17 predicted proteins | sample CryBogCBH12Aug01_FD_71195 | JGI IMG/M metagenome (GOLD analysis project Ga0007882, IMG submission 71195) | Freshwater microbial communities from Crystal Bog, Wisconsin, USA - CBH12Aug09.1 | ecosystem: Environmental > Aquatic > Freshwater > Lake | place: Crystal Bog, Wisconsin, USA | collected... | reverse complement strand
ACTGATTCGCCACAAAAGATCACTTAACATCAACACCGCGTATTATAGCGTTTGGCGGCTTATGTTTTGGCATTAATTGGTGGGGCGTGGCTGTGGGCGCAGGGCAAATATTGCTGCGCCGATGGGAAAATAGCGGGGTGTTTGTTGTAAACTGGCTCTATCAACAAACCTACCGGCTTGCCTTTACCCGTGCTTATCAAAATTGCCCTATTTTTGCTGACCCTTGCGTTAGCCGTGCTGTTGTCCGCCGACTGGCTGTTAGGGCTGGGGATTGCCTGGTTGCCGGATGAGTTGGCACGCTTGGGCGTACTGTTGTTGTTGGCGGGCTTCACCCTTATTTTAGCGGGTGGTTCCGCAGTGATTGGCAAAAGGATGTGGGCATCGTTCAGGGATTATTTCGCCCGGCCACAGCGGATGATGCGAAAAGTATTGTTTGTAGCCGAACGCCAGCACTATTTGCAGCAATTATTGCCCTTTAAGGCGGCTTATATCGCTTATTTTAGCGACCAGCAGCGCAAAAAACTGCTGGTCGCCGATAACAAAAAGCACGTCAAGCTATTGTATAAGGCCACCCGACGGCATTTGCAGGCACGCAAAGCGCAATTGCCACCTGCCGTGTATCGGCAATGGCTTCAAGATAGCCGCCGTTATTACCATTTGCAAGACGCACCCGCCCTGTTAGGCTTGCAGCAAACACTTGATGCGTGGGAACAACCATGACGCTTATAAAATCTTGGCTTATTTCTGCCGTTACGCTGGTCAATACCATTAAAGAGATCAACTTGGACTGGCGCAGCCAAAACCAAGACCAGATAGCGCGGTTAAAACAGGCGCAAATTTTGGCGGAAGCAACCTTATCGGCAGAACTGGCCAAGAAGGCAGTGCAATTGGCGCATGACATTGATCTGCTGAAGACCAAAAATGCCACCGAACTGGCCATGTACAAAACCAAATGCCAGCAAGATTTGCAAGACTACAAACAGTACTTGGCGGCGCTTAACCAACTGAAGCATTCCATCCAAAACAGCTACGCCCATTTGCCGGAAGCGGTGGCCTTCACCATCCATCACCATGCCAAGCAACTGCTCAACCAAATGTGGGAGACGGACGATTTTAGCGAAAAAATGCGTTTGGAGATGCAGCTCATTAACTTCATGGCAGCAGTGCATGAGGATGCCCGTTTGCAGTTGGAGAGCGGGCAAACACAACGATTGCCAGAGCGTACCTTAGGTTTGTTACAGTTAAAATAACGGGTTACACTGCACAATATCTGCTAATCAAACATTATCCCTAATATAGAGCGCTGAGCTGCCGCTTCATATAGAGCGCTGAGCTGCCGCTTCGTCTTGTTCTATGGCAAGTTCAACGGCTTTTTTGGCGGTTTCCAGCAAATATTCGCTTTGTTTTTTAAGGGCAAAACTTTGCTCTATCAGAGCTGGCTATTTTTTGTTGCTTGCTTTGCCTTGCCAGTCGGCATGATAGACTTCGCCTTATCCACCAGAGCCCAGATAGCCAAGCACCTTACCATTGCTGCCATCATATCCAACGTGACTATTTGATTCTTTTGTATTGCTCATATCCTAACCACCCGATACCGCCTATCACACGCCGCACACAGTCCACCCACCGCCATAAACACCGCCCCCAGCCAAATCCAGCGGATGAATGCTTTGTAATAAATCCGCAAGCTCCATGCGCCGTTATCGCCCAGCGGTTCGCCGATTGCCACAAACAAATCCCTAAACAAGCCCGCATCAATGGCGGCTTCGGTCATGGGCATGGTTTGTACACGGTAAACGCGCTTTTGCGGTTGCAGTTCGGCAATCTGTTTACCGTTGTGGCTAACGGTCAAAAAAGCTTGTTCGGCAACATAATTAACCCCTTCGGTTTCTTTTACACCATGAAATTCAAAAATATAACCAGACATATCCAATTTTTCGTTAGGAGCCATGCGTACGTCTTTTTCGACGCTGTACACAGAAGTCAGGGTAATGCCAGTGACAAACACGGCAATACCCAAATGGGCACAGGTCATGCCGTAAAAACCGGAGGGGATACTGGCCAAGCGCAGCCAAGTAAACCCTGGTTGCCCTAAACGGTCGGCAAAAGCCAGCACGGTAATGGCCGCCGTCCACAAGGCCAAGGTCAAGCCCAACACCGCCCCCCAAGAATAAAACGGCATCAGCAACGGCAATGCTAGCCCGCCAGCAATACAACCGCCGACAATCCAGCGCACCCTGATTGCCAATGCGCCAATGCTGTCTTTTTTCCAGCGCAGCAATACGCCAATGCCGACAGCTACGGCGAGCGGTGCCATGATCGGGATAAAAATGGCATTGAAATACGGCGGGCCGACTGAGATTTTGCCCAAGCCTAGCGCGTCAATAATCAGCGGATATAACGTACCCAGCAAGATGCTCGAGGCGGTGACCACCAATAGCACATTATTTAGCAAGATAACCGATTCTTTAGAAACCAGTTCAAAACTGGCGCTGCTTTTTACTTGCGGGGCGCGGATGGCGTATAAGGTTAAAGAGCCACCGACCACAATGCCCAAAAAAACCAGCACAAACAGGCCACGGGTCGGGTCGCTGGCGAAGGCATGTACCGAGGTCAACACACCGGAGCGGACTAAGAAAGTACCGAGCAAGCTTAGCGAAAAAGCGAAAATGGCCAGCAGCACCGTCCACGTTTTGAATACGCCACGTTTTTCGGTGGCTGCCAGCGAGTGCATCAAGGCGGTGCCGACCAGCCACGGCATAAACGAGGCATTTTCTACTGGATCCCAAAACCACCAGCCGCCCCAGCCCAGTTCGTAATACGCCCACCAACTGCCCAAGGCAATGCCTAGCGTCAAGAACATCCACGCCATATTAGTCCAAGGCCTTGACCACCGCGCCCAAGCGGCATCCAGCCGTCCTTCCAGCAAGGCGGCAATAGCAAAGGCAAAGGCCACTGAAAAGCCGACATAGCCCATATAGAGCATAGGCGGGTGGATGGCCAAGCCCGGGTCTTGCAATAGCGGATTTAAATCGCGGCCTTCTAAGGGGGCAGGGAATAGCCGCTCGAACGGGTTGGAGGTCAACAGCAAAAACAGCAAAAAGCCCACCGACACCAGTCCCATAACACCCAGTACCCGTGCCACGGTGGTTGCGGGGATGGTTTTACTAAAACACGCCACCAAGCCCGTCCAACAGGACAACACCCAAGCCCATAACAACAACGAGCCTTCATGCGCCCCCCAAACCCCAGACACCAAATATAAAGTGGGCAAGGCGGTGTTGGAATTGCGGGCAATATAGGCCACCGAAAAGTCGTGGACAAGGCTGCTGTAAGTCAGGCAACCGTAGGCAAGGGTGACGAACAGCCATTGCCCCAGCGCGGCAGGCTTGGCGACCGCTATCCAGCCGGTTACATTGCGGAATGCCCCTGTAATGGGGATGCAACCCAGCACTAAGGCCATGCACAGGGCAAGGATAAGGGCAAAGTGGCCCAATTCAGGGATCATAACGGTTGTCCTTGGTAAAATAGTACTGGAAACGCTCTGTTTTTCATTGGTTTTGGCGGTTAAAAGATTAATTGTGCGCGATTATTGGCCTGTTCAGGCAAGCCCGTCAAGCAATAACGGAGTGACACTTTAGGGGGATTAGTATAAAGAACAGTGCGCTGTTTGGCAGCATGGATTTATACAAAGAGACTTAAGGTTGCCGCCAATTGCCATCTGTAGCACTATTGGCGGCAATGTTGTTTTATCGTGAGGGATAGGTCGGACAAGGTTTTTCAATTTTATCCAGCATACACTTGGCGAAGAGCCACCAGCCCAAAAGCATAACCCCACCCGCACCTAGCAATGTGGTAAGGCAATGCCCCTAGGCTTTCATATCAGCAAAACGCTATCAAAACTTCTGTGGCGCAGAAGATTGCCAAGCAGCCAATTGTTCAATACCCGCATACCAGCGCTGGATTTCCAAATAAGGCTCAAGCGGATATTTTGCCATACTGGTCAAATCCAGATAGGAACCCACCGAAAAGTCTGCCAAGGTCACGCCATCGCCCACTAACCAATCGCGGCCTTTCAAATGATCGTCCAGTACCTTAGCGAAACGATGGAAGCGCTCTTCACCTTTGGCGATTTCCTGTAAATCTGGTTCGGCTTGCAAAAATACCGGCTTGATAATGTTTTCTGTAATGAAAACGCCACAAGCACTGCCAAAATGCCCTGTTTGCCAAAACTGCCAGCGGGTTATATCGGCCCGGACAATTGGGTCGGCAGGGAACAGGCTATTGTCGGACACTTTGCTGCACAGGTATTGCATAATAGCGTTGGACTCCCATAAGACAAAATCGCCATCCACCAAGGTGGGGATCATGTGGTTGGGGTTAATTTGTACAAATTCCGGCTGTAGCTGGTCACGTTTGCTTAAATCAACAGCTTGTAGTTCGCAGTCCAGGCCCAAATGATGTAAGGTGGCAACAACACGGCGGGAATTAGGTGAAATTGGGAAATGATACAGTTTCATAGTAACCTTTTACTCAGATTGATGAAGAATGACTGGTCACTTGCAATTAGCAAGTGATAGGATTGTCACATACTCACTTTTATTTTGCAAGTGACAAAATCAAGAACACGGACAGATGAAAAGTTTGGCTCAAAATTACCGCTCGCAATGCCCGTTATCCGCTGCTCTGGAAATGATCGGGGACAAATGGAGCTTACTGATAGTACGCGATATGTGCATGGGTAAAAGCAGATACGGTGATTTTCAAAACTCACCGGAAGGCATCCCCAGCAATATCTTGGCAAACCGATTGCGCCAATTGGAAGAGAATGGCATCATCAAAAAACAGCCTTATCAAACTAACCCGCCGCGTTATGAGTATTTGTTAAGCCCCAAAGGCGCGGACTTACTACCGGTGTTGCAACAATTAGGGCTATGGGCGCACCGCTATGTGCCTGGCTCTATGCCGCCACCGGATGACTTTATGGCGGCTAAACCGGAAGAGTTGTTAGCGGGCAAATGACATTTCCCTTAGTGGGAAGCCGCCCCTGTATCCGCTTTGCCACGCCGCTTAAGGGCATCTTTCGCTGCGTAAAACAGCCGCAAGCCCAATAGCACACTGAGCAACGCCGCAAATGTGATGGGGTTGGTCAGGTCTTTTTTAACCAGCCACCAATAATGCACTACTCCGCCAATGGCGCAGATATAGGCCAACCGGTGCAATTGCCGCCAACGCTTGCCGCCCAGACGACGTATCATGCCATCACTGGAGGTGATTGCCAGCGGCAGCATCAACACGAAAGACGGAAAGCCAACGGTAATGTAAGGACGCTTGATGATGTCCTTGGCAATGCCTTCCCAGTCAAAGAACTGATCAACCACCAAGTACATTGAAAAATGCAGGCAACCATAAAAAAAAGCAAATAAGCCTAACATCCGACGTAACCGCACCGGCCATTGCCAGCCAGCCAGCCGCCGCAAAGGCGTGATTGCCAGTGTTATCATCAGCAAGGTCAGCGTCCAATAACCGGTGCTACGGGTAATTTTTTCAATGGGATTGGCCCCCAAACCATCGGTAAACCCTGCCACGGCAAGATTGCCCAGTGGCACTAAAGCCAATAAAAATACTCCTCTTTTTGACCAAGCCAAGGTTTGGTTGTTAAGGTTTTTGAGTGCCATAATCAAAAATTCGCCTTCAAATCCATGCCTGTGTACAACGCCGCCACTTCTTGTTCATAGCCATTGAACATCAGTGTCTTGCGGCGAAAAAACTCACCGATACGGCGTTCTTTGGCTTGGCTCCAGCGGGCATGGTCAACAGTGGGGTTAACATTCGAATAAAAACCATATTCGCTCGGCCCCGCCAGCATCCAACTGGTCACCGGTTGCTGTTCGGCAAAGCGGATGCCAACAATGGATTTGGCGCTCTTAAAGCCGTATTTCCACGGCACGACCACACGGACAGGCGCGCCATTCTGGTTAGGCAATAACTCGCCGTACAAGCCAAAAGTCAGTAAAGTTAACGGATGCATCGCCTCATCGATTCTAAGCCCTTCCCGATAAGGCCATGCCAATACCGATGTCTGTTGTCCGGGCATTTGCGAGGCATCGTTCAGGCTGATAAATTCCACAAACTTGGCTTTGCCGGTGGGCTGCACTTGCTTGATCAGCTCAGCCAAAGAAAACCCCAACCAAGGCACGACCATCGACCACGCTTCAACGCAGCGCAACCGATAAATGCGTTCTTCAATAGCCGCCATTTTCATTAGCGTATCCAGATCAAATACCTGTGGCTTTTTTACCTCGCCTTCCACCGTGACCGTCCACGGCCTGGTTTTTAAGCCACCGGCATTTTTTGCCGGATCATCTTTACCCGTGCCAAATTCGTAAAAATTATTATAACTGGTCACGTCTTTGTACGGAGTCAACTCCTCCGGCACAGTATAGGCAGGGTTTTTAACCCCCGCCAATTTGTTGTCAGCCGCCCAAACCGACGGTGGCAATAGCGCTGCCAGTGACGCACCGGCAGCAATTTGCATAAACCGGCGGCGGTCATTGAACAATGGGCGGGGTGTTATTTCTGAAGCGGGGATAGGAGTGGGTTTGTAAACAGGCATGGGCAAGCTCAGTGAATGGATAAACTTGCCTTGTTATATCATTAGTTGGTGCTTGCCGCTAGTAATTGGCTTAATCCGGCAAAATTATTAACTCGCTGGCTGTGCGTAGCCGCCGCCAATGACATGGCGATTATTTCATTGATTTTACCTGTTGGTGCTGCAAAACGGGGTAGTGGTTAAGATTTGGCCGTTGATGTTTAAGCAGTCATTCTGACAAGGATTTCCAACAATCAACCTTGATAAGGATGTAACATGTTCTCAGACCAGTTTTAACCCAACCACTATCGTATAGTGCAAGCCTAATTATCAGTGACCGCACCCGTCGAAGCCGAACTGACCAGTTTGGCATATTTTGCCAGCACGCCACGGGTATAGCGCGGTGCAGGCTGATGCCATTTTTCCAGTCTACGCGCCATCTCATGCTCATTGATTAGTAGCTGCAATTCATTGTTTTCGGCATCTATAGCAATCGTATCACCATTTTCTACAATGGCTAACGGCCCGCCGACATAAGCTTCAGGCGTGATATGCCCCACCACAAAGCCATGAGTACCACCAGAAAAACGGCCATCGGTGATAAGTGCCACTTCCTTGCCCAAACCTTTACCCATAATGGCAGACGTGGGTGACAGCATTTCACGCATGCCCGGACCACCTTTAGGGCCTTCGTAGCGGATAACGATTACATCACCCTTAACAATATCGCCATTTAAAATGCTTTGCAACGCCGCCTCTTCGGCATCAAACACCTTCGCCGTGCCGGTAAAGTGCAGCCCCTCTTTGCCGGTGATTTTTGCCACCGCGCCATTAGGGGCAAGATTGCCATATAACACCACCAAATGGCTGTCTTTTTTGATGGGGTTGTTCAGGTCGTGGATCATATCCTGACCATCAGGGTACGGGGCGACCTCGGCGAGGTTTTCCGCCAACGTTTTGCCGGTCACAGTCAAGCAATCGCCATGCAACAGACCCGCTTGCAACAGGACTTTCATTAGTGGCTGGATACCGCCAATTTCGACCAGCTCCGCCATGGAATAACGCCCGCTGGGCTTCAAATCTGCCAGCATAGGCACACGTTTGCCAATACGGGTAAAATCGTCCAGGCTGATGTCCACTTTTGCTGCATGGGCCATCGCCAAAATATGCAGCACTGCATTGGTCGAACCGCCCAAAGCAATAATCACGGTGATGGCATTTTCAAATGCCGCCTTGGTCATAATGTCGCTGGGTTTGATGTTCTTTTGCAACAACTCCAACACCGCCGCACCGGCGCGTTCACAGTCCAAGCGCTTATCTTGCGAAATGGCCGCTTGTGCGGAGCTGTTCGGCAAGCTCATACCCATAGCTTCTATCGCCGATGCCATCGTGTTGGCGGTATACATGCCGCCGCATGAACCGGCTCCCGGAATCGCTTTGGCTTCAATTTCGGCGAGTTCGGCATCATCAATTTTATGGTTGGCACGGGCGCCCACCGCCTCGAATACAGAAACAACGTCTAATTTTTTGTCTTTATGGCAGCCGGGCAGAATAGTGCCGCCATAAACAAAAATGGCCGGACGATCCAGCCGTGAAATGGCGATCATGCACCCCGGCATGTTCTTGTCACAGCCGCCAATGGCCACCAAGCCATCAAAGCCTTGGCAACCCACCACAGTTTCTATTGAATCGGCAATCACTTCACGCGACACCAGCGAGTATTTCATGCCTTCGGTACCCATCGAAATGCCGTCAGAAATGGTGATGGTATTGAAGATAACCGCTTTGCCGTCGGCCTTGTCAACGCCTGCGGCAGCATCGTCTGCCAGTCCGTTGATATGCATATTGCAGGGCGTGACCATGCTCCACGTTGAAGCAATGCCGATTTGCGGTTTTTTAAAATCCTCATTACTAAAGCCGACTGCATGCAACATGGCGCGGCTGGGGGCCCGCTCCATGCCATCAACTACCAAGGAAGAAAAGGGGCGGGTGTTGGCAGCAGTGACGTTATCGCCTGAATGGGGCATGGCAAGATTCCTTTTGAATTTAGAAATAAGTGGAATAATAATTATTTAAAAACATATTGTTATGCACAAATCTGAATGACCAAGGCGTGTGTGTGGCGATATGCGTTAGCGGAGGGGCTTAAAAAGAACCCCAGTTATTTTTGCGGCGCCACCCCAACTTGGGCAAGATAAACCCCAGAATTACGCCCAGCAAAGCCAGCAGCCCGCCATACAAAAACCAATCCTGATTGGATGTATCCTTAAGTGCTTGATTTTCTAGCTTCAGTTGTTCCAAATCCCGTTCGACGTTGACTACGCGTTCTTGCAATTCGTCGCGTTCATTCTTGATCTGCATGGCATTGGTGGCGGTTTTTTTCAGCTCAGCCAATTCGCGGCTGAGCTGGTCACGCTCATCAGCCAACGCTTGTTCCAGCGAAGTGCCGGGGGTCAATTTTTCGCGCAATACGATCAACTCGCCTTTAAGCCGCTCGTTTTCAGATTCCAACGCCCGTAAGCTACGGTTGGTGTCGCCTATTTTATCGCGGGCGGGCGGTTCTTTAATGGTGTTGCGGGTCAGAATGTAGCCTTCTTGCCCGTTGCTGAGACGTACGAACGAAAAACCGGTAGCTGGGTTTTCGCTGATGACAACCAAGGGCGTGCCGGTAGGCAGTAGCTTGATCACCTTGGAATCATTGTTTTCTTGGCTACGTAGCGACAAATTGAGGTTGTCCGTGACATAAACTGTTTTGGCGTGGGCGACGCCGCAACTCATGACGGCTAATGCAAATAAGGTGCTATAAAGTCTTTTCACTGGAATCCTGGCGGTAGAATGGGGCAACCTTGATTTTACCGCTATTTTTTACAGAGTAGAAACTCAAGCAACGCTTTTTGTGCATGAAGGCGATTTTCCGCTTCCTGAAAGACCACGCTTTGCGGGCCATCTATCACTTCAGCGCTGACTTCTTCGCCACGATGGGCCGGCAAACAATGCATAAACAAGGCATCCGCCTTTGCCCTTGACATCACCGCGGCATTGACCTGATAGTCTTTGAACGCAATGACCCGTTGCTGCTGCTCCTGCTCTTGCCCCATGCTGGCCCACACATCAGTCACCACCAAGTCAGCACCTGCCGCCGCCGCCGTGGCATTATCAAAACACTGCACATGCCCGCCCGCCGCCGCCACAATAGCCGCCTGCGGGGCATAGCCTTCGGGGCTGGCAATATGCAAAGTAAAATCAAATGCACTGGCGGCATGGATGTAAGAATGGCACATATTATTGCCGTCACCAATCCAGGCAACCGTTTTGCCACGGATATCCCCGCGCACTTCAAAATAAGTCTGCATATCGGCCAACAGTTGGCACGGGTGTTCCTGATCGGTCAAGCCATTAATCACCGGAACGCTGGAATGCTCGGCAAACGTCACCACCGTGTCATGTCTGTCAGTACGCAACATAATACCATCCACCATGCTGGAAATGACCTTGGCACTATCATGCAGTGGTTCGCCGCGCCCCAGTTGGGTGTCGCGGGGCGACAAAAACAAAGCACTGCCGCCAAAATGAGCCATACCCGCTTCAAACGAGATGCGGGTACGGGTGGAAGACTTTTCAAAAATCATCGCCAATATCTGGCCTTTCAACGGCTGGTAATTAACGTCACGATGCTGTTTCAAGGCAATGGCGCGGGCAATCAGGCCGCGCAGCTCATCACCGCTAAAATCTAGTAAACTGACAAAATGTCTAGGATTTTTCATGTTGCTGCCCAGTGTAAACTTGAATTAGCTCCGCTAAAGTATCGACAATCTCAAGAACCTGTTGATTGTCAATAATTAGCGGTGGTAACAAGCGGATAGTCCGCTCATTAGTGACGTTGATCAACAAAAACTTTGCCAAGGCCAGCGTCACCAATTCGGCGCATGGCGCGTCCAATTCTATGCCAATCATCATACCCTTATGGCGGATTGCCAGGACATGCGGATTGCCTTGCAAACGACCAACCAAGCCAGCAAACAACGCTTGCCCTTGCTGGCTGGCAGCAGCTAGTAGATTGTCGGCATCCAAGGTTGCCAAAACCGCCAACGCCGCGCTACAAGCCAAGGGGTTGCCACCAAACGTGGAACCGTGGTTGCCCGCTGTTAAAATACCCGCCGCTGTGCCACGCGCCAAGCACGCGCCTATTGGCACCCCATTGCCCAAGGCTTTGGCCAAGGTACACACATCCGGCATAATACCATTGTGCTGATACGCCAAAAATTGCCCGGTACGGCCTATGCCGGTCTGGATTTCATCCATCATCATCAGCAACTGGTGCTGGTCACACAAGGCACGGATACGGTTAAGGTAATCGGCTGCCGGTACATTAACGCCGCCCTCACCCTGCACCGCCTCAACCAATACCGCGACAATTTGCGGGTTGGCGGACAGCGCCTGTTCAATGGCAGGGATGTCGTCATAGGGCACTTGTACAAACCCCTCGACCAAAGGCGCAAACCCCTCTTTAACTTTGCTGTTGCCGGTGGCGCTAAGCGTCGCCAATGTCCGTCCGTGGAAGCTATTGCCCATGACAATGACAGTAGGGATGGCAATGCCCCGCTCGTGGCCATACTTACGGGCGATTTTAAGGGCTGCCTCGTTGGCTTCCGCACCGGAATTGCAAAAAAACACATTGTCCATACCGCTGCGGGCAATCAGCTGATCGCCCAATTGTTCCTGCAGGGGAATGCGGTAAATATTGGACGTGTGCAGCAATTTCTGGCTTTGTCCGCACAATGCCTGGTGTACTGCAGGGTGGGCATGGCCTAAGTTGCACACGGCAATACCGGATAACGCATCCAGATAACGGTTGCCCTCCTCGTCCCACAACCAAGCCCCTTCACCGTGCGTAAAAGCCACCGGCAAGCGTTTGTAAGTTGGCATCACATGGCTAGTCATAAATTCCCGCCCATAGTACAGTCAATCAAAACCGCCGCCAAGTTTCGGCGGACTATAAAAAAAAGCGTCGATTATAAGATTCAAAGCCCTAGCAAGCAAGCTGCAATAATAATATTTACTTTTTTAAATACGTTAAAGTTGCTAAAATTATTGCTGTTTTTTTGTTAATTTTAAGTGGGGCTAAGATGGACGTGATTGCAAGGATAAAAGACCAGCTTGACAACAATGCCGTAGTTTTATACATGAAGGGCACGCCGGATTTTCCGCAGTGCGGCTTTTCCAACCAAGCTATCCAAGTGCTGGAAGCCTGCCAAGCGGACTATGTGGCGATCAATATTTTTGAAGACCCCGAATTGCGCGACGCGCTAAAAGACTATTCCAGCTGGCCAACTTACCCGCAATTGTATATCAAAGGCGAACTGGTGGGTGGCTGTGACATCATGATTGATTTGTATAAAAAAGGCGAACTGGCAAACATGCTGGCAACAGCCTGATGACCGATGCGGCAAAACCCATACGGGCTTTGCCGCACAGAGTTGCAAGAGATTACTTGACTGCCGAGCTGCTTGCCAAACCCGGCAACACACCAACACAATCAGGGGCAAGTCGGAGGATAGGGTGATGCCCTGCCTGATTGTTCCGTATTAATGTCAAAAGCCTGAGGGCATTTGGGTTATCATAGGCGAGATTTAACCGTCGTAAAATAGCATCATCCGGATCAGGGCAATCGCCTTTTGCCGGATTTCTAGGTATTCCCCTTCATTTTCCACGCCAGAATATTTTGTCACCCTAGGATGATTCGCCATGCGCTTACCTGACTCAGAGCTTGCCAAAACGGTACGCTTGTGCCGTCACTCGTTCCAATCAGCCGCTGTTTTTAGCCTGTTCATCAATCTGCTGATGCTATTGCCATCGATCTATATGATGCAGGTGTACGATAGGGTGTTAGGCAGTAACAGCACTTCCACATTGCTGATGCTAACCTTGTTGGCAGTGGTGCTGTTTGCCATGCTGGGGGCGTTGGAATGGGTGCGTTCGCAGATTTTGATACGCGTCAGCACCCGCTTTGATTTGTTGTTGAACGAACGCCTGTATCGGGTGTTGTTCCGGCAAGCCCTAATGAGCGGCGGCAAGAGCAGCACCCAGCCATTAAGCGACCTGTTGATGTTAAGGCAATTTTTAAGCGGCAATGGCTTGTTCGCGTTTTTTGATGCGCCGTGGTTGCCGGTGTATGTCGGCTTGCTGTTTTTGTTCCACCCCAGCTTTGGTGTAGTGGCCATTTTTTCTGCCGTGGTGCTGATATTGCTGGCGATTTGGAACGAGCAAGCGACCCATGATGATCTGGAGCAAGCCAACAAAGTATCCGTGGAAAATGGCAATATCACCGCCCGTAATTTACGCAACGCCGAAGTGGTGCACGCCCTGGGCATGTTGCCGGACTTGCTGGCCCGTTGGCAAGACAAACAAAAAAAACTGATCATGCTGCAATCAGTCGCCAGCGAAAAAGCCGGGCTGATAGCCGCACTGTCAAAAACCTACCGCCTGACCGTGCAATCACTGATATTAGGCTTGGGCGCGTGGTTGGCGATTGACAAAGAAATCAGCCCCGGCCTGATGATCGGCGGCTCGATTTTATTGGGCCGTGCCTTGGCGCCTATTGATATTATGATTGGCAGTTGGAAGCAATTTTTGTCAGCCCGCACCGCTTATGAGCGTTTGAACACCTTGCTGGGGCAATTTCCCGCCGAAGCCGAACGGATGCCCTTACCATTACCCAAAGGCACGTTTACAGCGGAGCAGGCGGTGATTGTGCCGCCAGGGTCGAAATCCGCTGTCATCAAGGGTGTTAACTTTACCATCGAGGCCGGCACATTCGTGGCGTTGATTGGTGCCAGCGCATCAGGAAAATCAACCTTGGCGAGGGCATTACTGGGTATATGGCCGACCGCCAACGGCGTTATCCGCTTGGATGGCGCCGATGTGGCACAACTGGACCGCAGCCTGTTAGGGTCATGCGTGGGCTATTTACCACAAGACATAGAATTGTTCGACGGCACTATTGCCGACAACATTGCCCGTTTTGGTGAATTGGACAGCAATAAAGTGGTGGCTGCGGCGCAAGCGGCTGGCGTCCACGAAATGATCCTGCAACTGCCCAAAGGTTATGACACCGAAATAGGTGGCACCGGCGGCTTGCTGTCCGCCGGACAACGCCAGCGGGTCGGTTTGGCACGGGCCTTATATGGCGATCCGGTGTTGGTGGTGCTGGACGAACCCAATTCCAACTTGGATGATCTGGGTGAACAGGCCTTGGCGCGGGCGTTAGTGGCCTTAAAAGTGCGCGGCTGCACCATCATAGTCATTACCCATCGGGTTGGCATTTTGGGCATGGTCGACCGCATCATGGTATTGAACGAAGGCCTGTTGGTATTGGATGGGCCACGCGATGAAGTGTTGGCAAAATTCAACCAAAATAAACAGCAGCAACAACAATCGTCCTTAGCGGGCAACGTTATGGCAAAGGGAGCCTGATCATGAGCCTATTCTCATCAAAAACGCCCCCGCCCGCCTTGGACATCAACGACTACGCCGATGACCGTGCCATAAGCCGCTTTGGTTATCTGCTGATTATCATCGTGTTCGGCTTCTTTGGCGCATGGTCTGTGCTGGCACCACTTAGCAGTGCCACCCTGGCCCCCGGCACCGTCACAGTGGAAGGCTACCGGAAAACCGTGCAGCATTTGGAAGGCGGCATTGTCAAATCGATTCTGGTGCGTGATGGTGATGCCGTCACTAAAGGCCAAACGCTGTTGGAGCTGGAGGACACCTCCTCACGCGCCCAATTGGAAACCATGCGCGGACAACTTTATGCCGCCTTGGCGCGGGAAGCCCGACTGGTGGCCGAACGCGACGGCAAAACCAAGGTGGTTTATCCCGAGCAGCTCAAGCAAGCCGCTGCGGATGCCCGGGTACAAGAACTGATGCGCGTGCAAGACCAGTCTTTCGCCGTGCGGCAACGCTCACGGAATGGCGAAATTGGCATACTGACCGAACAGCGCCGTCAGCTTGCTGCCCGGATTGCTGGCATCCGTGCACAAAAAAATAGCCGTAACAACTTAGTGGCATCGCTCAATCAAGAACTGGTGGATTTCCGCGCCATGCTTAAAGAAGGCTATATTGAAAAACAAAAAGTCACCGAATTGGAACGCCGCCTGGCGGAAGCCGAAGGTGACGAAGGGGATTTCTCCGCCAACCTCGCCACCGCACAAACGCAAATCAGCGAAGTGGATTTAAAAATCCTGCAAATTGAAAAAGAGTTCCAGCGTGATGTGATTGATGAGCTGGGCAAAGTGCAAGCGGAGCTGTCCGAGTTGCGCGAAAAAACCGAATGGCTGGCTGACACAGCGGCCCGCACCACCATTAAAGCCCCAGAAGCTGGCATGGTGATGGGGTTGACAGTGCATAACTTAGGCGCGGTGATCCCGCCGGGTGGTCATTTGTTGGACATCGTGCCGCAGCAAGAAAAACTGATCGTGGAAGCGCAGGTATCACCGCTGGACATTGACCGGGTACACATTGGGCAAGCCACAGAAATCCGCTTCAGTTCGTTCAAAAGTGCCAAAACACCAAAAATAGGCGGTCATTTGGTTGCCTTGTCGGCCGACCGGCTGACCGACGAAAAAAACCAAAACAGCTATTATTTGGCCAGGATAGAAGTGGACAGCGAAGGCTTGCAGGACTTGCAAAGCAAAGGCATGACCTTAGTGCCGGGTATGCCCGCCGAAGTGCTGGTGAATACCGGCGACCGCACCTTTTTCCAATACCTGATGAAGCCGCTGACCAATATATTCGCCCGCTCTTTAATCGAGGACTGATGATGCGCCGATTGTGTTTATTATGGGCTGGATTGGCATTGGGTCTGCCTGCTGCTGCAGGTGACGACCTGCTGAGTTTATATGACCGCGCCCTACAAGCTTCGCCTGCCTTGCAGGGCAGCCAAGATACCGTAGATATGCTCAAGGCACAAGAAGACCAAAGAGGGGCGGCATTACGACCGCAAATCAGCATCAGCGGCAATTATTCGTTCAACTACTTTCATAGCAACCCCGTATCAGGCAATCCGCGATCAGAAACCGCCTCCACCTATCCGGGTACGCGAGCCAGCATTAATTTGCAACAACCGCTGTTCGACCTGCAAGCGTATTTGCTGATGAAAAGCCAACAGGCAAAAACCTCGCAAAGCGAGGAAGATTTGTTGGCGGCCCATCAAAAACTGATAGCTGATTTGATTGACCGTTATGTCGATGCCTTGGAGGCCAGCGACAAAAGCACCATCTTGGCCACCGAGCTGCAATCCACCGAACAACAACTGGCGCGGGTCAAAGCCATGCAAGCACGGCAAATGGCCCTGATCACCGACCTATATGAATTGGAGTCGCGTACCGAAACCTTACGCACCCAATTGATTGACAACGACAACAACGCCCGTATCGCGCTTGAAAAGCTGCGTGAGCTGACCGGTGATGCTGTCACCGAACTCCAGCCAGTGCGTCTGGATATTGCCCAACCGCCGCCAGAAGGCAATATTGACGCATGGACGCAACAGGCGGGACAGCTTAACCCTGAGCTGCAATCCCTGAAACATGCGGTGGAATCGGCGCGGCTTAGCATCAATGCCTATCGTGCTGGCTACCTGCCCCGCTTGGAACTGCAAGTCAGCGAAAGCTACAGCAACACTATCTACAATAACCGTCAGACCTCGCCTTATGATGTCACCACCGCTGGTGTGCAAGCCACCGTACCGGTTTATGACGGCAGCAACACCGATGCCAAAATAAGGGAAGCCAGTGCCCGTAAAAAATTGGCTGAAAGCCAAATGGAACAAAAGCTGCGCGAGCTGGAAAAGCAAACCCGTGCGGCCTATTTGGATATGCAGACTTCCCCCGCCCGCAGCACAGCCACTGACCGCCAGCTGGCGGCAAGGGAAAAATCACGGCTGGCCATGGAAAAAGGCTATGGCCTAGGGGCAGTCACCATTGTTGATTTGCTCAACGCCGAAAAGCAACTGTCTTCCGCCAAACTGGAACAACGCCAAGCCCGCTACCGCTATTTTAAGGCCCGTAGCCTGTTGTATTTCCAAACCGGAAAGCTGATAGGCCCAGAATTGGCCAAATTTAACGACTGGTTGGTGCTACGCGATAAAAAGCCGTAGCCCGTTGGCTGAGCGTAGTCGAAGCCCATGCCACAACCAAAAAACCACCGGAAAACATCGGCTTTATGACATCCAACAAAGTGACATCATAAAGCATATAATGCTATCATTGATATTTAACGCAAGAGGTGTAAGCAATGGCGTCTGTCACCGTCCGCAACTTATCTGATGAAACACATCGTGCCTTGCGTGCGCGTGCCGCTATGCATGGCCATAGCACAGAAGCTGAAATAAGGGCAATTTTGGATGATGCGGTAAGGCCCGAGAATCGAATTAAGCTGGGTTCTTTACTGGCCCAAATTGGTCTTGAAGTAGGCGGGGTCGAACTTGAGGCAGGGCGAGACACATTGCCTAACGAGCCGTTGAGCTTTGAATGATTTTGCTTGACACTAATGTGGTTTCTGAGCCTTTGAAAGCGTCCAACGATAAGGGCGTGCTTTCTTGGCTTGACGAGCAAGCCATCGAAACACTGTACCTCTCGACCATCACCCTTGCCGAACTGCGTTTTGGTATCGCGGTGCTGCCAGCGGGCAAGCGCAGGGACACACTCTTTGCCAGCCTAGAGCAGCAAGTTTTACCATTATTCGTTGGACGCATCCTGCCTTTCGATGAGCAAGCATCACAAGCTTATGCAACATTGCGTGCCCGTACCCGCACTGCTGGACAGGCCATTGCTACAGTAGATGGCTATATTGCTGCAATTGCCGTGGCACAGGGTTTCGCGGTGGCAACCCGTGACACGTCACCATTTGAAGCCGTTGGTTTAAAAGTCATCAACCCTTGGGCGTGGATGGCACATTGACGCCCAAAAGCACATACTTATTTTGGGTAGTGGTTGAGCCAAAACTGCTTTAACCACGTTACATCCGAGTAAACCGGATTCCGGCAATCCCAAAAAAATTGTTATCAACACGACACCGGACGACACCGGTTTTGCCGTTGATAGCCGCAACCGCTTCCAAATTACAGACTTACCGACAAAAAACCCGTATCATTAGCACTCTTTACCCCATGCCGCAACCACCCGCACCAGCGGGCCTAAGGCAGCATGACCCCTTTTCTACCGTATGGGCTTGTTAGCCCGACAGCACTCATAAAAAATACCTAA
>Ga0007882_10000844_pt1 | contig 17912 bp, 15 predicted proteins | sample CryBogCBH12Aug01_FD_71195 | JGI IMG/M metagenome (GOLD analysis project Ga0007882, IMG submission 71195) | Freshwater microbial communities from Crystal Bog, Wisconsin, USA - CBH12Aug09.1 | ecosystem: Environmental > Aquatic > Freshwater > Lake | place: Crystal Bog, Wisconsin, USA | collected... | reverse complement strand
GCCCGGCGCGCGGCCACCAGCCCCGCCCCCATATCCATCAGGCTCATCAGCCAGCCGCCGAAGATATCGCCATCGGCGTTGGCATCCGCTGGCATGGCGATGATGCGGATCACGGGCTCGCGGGCGGGAGGAGTGAGGGACGCGCTCATGCTACCAGCCCCAGCGGCTTTTCAAGCAGCTCGCGAAACGCCGCCATCAGCCTTGCCCCATCGGCCCCATCCACCGCGCGGTGATCGAAGCTGCCGGTGGCGGTCATCGCCTGCGCCACACCGAGGCTGCCATCCTCCAGCACCCAGGGCCGCTTCTCGCCCGCGCCGATGGCGAGGATGGTGCTTTGCGGCGGGTTGATCACGGCGGTGAAGGCCTTGATCCCCATCATGCCCATATTGGAAAGGCTGGCGGTGCCGCCCTGATACTCCAGCGGTTGCAGCCTGCCCTCGCGGGCGCGCTGGCCCAGATCCTGCATCGCCGCGGCAATCGCCGAGAGGCTGCGCCCATTGGCATCCTGAATGATCGGCGTGATCAGCCCGCCCGGAATGCTCACCGCCACCGAGATATCGGCGCGATCATAGGCGATCAGCTCGTCGCCGGCGAAGCTGACGTTGCATTCGGGCACCTCGATCAGCGCCTTGCCCAGCGCCTTGATCAGCATATCGTTGACCGAGAGCTTCACCCCCTGCCGCGCCAGCGCGTCGTTCAGCTCGGCCCGCAGCGCCAGCAGCCTGTCGAGGCGGATATCGACGGTGAGATAGATATGCGGGGCCTGTTGCATCGATTGCGCGAGGCGGCGGGCGATGGTTTTCCGCATCCCGGAGAGCTTTTCCACCCGGTGCGGCACGCGCTCGTCGATCAGGGCGCGGGTCGTGTCGGCCATCTCCCCCGAGGCGGCAGGCTGGGCGGCAGGCACCAGCGAGAGGGCGGGCGCAGAGCCCTTCGCGCCTTCCGCCCTCTCCACATCCGCCCGCACGATGCGCCCATTGGGGCCGCTGCCGGGAATCGTGGCAAGATCGAGCCCGCTGGCGGCGGCGAGGCGTTTGGCAAGCGGCGAAGCGATCACGCGGGCATCCTGGGCAATGGCCTTGGCAACAGGCGGCTTGGCGGCGCACACTGGCGCGGTCTGGGCCGGCGCGGGCGGCGCGGCCTTGGGGGGGGCTGGCACTTGGGCGGCAGGTGCGGCGCTGGCCGAATCCCCCGCCGCATCGCCCTCGCCCGAGAGCATCGCGATCACCGTGCCCACCTTCACGCCCTCGGTGCCCTCGGCAATATCGATGGACAGGATCGTGCCCTCATCCACCGCCTCGAACTCCATCGTCGCCTTGTCGGTCTCGATCTCGGCGAGAATATCGCCCGATTGCACCGCGTCGCCCGCCTTCACCAGCCAGCGGGAAAGCTTGCCCTCCTCCATTGTTGGCGAAAGCGCGGGCATCCTGAGAGCAATCGGCATGAGCGTTTTACAGTCCCTTTGCTGTGGACACAGGCAACGGTGCTCCTTCTGGCGAATTTGCCCGGTTTGGGCAAGGCGAATGGGGGCCGGAATGAATGCGTTAATGGTGATTGCGGCGATGGCGGCATCGGGGTTAAAGTGCCCCATGCGCGTCTATCTGGTAATCATGGATGAAACCGAAGAGGCGAGCCTCGCGCTCCGCTTCGCCACGCGCCGCGCCGAAAAGACCGGGGGGGCCGTGCATCTGCTGGCGCTGGTGCCCAGGCAGGCATTTCTCGCCTTTGCCGGTGTGGCCGCCACCCTGGAGGAAGAAGCCCGCCAGCGCGCCGAAACGCTGGTGACGGGCGCTGCGGGCAGCGTCCTCTCGGCTGGCGGGCCGATGCCGGTGATCTCGGTGCGGCAGGGCGAGGGCATCAAGGTGGTGCGCGAATATCTGGAGGAGCATCCCGAGGTGCAGGCGCTGGTGCTGGGTGCGGCGCGCGAGGGCGGACCGGGGCCGCTGGTGTCGCATTTCGCGGGGAATGGCTCGGGGGCTTTGCCCTGCCCGGTCTATATCATCCCCGGTTCGCTGTCGGATGAGGATGTGGATCGGCTCAGTTAGCCCCGCTTCCCCTGATGGCGCACATTGCCCGGCCTGCCGCGCTTGCCCACCACATGCTTGCCCGCCCGGCGCGGGCCAGTCGGAGGCTTGCCATAGGGCTTGCGATCCTGCGGCCCGCCGCGTGGCTCAATGCCGCCCTCGCCCTCTTCCAGCTCGTATTTCAGCGCGCCGGTCAGCGGATTGGCCTCGGCCAGACGCAGACGCAGAATATCGCCCACGGCAAAGCGCGTGCCGGTTTCCTCGCCCTCCAGCACCTGCGCCTTTTCATCGTAGGCGAAACGTTCGTCGCCCAGCACCGACACTGGCGTCAGCCCATCGCCGCCAAGGCCGATGATGGTGGCAAAGAAGCCAAAGCGCTGCACCCCGGTGATGCGGCAGGCAAACACCTCGCCGATCCGCGCGGAAAGCCACGCCGCCACATAGCGGTCGATGGTCTCGCGCTCGGCCATCATGGCGCGGCGCTCGGCGGCGGAGATGGCGTCGCACACTTTCGAGAGGTCGTCGCGATCACGCGTGGCAAGGCCCGATGTGGCGGGTAGGTCAGTCTTGGGCGCGGGCTGCTCCAGCCCCCAGCCATCCACCAGCGCGCGATGCACCAGCAAATCAGCATAGCGGCGGATCGGGCTGGTGAAATGCGCGTAGCTGCCCAGCGCCAGCCCGAAATGCCCGGCGTTGCGCGGCCCGTAATAGGCCTGCGTCTGGCTGCGCAGCACCGCCTCCATAATCAGCGCCTTCTCGCTTTCGTCGGCGATGTCCTTCAGCATCCGGTTGAACAGGCCGGGGGTAATCACCTGCCCCAGCGCCAGTTTGCGCTCGAAAGTGGCGAGATAATCCTTCAGCGCTACCAGCTTTTCGCGGCTCGGGGTTTCGTGGATGCGGTAGACCGTGGGCTGAACCTTGGCCTCCAGCGCCTTTGCCGCCGCCACATTGGCCGCGATCATGAAATCCTCGACCACCCGGTGCGCGTCGAGCCGCTCGCGCAGCGCAATGCTCTCGATGCGGCCCTGCTCGTCGAGCACCACCCGCCGCTCGGGCAATTCCAGCGCCAGCGGATCGCGGGCATCACGGGCATGGGCCAGCGCGCGCCAGCATTCCCACAGCGCCAGGAGATGCGGCTCGGCCTCTTCGCTATCGATACGGCGCTGGGCCTCCTCGTAGGCAATCACCTCGTGAATCCGCACGATGGCGCGGGTAAAGCGCCAGTCCGTCACCTGCCCCTTGGCGCTGATGGTGAGATGGCAGGCCATGGCAGCGCGCGGCGCTCCGGCCTTGAGCGAGCAGACATCGGCGGAGAGCACCTCGGGCAGCATCGGCACCACTCGGTCGGGGAAATACACCGAATTGCCGCGCTTGCGCGCCTCGCGGTCGAGATCGCCGCCGGGGCGGACGTAGAAGCTGACATCGGCAATCGCCACCACCGCGCGAAAGCCGTTGGCGTTGGCGGGATCGGGGTCGGCCTCGGCCCAGATGGCGTCGTCGTGGTCGCGGGCGTCGGTGGGATCGATGGCCACGATCGGCAGATGGGTCAGATCCTCGCGGCTCTCGGGCGAAAGCGGCTGCTTGGCGCTAATCTCGGCCTCATCGAGCGTGGCTTCGCTAAACACATCGGGAATGCCATGCTTGTGAATGGCGATCAGGCTGAAGGCCTTGGGCGCCAGCGGATCGCCCAGCACGCTGGTCACCTTCACGCCCGAGCGTGGGGAGCGCCCGGCGGGCTCGGCCAGCACCAGATTGCCTACCTTGGCCTCGCCCAGATCGGCAATCGGCGTGGCATGGCGCACGCGCTTGTCCACCGGGGCGAGCCACGGCTTGCCCGTTCCGTCGATCTCCACCACGCCGAGAAACTGCTCGGAGGCGGCGGGCAGCTTCTTCATCGGATGGGCGATCCAGCCGGTGGCGGTCTCCTCGGTGCGCGAGAGCACCCTATCGCCAATCTTCAGCGCGGCGATGGCAGCCACCGGGCCCCGGCGCGCGGTGCCCCGGCCCGCTGGCGACTGCCGCCGCTCCACCAGCCGCAGCCTTGGCGGCACGGTGGCGTCCTCGGGCTGCCAATTGTCGGGTATGGCGATGGCCTCGCCCTCGTCGATATCCACCACCCGCAGCACGGTAACCCGCGGCACCCCGCCCATGGCGTGAAACGCGGTGCGCTTGCCATCGATCAGGCCCTCCTCGGCCATGTCCTTCAGCAGCGCCTTCAGCGCGATCTTCTCATGCCCCTTCAGGCCGAAGGCGCGGGCGATCTCCCGCTTGCCCACCGGCTCGGGGCTGGACTCGATGAGGTCGAGGATCTGCTGGCGGGAGGGCAGGCCTTCCGGGGTGTTATGATGGGGCATGATGCCGCCTTAGAGGGCATTGCGGGCGAGCGCCAGTTGGCCCTGGGGTTTCAGCGCAGCTTTTCCAGCCAGATGGTGCGACGGATAGTCTCGTCGAGGTAGCTTTGGTCATATAGCAAACTAACCCCGGCCCCAATCATCTGGGGGTCGACAGCTTCGCGGGCGGATTTCTCGCGGGCTTTGATCCACTGGCGTTGATCTGTCTGCAGGGCTGCACGACGAGGAACATCGAGATGCGCCATCACTTTTTGTAAGATCGCGTTTAGGGCAACGTCCTGCCGCCGGACTTCTTCGTCCATGCATTGGACTTGCGAAGATAGTCCGCCGTTCTGGGGCGCATTCTGGCAGGCGTGCAGCTCTTCTGTGTAGCGACCGAGGATGACATCTTTGGCAGGGTTTAAACTGTCGTAATTCGGGAGACCGGCAGCCATCAGCAAAGCGGCGAACATCAATGCCATAGCGTCTTCTCCGACTAATACGACCGCGCCACGTAAATCGTCTCCACCGCCGCCTCGCCGGTAAACGGGCAGGTACCCTCCGGCTGGGCCGCCCCCAGCGGCGTATTGCGGATAGTCAGCTTTAGGCCCTTGAGCACCTCCACCACCGCCTCCAGCGCCGCGCCGGTGGGGCGGCTCCAGCCCAGCTCCACCCAGCCGGGATACTTCTGGTCGTCGCTGAAAAACGCCTTCAGCCCATCCAGCGTATCAATGCCGCGCACAATCTGCGCATCGCGGCGCGCGGTGGCTTCGGCATGGAGGCTGTGCTGGATGTCCTCGATCTCCTGCGCGGCCTGCGCGATAAACGCCTCGCGGCTCATCGCGGCGAAATTGACCTTGCCGTTGTCCTGCCACAGCCGGTCGCGGCGCACCGCGCTCACCTGGCCCGAGGCGGCATCGCGTCCGCCGATCTCCAGAATCAGCGGCGCGCCCTTCTTCACCCAGGCCCAGCGCTTTTGCGTGGCCTTGCCGGGGCGTTTATCCAGCAGCACCCGCATAGGCTCGCCCAGCGCGGAAAGCTTGGCCAGCGCCGCGCGCAGTTCCTCGCAATAGGCGAGCAGCGCGGCGTCTTCATCGGTATCGCGCAGCATCGGCAGGATGATAATCTGCTGCGGGGCGATGGCGGGCGGCACGCGCAAGCCATCATCGTCGCCATGGGTCATAATCACGCCGCCGATCAGCCGGGTGGAAACGCCCCAGCTGGTGGTGTGGGCCAGCGCCTGCTGCCCCTCACGATTCTGATAGTGGATACCCGCCGCCTCGGCGAAACCCGTGCCGAGGTAGTGCGATGTGCCCGCCTGCAGCGCCTTGCCATCCTGCATCATCGCCTCGATGGAATAGGTGGCGGCGGCGCCGGGAAAACGCTCGTTCTCGGGCTTTTCGCCGGCGATCACCGGCATCGCCAGCACATCCTCGGCAAAGCCGCGATACATCTCCAGCGCGCGCAGCGTTTCACCCATGGCGCAGGGCATATCGGCATGGGCAGTGTGGCCCTCCTGCCAGAGGAACTCGCTGGTGCGCAGGAACATCCGCGTCCGCATTTCCCAGCGCACCACATTGGCCCATTGGTTGACCATCAGCGGCAGATCGCGCCACGATTGCACCCAGCGCGCCATCGCCTGGCCGATCACCGTTTCGCTGGTGGGGCGCACGATCAGCGGCTCTTCCAGCTTGGCCTCGGGATCGGGGATCAGCCCGCCCTTGCCATCGGCGATCAGCCGGTGATGGGTGACCACCGCCATCTCTTTGGCAAAACCGTCCACATGGGCGGCCTCCTTGGCGAAATAGCTGAGCGGGATAAACAGCGGGAAGTAGCAATTCTCGACGCCCGCCGCCTTGATCCGCTGATCCATCAGCGTCTGGATGCGCTCCCAGATGCCATAACCCCACGGGCGGATGACCATGCAGCCGCGCACGCCCGATTCCTCGGCCAGCTCGGCGGCCGAGATCACCTCCTGATACCATTGGGCGAAATCACCCTCGCGGGTGGTGGAGAGGGCGTGTTTGATGGCGGAGCGCGCGGCGGGGGTGTTGGTCATAGCGGGCCGATTAGCGGGAACAGCGCGCGGGCGCAAACGCGCCTTTCGCGCCATGCACAGGCCCGGCCCTGTTTTCCGCTATCGGAAGCCGGGCTTTACTTGCCCAGCTGATCCAGCTTGCGCTGCATTTCGGCCATTTGCTCGCGCAGGCTGGCCAATTCGTCACCGCCCTCGCTGGTGGGCTTTTCCGCTGCGGCATCGGCATGGGGCACAAAGGCCGAGGCCGCCGCCTGAAATATCGCCATATTCTGTTGGGCAATGCGGGCCAGCGGGTTGACTTCGAGGCTCTCTTCAAAGGCCTTCCGCAGCTTGATCTGGTTGGCGTGAAAATGCTCCATCGAGGCTTCGAGGAACTGCGGCACCATGCCCTGCATCGAATTGCCATACATGCCGATCAACTGGCGCAGGAAGTTCACCGGCAGCATCTGCTCGCCGCTGGCTTCTTCGTCCATGATGATCTGGGTGAGGATCTGGTGGGTAATATCTGTGCCGGTCTTGGCGTCGAGCACGCGGAACTCGATGTTCTCGCGGGTCATCTTGGCAAGGTGATCCAGCGTGATGTAACTGGAGGACTGGGTGTTGTAGAGCCGCCGGTTAGCGTATTTCTTGATGATAACCGTATTGTCGGCGGCGCCTGTAGTATCAGCCATATGTCCTCGTTCCCCATTTGGAGCTATTTTCCTGCTTACCGCGCTTGGTGGTGCGGCGCAACAAAATGCTGCGGGGCGGTATGCTGCGCGAAATCGCGGCGCGGAATTAGCGGTCGAAGCGACGGCCTAGCAGGGTGAGCAGCTCGTATTGCGAGAGGCCGCTGGCGGCGGCGGCCTGAGGCAGGCTGTATTGCGCTTCCACCCAGTCGCCCTCGGCGATTTCGGGGGCAGCGGCAAGGTCGATCGCGCTCATATCCATCGACACGCGCCCCAGCACCGGCAGCACGCGATCCCCCGCCAGCATCGCCCCCTTATCCGACCAGCAGCGCAGATAGCCATCGGCATAGCCCAGCGCGATCACCCCCACCCGCATGGCCCTGGGCGCGGTGAAGGTGGCGTTGTAGCCGACGGTATCACCTTCGTTCAGCTGGCGGATCTGAATGATCGCCGCCTGCGGGCGGGCCACTTGCCGGATCTGCCCGGCCAGTTCCTCACGCGGCACACCGCCATACAGCGCCAGCCCCGGCCGGGTAAGATCGCCAAGATAGGCCCCGCCGAGCACGATCCCGGCACTATTGGCAAGGCTGGCGCGGCGGTGCGGCAGCCGCGCGCGGGCCTGCTGCCAAAGGGCCAGCTGGCGGGCATTATGCGGGCTATCCTCGTCGGCGCAGGCGAGGTGCGAGAGCAGCACATCGATATCGAGCGCCCTTACCGCCTCGTCGCCCAGCGCCTCCAAGCCCAAGCCAAGGCGGCTCATCCCGGTATCGACCATCACATCGCATAGCCCGCCGCCGCCATCGCGCCACAGCCGGGCCTGATGCGGCGAGTTGATCACCGCGCGCACCCCGGTGGCGCGGGCATAGGCCACATCGGCGGCGTTGAGCGGGCCATGCAGCACCGAAATGCTGGCAGGCGGCACCAGATCGAGCAGATCGCTGACCTCGCCCCAATGCGCCACGAAGAAATCCTTGCAGCCCGCCTGCGCCAGCACCGACACCGCCACCCTTGCGCCAAGGCCATAGGCGTCGGCCTTCACCGCCGCCCCCGCCTTGGCTTGCGAGCCCGACAGCCGATCCATCAGCCGCCAGTTATCGGCCAGCGCCTCGCGGTCTATGCCTAGCCGCAGTGCGGCTGAAGGAGCTGGCTCAGGCTGCATCGTCGCTGAATTCTCGGGGCGGCCCGGATTTGACCCCCCACATCGCCACCACCAGCGCCACCGCCACCACGCCCCAGGTATACCACAGGCCGGAATAGGGATTGCCGTTCTTGGCGTTGATATAGCTGGCGATCAGCGGCAGAAATCCGCCGAAATAGCCGGTGCCAAGATGATAGGGGATCGACATCGAGGAATAGCGGATGCGGGCGGGAAACATCTCGCACAAAAGCGCCGCCATCGGCCCATAGGTGAGAGCGCCCAGCCCCATCAGCGCCACCAGCGCCAGCAGTATCTCCGCGCTGGCCAGCAGCGAAGGCCGCACCTTGGCAAAATTATAGCCCTTGGTGGCCAGCAGCGCCTGCAGTTGCTTGCCGCGCCTGGCCTTGTCCTTCCACGCATAGGCATCCAGCGGCAGCACCGCCCCACCCGCGCTGAGTGAGAGCGCAGGCGTCACCTTCAGCGTATAAGACACGCCCGCGCCTGAAAGATCGGAGAGCAGCTTGCCGCAATAAGTCGGCTGTTCGCTGGCAAAGGGCTGATAATCGCAATCGGGCCCGCTCACCACCACCGGCGCGCGGGTGGCGGCTTGCGCCAGCCCCGGATTGGCCACCGCGCCGATGCTCCAGAAAATCGGAAACAGCAGCGCCAGCGCCAGCACATAGCCCACCACGATCGGCAGCTTGCGCCCCACCTTGTCGGAAAGGGCACCAATCGCCACAAACAGCAGCATACCAATCGCCGCCGCCAGCCCCACGATCACCTCGGCATAGGTGTCGTCCACCCGCATCGCGCCCTTGAGGAACGACAGCGCCGAAAACATCGAGGTATACCACAGCACCGTCATCCCTGCGGCAAGGCCCAGCATCGCCACGAACAGCCGCTTCTTGTTGCCGGGATAGGTAAAGCTTTCGACGAAGGGATTGCCCGCCAGCTCGCCCTCTTCCTGCATCGCGCGGAAAACCGGGCTTTCCGAAAGCTTGAGCCGCATCCACAGCGACACCGCCAGCAGCGCGAGGCTGAGCACAAACGGCATCCGCCAGCCCCATGCCGCCCACACCGCCTCGCCAAAGCCGAACTTGCAGCTCAGCACCACCAGCAGACTAAACACGAAACCGCCCACCACGCTGGCCTGAATGAAGCCGGTGAAGAAACCGCGCCGCCCAGCCGGGGCGTGCTCGCACACATAAATCGCCGCGCCGCCATACTCGCCGCCCAGCGCAAGGCCCTGCAAAATGCGCAGAAAAATCACCAGAAACGGCGCGACCAGCCCGATCTTGGCCGCCGGCGGGATCAAGCCGACACCCGCCGTGGCAATGCCCATCAGCGTGACGGTGACCAGAAAGGTGTACTTGCGCCCCAGCTTGTCGCCGAGATAGCCGAACAGCACCGCCCCTAGCGGACGAAAGCCAAAGCCCACCGCGAAGCCAGCCCACACCAGCAACAGCTGCAGCGTCTCGTTGCCGATGGGGAAAAAGGTTTTGCCGATGATGCTGGCCAGCGTGCCGTAGATGAAGAAATCATACCACTCGAAGATCGTTCCCGCCGAGCTGGCGGCGATGACGAGGCGCATATCCGATGCGGCGGGCACGATATCTGGATGTCTTGCCGGTTCGCTCATTTTTTCCCCCACGCCCATTCTGCCACGCGATAGCGCAAATATTCGCGGCTTTCGATGCGATTCACCGATCAAAAACCCCTCTTGCGAAGCCTCTAGCCGCCAGCGGGGCGCGTGGAAAGCTCTAGCGCGGTGCGAGAGCGGCGGATGCCGCGCGCCACGCCAGCAGTATAGCCCCATGGCGACCGGGATAGGCGGCTGCGGGGGCGATGGCGGCCAGGCCGGGCCAATCGGGCAGCGCTGCCGCCTCCCCCCGCGCGGCAGTTTCAAGCCAGCGGCCGATGGCCTCCTCTGCCTCGGCAATCGCGCCGGGGGTAAGGCCGCGAGCGCCCTGCGCAAAAATCGCCGCCGCCGCCTGCCCGATGGCGCAAGCCTGTGCGGCAAGGCCAATCCGCGCGATGCGCCCATCCTCGCCCAGCGCCAAGCCAAGCGTAAGCCGTGACCCGCAGCTGGCCGAGCGCGCCTCTCCGCGCAAGGTCAGCGCCTCGTCCAGCGGAAAAGCGGCAAGGCTGGTGGCCAGCGCCAGCACTTCCGGGGTGTAGAGCGTGGCGACCGAGGCCATCGATCAGGCCTAGAGCATCCTGCGTGATATGGATATCACGCAGGATGCTCTAGCTGCTTGTTGTCGCATCGTTTTAAGCAAAAAACCGGTTCCCACTTTTTTGCACGATGCTCTATTCGACCGGCTTATGCTTGTGATGCGGATGCGCGGTGGGCGACGGCGTCGGCTCGGGCGTTGCCGCATCGCTGGGCTGCGCGCTGGCGGCAGCGGCGGCCTCGGCGCGGCGCTTGCCGATGGCTTTCACCAGCTCGTCGCTGCTGGCATTGACGAAGGGATAGGTGCGCGAATGAACGAGCCAGCCGGGCCGTCCGCCCACGCCCCACACCGTGTCGTAGGCGAGTACGATCACCGAGAAGGCCAGCACGATGATCACCGTGCCCTTCACCGCGCCAAAGCCAAAGCCCAGCACGCGATCTATCGGCCCGAGCAGCGAATTGCGGCTGGCATTGCCCAGCGTGCGCGCCAGCAGCCGCGCCAGACCATAAGGCACCAGCAGCAGCAGGATAAACGCCAGCACCGATGCACCCGAACTGGTATGGATATGCGGCTCGAGAAAGCTGGTGAGCGGCCCCAGCAGCGTATGGATGCACAGCAGGCTGACGAGCCATGCCATCAGCCCCAGAAACTCCTGCACAAAGCCGCGCAGAAAGCCCCTTGTGGCGCCAATGCCCACCAGCACCATTACGATGATATCAAATCCGGTCATGGCCACGACGGTTATGCGCCGCCCATGATGCGGTCAACGAGATTTGGCAGCATGGCGAGGCCGGTGTAGCCTTTTTCCCCCTTGCCCTCGCCCTTCGCCGCCGCAGGCCCATAGGCGCTGCCAAACCCCAGCTTGGCCGATTCGCGCAGCCGCAGCGAGGAATGCGCCACCTGCCGCACCTCGCCCGCGAGGCTCACCTCGCCAAACCACACCGCATCCGCCGGCAGGGCCTTATCCGCCAGCGCGGAGACCAGCGCCGCAGCCACCGCCACATCGGCTGCGGGATCAGACAGGCGATAGCCCCCCGCGATATTGAGATAGACTTCGGCGGAGGAAAAATTGAGCCCGCAGCGCGCCTCCAGCACCGCCAGCAGCATCGCCATCCGCCCGGAATCCCAGCCCACCACCGCGCGTCGCGGCGTAGCCCCGCTGGCCAGGCGCACGATCAGCGCCTGTATTTCCACCAAGACCGGCCGCGTGCCCTCTATCGCCGGAAACACCGCGCTGCCCGCCACCGGATTTTCGCGCCCCGAGAGAAACAGCGTCGAGGGATTGCCAACCTCGGTGAGGCCCGCCCCCTCCATCGCGAACACGCCGATCTCGTCCACCGGCCCAAAGCGATTTTTCAGGCTACGCAGGATACGATACTGATGGCTGCGCTCGCCCTCGAAGCTGAGCACGACATCGACCATATGCTCGAGCACGCGCGGCCCGGCGATGCTGCCATCCTTGGTGACATGCCCCACCAGCACCAGCGCCACGCCGTTCTCCTTGGCATAGCGGATCAGTTCGAAAGCGCTGGCCCGCACCTGCGAAACCGTGCCCGGCGCGCCCTCGATCTGGTCGGAATGCATGGTCTGGATCGAATCGATCACCAGCAGCGCGGGCGGCTCCATGGTGTTCAGCGTGGTGAGAATGTCGCGCACCGAGGTGGCGGCGGCCAGACGGATCGGCGCTTTGCCCAGCCCCAGCCGGTCGGCGCGCAGCCGCACCTGCCCCGCCGCTTCCTCGCCGCTGATATAGACCGTCTCCTGGCCCGCCAAAGCCATCCTCGCCGCCGCCTGCAGCAGCAGGGTGGATTTGCCGATGCCCGGATCGCCGCCCATCAATATCGCGCTGCCCGGCACAATCCCCCCGCCCAGCGCGCGATCAAACTCCGCTATGCCGGATAGGCGCCGCTGCAGCGGCGGGGTTTTATCGTCCAGCGCCTCGAACACCACCGCGCGCCCGCCGCTGGAGAGGTTGTGCTTGGTGGAGAATACCGTCGCCGGCGCTTCCTCGGCCAGCGTGTTCCATGCGCCGCAATCGGCGCATTGCCCTTGCCAGCGGAAGCTGACAGAGCCGCAGGAAGAGCAGACATAGCGACTTTTTGCCTTGGCCATGCCCGCGATCTAACCGGAACGAATGGAGAACGCAAGCCAGATCAGCCTACTTCGTCAAATCTTCCCACACGCCCTTCACCCGCTTTATAAAGCCCTTGATCTCGGGGCATTCGTCGCCGGTCTCGGTGGCCTGAAACTGGCGCAGGATCTCTTTCTGCTGGGCGGTGAGCTTCTCCGGCGTCCGCACCTGCACCTCGACCATCATGTCGCCCACGCCCCTCGCGTTGAGCGCGGGCATCCCCGCCCCCCGGATCGGCACCTGCTTGCCCGATTGGCTGCCCGGGCGGATGGTGACGACGTGCTTCTTGCCATCGAGGCCGGGAATATCGATCTCGCCCCCCAGCGCGGCGGTGGTGAAGCTGATCGGCAGACGGGTGAACAGCGTGGTGCCATCGCGCTCGAACACCGCATGGCGGCGCAGATGCAGGAAAATATAGAGATCGCCCGGTGGCGCGCCATTGGGCCCCGCCTCGCCCTTGCCCGAAAGGCGGATGCGCGTGCCCGTATCCACCCCGCGCGGGATGGAAACCTCGAGCTTCTGGCGCTGATCCACCCTTCCCTCGCCCCGGCAGGCGCGGCAGGGTTTGTCGATCACCTCGCCCCGACCCTGACAGGTGGGGCAGGTGCGCTCCATCATGAAAAAGCCCTGCTGGGTGCGCACCTTGCCATGCCCGCCGCACATATTGCAGCGGCGCTTGCCGGTGCCGGGCTCGGAGCCCGATCCGGAACACGGCTCGCAAGAGGCGGCGATATCGACCTCGATCTCCACATCCTTGCCGTGGAACGCATCCTCCAGCGAGATTTCGAGATCATAGCGCAGATCGGCCCCGCGCCTTGCCTGCTGCCGCCCGCCGCCGCCGGAAAAGGCGCTGCCGAAGATCGATTCAAAAATATCGCCGATATCGGAAAAGCCCTCGCCGCCGCCAAAGCCGCCAGCGCCAGCCCCGCCGCCCTGCCCGCCATTGGCGAAAGCGGCATGGCCAAAGCGGTCGTAGGCGGCGCGCTTTTGCGGATCTTTCAGAATGTCGTAGGCGTGGCTGACGGCCTTGAACTTGGCTTCGCTCTCGGCGCAGCCGGGGTTCTTGTCGGGATGGTATTTGATCGCCAGCTTGCGATAGGCGGACTTCAGCGTGCCATCATCGGCATCGCGGGTCACTTCCAGCAATTCGTAAAAATCAATCTCGGCCGACATACGCGTCCCTCTGCCCCTCAGCGAGGTTTCTCACCCCAAACCCTCTCCCCGGCCGGTGCCGGAGAGAGGGGGGTAGGCCATCAGCCCTTGTGGTCGTCGACTTCCGAGAACTCGGCGTCGACCACATCCTCGCCATGGGCGGCGGCGGGTTCGGCACCCGGAGAAGCCGCGGTGGCCTGCTCCTTCTCGTAGATCGCCTGACCCAGCTTCATCGCCTTTTCAGTCAGCGCCTGGGTCTTGGCATTCATCGCCTCGACATCGCCGCTTTCAACCGCAGCCTTGGCCTCGACGATGGCCGCCTCGATCTCGCCCTTGAGGGTGGCGTCGATCTTGTCGGCGTGTTCCTCGATCTGGCGCTCGGTGGCGTGGATCAGGCTGTCAGCGTTGTTGCGGGCCTCGGCGGCGGCGCGACGGGCCTTGTCTTCCTCGGCGAACTTCTCGGCGTCCTTCACCATCTGGTCGATGTCGGCTTCATTCAGACCACCGCTGGCCTGAATCTTGATCTGCTGCTCCTTGCCGGTGCCCTTGTCCTTGGCGGAAACGTTCACAATACCGTTGGCGTCGATATCGAAGGCCACCTCGATCTGCGGCACACCGCGCCGCGCGGCGGGAATGCCCACGAGGTCGAACTGGCCGAGGATCTTGTTGTCCGCCGCCATTTCGCGCTCGCCCTGAAACACGCGGATGGTCACGGCCTGCTGGTTGTCTTCAGCGGTCGAGAACACCTGGCTCTTCTTGGTGGGGATGGTGGTGTTGCGGTCGATCATGCGGGTGAACACGCCGCCCAGCGTCTCGATGCCGAGGCTCAGCGGGGTGACGTCGAGCAGCAGCACATCCTTGACATCGCCCTGCAGCACGCCCGCCTGAATGGCCGCGCCCATGGCGACGACCTCATCCGGGTTCACGCCGGTGTGGGGCTCCTTGCCGAAGAACTCCTTCACCGCATCGCGCACCTTGGGCATACGGGTCATGCCGCCCACCAGCACCACTTCGTCGATGTCGCTGGCCTTCACGCCGGCATCGGCCAGCGCCTTGCGGCAAGGCTCCATGGTGCGCTTGATGAGGTCGGCCACCATCTTTTCGAGATCGGCGCGGGTGATGGTTTCCACCAGATGCAGCGGGGTGGTGGCGCCACCTTCCATGCGGGCGGTGATGAAGGGCAGGTTGATTTCGGTGGTCTGCGCGCTGGAAAGCTCGATCTTGGCCTTTTCGGCGGCTTCCTTCAGGCGCTGCAGGGCCAGCTTGTCGGTGCGGAGATCCATGTTCTCCTTCTTCTTGAACTGGTCTGCCAGATATTCGACGAGCTTGCTGTCGAAGTCCTCACCGCCAAGGAAGGTGTCGCCGTTGGTGCTCTTCACCTCGAACACGCCATCGCCAATCTCGAGGATCGAGACGTCGAAGGTGCCGCCGCCAAGGTCATACACGGCGATGGTCTTGCCTTCGCTCTTCTCCAGGCCATAGGCCAGCGCGGCGGCGGTCGGCTCGTTGATGATGCGCAGCACCTCGAGCCCGGCAATCAGCCCGGCATCCTTGGTGGCCTGACGCTGGGCGTCGTTGAAATAGGCGGGCACGGTGATCACGGCCTGGGTCACGGTCTCGCCCAGATAGCTCTCGGCGGTTTCCTTCATCTTCTGCAGGATGAAGGCGGAAATCTGCGAGGGGCTGTAATCTTCGCCACCGGCGTTGACCCAGGCGTCGCCATTCTTGCCCTTGACGATGCTGTAAGGCACCAGCGCGGTGTCCTTCTGGGTGATCGGATCTTCAAAGCGGCGGCCGATCAGGCGCTTCACCGCGAAGATGGTGTTGTCGCCATTGGTGACGGCCTGACGCTTGGCGGGCTGGCCGATCAGGCGCTCGCCATCCTTGGTGAAAGCCACGATCGAGGGCGTGGTGCGCGCACCCTCGGCATTTTCGATAACTTTAGGCTTGCCGCCATCCATCACCGAGACGCAGGAGTTGGTGGTGCCAAGGTCGATGCCAATCACTTTAGCCATGGTAATAATTTTCCTTCAGCTCTTGTGTGACGCTGCCCGGTGGCTCCCCGGCGAGGCCGGCAGAGCCGCCAGAAAACTCTGGGGGCAGCTCTTTGCTGAGGGCGATATAGGTGCCGTTTTGGGCTCGACAAGAGCGCGGGCAAGATCGCACCCCGTAAAACTCCCAAATTTCTCAAGACCCGACCAATTTGGCCGGTTACCCCCATGCGCGGAACAAGCTGGCGTTATGGATCATTCGGTGGTTGCCGTAAAAACACGGTAGGTTTATCAGCCGGGCGCAGGGGGATCCGCAAAAGGTGACGAATTTCATGCGAAACAGATATATTCCTTACCTTGCTCCAGCTGCCCTGATCTGCCTTGTCGCCCTTTCTGGCTGCCATCGCCATAAAGCGCCCCCATCGTCTCCCACGCTGGTGCAGGCCGGCATGGTGTTGAGCGCGGGCCGATTGGTGCTGCCTGCGGTTACCGGCAATCCGGGTGCCGCCTATTTCACCCTCGCCAATCAGGGCAATGCCCCGGCGGTCATCAGCACGGTGGCGATTGATGGCGCTGCCCAGGCCGAAATGCACGAAACCACCGGCACCTCCATGCAACCCCTGCCCACGGTGGCCATCCGCGCTGGCGGTTCGGCGATTTTCGCGCCCGGCGGCAAGCATGTGATGGTGTTCTCGCTGGCGCCGCGCCTTGCGCCCGGCACCTCCACCCAGATTACCCTCACCTTTTCCGATGGCAGCAAGCTTTCCGGGCCGCTCAAGATCGAAGCCGCGGGTGCCTCGGCCAGCGATATGGGGGATATGGCCGGGATGAAGATGTAATCCACCGCCCGCATCTGGCTGGGCGCGGGCCCTCCCCCGCGAGAGAGAGGGCCGCTCCGTCAGCCGCAACTGCCCGAAGCTTGCCCCACAACGCCAGCAGGAGGGCCAATGGCACCCCCTGCCTCCAACGGGCCAGCTTACTCCGGCGCCTTGGCCACCACTACCATCGCCGGGCGCAGCAGGCGCTCTTTAATGGTGTAGCCATGCTGCAGCACCTGTAGCACCGTGCCGGGCTCGGCGTCGTGAGAGGGCACTTCCATCATCGCCTGATGCTGGTTGGGATCGAGCGGCAGACCATGCGCCGCCACCTTGGCAATGCCATGCGCGCCAAACACCTTGTCCAGCTCGCGCACCGTGGCTTCCAGCCCGGCAACCAGGCTCTTCAGCCGCTCGTCCTCGCGCAGATCGCCGGGAATAGCCTCCAGCGCGCGGCCCACATTGTCGGCCACCGAGAGGATGTCGCGGGCAAAGGCGGTGGCGGCATAGGCGCGCGCGTCGGCGATGTCTTTTTCCAGACGGCGGCGCACATTCTGCGTCTCTGCCTTGGCGTAAAGCACATCCTGCTTCGCCGTTTCGAGATCGCCGGCAAGGCGGGCAATCTGCCCGTCCACCGCGTCGAGCATCGCGTCGGTGTCGGTTTTCAGGGCGTCCAGTCCATCAGCTGCGCCATCCTGCGGCTGGTTTTTTTCGTCGGTCATTGTGTCAATTTTCCGGTCTATCCGATGATTTTGCCCAAACTCTGGGCGGTGAAATCAACCATGGGGACTAGCCTCGCATAATTCAACCGCGTCGGCCCAATTACCCCCACCACGCCGACCACCTTTCCATCGCGATCCCGATAGGGCGAGGCGATCACCGAAGAGCCCGAAAGCGCGAACAAACGGTTCTCCGCGCCGATGAAAATGCGGGTGGCATCGGCCTCGCGGGCGAGATCGAGCAGCTCGGCTACCGATTGTTTATTCTCGAGATCGTCGAGCAGGGAGCGCACCCGCTCGATATCGCCCAGCGCCGTCTCGTCGAGCAGATTGGCCTGCCCCCGCACGATCAGCACCGGGCGCGCTGCGGCGTCCTCGCTCCACACCGCAAGGCCCCGCTCCACCAGATCGCGGCTGGCCTGATCCAGCGCCGATCGCCCCGAGGCCAGCTCGGCGCGCATGGCGCGGGCGGCCTGCGCCAGCGTGCGGCCGGGCAGATGCGCGGTGATATAATTCGAGGCCTCCTCCAGCGCGCCGGGGCGCGGCGGCGTGGGCAGATCGACCACCCGGTTCTCCACCGCGCCATCCTCGCCCACCAGCACCGCCAGCGCCCGCCCCGGCGAAAGCGGCACGAGGCTGAGCTGGGTCAGACGCGGCTCGCGGCGCGGCACCATCACCAGCCCGGCGCAGGCGGATAGATCGGACAGCACCGCGCTGGTCGCGGTCAGCGCG
>Ga0007882_10000841_pt1 | contig 17961 bp, 24 predicted proteins | sample CryBogCBH12Aug01_FD_71195 | JGI IMG/M metagenome (GOLD analysis project Ga0007882, IMG submission 71195) | Freshwater microbial communities from Crystal Bog, Wisconsin, USA - CBH12Aug09.1 | ecosystem: Environmental > Aquatic > Freshwater > Lake | place: Crystal Bog, Wisconsin, USA | collected... | reverse complement strand
GGCCAGGTGCCCTGCGACGGCGCGGTGTTCAGCCTTGGCCAGGACGGCGGGCAGCCGCAACTGGTGGCCTGGGGCTTCCGCGATCCCGCCGGGCTGGGCTTCGCCGCCGACGGCCGGCTGTTCGTGCTGGATGACCATCTGCTTTACGCGGTGGCTCCCGGGGTCTGGTATGGCTGGCCCGATCTGGCGCCCCAGCCCAATCCGCCGCCGCCGCCGCTGGCCCGGTTCCTGCCGGTCTTCGCGGCGACGGCGCTGGCGGTGGGCGGCGGCCCGCTGTTCGGCGGCGAGCGCCAGGCCTATGTCGCCCTGTCATCGCCGGAAGGCGGCAATCGGGTCCTGCGGGTCGATCTCGCCAACGGCGCCGCCGGCGACTTCGCCCGGTTCCCCGCCGGCGGACGGGTGGTGGCGATGGCCTTTGGCCGGGGTGGCGACGCCCTTTACGTCCTCGACGACCTCGGCACTCTGTGGCGCATCGCCTCCGATCGGATGAGTTAACTATTGTACCGTAACCTCAAACGGCCATATTGAAACCATGGTCACGTTGCTTTCCGTCCTGCTGGGTCTGGCGCTGGCCGCTGTTCTGGGCGTCCTGATCACCGGTGTCGTGGTGTTCGCCCGCGGCGGGCAGGCCAATCATCGCTGGTCGAACCGGCTGATGAACATGCGCGTCGCCACCCAGGCGGTGGCGGTGCTGATCCTCGGCCTGATCTTTCTGCTGCGGCATTTTTCGTCAACGCCATGAGCGACGACGGCTTCAAGAACTACGTAACGCCCCATGGGCTGCATCTGCTGCAGCGCGAACATGACGAGCTGTGGTTCACCGAGCGGCCGAAAGTGGTCGAGGTGGTGTCCTGGGCGGCCGGCAACGGCGATCGTTCGGAAAACGGCGATTATCTCTACGGCAAGAAACGCCTGCGCGAGATCGACCGGCGCATCCGCTTTCTGCGCAAACGCCTGGAAAGCGCGGTGGTGGTCGACCCGGCGCGCCAGGCCGGGCTGGAGCGGGTTTATTTCGGCGCCACCGTCCTCTACGCCAATGGCCGCGGCGAGGAAATCTCGGTGACCCTGGTCGGCGAGGATGAGGCGGATATGGCCGAAGGCAAGATCAGCTGGCGTTCGCCGGTGGCCCGCGCCCTGATGAAGGCGGAGGAGGGGGGCCGGGTGAAGGTGCTGAGTCCGGCCGGCTCCGACGTCCTTGAGGTGATCGAGATCAGTTACCTTATGAAAACGCCTTGAAGGCGATCAGGGTGAAAGTGTCCTTGACCCCCGGCAGCTTCTGCAGGATGTCGACGACGAACTGGCCGATGTCCTGGTAACTGTCGACATAGCATTTCACCAGCAGATCATGTTCGCCGGACACGGAATGCACCTCGGACACCTGTTCGAGATCCGCCGCCTCGGCCGCCACCTTGTAGGCGGTGCCCAACTCACATTTCACCATGACGAAAATGGTCTGCACGGCTGATCGCCCCTTTTGAAAAACCAGTAGATCGTTTCCAAAATAACGATCTACTGGAGTCATCAAGTCCCTCGGCGGGCGGCCCCTCCGGGGCCTTGCCCCCGGCCTCAATGGCCGGTCGTTAAGCATTCCGAATTGCTGATCAGCAATTCGGAATCGCGCCCTATGTTACCAGAGCCGAGGCCCGGGCTTCCATCACTTCAACGGTGTGATCGGCGATCATCAGCTCCTCATTGGTCGGGATCACCCAGGTCGAGACTTTGGCGCCCGCGGGCGAAATCAGGCCTTCGCCGCTCAGGTTGGCGGTCTCGTCAACGGCGAAGCCCAGCCAGGCGGCCCGCTCGACGACCCGGGCGCGGATCTCGGTCGAGCGCTCGCCGATGCCGGCGGTGAACACCAGGGCGTCGATGCCGTTCATGGCGGCGGCCAGGGAGCCGATTTCACGACCGATGCGATAGACGAAATAGTCCACCGCCTCCCTGGCATGGACGTCATCGCTGGTCATCAGCACCCGCATGTCGTTGCTGACCCCGGACATGCCGAGCAGTCCGGACTTGTGATAGAGCAGGGTCTCGATCTCCTTGGCGGTCATTTTCTTTTCCTGCAGGAGATAGAGAATCACCCCCGGGTCGAGCTGGCCGGGACGGGTGCCCATGGGCAGTCCGTCCAGTGCCGTGAAACCCATGGTGCTGGCGACGCTGCGGCCGTTGTCGATGGCGCACATGCTGGCGCCGCTGCCGAGATGACAGACGACGACGCGGCCCTTCGCCACCTCGGGGGCCAGCTGCCTGAGGCGCTTGGCGATGTATTCATAGGACAGGCCGTGGAAGCCGTAACGCTGGACCCCTTCGTCGATCAGCGCCCGGGGCAGGGCGAAGCCCGAGGCCAGGGCGTCATGGGTGCGATGGAAGGCGGTGTCGAAGCAGGCGACCTGGGCCAGTTTCGGATGCAGTTTGCGCAGGGCGTCGATGGCCGCCAGGTTGTGCGGCTGATGCAGCGGCGCCAGCGGGATCAAGCGTTCCAGTTCGCTATAGACCGTGTCGTCGATCAGCATCGGCGCCGCAAACCGCCGTCCGCCATGCACCACCCGGTGACCCGCCGCCTTCAGTTCGGCGCCGTCCAGATGGCTCTCGATCCACTCCACCAGATGGCCGAGCAGGCTCGGGCGGTCGGTGCTCTTGTCCCAATGCTGCTCGGCCAACAGGGCGCCGTCGGGCGATTTCGCCTCGAAGGACGGCGCCACCCCGATGCCTTCCACCTGGCCGCGCGACGACAGCTCGAGCGATCCTCCCCCCTGGCGAACATAAAGCGAGAATTTGATGCTGGACGAGCCGGCATTGATGACGAGGATTCCGGCGCTCACGGGGGCGTCTCCTATTGGGCTGCGAGTTGCAGGGCGGTTTTGCGGTAGCGGGCGAACAGCACCGCCACGGCGCAGGAGGCCAGGCGGGCCTTGGCGCTGTCGGCGCGGCTGGTCAGCACGATGGGGACGCGGGCCCCCAGCACGATGCCGGCGGCGTCGGCATCGGCCAGATAGGCCAGCTGCTTGGCCAGCATATTACCGGCTTCGAGATCGGGGACCAGCAGGATGTCGGCCCGACCGGCCACCGGCGAAATGATCTTCTTGATCTGCGCCGCTTCCTCGCTGATGGCGTTGTCGAAGGCCAGCGGGCCGTCCAGCAGGCCGCCGGTGATCTGGCCGCGGTCGGCCATCTTGCACAACGCCGCCGCCTCGATGGTCGAGGCGATCTTCGGATAGACCGTTTCCACCGCCGACAGGATCGCCACCTTCGGCAGGTCGATGCCCAGCACATGGGCGAGGTCGATGGCGTTCTGCAGGATGTCGGCCTTGTCCTCCAGGGTCGGGTAGATGTTGATGGCGGCGTCGGAGATCATCAGCAGGCGGGGATAGCTCGGCACATCCATCAGGAACACATGGCTGATGCGGCGGCTGGTGCGCAGGCCGGTATCGCGGGCGGCCACCTCATGCATCATTTCGTCGGTATGCAGGCTGCCCTTCATCAGGGCTTCGGTTTCGCCGCTGCGGCACAGCGCCACCGAGCGGGCGGCGGAATCATGGCTGTGTTCGACGTCGATGATGCGATAGCGGGAAATGTCCAGACCGCAGTCGGCGGCGACTTTTTCCATTTTCCAGCGCGGCCCCACCAGCACCGGGTCGATCAGTCCGCGTTCTGCCGCTTCCACCGGGCCGCGCAGCGTCACTTCGTCACAGGGATGGCAGATGGCCATGGAGACCGGCTGCAGGCCGGCGCAGCGCTCGATCAGTTCCTCGAAGGCGTGATGGCCGCGGCTGACCTTGATTTCCGGCAGGATCTTCCTGTTGAGGCGGACCTTTTCGGTGGGGGCGAAGACCTCGGCGACCCCATTGAAGACCTGCGACTGGTTCTGGTTGACCGCCTGGCAGTCGAAGCGGATGACTTTGCTGGCCTCATCCTTGGCGGTGACCGTCACCGAGACCGTCAGCGTGTCGCCCAGGGTCACCGTGGTCAGGAAATTCAGGTTCTGCGTCTTGTAGACCGTGCCTGGCCCAGGGAGTTCGTTGCCGAGCAGCGCCGAGATCAGCGAGGCGCCCCACATTCCATGGCCCACCACCCGATGCTGGCGGCCGTCGGTGTCATCATTCTCGTAATGGGTCGGATTGGCGTCGCCGGACATCACCCCGAACAGCATGATGTCGTCCTTGGTGAGGGTGCGCTGCAGGCTGACGGTTTGCCCGACGAAAATTTCGTCGAAAGTCTTGTTTTCGATAGTCACCATTGTTTCGTCCTTTGGTCTTTGTCGGATCCCGATGAAACAAGGCTGCGCTTCTGGCGAGGCAATATTAAATAATCGTGAATATTCGCCTGCAATTAACAGTGCGACTCAGAAAAGAGGCAGCTGAATCCTCCGTTCCTCGAAATCTACCGCATAGTTTGCCGCAGTGCAACAATTGCCCTCCGGCGCGCGTTCACAGGTCAGGGCCGGCCTCGCCACCATCGCCGACGGCGGCACGGCGACGCTGCCGGTAGAGACTGCGGACCGAGGCGTAAACGTCGAGAGAACTGCGCCTGATATCGGCGATCGGGTCGAGGTACTGAACCCGGGTATCCAGTCCCGACATGCCGGCATGGAGGTCGACGATCCAGGCGGTGCCGCCCCGCGTGGCAATCAGCGCGTCCACCGGGTCGGCCCAGAGGTCGGCCAGGCTGCCGGCGGCGTCGCGCGGATTGGAGGGGCCGAGGATCGGCAGCATCAGATACGGTCCTTCGCCCAGTCCCCAAGAGCCCAGAGTCAGGCCGAGATCGGCGGAATGGGCGGTTGGTCCGCCGGTGGCGGCGACCAGGTCCCAGCTGCCCAGGATGCCGAAGGTGGAATTGATGACGAAACGGCCAAGATCAACGGAGGCGGCGGTGAATTCGCCTTTCAGCAATTCATTTCCGCCGACATAGGGTTCGTTGAGATTGACCAGGAAATCATGGATCCGACCGCGGATCGCCTCCGGCATCAGGTCGCGATAGCCGCGGGCCAGCGGTTCCATCACATGCAGGTCGAGGAAATCATTGAAGGCGAAGATCGTCCGGTTCATCGGTTCGAGCGGGTCGTCGGTCCTGTCGAAATCGGCCCGGGCCTCGGGATCCTCAGGGACCTCCGCGCAGCCGGCGGTTACCAGGGCCAGTATCAGGAAACAACAGACAGCCCTCGGCGACATCGGCCCACCAACTGATGCGATTGTGTTGCGACACGACCATAAATCGGGCAGAGGTCAGTGTCGTTCCGCCATCGGGTCGGTCTGCCAAATATCCGTGCCGTTACCCCTGAATATAGTTTGGACTAGGCGGAAAGGCCTCAGGCCTCGCGGTAGAGCACCAGCAGCACGCCGATGACGATGAAGCAGGCTGGCCACAACCAACCGCAAAGGCGGGCCGCCTTTGCGTCGCCTCGGATCTCCAGCCAACGGAACCAGGCGGCCAGAATGCCCAATACGCCCATGGGAATATGGGTCATCTCGATCAGGAAGCGCTGCTTGATGTCGGTCAGGGTGTGGTTGTGGGTCAGCAGCAGGGCGCCCCCGACGGCACAGAGCAGCGGAAAGCAGTAGCGGGCCCAGCCGGCTTTCAGGCGGTCCGTGCGAACCGCCCATTCGAACAGTCCGAAAAGTGCCACCACCAGCGTGACCAGGCGATGCTGCATGACCTCCGGGTCGCGCAGCCGCTCAAAGAACGGGATCGGCCCCGACGGCCAGCTTTCCGGATCCGAGCGGACAAACAGCATGAAGGCCATCAGCAGGAAGGCCAGCGGCCAGTGGCGGGCCAGGGGGACCTTGCCGCTACGGTCGGCCAAGGCCAGCAGGCCGATGAAGGCGACGAACAGGCCAGCCCAGTTATGGTTGAATTCCGACCATTCACGGTCGGCGGCGGTGCCCTCCGCGGCCAGGGAACTGTCGGTGGGGATGGATATGTCTTCGATGGGCGGGCTGGTCAGGCGGGGAAATCGCGGCGTCTGGCGCTCGACGATTTCAGTCCAGGTGGCGACGGTGGCGCGATCGATCATCTGGTCGATGGAGGGTGGTTGGGTGGCCAGGGTGGCGGCGGCGAACAGCACGGCGATGCCGATGCCGATCTCGGCTTCGGCGAAACGGCGCAGGCGCAGCATGGAGGCATCGCCGCCGGCGCCGGCGGCGCGGATGCAAAGGTTGTTCAGCAGTCCGAACATCAGCAAGACCGACAGCAGCATCAGCTTGCCGCCCATCATGGCGCCGTAGGCGGTGCCGATGGCGGCGGCGACCGAGCCGGTATAGCCGATGCTCATCATCAGGGCGCCGACGGCCAGGCCGCCGACCGCAGCGGTGGCGATGGCGGAATAGCGGCTGCCCACCAGGACGCGGTGTGCGCGCTCGGACACCTCCAGCAACGCCATCAGCAGAAAGGGAATGCCGCCCAGCCACAGGCCGGCGCCGGTCTGGTGCAGGGCGTCGGCGATGACGAAAAAGGTCCGTTCCTCGATCCTGGCGTTGGCATGGCTGGTCATGATGGAGCCGGCGAGGATCGCCAGGATGCCCATGGCCAGCGGTGCGCGGAAGATCCGCCGGCCGGAGGACACCAGGGTTATCAGGCCGCCGGCCATGGACAGCAAGGACCAGCTGACGAACTCGGCACCGACGGATTGGTCGAAGGTCAGATCGAGACTTGTCTGCACATTGAGAATGCCGAGCAGCACATTGCCGCCGGCGACCGCCAACAATGCCGCAGAACCGGCAAACAGCCAGCGTCCGCAGCGCTCGATGATCGCCGGTCCCGCCGGTCCCAGGCGGTCGCTGCAGGGATCGGCCAGCGCCAGCAGGAACCCGGTGCCGCCGATAACGAAGGCCTCGGTGGTCAGGAACAGGCCGCGGCAGAGGACGGCGAGGAAGGCCAGGAGATCGGGAGGGACGTCCATGGCCTACGGCGTTCCGATGGAAAAGCCGAGATCGCCGCGGCTGACATGGCCGTCCACCGACAGCACCTCCCAGTGCAGAAGGTATTTGCCGGGGCCGAGATGGTCGTCATGCGCCTTCAGGCTTGCCGCGTCGGCGCCGGTCTCCACAGCCAGGCGATGCTTGCCGCCCTGGCCGTCTTTGAGCACCAGGCGAGAACGGAGGCTGTCGATACGGCTGTTGAACCGCAGCAGGACATCAACCGGTCCGGCGTTGATTGTCGTGCCGGCCTTCGGTTGCGATTCCAGCAGCAAGGCGTGGGCTTGGGCTGGGCCGGTGATCAGCCAACCCGTCAGCAGGGCGGCCAGGAGGACTGCGAGTGTAGGCATTTCCCCATCGCGGATGTGGAATACAACTTACGGCAGTCAAGCAAGCCCCAAAGGCGAAGTCAACACCCTTACGTCACCACCAAATAGATCACCGCGCCACCCCCCGCCACCCAGCAGTAATAGGCGAACGGGTCCAGGGCCTCGAACTCATGCTTGCCGAAATAGCGCATCAGGAAGGCGATGCTGGCATAAGCGGTGAGCCCGGCGGCGACGCCACCGATCGCCGAGACTTCGGCCATGGAGGAGGAGGCGCCGACGCGCATCAGCTTGGGCAGTTCGAGGATGGCCGCGCCGAGAATGACCGGGGTGGCGATGAGAAACGAAAAATGCGCCGAGGCGCGATGATTGAGGCCCGACAGCAAACCGCCCACCATGGTCGCACCCGAGCGCGAAATACCGGGAAGGAAGGCGGTGCACTGCCAGAGGCCGATGGCCAGAGCGCCACGCCAGCCCAAGCGGGAAAGATCGCCGGGGGTCCGGCTTTCGCTTTGGCGACGGCGCAGGCGCTCGCCGGCGAACAACAGGAAGCCATTGACGAACAGGAAGCCGGCGGCGATCAGGGGAACGCCGAACAGATCCTTCAGCCGGTGTTCGAAGAGAAAGCCGAGAACGACGGCGGGCAGGGTGGCCACAACCACCATCAACAGGGTATGTCGGCTGGCGTCGCGTTCCGCCGAAGGGCGCGACAGCAGGCCGACGGCGATGGTCCACCAGTCGCGCCAGAAAAACGCCAGCAGCGCCACCGCCGTGCCGAGATGCAGAACCACCAGGAAGGGCAGGAATTCGGGTGCCCGCTGGTCGATGCCCCAGCCGAAGATTGCCGGCAGGATGACGGCGTGGCCAAGGCTGCTGACGGGGAACAGCTCGGTGACGCCTTGCAGGACGGCGATGAAAACGGCAAGCAACAGGCTCATCGACAGGCTCGTCGGATTAGGGGGCGGCGGATGGGCGGCACCCTACCCGAATTGATCGGCCGGGAAAAGATTGTCCTCGGGGATCCTCGCCTCAGCAGGCCCAGAGTTGGGACAGGCCTCTGTAAGCGGATATGACGCCGTTGGCATGGACCAAGGTCATATTGTCGCCGAGGGCCTGAGCCACCAGCATGCGGTCAAAGGGGTCCGCGTGTTGCCAATCGAGGGAGGCCGCCGCTTCGGCATGCTGCGGCGAAATCGGCAACGGCAGAAAACCATTGCGACCGATCGCCGCCGCCGGCGAGCCGACGATGGATAATTTGCCCTTTCTGGCCTTGATGCCGATTTCCCAGATCGACGCTGCACTTACAAAAATGCGGTTCAGCGGATTGGCTATGTTGGCCCGGGTGGTCGGTCCCAGTAGCCCGGCGCCCTGGTCCCACCAGAGCAGGACATGGGTGTCGAGCAGCAGATCCATCAATGATCGCCGTTAAAATCAGCCACGGTATCCGCATCCGTCTCGTCAAAGTCCGGCGCGATATAGGTTACGCCCATGGCGCCGGCTGGCCGACGGGGGTGCAGGGGGTTCGGCAGCGGCACCAGTTTCGCCAGCGGCAGGCCGTTCTTGGCGATAACGATTTCCTCCCCCCGGGCGACAAGGGCCACCAGACTGGATAAATGGGTCTTGGCATCGTAAATGCTGACCTGCTTCACAGCATCCTCCTTGACCAGATTGACCAATATCTAATACAAAAAGGGAACATCGGTCAATATGGGTCCTGTCGGTAAATCTGTCCAGGATTGTCTGTCGGCACCGCGAGGCGTATCCTGGCCCGCTAATGTCGGTTTCAGGCGGGGATTCCATGCTGGGGCGGTTGCTCCGAGCGCTGTTGATGGTGATGCTGGCGGTGTCGATCGCCGGCCAGCCCGCCTATGCCGGCAAAAAAAAGGCCAAGGCCAAGGCGCCGCCGGCCGCCCATGGTGAAGCCAAAGGCGGCGAGGCCAAGGGTGGCGAAGGCAAGGAGGCGCCGCCGGCCAATCCCAATGTGACGGTCGCCAATATCCCCAGCATGTCCCGCCCGGAAGCGGCGCGCGGACCGGTTACCATGCTGCAGACCAAGGCTATTTTTCCGGTGCGCCCGATCGAGAAGATGCGGATTCCGTCGATCTTCGAATAAGTTCCGCCGCCACCTCGTGGAACGGGCGCCAGTAGCAGGCCGCCAGCGTGGTGAACCGGCTTTCCTCGCCGCCCAGGCCGTAAGTTAGGCTTTCCCCGGCGAGAGGACGGCGGGCGGTGCCGAACAGGTGATCCCACAATGACAGGACGATGCCGAAATTGCGGCCGTAATGGTTGGGGTCGCTGCTGTGATGAATCTGGTGCATGGCCGGGCTGACCAGCCAGCGGTCGAGCCGCGGGCCGAAATCCACCCGGATATGGCTGTGGCGGAAATGCAGGCAAAGGGCGGCGAAGGCGACGTCGCCCGGATTGCGGCCGAGGATGGCGATGGCGTCGATGCCGCCCGGCGTCAGCCAGTCGAACAGCCCGGCGGCCAGGCCGACGCAGATCCCCGCGGTGGCGCCCACCACCAGCCAATCCACCGGATGCTGGCGCTGGGCGGTGAAGGGCATGAGAACCGTCGCCGAATGGTGCAGCTTATGAAATTCCCACAGCAGCGGCGAGCGATGGAGGAACCGGTGGCCGAGAAAGGCGCCGAAATCGGCGGCGACGAAGACTGCCAGGGTGTAGGCCCCGGCTACGGCCGGCACGGCGGCGATGGGCCAGGGCGAGGTGCCGATCACGCTCCGCAGCGCATTGGAGACGACTGTGGCGACGGCCGCCAGCGGGCTCGCCAGCAGGATCAGGTTGATTGCCCAGACCATCAGGTCGATGGCGGCCGAACGACTGCGATAGATCTCGGCGGGAAACAGGAAACGCAGATAGCCGGCGGCGGAGAAGCGCCGTTCCCGCCGCAGGTAGAGGACAAAAGCGAGGGCGGCATAGCCCAGCAGATAGAGCAGGCAGACATCCGAAGCCGGCTCGATGAGGGCCGACAGCGGCCCGGCCAGGCGGTGGATCAGGTCATCCGCCGACAGTCGTCACCTCCTGGCACGCGCAGGCCAGGCCCAGTTCACCGGCGGTGTTGGCGACGGTATTGAGGCAGGCCGTCTGACCGGCCGCCGGGATCCACACGGCGAAGCGGGTGACATAGCGGCTGCCGTCGGGATCATTGACCGTCTGGGCATCCATGCGGACGATATTGGCGTCAAACTGGTTGAACACCTCGGACAGTCGGGCGATCAGGCCGGGGCGGTCGCCGCCGCTGACGCTGACCAGATGGGTGACATTGGCCTTGGGCCCCTGGCGGGCGGCAAGGCTGAACGCACGCACCGTCACTGTCGCGTCGGCGAGGTCGGGCAGCGTTGACAGGCTGTCCTTCAGGGCTTCGGCCGAGATCTCATCGGGAATGGCGCAGACCGAGGTGAATTCGGCACCGGCCCCCAGCACCGCGAAACTGGTATCGGCGAGATTGGCGCCGATTTCGAACAGATGGCCGCTGATGGCGGCGATCAGGCCGGTGCGGTCCAGGCAGAATACGGAGACCAGGACGTTATGCATGATATGCCTTCCGATCTATTTTTTTCGGGCCATCTACGGTTGGCGCCGCCTCCCGGTAATCACCAGAATGACCAGCATTGCGGAGGGAATGGCGAGGTTTTCCCATCCCGCCGGGTTGTCGGTGAGAATGAGGTATATGGCGAAGGCGAACAGCGCAAGGTTAACCAAAAGGGCTAATTTGCGAAAGCGGACCAGGGTTTCCGGAGTCATGGCTTCCATTTAAATTGAAGTTGAGGGTGTAAAGGATTACATTTTTATTGGGGTATTAGAAGGTCGGTTCTCCAATGGCAGTTACGGCTAAGGTCACTGCCTCTCCAGGGTCAAGCGTCGCATCGGCTCCAAACCGGGTGGCGACGGGGGGGCGGTTCACCTCCGTGGATCGGATTGACGGTGTTTCCAGCGCGGTGCCCGCGGGCGTCAGTGGTGGCTGGCGCTCGACCTATGACGATAACGCCGGCCAGGGCGGATTCGGCCAATATCCCGGTCAGAAAACCCCGGAGATGGGCTATTTTGATCCGCTGGTCAACCGTTCGGCGGCGGCGTTCTCGGCCAGTGACTCCGGTTCCGATCCTCGTCTGACCACACGGTTGTTCCTCACCGATCTTCTGCATGGCGTCGGCGTTTACGAGTTCAACATGAAAGTGATCGCCGGAACGCTGAAACAGCAGGGTCAGGTCTTCAATCGCTATTCCTGACCACCACCACCCTCTTGGCGTGAGGGTGGGGCTGGGGGTATTCTGGCCGCCATGACCTAGGGAGGCTCTATGGCGGCGGCGGTCGAGTCGAGTTTCGACGTGGCGTTCTGGTTGATGGATCGGGCTTTCGGCGACAACGAGTATCTGCAGCCGCAGAAGCTGCAGCGCCTGATGTTTCTCGCCCAGGCTTATTATGCCGTTGCCTATCACGGCCGGCCGCTGATGCCGGCGGTGTTCGTTGCCGACGAATTCGGGCCGATCGAACCCAATGTCTTTCGTGCCTGCGCGGTCCAACGGCCGGCGGTCGACACCATTCCGCTGGACTCCCATGTGGTGCAGTTCCTCGACAGCATCTGGCGGCGCTTCGGGGCGCATTCGGCCGAGGCCCTTAACCGTCAGGTGGGCGGCCACGCGCCCTATCGCGAGGCTTTGGCCAAGGGGGTGAAAAGCGAGATCCCCCTGCCGGCGATGATCGAGTTCTATGGCCGCAAGGCCTCCGCCGCGCCGGAGGTGGCGACGGCGGTCGGGGCGCCGCCCATCGGGCAGGTCCTGCGTCCCAAGCTGATGCGCTCGCAGACCGGCAAGCCGGTGTCGGTGCAAAAATGGATGCCGAAAACGGTTAAGTCGCAAGATTAAATGTCCGATCCGACACCAGAACAGCGCGCCGAATATCTCGTCCTCAGGCTGGAAAGCCTGATCCGCGAGGGCAAGACCGACCGTGCCATGAGTTTCAAGACCTGGCAGGCCCTGGCGCGGGCGGAACTGATCAATGCCTTTATGGATTTCGAACGCAAGATCGCCGTCGGCAAACAGGACAGCATCGCCCGGCGACTGGTTCTGGTCGGCGCCTCGACGGTGGTGACCATCGGCTTCTGGGGCACGGTGGTGGCCGTCGATCACCATTTCGGCCTGCTTGCCGCCTGGATGTGCGCCGGCGCCGGGATCCTGGTGGCGGGGGTGGCGCTGGAGATGTTTTTGCGGCGGATGAGCGCCACCTACAAGCTGATCGCCCGCCAGAAAAGCTTTGAACGGATCCGGGAATTCGACCAACAGCTCAAACAACTGGAAAACGAGCTGTGGCTGAAGCGCAAGCGAGCCCGTGAACTACGCGAGGAAGCGGAAGGGTAGTTACTTGCCTCAGCACGATCCAATGATTTGGGATCGTGATTGATCCTGCGGTTAGCTATACTTGCGCCTGGACCCAAGTGATACGCGAGGACAGAATGGTGCTGACCCGTTTCCCGGGGTCGCGCAGCACATAGCCGTTGCCCCAGACCGTGCAGATATAGCCGGTTTCGCCCATGGCTCTGGCCAACTTCTGGCGCAATTTGCAAATGTAGACGTCGATGATCTTAATGTCAGGCTCGTCGATGCCGCCGTAAAGGTGATCAAGAAACTGCTCCTTAGTCAGGGTTTGTCCCTTTCGCAGTGATAACAGTTCGAGAATGCCATATTCCTTGCCGGTCAGGTGCAGCGGTTCGTCGTTGACTTCGACAACCCGTCTGGAGAGATTGACCGTCACGCGGCCAGTGCGGATAACCGGATCCGAATGACCTTTCGAGCGGCGGACGATGGCCTGTATCCGTGCAACTAATTCAGCGCGGTCAAAAGGCTTGGTCAGGTAGTCGTCAGCGCCGAGTTCCAGGCCTTTGACCTTTTTGTCGGTTTCCGAAAGCCCCGAAAGGATCAATACAGGCGTGTCGATGCGGGCTGCGCGCAATCGCCGCAGCACTTCGTAGCCATCCATGTCGGGCAGGACCAGGTCCAACAGAATGATGTCAAATTCATAGAGTTTGCCGATCTCCAAACCGTCCTCGCCGCGGCCGGCGGCATCCACCACCATCCCTTCGGCGCGCAACAACGCCTCCAGGCTTCTGGATGTCATCGGGTCGTCTTCGATGATAAGGACGCGCATGCTGCGGCTACATCTTTCCAACTTCCCCAGAGACTGCGGGCTATTGGCTCTCTGTTATGGGGCGGTCTGCAAACTCTCTTCACCAATTGTCATCGGGCGTTTATCCATCCGGTCACTCGTCCTTTACGGTTATAGGCGAGCTCGGGAACCCTCATGGCCGGACCCGCGGACCCTATTTCGCGACACCGCCCTCGTAGCACAGCCCGCCGGTGATCTCGATGGTGGTGCCGTCGATGGCCTCATTCTCGATGCAATGGCCGATCAGTCGGGCGATTTCCTCGGGCCGCACCAGGCGGCCGATCTGCACGTCCTTGAGGATATGCTGCAGGGCCTCCTGGTTCATGCCTTCCACCATCGGCGTTGCCGTATAGCCCGGCGCAATGCCGACGCAGCGGATGTTGTGGATATGCCGCAACTGGAATTCGCCGACGATGATCTTCGGCATCAAGGCGTCGGCCACCTTGGTCGAGGAATAATTGATCTGGCCGACCTGGCCTTCCTTGTTGACCGATGAGATCGTCACCAGAAGACCTTCCCAGCCGCCGTTGACCATCGCTTCGGCGGAATCGCGCAGGGTCAGGAAGGTGCCGGTAAGATTGATGTCAATCACCGGCTGCCATTTATCGAGGCCCATCTTGCGGTTGACCTTGCCGGTTTCCTTGTCCAGCGAAAGCATGGTGCCGTCGCGGATGATGCCGGCGCAGGCAACCGTCACGTTCAATTTGCCAAAGGCAGCCAGTGTCGCGCTGATGAATTTGGCCGTATCGGGCTCGCTGGCCACATTGGCCTGCACACCGATGGCCTCGCCGCCCATCTCCTTGATGTCCTTGACGACGCGGTCAATGTTTTTCTGAGCCACATCGACGACGGCGACTTTGGCGCCGTTGCTGATCAGATATTTGGCGACGGCTTCGCCGATACCGTTTCCGCCACCGGTGACGATGGCTACGCTGCCTTTAATTTCCATGGCTCTAGTCCTCTGTTCAAAGCGTCCTCGGGAACGAGGTGCTGTCCTTGTCCCAGTAGATCAAGTTGGGATGGCTGACATCCGGCCCGACGATCTTCATGTCGCCGATCTTTAACGGATGGTCGACATCGGGGCCGACAAGGCGAATTCCTGCGGGATAGATGGTCTTGCTCAGGGATTTCGCCCGCAGCAGCGCGTCGTCGGCGCCGGCCCCGGCAAACAACCCGGTCCCGACGATGGCCTCGCGGCCGTCAGACGAACGGCTTGCGAGGTCCCAGGCGTCTCCCGCCACCGTCAGCGAGAACTCAATGTCGTTGTAACGAAAGGTCTGCATGGTTTCCCCCTGGCGTCAAAGTTTGCGCAGAACGGTGACGCAATTGGTGACCGCGGAGCCCCCGACATTGAAGGCAACGCCGATGTCGGCCTTCTTTGCCTTGACGCCGATGGCCTCGCCGATCAGCTGCTTGTAGATCAGCGCATGCATGGAGGCGCCGGTGGCGCCTACCGGGTGCCCCTTGGACTTGAGACCGCCCGACAGGTTGACCGCGACCTTGTCGTCGCGGGTGAACCGGCCCGCCAGATAGTCGTAACCGGCCCGCCCGTCCTCGGCCAGGCCGAGGGCCTCGGTGGAAAGGATCTGGTTGATGGTGAAGCAGTCATGAACCTCCACAAGATCGATATCTCGCGGTGAAATCCCGGCCTCTTCATAAGCCTTGGCGACGGCGTTTTTGCCGGCCATCAGGTCATACATGTTCGGGCGGACATTTTCCTGCAGCCGTTCCACCGAGTGGCCGATGCCGGCGATCTCGACGGCGCGGGACTTGTCGGAGACATTGGCGGTGGGGGTGATCACCAGGGCGGCGGCGCCGTCGGTAACCAGCGAGCAGTCATGCAGTCTGAGCGGGGCGGCGATCATCATGTTCTTGCATCTGCCGCGCTCGTCCAACTGGTTGAGCTTGATGATCTCTTCCACCGTTTGCGGTCCGTTGCGGACATGGGCGAGCGGATTCTCGGCACCGTTCCTGTAACAAAGGGCGCCGGCCGTCCACAGCATGCGTTCCAGCTCTTCCATGGGGATCTTGTAATGGGCCTGGTAGCCCTTGGCGTATTCGGCGAACAGCATGGGGAAGGACATGCCCCTGGCCCCTTCCGACGGCCAATGGGAGGAACATGCCAGCACATGGGTCATCTGCGGGGTCGGCAACAGGTTCATCTTTTCGACGCCGATCACCAGGGCATGGCGGGCGCGGCCGGCCTCCACTGCGTAAAGGGCGCTGTACAACGCCACCGACGACGAGGCGCAGGCGCATTCGCTGCGGGTCATCGGCTTGAAGCGCAGCGCCGGGTCGATTTCCGCCGCGATGGGCGCCACATGCTCCTGATTGATGAACGTTCCCGGAGAGCAAGAGCCGACAAAGACGGCGTCGATATCCCCGGCCCCGATGCCGGCATCCTTGATCGCTCCACGACCGGCTTCGATCAGCAGGTCGTAATAGCTTTTGGTGTCGGTGGTCAGCCCGCTCACCTTGTCCTTTTTGACAAAGGCACCGAATTCGGTGTTGTAGGCACCGACGATACTTACCCTACTCATGATGAACTCCCTTCGGTGAACTTTCCCAATGGCCATGGCGCAGCCTCAGGCTGGGTTTTCATCCAGCCGCTGGCGCGGCCCGATGCTGCCGACCGGCACAATCAAAAAATGAATGGCAGCCAAGGATGCGTCGCTGCCGCATCCTTGGCCTGACCAGCACTGTCGAGGAGGTCTTGAGACCGGCTGATGTATTCTAGCCAGCCTGCCCTTGGTCTGGTCAGGGTCGGAAAATACCCCCCTGGCTCAGAAATGGTTGCGGGCGTCGCTGATCGCGGCACGGCCCGAGGATCAAACCGACGAGCCGTAATCTGTTAACGCTCTATGGAGCGGATGTGCGTCTTAAGCGGGTAGGCAGGGCTAATTGCTTTTGTCTTTTTCTTTTTCTTGCTTTCGCTTGAGGAAATCGGCCAGCCCGGCGCAAAGGTCGTCGTCATTGGCCCTGGGGGTGAACCAGATGGCGTCGAACGGCGGTCGCCGGCTGCCCAGCGGCTCGCCATAGGCGGCGGGATCGGTGATGTCCTCGTCGACCTCGAGGAAGGCCAGGGAAAATACCCGCCGGCCCGGCGCCAGACGGCGCAACAGCGCGGGGACGCCGCGATCGGTGCGGGTATGGCCGCCGCCGGCGATCAGCACGGCGCCGGCCGGCGCCGCCTCGGTCATCGCCAGCGCCATCGCCGCGTCGCGGGCGCGCTGCACGTCGACCATGCCGGGGATCACCTTTTCCGGCATCTGGCCGCAATGGGACTGGCGGATCTCCTCGGCCATGGCTTCGGCATCGGCGGCGTCCACCGGTGTGTCGAGGCGGTAGCGCTGCGTCACCTCGGCTGGTTGCGGCTGGCGGCGGGCCAGGCTGCGCACCAGGTCGTTGGGCAGGTTGGCCGAACGGATGACCAGGCCGGCGGCCATCGCCTCGGCGAATAGCGGGCGATACCAGGACCACTCCGGCCAGTGGCTGGCGGACCAGTCAAGGACCGTCGGCAGGGCTTCGACATCGTCGGGATGCGCCAGGCGATGCGCCGTCAGGGCGGCCTCCTGGCTGGGCAGGATCATTTCAAAGGCGACGACAGGTTGCCGGCCGGCGGCGATCACCGATGCCAGGGCCCAGGCCTGGAGCCGGTGGTGGTCGGGATTGTCGTGATGCTCGCCGAGCAATGTCAGGTCGGCTTCGGCAAGGCGACGCGTCACCTCGTCCGGGGTGAGGAAACGGGCCTCCGCCGGCGCCCAGATGCGGCCGACCAGCGGATGATCCTCATCCAGCCGGGAAAGCCAGGGCGGTCCCGGCGGATTGGCGGCGGCCGGGGCGCAAAAGGCGAGCCAGACCAGCAAGGCGGCAATGTGGGGACGCGTCAATGTTCGGGCCCACTGCCTTGGCAATCCGCGCATAATCCCTCGATCTCGACAGTTTGGGCGGTGATGCGGAAACCCGCTGCCTCGGCACCGCGGCTGAGGGCGGTGCCGATGGCGGGATCGTTCAATTCCGCCGCCCGTCCGCAATCGACGCAGATGAGGAACTGGGCGGCATGCGGGTGCGCCGGATCGGCACAGCCGATGAAGGCGTTGCGCCGCTCGAGGCGATGAATGAGGTCCTGGCGCAACAGAAAGTCCAAAGCCCGGTAAACCGTCGGCGGCGCCGCCGAATGGCCTTCGCTGCGCAGCGCCTCGAGCAGGGTGTAGGCGCCCACCGGTTCATGGCTGCCCCAGACCAGTTCCAGCACCCGCCGGCGCAGGGCGGTGAAGCGGGCCCCCTGGTCGCGGCATTTGCGCTCGGCGGTATCGAGGGCAAGGCGAACACAATCGGTATGGGGATGGAGCGGTTGGGGGAACGGCGTCATCCGGCGAAGGTAGCATCTTCGGCGGAGCGAGGCAAAGACAGGGGAGGGAAGCGCAGGGGAATCGCTTCAGGTTAACGGCGGCTGGTTCCGAATGAGACTTTCCAGATAGTCGGAGTTCAAGCAGGCCAGCTTGCGCCGGTTTTTGAGGCTGTGGCGGTCCTTGGGGTGGCGG
>Ga0007882_10000840_pt1 | contig 17978 bp, 30 predicted proteins | sample CryBogCBH12Aug01_FD_71195 | JGI IMG/M metagenome (GOLD analysis project Ga0007882, IMG submission 71195) | Freshwater microbial communities from Crystal Bog, Wisconsin, USA - CBH12Aug09.1 | ecosystem: Environmental > Aquatic > Freshwater > Lake | place: Crystal Bog, Wisconsin, USA | collected... | reverse complement strand
GGTGACGGCCAGCGCTTGCGCCAGTTGCTCGTCAACCTGATCGCCAACGGCATCAAATTCACCGAGCGCGGCGATGTCACCCTGCGCATCGAATGTCTGGCGCAGGACGAGCAGCGCGCGCGGTTGAAATTCAACGTCACCGATACGGGCATCGGCATTGATCCGGCGGTGCAAGCCACCTTGTTTCGGCCGTTCACGCAGGCGGATTCGAGCACCACGCGCAAATACGGCGGCACCGGTCTGGGGTTGGCGATTTGCAAGCGGCTGGTGGAATTGATGCACGGTCAAATCGGTCTGGCTAGTACGCCCGGGCAGGGTTCCCATTTTTGGTTTGAATTGGAATTGCAAAAGCAGCCGCGCCCGGTGGCCGACCCCAGCCCGACAATCGCCGCGCTGGCGCGCATCCAAATGGTGATGGCCGATAGCCACGCGGCCACCCGTGAAAGCGTCCGCGCCATGGTGCAAAATTGGACGGCGCATTACCACGAAGCGGCCACCGGCGAAACGGCGTTGCAGTTGCTTCTCCAATTGGTCAAACAATCCACCGCGCCGGTCATTTTGGTCACCGGACAATTGACCGATATGTCCGGTGAGGAACTCGTTCGCCACGCGGTGGTCGGTGGCATTCCGGTCCATACCGTGCTATTGCGAACGGTGGATGGCCATCATGCACCGCTGCCGGCCGGCGTGGAAGCGGTGTTGCACAAGCCGGTCAAACAATCCCAGCTCTACAACGCGCTGCTGACCGTGGCTGCCGGTTTGCCGGGAATTTCCTCTGCGTCCGCGCCGCCGCGCCCGCGGCCGGTGGCCAGCCCGACGGGGATGCGAATTCTCGTGGTGGAAGACAACAGCATTAATCGCCGGCTCATTCAATTGATGCTCAACAAGCTTGGGCATCAGCCCGCGATGGTGGTGGATGGCCAGCAGGCGGTCGAATATTGGAACGAGTTTCACCCTGATGTCATCCTCATGGATTGCCAGTTGCCGGTGATGGATGGCTACGAAGCCACCGGCGAAATTCGCCGGCAGGAAGCCACCCATCCGCCCGGCGACCGCCCGGTCCAGATTATTGCCGTCACTGCGAACGCGATGAAAGGCGACCGCGAAAAATGTCTCGCTGCCGGCATGGACGACTGCCTCACCAAACCCATCCGCATGGAAGTCCTCGCCGCCGCGCTCACCGCCGCTGCCCAAAAAATCAAATGAGTCGCAAGGGCAGCTGCAAACGGCCGGCGGATTAAAAGCTTGAACCACCAGCGCAAAGCGATTAATTTGCTCGCCGCTATTTTTTGAAAGGCCATGTATATCCAAGATTCGCCATGGGCTTTCAGCAGCGGTTGCGCGGTTAGCTCAGTGGTAGAGCATTACCTTGACACGGTAGGGGTCGGAGGTTCGAAACCTCCACCGCGCACCATCTTCAGTTCAGCCACCAATGCCCTAGATTTCTGGTTCAAGGCATAGTCTAAGCGTTCCTCCAAAACTTCGTTTATAAGCTCTGACACGTTCAAGCCCAAACGGCTTGCAATATCAAGGCGTTTAGCGTTTGCAGGTGACGGACGGAAATTCCTCTGTTTGTTTCGTTTTTCCATATTAAACCTTTTTTGTTTGGGCGTGTAACGTGTGACAATATAACAACATGTAAAGGAATGTAAAGATTTTGCTTGCGTGCTTCGGGTGTAACATGTATAACACGGGACACATGAACGCAACGAAGCCCACCAAGCCCAAACGCAAGATTACCAACTTTGAACTGTCCCCGCCGGCTCGCGGAGCGTTGAAACGCATTTCCAAGGCCAAAGGCTGGACGATGACACGCGCGGTCGAAATGGCGCTGTTCACGTTTGAAAGCACGATGGCCACCACTCCCGCCGCAAACTGATTTCTCGCCAGTCAACCATCAACAAAAAAAACACCATGAAAAATCCGACTCCACAGCAGGTAGAATCCACGGCGATAGAGCTTTACACTATCGCCAAAAATGCGGCTTTAGACTCGTCGCAAAATGCTGACGGCTATGTAGAACCCCGCCCTTTTGAAAAATTACATCCAGCGCAGAAAGTAGGCTGGATGGTTCTGGCCAAGTGGCATCTGGAACGGCTCCCGCTGATTCTCGCGCTGGCGTTGCTCGCCGGCTGCGCGACGACGACGAAGCGTCACGCTTGCGTGGTTCTGGAATTCTCACACGCGCCATCGCCGGCCACGGTCAAGGCGCTCGCGGCCACGACGCACGACACCGCCTCCGCCGTTCAAGCGTGGTTTGACAAGGGCGAAACGGGCTTCGTGATTGCCGACGATCAGCCGGCGATTGACCAGACGGCGCTGGCGGCGGCGCTCGCGGATGGCGGGGAGGTGGTCAAGTGAAATGCTTACTGCAAAAACCCCCGTTGTTTGTGATGACGAACCTATTTGAAGAGGAGGAAGGACAATGAAAACTACTTGGAGGTTTGACGAGGTTGTATCTGCCGCCGCGTGGTTTTACGCAGATTGTTTTTTTAACTCAAAGGCCGCTAAACCTGTGCCGTTCCTATCGGAATGGAGGGAGGGCTGGCGGGATGGGTTGCTCTACGCATCGCGCTACAATCTGAAGTGTTTGCTGCGTACCGCCACCGAAGACGAAAGGGAGCTGGCGGGCAAGAAAATCCGGGAAACTATAGCCCTAAAAAAGAAAGGGCAAACGGTATGATCTGCGGTCACTTCTTTTGCTCGTTTTGTAACGACGTGGTGAATCTGCGCTTCACGGGCGACAAGGTGGATAAATGCCCGGTGTGTGGCCACAATTCCGCCGAGTGGGTGCCGCACGTTCGCCGCCGGAATGGACGGGTAGCGATGGATTTAGAGCGCGGCAAAAAGTTGTTCCAACTCATCAAGGAGAAACTTCCGGCTTATGAACAACAGAGATTTAATTAACCTGCTTTCCCGCTTTCCGTGGAATGCCACTGTGTCCGTGGAAATCACCTGTGCGGATGCGGCGAAAATAACTTCTGATTCCGGGGTTTATGTTCCCAGCGGACAACCAATGCCCAACGAGGCGGCGACGGTGGAGATCCACCGCATCAAACCGGAGGGCTGCAACTTGCACGCCATTCAGATTGAACTAGTGCCGGTCAAGTGAGCGGCTGTGTTAACGATTAAAGACATTGCGACGCGGCTGGATCGGCATCCCCGGAGCGCGGAGCGTTGGTGGCGGCGCTTGATGGTACCGCCGGATTTGCCGGGCAATCCCAAGCTGTGGGAAGAGGCCAGCGTTAATGAATTGCTGCGGCGCTATAAACTTTTCTGGCAGCTACGGGGCAGCACGCCCCAGCTGGAGCGCGAAAAGTACGCCGGCACACGGACGGACAAACAACAACTCGACTTATTATCATGGAAACCAAAAACCAAACGCTGCAAGAGAAATTCGGCTGCAAATTGACTTTTACCGTGCCGGTGCCGAAGCCGGATCAGGCGGCTAAGTTTGACCGCGATCCGTTTCGAGAGTTATTGAATTTTGATACAGTGAGTTGGCCTGACGCGCCGCCTCTTTTAACGCCACCCCGAAAAAATTAGCATGGCCGTTTTCCCTTGGGGTGGGGTCTTTTTCGGAGAACGACAATTCCGTGGATATTTTTCCATCGGCATTTTCTTTGATGGTGTAGGTGATGGCAATCATGGGCAGACTTTACAATTTTCCAAATGAGCAAGAAGCAAAAAACGGCGGAACGGTTGACGAACGAAGGTTTAATCTGGCTGCATAACGAGGAAGTGGTGGCGGAAATTCCGATGCACTACTACGCGGCTAAAGGCCAATGGTTCTTTCCCAATGGGGCCGGCGGCTTTTCCCGGCTGAAAGATACGCAAGCGGCCACGATGCTCGCGGAGCACGGTTTATCGCGGAACAACAAAGATGAATTCGGCAATACGCCGTGCGACCGCGCGATGATGTGGCTGATTCAAAACAAGGCGGTGGCCTACGCCGGTTTGTTGGCGGGCTACACCGCCGGCCTGCACGATCTCAACGGGGCCGACGTGCTCGTGACGGAATCGCCGAAATTCATTCATCCCAAGAACGGCAGTTTCAACACGATCCTGAAATTTCTTACCACGTTGTTCAGGGACGCCGAGCATTCGCAGTACGGAGTTTTTTGCCAATGGCTGGCGGAATGTTACCGGGCTTATTTTGCGCGGATGACGGAGGAGGGGCCGTGGGTGTTCCAGCATTGCCCCATCATGGGTTTGTTTGGCGATTCGGGCTGTGGCAAGTCGGCGCTGATTAAACTCATCATTGAGCCGTTGCTCGGCGGCAAGCGGGCCGATCCGTTGAAATTTCTCAACGAAGGGAAATTCAACAAAGATTTGTTCAGCGCGTCCCTCCTCGTTTTGGATGACAAGGCGGCGGCGGCGAATCTGGAGGAGCGGCGGATGCGCGTAGGCGCGCTGAAATCGCTCCTATGGGATCAGGATCAACGCATGGAGGGCAAAGGGGCGGATGCCTTGGATTTGACCATTCAACCGTTCTGGCGGCTCGTTATCGCGGGCAATCCGGGGCCGGGCTACAACATCCTGCCGACGCTGGACAAGAGTCTGCGCGATAAAATGATTTTGTTGCACTGTGTGCAGGCGGAGGGTTTGCCCGAAACCAACGAAGAGCGCGCCGCCTGGTCAAAAAAAATCCAGCAAGAGTTACCCGCCTTTGCTTATTCCCTGATGAAATTCCGGGCGGAGGGAAAACTTGATCCGCGCACGGGCTGCGTGAATTTCTGGCATCCCACCATTACCGGCGCGCTGATGGAACTCCAGCCGGAAATGCGGCTGCTGGAAATGATTGATAATTTGAACCTCATCGGCGATGACGCGCCGCTGTGGGAAGGCTCCGCCAGCGAGTTTGAGCAGGCCATGCGCGGGCTGGATCGCGACGAAGAGGGCCACAAGTCCGGCATGATGGATCGGATGTTTTACAACGGCCAGCGCGCCGGGGCCATGCTTACCGAATTGAGCGAGCAAACCCGCCGCGTCATCAAAACCAACCGGGGCAACACCAGCCACTACCGGATTTATCGCGTGGAGCAGAAATGAATTTTGGTTCACCGGCGGCCAGCCCTAGACGATGGGCAAAAATCCGGTGACGATGCGGCCTCCTGAAAATGGCCTGCGACCAAACCCGCCGCCCGCCTCGTCAGCGGGCGGCTCTTGACTTTCGCGCCGGGCCTTGGCATTTTGCCCCCGTTCGGCACTGACATGCCGAATGTCTTTTCCGCCAATGGCTGATTACCAGTGGCACTCAAAGACTCCCCTAAAAAAAGATTCGAGCCGGTTCCATAGTCACGTCTAATCAGCGTGTAGCCTTGTCAGAGGCGTGTGGAGCCGGCTCTTTTTAGTTGCTGACACAATGAAAAATAAGATCGAGATCAACGTGGATGAGAAAACGGCGAAACTGTTGGCGGCGTGTGCCGCCTTTGATGACGCCACGCCGGAGGAATTCGCGCGGGCGGCCATCGAAAGCAGTTTGGTGGGCACGCTGGAATTGATGGCCACGCAGATTAAAAAATAAGATTCGTTTTCACGACGCCGCGCTGCTGAAGCGCGGCGTTTTTTTTGGGCAAAAAACGGGCCGGAAAAGGGCTATTTATATTTAATATCTTCAAAAACCACCCACTGACACCCACTGACACCCACTTTTTGAAGGACTAAGTGGGTGGTTGTGGGGGGTTTTTCTCACTTCTGTTTGGCGGCGTATATCGGGGCAAAAACCGCCTTGCCGTGTCCTAGTGACGGCGCGGGAATCTTTGGCAGCATTGGGGCCGCATGAACGCGAAATTGGGCTACCGAATGGATGAGGCCGCCGCCGGCAGATTGCTGGCGGGAGTGGTGGAGCAAGCCATTGATGATTTGCGCCGGCTGCAAGCCGCCGGATTCATCGTCGCCGGCAAGGCGATCAATCTCCCCTCCAAGAAAAACCATTTTCGCGAAGCGTGTGAGCTACTGCACTTTTTTGAACCCGGCGGCATGGCGGAAAAAACCTGTCGCCTGCTCAAAATGGAGGCGGGTTTTGCCCGCGTCCGCCAAGCCCTGAACCTCGAAACCAAAACCAGTTAAAATGAGCATTGAAAATAATCCGCCTCCCGCTGAAGTACCACCGCCCCCGCCCGTTTCACCCGAAAATCCGCCGCCCGCGCCGCCGCCGGCAGCCCACCTCGTCGTTACCGGCACCAAAACCGAACGCGAGCTAGAACTGGAACGCCAGTTGGCCGACCGCGACGAAAAGTTGACGGCGGCGGAGCGCAAGAAATTGGAGGCGGAGCGCCGCGCCGCGGAATTGGAGCGCGATAATCAGGAATTGAAAAAAATTCCCACGCCCAAAAAGGAAAAGGCCAAGCCGTTTCGGTTCGCCCCGATCATTGGTGCCAGTTACGAAGATTGAAATATGAATGAACCTAAACCTATTTCGCCGGACGCCGGAGCAAAAGCGGCAGCGCCAAGTCATGGCGGCGTGGCGGGCCAGCCGGTTCAACCTGCTGCTGTTCCTGTGGCGGCGAGTCAATCAATCGCACTCTTCGGCGGCCATCGCGGCGGCGGCAAGAAACGCGCGGATGGCCTCATGGCGGGCAGCCCGGAGGCAAAAGAGGCAGATCGCCGGGCCGATGCGGAGCGCAAACGGGTGGAGCGCGCACAAAAGAAAGTGGCGGCACTGCCGGCGGCATTGCCGAGTGTGGCGCCACCAACGGCAAACCCGCCTGCTGCGGTGGCTGGCGATTCACCTGCTGTGTCTGCTCCTGTGGCTCCTGTGGCTGGGCCTGCCGGTGCTCCTCCGATGTTTGTGCCGTGGCAACAAAGGTTGCTGGAAAAGCCCGCGCGCCTCTTGACGAAGATTGCCGACCGCTTCCGCGTTTGGTCCCTGATGCAGCGCGTGCGCAAGCTGGGGCTGACCCGCGAGCAACAAAAAGAAATTGAGGAGGGCCTTGTCTGGAAAGCTACCGCCGTGGAGGATTTCAACGTGGCGCTGGCGGAGTTTGCGACGGTGGAATTAAACAAGCGGATGGTTCCCGGCGCGCAGAACAGCCATTACATCGCCGTGGTGATGACCGGCGGCGAATTGATCTACGCGCATATGGATGCGTTGCAACGGCTCGAAAAAATGGTGCTCGCCAATCAAGCCGCCAGCGCGCCGCCGATACCCAAACCCGAAGAGAAAAAATAGCATGTCGGATTTTTCCTTGCCGGCACGGGTAACGCTGGTTTTTGGACGGAGCGAAAGCGGTAAGACCACGTTCGCCTTTCGTTACCTGGTCAACGCGGCCTTAGAACAGGAAGCCAACCCGGAGCCGGCGGCGTGTATTTTCATTTTCGATTGGAAATTGGAAGCCGCGCGCCGGCTGGGGCTGCGGGCCGTCACCACGGCGGCGGGTTGTGAGGCCGCGCTCGCTAACCGCATCGTGGTGTTTAATCCGCATCTGGCGTTTCCCGGTACGGAATACCTTCGCAACCCGGAAGGCGAAAAGGTTTTGAACGATGACAAGGCGGCGTTCCGGTGGTTTTGCAAATGGGCCTTTGATGCGAGCACGCGCGGGCCGGGCCGGAAAATAATTTATCTCGACGAGTTGAAACAATTCGCCAGCAAGTTCTACGTGCCACCGGAACTGAACAAAATTGCCCGCATGGGCCGCGCGGAAAATCTGGAGTTGCTGACCAGTACCCAAAACCCGCGCGATTACCACGCCGATCTTCGCAGTCAGGTGACGGAGTGGGTTTGTTTCAACACGACGGAGCCGATGGAATTAGAAGCCGTGCGCCCGTATTATCCCGCCGTGGATAAAGTGGCCACCTTGCCCAAGGGGCAGTTTGTTTCTTTCAACCGCAATTCGGGGGCGGAGTTGGCGGGCCGGGTGTTTTAGGGCTTGATGAGGGTAATCCGGCTTTGCAGGCGGTCATAATCGCCATCCGCAGTGAGTAGCGAATCCCCGCGCGCAATCACCCCGGCGGCAATGGCAGCGTCGTACAACTTCATGCTGGCACCCGTGCGGCGGAGTTCCGCATTGAGGGCGGCCAGCTGCGCGGCGTCGGCCTCGTCAAACGGTTCAACCATGTCCCGAAAATAATTTTCGTAAATCCTCCGGGCACGTTCCCGCAAGTGTTCTTTCACCGGCGGATGCGTGCCCACCAAAAATTCGGCGGCGGCATGGGCGGGGATGTAGAAATCACCGGGCAAACCGGCGAGCAAGGCCAGAAAATCTCCGCTCTTTTCGGCGGCGATCAAGACGCTGGTATCAATGGCGGTCGGCATGGCGGAAAACTTGGTTGGCGGCGTCCATCGCGGTTTGCATCTCGTGTTGTTCCGCGCTCGTGAACCGCGCTTCCTTCAATCGTTCGGCCAGTTCTTTTCCTGACACGCCGATCTTGCGGCGGATTTGCACCACGGCGCGTCCGTGGCGTTGTACTTCCACCGTTTCCCGGCGCGTAATCACCCGGTCAATAATGGACTTGCTGTCATTGGCTAACACCGTGGCACTTACAATCATGCTCCCAATATACCTATTTTACCCATTTTGGCAAACGCTGGATGGCGATTAAAACCGCACTTCTCTGGACTGGGATAAATCGTCATCGCCGCTTTTCCCGTCCGCAGCGGACTCGCTTTAGGCGGACATGGACAGGAAAAACACCCTAAAAAAGCCCTTTTTGAGCGGGACAACGGAAGGAAAAACCGCCATGCCGTGTCCTGTTGGTTCGTTCCTTGTCCGCATTATAGTCCTTACAACGGTTCGCAGTGTTGAACCGGATGTAGCGGGAAATGTTCCCCCGCCGTCCGCCGAAACCTGCGCCACCTGCAAACTTAGTCCGCCGGAAAAATTAAACGCCGGCTCTTCCTGCAAAAGCATATGAAACAAATCGTTCCTTACCTCATCACTGCCCTCGTCGCGATCCTCGCCGTGAAGGTGCTTTACCCCAAAGTTCAGCCCCTGCTCGCCAAGGTGCCGTTGGTTGGCAGTTTTTTTCCGGCTTAATTGGCCGGCAACACAAACCGACCGCATAAAAAAATATGGAAAAAATTCTTCAACCTTCGACCGGCATTGACAACGTAGGTGTCGGCAATCAGTGGACGCACAACTTGCGCAAGGGGCCGTTTTATCATCACGTGACCTATATCGGCACGCTGACCAAAACCGCCGCCACCGCCGGTTTCACCAGTCCGACGCTGGCTGATTTTATCAGCTTGCTCGAAGTCCGTGTGAACACGGAAGCGCGCCGGGTGATTCAAGCGATTGAACTGGACACGATCCAGCAAGCTTGGGGTTCGATTTATGCGGCGGTAGCCACCGATGGCATCGCGAACGATCTCATCACCGCCGTCGCGGATGTGGTGAATGGTGCTAATACCACCCGCGTCACGACGTTTCAGTTCACCATTTACTTCACGGAGCCGTGGCGCAATTCCTACGTCGCGCAACGCTTCTTTGGTTTGCCGACGCTCTGGCCGAGTGGTCAGACCGTGGACATTCAGGTTGCCGCCAAGACGCCGGCCAACGCCCTCATCACGAACATCGTGATTCGCGCGGAGGAGTTCATTGACTTCGCCAAAGGCCCGCACCTGAAAACGCTGGCGAACGGCCAACCGGACACGACCAGCCCGGCGATCCTGCCGATGGTGAATTTCTGGCGCTTGAATAAGAACTATTCGGGCACCGATTTCAGCATCACGGATTGGGGCAGTGTTGGCGGCAAGTTGCAACAGGTCAGCATCTTTGGTCAAGCCAACGACTTCCTGACGAAGTTCAAGCTGCTCGGTGACAACATCGTGAAGCGGGACACCACGAAGGCCCGCAACGATCAGTTGAATGTCACTTACGAATTCGACTATCCGATTCCGACGCTCACCGCGCCTTACGACAAGGCCAACGTCACGCACATTGCGCTCGACGTTTCCGACGACGTGACCGACTGGTTCCAGTTTGACCAGTACAAGAACGTGGAACTCGCGCTGACGCTCAATCAGGCGGCGGCGGCCAACAAGGTTCTGTATGCCATCGTGCAGGCCTACGACGTGATTCAGCTTCCGGCGAAAGCTTGAAGGTTGGTTGTTTGGCGCGCGGCGGTGGTTTAATGGGTTTTCCATCGCCGCGCTTTTCAACGCAAATCCTTTTTGCTTATGAACGACAGCACTGATTTATTTTCGCAGTGGGATTATTCCCAGTCCGTTGATCCCAACTCCGCCATGTTTGACAGCTGGTCGGCGTTGCCTTCCAACGATTTGCCGTTTCAAACGACGAGCGATTGGGTGAATAACACCACGCAACCGCAAGTGGTGACGCAGCCGAAATCCAGTTTCTGGGGTTCGCTCGGCAGTACCGCCGGCAGTTTGTTTGGCACCATCACCGGCGTCGCGCAAGCGGCAGCCCCGGCCATTGTCGCGTCGGCGCTGGGGAGTAAGGCTGATCCAGATCCCAATGCCGCCGGCAAAACGCAGCAAACCACCGCGCAAAAAACCGCCGCGCAAAACGGCAACTCTTATCTGCCGTGGATTATTGGCGGCGTGATTGCCTTCGCGGTCGGGGCGGCCATGTTCTTCGGCCTACGCAAACGCAAGGGCTGATATGGGAACTCTCCCGTCGATCTCGTCGGGTTCCTCGGCGACCGCCACGGGCGGCAAGGTGGGGCCTACCACCTTTGGCGCGGTCAATATCGGCGTGCAATCCTCGACGATCTGGATTGTGTCCGCGATTGCCGGCGTCGTCGCGCTCGTTTTCTTTTTCCGCAAATCGTGAAACCACACCGGCACATTTTCCGTGACGAGGGCGATTATCCCCGGCGGCGGCAGAACTTTGACGCTGTGCACATCGGCGAGTTTGCGTGCTTCGGTGGTTCGGACAGTGCGAGCACGCAATCCAGCGCCAGCGCGCAGCAAACCACTTCCGGCGCGACTTCGCCCGTCACCGGCAATTCCTCCCCGCAAAATAATCAGGGCACGCAAATTGTCGCCGGGGGCAATGTAACCAGCGATCCGATAGTCATTCAGTCCGCGCTCGCGACGGTGACGGATTTGGTAAAGCAAGCCTTGGCCAATTCGCAAAATGCGCAACAAACCGTGGTGGCGGCCAATGGCCAAAACCAAACCGAGTTGAACGGCGTGCTTGCGAGCGTGCTCTCACGCGATCAAGCCATCGGTTCCGACACGGCGACCGGCGGCGCGAGCGGCAACAATAACTTTGTGCTGTGGGCCCTCGGCATCGCGGCGGCTGCAGTGGTGGCGGTTATCGCCCTGTTCAAGAAAAAAACCTGACCATGCAAAATACCAACCCCATCAAAACCGCCAGCATCACGATTCCCGCCGGGGGCGGCGCGGGCAATCCCGGTTCCATTCAATCCAATATTGGCGGGCAACTTTTTGCCTGTTATTCGGCGACGGCTCCGTTTCGGATGCAATTCGATAGCGGCGGCGTGTTTGACTGTATTGCCGGCGCAGTGATTCCGGCGGGCAGTTTCAACGGCCTGACGTTCTACAACGAATCGGCCAATCCCATCATCGTCGTTTTTGCCGTTGGCGTGCTCGGCATTTCGTTTATTCCCACGAACACGTTCAAGGCCGCGCCGACTTACACGAAAGGCACGGACGGCGCGCTCGCCGCTGGCGCGACGCTTACTTTTTCCGGGCTGGACGGTATCAACAACCGCAAACAAATCACCGTGCAGAACTGTGACGCCGGGGGCAATACGCTCGTGGTGCAAGACGGCAACGCTAACGCGATGGCGTTAATCACCGCCGGCTCGCCGCCGTGGACGCTGGAAACGACCGGCGTGGTCAAAGTGAAAAATCCGAACGGGACCGGGCTATCCCGCGTCATCGTCGGCGAAACTTTCTTTAGCTGATGATTCCACAAATCAATGCGCAACCGTTAGCCGTGCTCTGGAACCCAAACCAGAACGCGGCGGGCATTGATGAAATTCCAGTGGACGACAACAACCAACAACCCATAGATGGCAATGCAAACATACCGATTGATTAAAAACATCGCGCTGGAACTGATCCTGCTGGCCTTGGTGCTTCTGTTCACCGCCACCACGCACGCCCAAACGAACGGCTCGTTTCTAAACTTGTCGAACATGACGGTTGCGCCGATGGGACAAAATGACGTGGTGATGTACGGCAAATGGTCGGGGACGAAATGGGTTTGGAACAAGCTTTACAATAATGACTTTTGGGCGGGCTACACCAATTCCCCCACCGGCCAAATCATGGCCTCCAACATCGTCGCCCATTTCTTCGCGCTGGTGGCGGGCACGAACAACCTCAACAACGCGAGCAACGTGCTCGCCGCCGTCAATGCGGCCATGCAGGCCAGTCAGACCGCCGCGAATGCCGCTTGGCTCGCCGGGCTAACACAGGGCACGAACAACCTCAACAACGCGAGCAACGTGCTCGCCGCCATCAATGCGAACACCGCCGCCGCCGGCACCGCCGCCAGCAATGCGTTATGGTTGTCCTGGTCAAACGTGAATTTCACGGCCATCAATACGCGGGCCAATGTGACGACGATTTCCAATCTCGCCGCCAACGCCGTGCAGGCCGGCGGCAAGGGTTCATTCTCCAGCGTCACGTTAAGCACGCAACCGACCAACAATCCTACGGCGAATATCGTCATTGATTTCAATGCCGCTGCGTTTTTCTACGCTACCAATCTCGGATCGTATGCCGTGCGCACGGTGTTACTCACCAATTTTGTCGCGGGCAGTTCGGCGAGTCTTTTGGTAACGAGTCCCAATGGCATCGCCTCGGATCGGTTCACTTATCCTACCGGCGTGCGCAATTTGGTGTACACGGGCAACCCCATCATCATTTCCGGCAGTTCTACCGCGCAAGCCATCCTGTTTAATTTCTACTGCTACGGCACCAATTTGACCGATGTGGTGATGACCGGCGGCGCGCAACTGTATTGATGAAAAATCGCTTCGTCATTCTCGCTTGCCTTATGCCCTTGCTCGCGCTGGGGCAAAGCCAATCCCTGTTTAATTTCGGGCCGCTCAATTTCGGCAACCCGGTTTCCGGTGATGGCTCGCAAATGGTGATCGGGCAATATGACCCCTTCGGCAATTTTCAGGCAGTGCCATTGGACGGGCGCGCTTATTTCGGTAACTACTTCCTCACGCCGACCATGCCGGAGATTTCCGGCTTCGTGGTGACGACCAATGCTATTCCCGATAACACGAACTCCGTGGTGACGGCCTACGATTCGACCGGCGCGACACTCTACATCGGAGCCAATGTGACGGGCGGAATTCACGACGCCGGCGGCGGATTTATCAGCGGCGAAAATGTGACGTGGACAAACTATCCGGGCCGCTCGACGTGGTTCAATCTGTTTTCCAATGGCGTCGCCTACTCCACGACGATCTTCGAGCAACCGCTAAACGACGGCAGCGGAAAAAGCTACTATGCCGCCAACTTCACAGCGACGGCGACAACGCTTTTTTACATCCAGCAACCGCTTGCCGGTTACACAACCAACACGTGGGCCTTGGGCTTCGACAGCAACGGCAGCTTTGGAGATATGAATCTCAATTTTAATGGGGTGCCCATTGTTAAGGTTTCCAGCGGGACAATCTATCTAAACGGCACCAATGGCGAAAACTTTTGCTCTAGCGACGGCAGCGGTTTTTATTTTGGCGACGGCAGCGGCGGCAGTTCTGCCAACGTGAATCACGCGGGCTATTTTTCCGGCCATACTTACGCTTCAAATCTCGTTGGCAACGTCGTGCACGCAATCTCTGCCGATTACGCAAATTACGTTTTGTTCATCACCAATGCGATCAACGTAACCTTTGCCACCAACGCACAATCTGCGACCGTGGCCACCACGGCTAGTAACTTCACCGGCAACGTGACGCTGGCACAATTACCGGCGGCGGTTTTAACCAACGCCTCGGCGTTCGATACCAATGGAGCGTGGAAGGTTCCTACCAACGGTTATCCGTGGGGAAATCTCTACGCCCCGTTCGGAGTCACCAATCTGACTCCACTACAACTCGCTATCTTAGGAATGGCGCTAACCAACGCCTCGGCGTTCGATACGAATGGAGCGTGGAAAGTTCCCACCAACGGTTATCCGTGGGGCAGTCTCTACGCCTCGGCCAATGTGACCAACCTCACCCCCGCGCAGCTGGCTATTATCGCGGCGGCACAAACCAACGTCGTCAAGGTTCCCACCAATGCGCTCGGACAAGGTTTGACTCTTTCCGGTACGAATCTGATTGTTGACCTCTCCAGCTTCACCAATCAAATCCGCGTTGGCTTTGGCGTGACGCTCACCACGAACGCGCTGGTACTCATCACCAATGCACCGGCCTATTTCACGTTCTCCATTGATTTTTACGAACCGACCAACGCCGTCTTTGACCGCTTTTATACCACGAACGCGCAAGTCAACGGCTCGCTGAAATCGTTTTCCACGGTCGGTTCTAACACGTGGCAGACGGATGTTATTCACATTGGACGCTCTAGCAATTTCTGGGTGCAAACGCTCACCAACATGATCCCATGACCACCTTTGACCATTTGCTAAAAGGATTCGCCCTCGTGTGCATGGTGTTCGGACTCTTGTTGCTGGGGGATATTGTCACCGGGGGCAATAACCTGATGTTTCATCCGCGCGGCGGCCATAGCCTTTTCTGGAAACCTACTGCGTCCAAAATTCCGCCGGTCAACTCTACCAACGTCATCAAGTTTCCGGTGCATTATCCGAATTTCCGTTGTGAAACGGACGGCACCAACATTTTTGCTGTCATCTATTTGAGTGAAACCAATTGCGTCACCAACTGCATCGCCTTGTTACCCAAATTATGAGCAACCTGATTTCTGATTCGGTGGGGAGTGTCGCCGGGTGGTGGACGAATACCTTTGGTGCCGGTGCGGGCCAGCAAGAGCTTGGCCAGCAACTCGACGCCAAGCTGCAAGCCGTCAATACCGGCGCGGATGGCTACCAGCCCGGCGGCGCGATCTATAACAAGATTGTCGCGGCCAATGGCGGTGACACCGCCGCCGCCGTGCTCGCGATGCAACAGGATCAAGCCCAGATGGATGCGCAAGCCGCTGACACCGCCACTTATCAGGATCAAGTTACCGCTGCCGGGCAGGCCGGAGCCGCGCAAGGGTTGGACAATGCCAAAAGTGCCGTGAATCACTTTTTTGAAAGTCTGTTCGGACTTATCCCCGCCAGCCTTTGGTTGATTGCCGCCGGCGCGCTGTTTCTCTACTTCGGCGGCTGGGGTTGGCTCACTCGGCAGTTTCGAAAAAAACTATCTGCATGAAACATGGTGACGTAATGCTCGGCGCGGCGGGATCGGTAGCCACCTTCGTCGCGTCGCACTTTAATGAATTTCTCGGCAGCTGCGTGGGTTTGGTTTCCCTCGCCGTGATGTTGCTCCGCCTCCGTCGCGAATGGAAACACCGCAACGAACCACCGCCCAAGCACGACGAAGAATGATTTGCCGGCAATTCCGCCGGCATGAACCAAACAAACAAAAAATGAATAGCTCACAATTCGCCTCCCTTGCCCGCTGGCTGCTGAATGCCATCAGCGGCGGCGTCATCGCCTACACCGCCAGCAAAAGCCCCGCCGCCCAATCCATCGGCGCATACATCGCCAACCTTGCCACCGGGCCGGATGCGCTCGCCGCCGTCACCCTCGGCATCACTTGGCTGTGGGGCCACATCACGCACGCGCCGACCGATACCCCGAACCCCGGCAACAAATTGCCGGCGTTGTTCCTGGTCGGCTCGCTCGCGCTCGCCCTTGGCACCGGCTGCCAGAGCACTCCGCAACGCATCGCTTACCAATCTGCCGGCACCGCGATTGTCAGCGCCGATACCGCCATGCAACTGTGGGGCGCTTATGTCGCCGCGAATCATCCCGGCACCAATATCGAAGCCCAAGTAAAATCCGCCTTCGAGAAATATCAAGCCAGTGTTGCCGTGCTCTGTGACGCGGGTGCGATCTATTCCGCCGCCGGCACCAATACCACCGCTGCCGCCGCCTTCTCGCAAGCCACCGCCAACGCCGGGCAATCGCTTTTGGACTTGGAAAATCTGCTAACCACTGTCGGCGTCAAACTGAACTAACAATATGAATCCTGCCATCATTGAGGCCATCATCTCGCTCGTCGAAGAAATGGTAAAAATCGCACCGCAAGCCTACGCCGATTTTCAGGCCATTTTTAACAACCCCAATCCCACCGCCGCCGACTGGCAAGCCTTGCGCGACAAGGCTCTAGCCAAAGGTTACGCGCAATATGTCCCCCAATCGGATTTGCCAAAATGAAAACGTGGCGTAGCAAGAAAACCGTCGTGCGGAGTCGTAAGACTGGCCACTTTGCGAAAAAGGGCTGGGGCAAAGCTTACAAACGGCAGCGCGTGCGCCAGTGGCACGAAACGCTTTTCCACGGAGTGTAATGGTCAAGACCGTCACCGCCGCCGCCGCGCTCGAATGGGCCGGCGGCGTTTTTGATGATGCGGCACTCTTTGCGCAGCCGGGAACCGCTTGCGCCGTGATTGCCGAGTTGCCGGATCGGCGCAGTTATTTTTCCGTGATCCGCTCGCTCCGCGCGGCGGCAGATGCCGGCGCGCTCTTTTTGATTACTCGCACCGGCAACCCGGTAGTGTCCCGCCATCTGGAGGAATTGGGAGCCATCGCCACCGCCACCGAAAGCAGCATCAGTTGCGGCCAGAAACGCCGCTACGTTCTGCCCCCGGAGCAATGGCGCGCGTGGTTGAAAAAGGTGGGCAAAGATGCCAAACCGCAAAACAAACCGGCTGTAATCCAATCCTAGAGCGCCCAAAATTTCGCACAGTCTTCCTTCTTCACCGGCTCGTGATAATGCGATAACAAAACCGCTGACGAGTTCCCCAGCATCGTCGCAACCTTCCCCGCGTCGCCGTGCAAGGCGAGCAAGTAGCTTGCTGCCGTGTGACGGAATAGGTCTAAGGGGAACGATTCAAGGCCTAACGCTTCGCGCGCAGTTCGCTTAAAACGCCTCACCGTTGAATTTGAGGGTGACACCGGCCCCGACTTCAACGGACACGCCAAAAGCAACGCCAGAGGCCGCGCCTCTAGCGGTACGATGCGACGCCGCCGGGTCTTAGCGTCATTCACGGTGACGGTTTTGGTTTCAAGGTCTATGTCATCCCAGTTAAGCCGGAAAAGCTCGTCGGGACGTATGCCGGCGAACACTCCCAGAACCAGCCCCGCACGACACACACCGGGCACGATCCGCAAAAGCAAATCCGCCTCGTCAGGGGAAAGGATTTTGGGCGCGCGTCTGTCCACGGTCACGCGCTCAATCATGTCACAGGGATTGCTCGCACAGTGGCCACGACGAACGGAAAAGGAAAAAAGAGTTGAAAGCCGATTCAGCCACGTTTGCCGGCTGGCTGGTTTAGGGAATTGATTTAACCAGGACTCGACCAACTCCACTGTCACAGATGCGACGGGAAGGGATTCGCGACCTTCGGCGAAGCGCACCAAGTAACGGGACAAACTTTTCAAATAAGCCGCGCGGCGATTGCCGGCACGCTTCGCTTCAAGGCATTGGGCAATAGCGTCGCCCAGCGCGAAAGGGACGGCCAGCCGCAGTTCTGGCTGGCAACTGATTGACTGCGCGGCCTCCAACAGCAGGCACTTGCTTTTCGCCACACACAGATGCAACATGCCCGCCGATGTTGGCAGAATTGAAAACGAAATGCAATTTGCCCCCGTCCATTGACACGGTAGGGGTCGGAGGTTCGAAACCTCCACCGCGCACCATCTTCGGTTCCCAACATTCCGTCTAAATCACTCGCTATGAAATCAAACTCCATTGTTTCCATCATCACTCTCGCTCTCGCGGCTGGTGCCGGGTTGGTTCGGGCCGAAGTGCCGCCCAAAGTCCCCGCGTTTTCCGTGACTTTCATGGATCGCACGGTGGATCCGGCCAAAGATTTTTACCATTTCGCCGACGGGCAATGGATCAAGGACAAT
>Ga0007882_10000839_pt1 | contig 18008 bp, 16 predicted proteins | sample CryBogCBH12Aug01_FD_71195 | JGI IMG/M metagenome (GOLD analysis project Ga0007882, IMG submission 71195) | Freshwater microbial communities from Crystal Bog, Wisconsin, USA - CBH12Aug09.1 | ecosystem: Environmental > Aquatic > Freshwater > Lake | place: Crystal Bog, Wisconsin, USA | collected... | reverse complement strand
TTATTAACACCCATCGAAGCCATGGTTATCAAGATACCGGCGCCGATCAGTGCCGCGACACCGGCGTACTCAAGGGCGGTATAGCCACCGGCGTGGCGCCTTGACCGCCTGGCACCGGCGGGTCCGTCCTTGAGACAAGGAGGGAGGTCTACCATTGTCGTTTCCTTTCTAGTCGATACCAGAGCGCGTTCCGTCTAACGGAAATTGATCCGAATGACGTTGCTGGCCTGGGCGCAGTAGGTGGCGGCGTTGGCCTGGCTGACAGGGGGCGCGGCCGGAGCGCCCGGAGCGAAGGCGCCCGGAGCGGCGGTGGTGCCGGAAGCGACCTGGACTCCGATGAAGGTGCTGGTGACCGGGGCGCCGGTGAGGTACTTGATGCACCAGGCCTGGGGGATGGAATCCTGGTCGAGATAACCGTTGGTGGTGTTGCCGGTATAACTGACCCCACCTCCGAACGCGTTGGTCAGGGTGGCGGCGGAACCGTGGGAAACGGTGGTCGGCGCCACCCCGGCGGTGATCAGGGTGCCGGCCGCACCGGTGGCGATGGTCGCGACGCCGAAGGTGCCGGCATAATAATCATGGAGGTTCTGAAGGAACATGGCGGTGTCGCCAACGAACTGGTTATACGACTTCTTGTCGTTATTGACGCCCATCGACGCCATGGTGATCAGGACGCCGGCCCCGATCAACGCCGCAACGCCAGCATATTCGAGAGCGGTGTAGCCGCTGGGACGGCGGCGGGACGGCCGCGCCGAGGTCAGGAATGCGTTGGTGCCCTCGGATGCAAAAAGAATACGCTTCAACATTTGTACCTCCTTCTTCTTCAATAAAGACTTGTGGTTGCATTCCCGATATCAAAGCTGATCAGCATTATCCCGGCCTGGAGCCATCCCAGCACCGCGAAGAGTGCCAGTTGGGCATATACCCGGAGATGTTCGGACAGCGCCTTGGTGGACCGGACCGTGCCGGCGACCCAATCCTGGGCCAACGTCAGTAAGGCGCTGCCCTGGGTGGCGCCCTTCGAATAAATCCTGAGGTCGATGATGATTTCCGGGTCAGGGAACCCGGTCTTGGCCATCTCCAGGGCGTCCCCGAGAAATTCGCCGCGCCGGCAGCCGAAGATGATCGGCGCGAGGCGAGAGCGAAGATAGGGTGAGGCATCCTGGGAAAGCGCTTCCAAGGCGGCTTGCGGGGTCAGTCCGGTATCAACCAGGGCGCCCAGCCCGAACATCATGCTGGCACCTTGAAAGACCCGGTAGAGCGAAAAGGGGAAGAACCGGTCGGCGACAACCCGCATTGGCCCCTTCCAATTGGGCAAAGACCACAAAAGGGTGAACAGGGCGCCGCCGAGGAGAAGAGGAACCACATAGCCATAAGAGGACACAAACCCAGCCATGGCCATCAACGACCGGGGTATCGGCCCGAACGCTACGGAGAGATGCATTTGGAGAAGATTGTCGGTCAGCTTCGGCACCACGACGTAGCCGTAATACTCAAGAATGGCGACCACCGCGATGCTGACCAGAAATGGGTTGATCAATGCCTGCTGCATGACATCGACGATTTGCGCCTGTTGTTTTCCCATTTCGACAATCCGGCGAAGCTGCAGCGGCGTCGTCGATGTCCGCTCGCCGGCGGCAATCAGCTGGAGTTCCCGTTGGTTCACCCAACCGCGAACCACCTCGTTCAGCCGCAAGCCTTGTCGGATCATTGGAGCCCAAGCATTGAGGGCGGTCAGAACCGGCGATTTGGTGCCGGCCAAGGTCTGCGCGACAGCGTTCAATGCTTCTTTCATGGTGGCGCCACGCTCGATCAGGGTGGCCAGTTTCAAGTAGAATCGGTACCGTTCTTCGTCGGCCAACCGGAACCGGCGCTGTTGCCAACGCAGCCGCCAAGGATGGTGGCGGGATCCTTGCCGAGGGCCGCGCTTCGGAAAGCCGATTATGGGTTTGCGGAGGGTCACCATATTCCGGCCACCCCATTGGCTTGAAACCGACCGACGGCGAATTCGGCATCGAGAGGGTCGATCAGGCCAGCATGCACCTTAGTCCACGCGTGATGCATGATCGGGGCCGATGCGACCGGCGCGCCCTCGGAATTCTTCTCGTTGATCCAATCCCGGGCCGTGCGGGAATCGCCGCTCCCTAACCGGAGGCGCTTCATGACCTCAAAGTCAGGTCGGACGATTTCGCCGACCAGAGCGGCGCCACGGGTGGCGATCAGCATCGAGGCGCCCTCGCTGGTCTTGATCTGCCGACGGCAATGGGGACACCCGCGGCCTCGCACGCGTACCGCGTCGGTGTTGCCGCCAAGCTTGGCAATCCGTTCTCCGATATCCCCATATTTCTTGGCGTCGGCGGCCTCCATCGGGCGGCAGCAATCCTGGCAGAGAAACGGCACCAGTCGCTGGGCGACCAAAGCGAGGACGATGTGATGGTTGTACAGGAGAGTTTCCTGGACGCCGATTTGCGGGTCAGCCAAACGGAGCATGGCGCCGAGAGCGTGATTGGCGTGAACCGTCGAAAGGACCAGATGCCCGGTTTGCGCCGCGCCGAAGCTGGTCTGCGCGCTAACCGAGTCGCGGATTTCGCCGACCATGATGACATCGGGATCGCCACGCAACGTGATGCGCAGTTTCGCTCCCAGACCGTCGGTACGTTCCTGGCTGTCGGCGGTGTAGGGCACGGCAAGTTGCCGCGCGCCCCGAATGGTGAACTCCACCGGATCTTCCACCGTCAGGATCCGTTTGGTGCCTTCGGACACGGTGTCGATATATTCAAGAAAGTGTTTCAGCGTCGTCGACTTGCCGGAACCGGTCGGCCCGGTAATGAAAACCGCCCCATGCGGCGCTGCCGCCAATTCCTCAAGGAAGCGAAGATGGATGTCTGACCATCCGAGATTCCGGATGTTGAAGGTCCCGTGGGCGCCGGATGAATCAGTGAAGATGCGGACCGCCAGGGAATTGCCGTCATTGGCCGACAGGTATTGCAGGCGGCAACTGCGAAGCTTGGGAGTAAGCCCCAGGCCGCGCAGTTTGTCGTTGTTCATAAGCCTGGCGGCCTGATCGGATTTCGGATCCCAACTGCCAAAATTGTTGTCCGCCAATTCGTAAATGGCATTGAAGATCTGCATGCCCCGTTCCCGATAGACGTGATCGATAGGGGGGGTCAGGCGGGTGTCGATGCGCAGTTTCACCGTCATCGTCGGCTTGTCGGTAAAGATGTCGAGGTGGATGTCGGTGGCTTCCAGGTCGACAGCCTGATTGAGGAGGTCGACGATATATCGCTCAGAGGCGACGGCGGATTGCCCCGCCTCGCTGGGGATGGCCTGATAGATGGCCTCGATTTCGGCCGGGGTCGCCACCATCCGCGCTTTTTCGACGTTTATACCCATGTTCTGGGCGAGGAACCGGGTTTCGCGCACCAGGTTGTCGTGGCGACGGAGATGGAGGACAAAAAACCGCCCGGACTTCAACAGTGCGCACATCGACGTCTGTTCGTGGCTGATGTGCAGGGGATAGCCGGGCGCGGTCAGCACCATATCGGCACCGGTGGTGATGTCCTGGTAAATGGCGTTCCAGTTCGGCGGCAGTTCCTCCGCCGCCGGGACTTGGACCGCGGCAACAGGCGTCGCCGGCGTCTGGGGCAGTCTGCTGTTTTCCTCATCCAGCATGGCTAGCGCCCCAAGGACTGAATTGGAGAGGCAACCATCCCGATATGGGTCTGACCGTTCGCTCCACGGACAAGCAGTCCATCCTCGAGGATGGACTCAACCTTGCCGTAGCCGGGAATTAGCTCGCCGATCCCGACCCATTGGCGTTGGGACGGGTTAAACCGCACCAGAGCCCGGTCCGCCCAGATCTGCTCGACGCCCGGACGATTGCCGGAACTATCAAGCGCGGCCGCCGGCGCTTTGGCTCGCATCGCTTCGACCTGCGATCTCAACTCAAGCAGGGATTTTTCCTGCTCCAACTGATACCGCTCCGCCTGGTTCTTGATCGCCCGAGCAAGCAGCGAATCATCCCGCCGTAGCGCTGGGGGTTCCTCTGCCACCGCAGCCATCGGAAAGAGTAAAGCGGCGCCGATTATCCAGTTACGAAGAGACATGGATCACTCCTTCGATGGACCAGGCGCCGAGGACACCATTGTTCATGGTCGCGTGCATGCTGCAGATCTCCAGCTGGGCCGCGTCGCCCAACAGGCGCCGCAATTCGAGGGGAGAAAGGGGAGCCGTAAGGGTGAAGCCAATTGCTTTGCTGAACGTCGGCGCCGCGCATTTCGGCGAGGCGTCTATAGTCACTACCAGACCGGTTTGACTATGCACGCGCCCCAACCAATCAGTCGCTTCGGAGGCGGTCCAGCGCGTCTTGCTGTCGGTACTGACGGGCGGGTCAAATGACGTCGAGACCGTGGCCCTCCGTTCGTCGGCGAACGTTGCCGGCAACGGGACGGCCTGGCTAAGCCACTCCTTGGGAGCGTTGGCTTGTTCCACAGAATAGGTCACCGCCACGTTGTTCCCGCTGCAGGATAGGCCGGTTGGTCCCCAGCCGCCCACATAGGCGGTTATTTCATCAAGGGCGAAAATGCACCGGTTCACCCATATCACCGGATCCTGGTATTGGGGCGGAGGCGGGGTGACCGCCTTTGTGATGATCTCCCCGGCATCGTGAATCTGTTCCTGCACCTTCTCGACAATCTTTACCGGGACCGGCGCGGGGGCGGGGAAGAGCCATGACTGGATGGCGTGGAAGGCGTCGCCGGAATAAGAAACCACCAGTCCGACGCTGACAATGACGCCGGCCGCTATGGCCGCAAACGGCGCCAGGCGAGTGACGGCTGTTGCTGTGGTGTGAAACTCCCGCAACAGAGGCCCCGGGACCCGATGGATAAGGTCCTGCCAGGAAGCCGCCATTGAACCTTGGATGCCCAAGGAAGGCGGGGCGTAGACGAAGGTGTCGGGACCAAAATACGACAATTCCTGGGTCAGGCGGTCAATGCCCTCCTCCATGCTCCCATAGACCATGTCGCCGTCCGGGAGGATTTCCGAGTTATTGACGGCGACGAACCACCATCTGACGCGCTCGCTCTCCGGCGGGTCGAGCGGCCATAAGCCGACCCATCTCGCCTCGCCAACCGCCGACGCCATCGCCGCGGCGCCGGCTTCCCAGGGCTCGAATGGGCGCTTTAAAGGAGTATTCAGATCCTTCCATCCCAAGCCGTATTGTTGGATGAAGGTAATATCGCGGACGGTACCGATTTCCGCTTCGAATTCCGAGCGTCGAGCCGTATCGGAAAGGGAAGCCCGTCCCTCCGGCCCCTGGCGGGGGGTCAGCCAACTGAGGCCGGCAAACATCCGGGCGGGGATGCCAAAGCGGCGCTTTTGCAATGGCAGAAGAACCACGGCCGGTCGCCCCGGGCGACGCTCAGCCTCCTCCGTCACGGGTTTCATGCCGAGCCCAGCCAAAATCATCAGCGGGTCCTTTCCGCCATGGTGTCGATTTCGACCGGGGTAATCATATAGACAAACCGCTTCTTGCCCCGCGAACCGCTCAGGCCGCCGCCAAGGCCCCAGAACCAGGGGGTGCCGACGCCGCGTGCGTTGGACTGGTCGTTGTCCTCAAAGGCACCGGCAATGACCAGAGTCGAACCGGAGCGCAACAGGAACTGCTGGATGGTCGAGCGTTCCGTCTGGACCGGAAGGCCGATCTGGGTTCCTCCCAGGCTTTGCTGGTTCAGGCTGACCAAGTCGGTCACCCGGCTGGCAAAGAACAGCCAGATGCCTCCGTCATCCTGGATCCTGGGCATGAACACCAACTGATAGCCGGCGTCGATGGTAGATGCCTGGACTGATGTCGTTGAACCGACATTGGCGGCCAAGGTGGTTTGCGACGAACCGATGTAGGTGGTGCGGGTCACCCGGGTCCAAGGAACAATGCGATTGTTCGGAATAACCACCGAGACGGTCTGTTCAATGGATGCGTTGGTGGTGCCGCTCAGTGCCTGCGTAGAGATGTTCGAGCCGGCCAAGCGTGCAATTGCGGGGACGGCCCCGGCCGGGGCCGGGCTCAGGACACCGACGGACAAATTGCTCAGTCCCTGGTCTGGAAGGTTCGGCGACGGTCCGCCGAAGCTGAGGTTCAGTCCGTTCCTCATCGCGTAGTCGGTAACGAAATTCAGCCCGTAGTCGTCATTATTGGCCGCGTCGATCGACCAGATACGAACCGTCACCGCCACTTGACGCGAGGCCCTGGCGATTTCCCGCTGAACGTAATCGGCAATCCGGGCGGAGGCCTCGGGCGGTGCCGTAACGGTAACCTGGCCGGTTGAAGGGGCAACCGACACGGTGCCATCCGGCGGGAGCATGGCCGTGATCGTGTTCTTAAGGTCGCTGAAGTAATCAAGATTGGCGGTGGCGTTTACGCTATTGGAGGACGTTCCGAGATCGCCGCTGCCGGACGATCCGGACGATGACGACGAACTGCTTCCGCCACTGGAAGAACCGCTGCCGTTTCCACTGCTGCCGGTGGATGCCGAGAGCGCGTTGGTGCCGGGCACCGAGGGAAAGGTGTAAACCCGGGTCCGATATCGAAAGACCTTGATCACCCCGTCGCGGTAATCCCAGGCCACGCCAAACCGACTGGCCACCATATCGAGGAAGGTGGACAGCTTTCCCTTGAACTGGATCGACATCGTGTCGACTTGAGTTGGGGACCCGTTGAGTCCGGAAGGGGTCAGCAATTGGATTTGCTGCGGCAGGGGGCTGCTGCCGGGTGGGGTTCCGCTTTGACCAGTCGCTCCGCCGGTTGCCCCGGAAGAGTCGCCAGAGCGTAGCCGTGGCGGCAAGCCGGCGCCGTCGGTCAGACGAACCGGAATATGAGTGTATTGGGTGATATTGGAGGCGATTTCAGCCAGGGTCAGCGGCAGTGCGCCTGCCGTATTGATTTTGACCGCGTCATCCAATTCCCATTTTGTCGGCAGCGGCACACCCTTATCGTCCTCGATGGAGACCGAGCCGAGCCAAGGAGTGTTCGAATGGCGCAGACCAGGCCGGGCCACCGGCGCCGCCGGCACCGCCGCGCTCGCTGCCGTGGACTCGTATTGGCGCATCTTCTCCGGCGCCGCCTTTATAACCTCTTGGGCGGTACATCCCACCAGGACGCAGGTGACGGCGGGAATGACAATCGGTAGCTGGTGAAAAAATCTAGTTTTGCTCACTGATCACCCTCCGCGGTCGTCAGCTGACTCAATGATCAGCATGTGGTTTGAAGACAACGTGGCGAGGGGTGGCCGTGGCGCAGTGCCGAAAGCACGAATCACGGTGTCCACAACATTGTCGAAGGCCCCGGTAAAGGAAGCCGATCCCTGGAGGGGGTAGCGGCGGTTGGTTTGCCACGCCACGCCCTGGCACTGGGATTTACCCGCCTGGAGGCACCAACGGACCAGCAGGTCCTGCAGGTCATCGCCGGCCTGAGCCTCCCAGATCATCTCCACGCCGGAATCTTCGGGGTCAAGCGAGACCGGACCGGCCGTTGGTATCCGTCCTGGAACGGCTTTTTCCTGGTGCGCAACGCTGACAGTCTCAACGGTCGGAACCGTGGGCTCTCTGGTCGCCGTCGGAACCGGTGCGGCGACGGGTGCCGGAGTTGTGGCCGCAACGGGTGGGGCCGCTAGCGGTGCCGGCAAGATGGGGGCGGGTGGCGCTTTCGGCGCAATCAGAGGCGCGGGCGCCGCCGGGGGTGTCACGGGGCGAGCGACCGCCGGTGGTGCCGGGGGGGCTGGCGGAGGAGGAAGTAAAAGCGTGGGGCCCGTGGCTGCCGGCATGTCCGGCGCCGGCGGCGGAGACAGCGCAGCAATGGGGAGGGGGGCGAGAATTGCCTCTGTGGTGACCGACTGAGCGGGGGTTGGCGACGGCGGCCGGTTGGCGGCTATGTCTTCATGGGCAACAGTGGGTTTTGGAGAAACAGCGCCGGCATCGTAACCAACCGGGTTGGCTGACACACCACCACCAACCGGGTTACCGGCAGCCGACGGAGAAGCGTCAGGCGCGTCGCAGAGCACCGCCAGACCAGAATCATAAACGATGCCACCGCTGGTCTCGACAGCCCAATTCCCGCCGACGCGAGTGATTGCAAGCACCTGCCCGAGGTCTGGATCAGTGACCCCGCGCTGCACAGTGCGCAACACCCCATCACCCCCAATCTTGGCAATCCACGCACGATCTCCCCGTACACCTCGAACAACCCATCCAGATAACGCCTTGCCAGGACAGTCCTGAACTGATGGTCCGGGAGCGACCGGTGCCGCGGATGCGACCGAAATCAGAAGAGCAAAGGCAGAGACAGAGAGGCAGCCGAGGGCCCCAGCGCTTCTGGCTGTGCGCCGTCTGCCGCCGGCAGTAAACGGAGAGGAAGTGACCGCAGTGCACGGATCTTCACGCATTGGTCCTCACGGTATCTTGGCGGTGATCGTCTGAAGATCGCCGCCTTTGCGAGTGATTGCAAAGAAACTATCTAACAAAGCTACCATCACAAAGGCAAGTGCAATCCACAACTCACCGGATTTCTGGCTTACGATTGTTGAAACCTGTGCTGCATCCCCGGGTGGTCCCGAAGAGAAGGAAACTCTGAAAGCAGAAAAACAGACTTCCTCTTCTTTGCAACACCTGCCAAGAAAGACCTATCCGACCCACAAAGAGGCCGTCATTCCAGGAACATCCCAGTGATGGCGAGAGACAAGCCAAGACGTCATCACAGAGGCCGGTACCGGCGGCGAAAACAGATATCCCTGCATTATCGTCGCTCCCAGTGAGTCAAGGACCTCCGCCTGGCGATGGTGCTCGACACCCTCGGCGACGACGTTCAGCGATAGTCCTTTGGCCATCGCCAGGACAAAGCCAACAATTTCCCGCGCCTGGAGGGAATCCACGGCGTCATCCAACAACGCCTTGTCTATCTTGAGAACGTCGAAGGGCAATTTCCGCAGGGTGGCCAGAGAAGAGTGTCCGGCGCCAAAGTCGTCGATAGCCAAGGAAAAGCCCGCAGCCCGGGTTTCATGTAGGCGGTGCGGCGAGTGCCGGAGAACATCCAGGGCAGCGGTCTCCGTGATTTCTATTTCGACCAGGTGCCTTGGCACGTTATTCCGGAGTAGGGGGGAGAGAAGCTCCGAAGTGGACTGGTTCAACAGTTGCAATGGCGAGACGTTAACCGCCACGGGGGGCACATCCAATTCCATGGATTGCCATTCAGCGATCTGCCGGGCAACCTGCTCCAGTACCGAACGCCCGAGGGCGACAATCAAACCGCTCGCTTCCGCAATGGGAATAAACTTGTCGGGCGACAGACGACCACTCTTCGGATGGTTCCACCTTACGAGTGCCTCCATTCCGACCATTTCCCCGGATCGGCAGTTGATTTTTGGCTGGTAATACACTTCGAACTCGTGGCGCTCGATGGCCTGCCGAAGTTCGCGCTCAAGTGATAATCGCTCAAGAGCTGCCGCCTTGACCGTAGGATCAAAGCACCGCGTACGGCCGCCACCATCGATTGACGCAGTGTGGGCCGCAAAATGCGCAGCAGTCAGGAGGGTGGAAAGGTCGTCTCCATCCTTCGGCCAGAACGCGACGCCAATCGAGACGGTCGGCATCCTCTGTGTCCCCGCGACAGAGATAGGCTGCTCGATACTGCGATGGAGATTCCGAAAAATCATGAGGTGCTGGTCGTTTTGCGTGATGCCGGGGATAAGGGCGGCAAATTCGCCGCCACCCAGGCGCGCCAACATACCTTCAAGGGGAATCGCGCGAACCACCCGGCCGGCAATCGCGGACAGAAACTGGTCACCAAGATCCCGGCCGATGATCTCGTTAAAGGATGAAAAGCTGTCAATTTTTACAAGAACAAGCGCGAAAACGTCAGTTTCCAGGGAGGCCGCGGCCAGAACCGCCCGTGCGCCCTCCTGAAACCCTGTCGCGCTCAGCATTTTTGTCACCGGGTCAGTTTTTGGGGACTGGTCGTCGCCAAAGGTGTGTTCGGCGGAACGTCGCAACAGCACGCATTTGAACGTGGGGGAAGGGATCCCGGGGAATTCAGAAACCTGAATATATCGATGCGGCCGATCCTTCCTCTCGCCAATCACCTGGCCAGCACCCCCCCATTTATGCACCTCCAACCAATGACGGAGAGGTGTCCCAACGGGACTGCGACCATTACCTAGCAGTTCGTGGCCGACTCTATTGATCGCAACAATTACATCATGGGCGTCAAGAACGATCACGCCGTCATCCAACGCGCCAAAGAGCGATTGCAAGTTATCGAAAGTAGCACCGTCCACTACCACCCCCTTGTCGGAGACGAACAGCCATACCCACCCCTGTCGCGGGGCAATCGAAAAACGCAACCGACTTTCCCGGTCTCACTGGTAAAGATCCTGTGGCGGCGGGAACGGTGACGCAATCCGATAAACTCCTAATTACAAGCCCCATCTGGCGGGGAGCGGTGCCCAACAATACTTGCCTTCTGCCAACCGCGAGACGCGCCAAATGCGCCCCGGAACCGGAAAGTGATTGCAAAGAGACAATCTAAAAAGGTTGCAGCCCACATGCAATAAAAAAATAGCTGTCTACGTCAGCAGAGAAAGAAAAAAAGAAAAACGGCCATCAAGCGCCACAGGCAGCAACAAACGGCAAAAGTGCAGCGTCAGTCAGACACAGTAAACGAAGAGGAGAGGAGGATAGAAAAATTAAAGCGGAATCAAGATAGCACCACAACGTCGCCAATCTTTAAATCCAGATCCCTGCAGCAGCCACCGGGTAATTCAAGCACTGCGAGTGCAGGCGCAATAGCGTGGAATTTTTCACGGCTTAGTGGGCGTGCGGCGGCATTTATTTGAACGATTGCCAGATCGACGTCCAGGAAGAGAATGTCCAAGGGAAAAAAAGTGTTCTTCATCCAAACCCACACCGGACGTGGCCGTCGAAAATGAAAGAGCATTCCCCGGTCGCTGGGTAGGGCGTCACGAAACATGAGACCACGCCGCATTGCCCGCGCGGTTACCGGCTTCTCAACACGAAACTCTGCAACAAGGTCCCCGTGCCGCAATACTTTGATTGGCGCAAGGGGCTCCATGCGTGTGGCCGATCGTCCAAATGAAGCGACCCAACCGCCTATCATGCAACCTCCGGGGAGCGCAACGCCTCCAGGGACGATGCGCAAACCACTTGATTCCGGCCGCCATGCTTCGCGGCATAAAGCGCCTGGTCCGACTTTTCCTGCATCGCATGAAAGTCCCGAGCGAGGCCGGCCACCACGCCGACCGAGCATGTCACCTGCCCATGGGTGAAGGGATAACTCTCGATCGTCATCCGAATCCGTTCCGCCACCTCGCGCGCAACTTCTTCGTCGGTATCAGGCAGGATGACGAAAAGTTCCTCACCCCCGATCCGGAAGGGGCGATCCCCGTCGCGAACGCCATCGCGCAGCAATTTGCCGAGTGCCGCAAGCACTACGTCACCCATATCGTGACCAAAGGTATCGTTGATGCGCTTGAAGTGGTCGACGTCAAACATCAGCAGAGCGATGGGGTTTTCAGGTTGCAGCCTGGCCAAGAAACTTTGTACGGCGTGGCGGTTCCCGAGGCCGGTCAATGCATCACGCATCAGCACGCCAATTCTGGCCTCCAAGGGATCGGTGGGTGTGGTGCAGATGCGTGCGATCAATTCCTTCTGGATGGCTTCACCGCAGACCATCGCCGCCTCGTCCAGGAAAAGGTCCGGGTCGGAGACAAAATGGTTGATAGTCATCGCCATAAAGCGATCGGTTGCCTCGGGCCACACCCCCATGCTGCCTATTCCATTCCGGATGGCGGAAAACTCGGTTTGCGTTTCTCGCCCAGCTGGATCCCAAATCCGTAAGGTTTCGATATCGTCCTTGGTGACCACGACATGCCCGGAAATCATTCGCGCAATCAGTGACGCACTTGGACGCCCATGGTTGCCGAAGCCGGCGGTCCCATTGGCCTCTTGAAGCAGTGCCATCATCTCGTCGTCCTTGAGAAACAACCCGGCGATCCGGCATTCGTCGACGATCAAAGGAACCAGTTTGGCAGCACCGAATTCTGTCGCCCCAACCACCCATACCCTTTTGTTCTGCACAGCCGCCCGTCGAACCACGGAGAGCAGGGTGGCTGGATGGAGGCAGCATTCGACAATGATTTCGTCGCCTTTGTCGAGTAAGGCGGCCAACTGTTTGTCGCGAAAAGGCACCTTCTCGATTGGCCGCGCAATAATCCGCGACCAAAGTTCCCCGTTAGGCAGGAAATGTTCGCAATCACCGGCGTCGGGGAGACGCTTGTATTCGGCGTGGATGGCGATTCCGGCCAGGCGCATGGAATCCAGTATCATTGAGTTGATGGAGGTATCGGATACGACGGTACCGAACGCCACATCGTGACCGAAGCTCGCAAGTTCTACAGCCAGGGTCAAACCGGTACCACCAAACGACGTGCGAACATCACCTTGGCGGATTCGTGACACGGTGTTGCCGACCATCTGGCCGGTAACACGGATATGAGCCGAACCGAGAACAGAAAAGCGCGCCATTGTTCGTTTGCCCTAATCGTTGTCGTCCTTTTTTCGCACCGATGTGATCAGGTCCTCGACAAATGCCTCCCCCCTCACGACGCGTTGGACCACCCGTCGCAGGACGGAAGACATCGGGATGCCGAGTGAGGCGCATTCCTTTTCGAAGGCCTCTTTTTCTTTACTGTCGCACCGGAATGCGATGATCGGCCGGACCGGTTCTTTCTCTGTCATTTTTACCTCTCGCTGAAAGCTACACTGCCGTCCAGGGCGCCAGTGCGGGTTAACGTGTCCTTTTCGCAAATCAACTTGCGTTTCTCGGTTTTCCAGACAGATGCCGAGCCGAAGCCTTTTCCCTGCCGGAAGGTCCTCGGGCCCTTCTTCGCCGCACCAACAAGATACCTGTGACGGTAGGGATTCTCCGTGATCGCCAACACATCACCTCAGCCACCGAACGAGTGGGCCGTGATGGTGCTGGTGGTCAACCCGACGAATTTGACTTCGTAGGTGAGTTCGCTGGCATCGATCAAGCCGTTGTGATTGACGTCGGGGTTGGTGTACGCACCGCTATTCCCCTGGACGAAGTCGTAGAGCACCGTATCGCCAGAAGATGCCACCGACGAATTCGCCGTCACCTGCCCGGCGATAATCAGATGCTCACTTGCCCTGCCGGCCAGGTGGTAGACGGCATTCGCCGCTTGCGCAACTTCAGCGGCAGTGCCCCCACCAACCGACCCGAGTTCCAGGAGGTGAAGTGGATTGGTCGAATTGTTGTTTGGAGCGAACGTCAGCGCCGACCCGTTGAACGACTGCCCGGTGGACGCATTGAGCAGCGTCACGGAGCCCGTATTGACCAATGTAGTGGGCTGGTAGATATCTATCGCAGGATTGAAGCCCGTGATTGTTGTGTTGGTGGCTCCGTAAATCACAACATTACCAGAACCAAGATTAACCGTATTCCCACTTGCAAGATTCAAAGTGGCATTTGTCGATCCAGTCAAAATGATATTGCCGGTCCCAGAGACAGAGAGATACGGCACGGCAGCAGATGCTATCAATGTATAGTTGTTCACTGCAGCATAAAGGACCACAACGCCATTCGCCGAAGACACCTCTAATCCGCTGGACACACCACCAAAAGGATCTGGCACGGCACCAGGCCCGTAAACGTTTTGTCCTGCCGGAGGAGGCGTCATTAATCCTGTATTGACATATTTGTTTACAGTTCCCTGGTTAACAATCGCTTGCGCTCCAAACGGCACAGAGGCATCGGCGTATCCACCTGTCGCCGGATCGACCATCCACGATGCGGAATTTAAAAGCTCTTCCTGGCTGGCAGCAAACTGCGTCAAGGCACCAGACCGGGTGATCTGCCCGCTTTGAAGCGCGGTTACCCAAGCAGCCAAACCAGAAGCGTCAGGTGTCCGGTTCAGGACATGGGCATACAGTGATGTGATGAACGCTGTGTCGCTGGTGCCCGGAGGGTCTATGGTTTGAAATTCTGGGCTGGCGAGGAACCCCTGAGCCACCCGATCCAAAGACATCGCTCCACCATGAGCGGGCAACTGCATGGTCCACGCCTCCAGACCTGCGAGATCTGGCATCCGTCCGAAGGTGGACTGATACATTCTCGCCAATGTCGCATCCTGCCCAGAGGCGACAATCATTAAATTATTGTTGTAAATGCCGGGATTGGACGTGTTCCCGCCGTTAAAGACCAAATAATGATCACCAGTGACCGTAACAGTTTGACCGCTGGTCGTGCCGCCAGTGGACAAATCCTTAATGTTGACCGTCTGGTTGGCGTCGATCTGGACGCCGTATTGGCTGCGCGGACCATCCAACAGAACGACGTTGTTATAGGATGTAGAGAGCGAGGCAGATTGAAAGCCGATCACGGATTCACCGGATGGATTGATCCCAGCGGCATCCATTTGCCAAGCATAACCAGGCGCAGTTTTCTGCGAGTTTTGGTAGGCGACGAAGGTATCTATATTGCTCATAGCCTTAATTCTCCCATCTCCCGCTGGTCTTACAACACCCTCGTGGCCTGAATACTCGCCATAAAGTAAACTTGCGCCAAGTAGAGCGACAGTACAGAAAAGCGCTGTCCTCAGTCTGAAACGACGTCTAAACCGTCTCGAAATAGCCATAAACTTCTCTGCGTTTGATCAAGGACTGCACTGAATGGTTCCGTGGATAGGAGAACAGGTGCCCCCCCAATCTGAGTTGCAGGGTGTCGTGGCTGGATCCCCGCCGTTTGGCATAACTATCCCCTGGTCAGGGACGAAGGCGCCACAGACCTCCCCTGCGGGGGGCGCGAGGCCGCCGCCGCCAGGAGCGCCATGAGGGACATCGGCAAACGCCGATGCGGATAGGGTGGTCCCATCGATCGCCCATGCCGGCGCGACCGACCAAGGATTCCAATTCTTCTGCAGGTAATTCACCGCAAAGGAACCAGGACCCGCCGCAACAGGCTTAAAATCACAATCACATGCCCAATCGTTGCCGGGCCCGCATTTCTGCGGAACGCAAGAAGCGGTATAGGTGGTGGTGCCCGCCGCGGCGGGGCAGGTGTCGCTGACCTTGTACCATCCGCTCCAACTGCCGGCCGGGCAGGTATAGTCATTTTGGAAAGCGGCCGTTGCTACCCCCCCAGAGGGACAGTTGTAGGCGCTGGTGCTGGTCAGACTATTGGGAGCGCACGCTCCACCACCTCCGCCCGCACCCCATTGACCGTCGGTATTCACGCCCACACCGGTCTGTCCGCAGACATAGGTGAACTGGCTGTCGTAGGAGCAATCCGTAACGTTGTCAGGGCACGATTGGGTGCAGTGGGTGGTGACGGTAATTGAGTTACCAAGAATCGTGTAATCCAAAACTGCTGGGTTGAGCGGGCCAACTGTCCCGCCGGCGCCGCAAAAATCAGCGGCATTTGGAGTGCTCGGCCGGCAGCAAACGGTCTGGGTATCCCCCGGCCCAGGCCGTGACCGCCAACGCATCCATGCGGTGACTGTCGACACATCAATAACCTGCTCTTTAACAGGATGCCCATTCGTCACATAGCGGCACGCGGCATAACCAGGGACATCAACAAACCCGCCGGCACCTGCCTCAGAGTGAGGTCGAACGCGGACAAAGCCAGCCCCGTCCACGCCATTAAGCGCCCCTGGGTCCTGAGGGGCAGCCGGAAAGACCTGAGCCAAAGCGGAACTCGACAGGACCGCCAACAGCGCGACGGGCATGGCAGACAAAGAGCCTGTCGCCCACCTGCTGGTGGGGCGTCGGTTAAAACATTTTCGAGAGGGCGGGCCGATAAAATGCTTCGACATCATGCCGTCCAAACCATTAGCCGGCGACGGGATTACCACCGACGATTCCACGCTATCGCAGTGCCCCACTCTTGCAAGCCGGCGGGCAGATAGGGAATCAGGCCAGAAAAAGGCATAGGACCGCGCCAATATGGTTGCTCCGAACAGCTTACGGGCTGTGATAAAAAACGCTGCCGGTAACGGCGCCGGTCACGGTGGCATCGCCGCCAACTGTTGCTGATCCGGTAATGGAAGTGTTCCCACCCACGCTCTCGGATCCACTGATAGCCACGTTGCCAGCCACGTTCTCCGATCCATTCAAGGTCAGATTGTTCATGGTCGAAGCACCCGATGGGACGATGGTATAGGCGTTGTTGTTGTAATCCACGATCTTGCCGGTGATGACTTCACCGGTAGCGGTCACATTGGTGGCGTTGTTGATGTTCTTCGTATTCATTTGGATGTCTGTGTGCATGGTGTTGGCATCGTTATTGTTGGGTTGGGCGAACCGATAAAGGAACGGCGCCACGGCCTCTCCTCCCTGGAAAAAAAGGCCGGCCGCCAGATGGCCATTGCCCGAAATAAAAGGCCCCGTTGCGCCGCCGACGAAGGGTGCCAGGGACACCGACCAGAACGCTCCGACCCCCTTGACGCAGGGCGTGGCGCAAGGCGATGGATCGGTGGCGTAGGGAACATAACCACCAAATTCGCCGACATAAGAGGCCGCATCAATCACCTGGTCAGGTGGAATCGAAATGCCGCCATAGGTAATCACCACGCCGATCAAACCCTGGGCCCCAGACTGCTGGACGAGAACCGCATGGTTCTGCTGCCAGGCATTCATGCCGCCGGCATTGCCAAGAAGGTACCCTGCGGCCTGCAGGGTGTTCGGCGTTATGACGATGGGGACCGCGGCGCTGGCGTAGACAACGGACCAGTTGTCCTTGATGTATTGAGAAGCGGCGTCTCGAACAGTGCGCACTTCCCAGGCCGAAGTGATTGACCGCGACTTGTTTTCCAGGTTCGGCATCCATGCAATCAGCGGGGCAATCAGCACCGCAATAATTGTCAGGACCATCATCAGTTCGGGGAGACCGCCAGTCATAATCCTAATCCTTTGGCTGGGTCATTCGACGACCTCGGCGACCGCGGCAAACCCCTGGGGTATACCTGCTGGGAGCGGTGTGGTCTGTCCGGCCGGCGACAGAAGAAAGTTAGAACCGGCCATGCCGATGGTCCCGGGATAATGTTGGACTTCCGCGATGGCGCCGACCACCGCGCCAGGTGGGAACCGTCGGCCGCTGTAATATGTCACCGCCACCGGACCAGCTCCGGTCATGCCGACATAGGAAAAGACATCTGCCGGTGTCGACCACGGGGCAGGCAGTTGCAGGGAAGCCGCCGGGACCGCTCCCATGACACCGCCGTTGGCTTTGGCCCAGGTGTATAGCGCCTGCTGCTGGACCAGCATGACTTCGGCGAGTTGACGCGCATGGCGAACGTCGGAGGTCATAGTGCGGCGCAAGCCCCACTCACCCGACGGATCGAGAATCCAATAGCTCAACACGCCTACCGTCATGATCAGGGCTACCCAGCGGACCATGGAGACCGTCCGTCCGTGTTACTGGGCCGTAAAGACGATGGTATTGGCGGCGCCAGCACATTGGGTGTTGGCCGTCGTGTCATCCACCGGAAAGGTTGTCAGCGTTGCGCCGCCATTGACCGACACCGACAGATAGCCGGATCCCGGCACCGACATCAGCACCTTGCTGCAGTCGGACGATGCCAGACCCGGGTCGGAGATGGTGAAATTGCTCGAGGCACCGGTTACGGTGATTGTCTGCCCGTAACTGTTGTAGATGACCGAGACGCCGTCATTGCGCAGGGAGCCGACCAATTTGTTGCTGACCAGCGACGCGTTCAGCGAAGCCGCCGGATAAATCTGGCCCTGCCAGTGCGTGCGGACAGCCGCGGCAAGACCGTCAACAAGCCGCCATTCAGACTGCGCCTTGCTGGTTGAAAGGGTCGAATATCCATAGGCAACCGCCGAGGCCACCACCAAAGCGGCAATCAGACCGGCGATCTGCAGTTCCGTCAGGCCACCGATCTGGCCGCGCTGCTTGCGAT
>Ga0007882_10000837_pt1 | contig 18034 bp, 13 predicted proteins | sample CryBogCBH12Aug01_FD_71195 | JGI IMG/M metagenome (GOLD analysis project Ga0007882, IMG submission 71195) | Freshwater microbial communities from Crystal Bog, Wisconsin, USA - CBH12Aug09.1 | ecosystem: Environmental > Aquatic > Freshwater > Lake | place: Crystal Bog, Wisconsin, USA | collected... | reverse complement strand
ACATCGCGGGCCGGCCACACTGGGTCAGGGCGTGGTTCGAGGCCTGGAGCACCGCCGGCAAATCGTCCACCAGGGTGCCAGACCAGTCGAAAATGATGTTGCGAATCACCCGCTGACTCTACCCTCCCGGCCGCCGGGACGCCAAGCGAAAGATTTTTTTCCTGTGCCGCGCGCCCGGCTGTGGCAGATTCCCGGCACGCAATGCTGATTGCCTTTCACAAACCCTACGGCGTGCTGTCGCAGTTCACCCCCGACGGCTCGCCCAACCGGCCGCTCGCGGAATTCAACTTTCCGAAGCACGTCTATGCCATCGGCCGGCTGGATGCGGATTCCGAGGGCCTGCTGCTGCTCAGCGATGAGGCCAAATGGAATGACCAACTCCTGCACCCGCGCCACGCGCATGAGCGTGAATATTGGGCGCAGGTGGAGCGCATTCCCGAACCGGCGGCGCTGGCCCGGCTGCAACAGGGCGTGGTGATTCAAGGCCACCGGACCCTGCCCTGCCGGGCGTGGCGACTGGAGCCGCAGCCGGAAATGCCGCCGCGCGTCCCACCCATCCGCCACCGGAAAAGCGTCCCTGACTGCTGGCTGGGCTTGGAACTCGTCGAGGGCAAGAACCGGCAGGTGCGGCGGATGACCGCAGCGATCGGCCATCCCACGCTGCGATTGGTGCGCGTGCGCATCGGAAATTTTCACCTGGGCACCCTGCCCCCCGGCCAATGGCGCGGGTTGACGGCGGAAGAAATCAGGCGGGTTTGCGGGGAATGAATGGGAGAAGGTTTCCGAACAAGGCAATATGCCGCTCCTACGGAGCTGAAGAACGGCGGACGGTTTTTACGCTCCGACAAAACCCCGTTTTATTGGCGAAGGCCAAGTCAAACAGACTTGGCACCCAGTGACATTAACCCGAAAACCAGAATTGTTTTGGGAGCGCGCCCGCCCCGGGCGCAGTTTTCCGCGCCCTCGCGGAAAACCCGCGCGCACCGACAATCCCCGGACGTTCCAAGTTGACCGCGCGCAAAGGCAGTCGCCCTGACCGGGCGTTCCTCCTTCTCGCTCCTGACTGCCAACTTCGGTTTTCCGGTTTATCAATCACCGCCAGCCTATTCCCCAACGCCGTAGGCGTGACATCTTTGTAGCATCGCAAACCGCCATGCCGCCAGCCCCGTAGGGGCGGCATATTCCGGATCATTCTTCGGCGACCCTGAAAAACTAACGCCGGTCTCCCGCTGTCCTTACCATCTCCAATCACCCCAATTTTGGCAGACACATGCCATTATTTGCGAAAATGGCCCACCCCCCTTGGATGTAGAAGTAATCGTGCTAGTATTGGCTATATGAATAACAATAACTACACCTCATCCGGAGGCGGCACGGCCACCCTGCTCAAACATGACCGCTCCGCCTGGCTCAAAGGCGGCCAGACCCGTTGCATCATGCCGCCCCACAAACCGCAGGGCGAACCCGCCCGCATCATTCTCCTCGGCGCACCCGGCGTGGGCAAGGGCACCCAGGCCGACCTCATCTGCGAACGCCTCGGCACCTGCCACCTGTCCACCGGCGATGTCTTTCGCGCCGCCAAAACCTGCCAGCAGGACGAACTGACCCCCGCCATGGCCAACGCGCTGGAATATATGAAACGCGGTGCCCTGGTGCCCGACGAGACCGTGCTCAACATGGTCAGCGAACGCCTGCGCTGCCTGAACTGCTCCGGCGGCTTCCTGCTCGACGGCTTCCCCCGCACCGTGGCCCAGGCCATGGCTCTGGAACAATTGCTGGAAACCAACGGCATCAAACTCTCCGCCGTCATCAATTACGACCTGCCCATCGAACAGATTGTGGCCCGCATTTCTGGACGCCGCACCTGCGCCGACTGCAAGTCCGTCTATCATGTCACCACCATGCCGCCCAAGGCAGCGGACTTGTGCGACCGCTGCGGCGGCAAGCTGTTTCAGCGTGAGGACGACCGGCCCGAATCCGTGGAAGTACGCATGGCCGCCTATGAGAAATCCACCCGCCCACTCATCCAGTTCTATCAGGAACACGGCCTGCTCTTCACCATCAATGCCAGCGGCACCCCGGACGAGATTTTCGAGCGCACCCGCCAACAGGTATTGGCCCGCAAAACCGCCTGAGCCGGACGCCGCGCGCCGTGCTGATGGCGGACGGGTCCCGGGGCGTCGCCAGCCGTAGCGCCGACTGACAGTCGGCTGTATCGCAGATTGGCAATCTGCGAGTCGTGGCCATTGTCGTGGCCATGAACTCGGCCACCCACTGCCGATTAGCAATCTGCGCAACCACTACCAACCGCCAGCCCATGTCCAGCTGCAACCCGCCACACCTGCGGACCCGCATTTCCCGTTGGACTTTGCGGGCGTAACGGCTAGATTTCCTTCAGCCCGCGTGCCGCTGACAGTTCGCAACTTTCGCCCGCCCCGGGTGTTGATATTTTTAATATGAATATGAAAACGAAATCGCCCGCCGCCCGCCGCCGCCAATCCGGGTTTACCCTGGTTGAAATCATGGTCGTGATCGCCATCATCGGCATGTTGATGGGCGTCGCCACCCTCGGCATCAGCCACGCCATCAAAAGCTCCAAGGCCAACATCTGCAACATGAACATCGAGGCCATCGAACAGGCCAAGCAGATGTGGTCGCTCGAAAACAAAAAGGGCGACAACGACACCGCCGGCGAGGACGACTTGAAAGTGCATCTCAAGAACGGCGTGTTCCCCACCTGCCCCGCTGGCGGCACCTACACCATCAACGCCAACAACGTCAAAGCCACCTGCTCCGTGCATACCGCCGTCACGGCAACGCAATAGTTAATGCGCTGTGTTTCCCTTTCTCCGTCCCGCCATACGGGAGGAAGAAGGAAAAACAGTTGCCTTGTTTGGAGGCAAAACAAACGGCTGGATTAGAGGATTGCTGGTTGGGCCGCCCTGGCAGGGCTGGAAACAATAGCGCGATTTCTCCCAGGGCGTTGCCCTGGGCTGCGGAGTGGTTCGCACCTTTGGTGCTGGAAACCGGCGACCGGCAAAAGCGCCAACGGCGCGTTCCACTTGGCAGCCCAGGGCAACGCCCTGGGTTGGCAACCCCGCAACGAATACAGCCCTGAAAGGGCGGCCCAGACCACACTCTAAATTGCAAGGGAGAAAACTGCGCCGCGAGGCCACCCCCGCGATTGCGCCTTTTTTTTTGCCCGGCCTTCTGCTTTAATCCTCCCGTGAAAGCGCGCACCGCCAGCCTGAAACGGCATACCAAAGAAACCCGGATTTCCATCCGCCTGAACCTCGACGGCAAAGGCCGCGCGGACATCCGCACCGGCATCCCGTTCTTTGACCACATGCTCACCCTCTTCGCCAAGCATGCCACCGTGGATCTCCGGCTCCATTGCGATGGCGACCTGGCGGTGGACGCACATCATACCGTCGAAGACTGCGGCATTGCGCTGGGCCAGGCCTTTGCCACCGCCCTGGGCGACAAGCGCGGCATCCGCCGCTACGGCCATGGCTTTCATCCCCGGAATCCGTTCCTCGGCGAAGCCTATGTGCCCATGGATGAATGCCTCTGCCGCGCCGTGGTGGATTTCAGCGGTCGTGCCCATCTGGTGTGGCGCGGGCTGAACGCCCACGCGCAAAAACGAATTTCCGAGGCGGAAAAACACCAGGACATGTCCAGCACCTTCCGGTTCGGCCTCGCCCGGGAATTTTTCCAAGGGTTCGCCAACGAAGCCCGCTGCAACCTCCATCTGGAACTCCTCTACGGCGACGAACCGCACCACATCGTGGAAGGCCTGTTCAAAGCCTTTGCCCGCGCCGTAGACGCCGCCCGCCAGCACGACCCCCGCATCGCTGGCGTCCTGCCCAGCACCAAGGGTAAGCTATAGCACGGGGCGAGGATGGCCTCGAACCGGGCGAGGATGGAAGATTGACGATGGCAGGCGCGGGACGGGGCGGACGCGTTTTGATCAATGTTCGCCGGGGGCCAGGCGAATTTGGACTGCGGCGGCAAGCGCAGCGCGACGCCGCTTTCGCCAACCAAAACGCAGGCAAAATTCACTACGCTGGGTGTGCCTGAAAGCACCAAACCAGCGGGGCGATGGCAAACCAGCGAAAAGCGGTACAAATTAGGAAAAACTACAAAACGCCCAAGTCTTTTGCCGCTAAACCGTCCCCTTGATGTCTTCGCGCCTCGGTGGTTAGAGCGTTTTATATAATTCTGTAGCCGTTCGGAGCGAGGATTTTTGGGTTTGGGCGAGGCTTCGGCGAAGGCGCAGGTTTAAATAATCCTGTAACTGAGACGAAACGAAGCCCATACCCAAAAAGACCGCTGCCCAACTCCAATCCCACCGAATGGCTACAGAATTATTTAATACGCTCTAAACATCCTGTCCATCCTGTCCATCCTGTCAAAAGTCTTTGCCCAACTTAAAACAAAAATTCAAAACTTAACCCTCGCGCAGCGCAGCGCCCGCCCTTAACGTTAAAACATTAGGTTTTTCCCCGGTCTGGGAAAATTTCCCACGCCCGCCCAACTCCACCCTCATTTCCCCAAATGTTTACCAGCCTTTCGTAATTTCGCCCCCGCCCATTTTCGCCCCGTCCCAAAATATTTCCCCACTTTCCGCTAATAAAACCGGCCCCATTTCACGAGTACGCGCCCAGCGCGTATTCCGTTTTCTCCCCCCTCGTTATAATGGCCAGAAAAACCCTCATGGGGTAGTAGCCCAACTCAAAACTAAAAACTCAAACCTCAAAACTTTATGAAACGCACCGGTAAAATCGCCCGCCTCCCCCACGCCCTCCGCGAACAACTCAACCAGCGCCTCAACGACGGTGAACCCGGCGTGGCTCTTGCCGCCGCTCACCACCGGCCTCAAGCCCAAGCGCTTCCCGGTCTTGGCCGGCTTTTACGAAAAGCCCTGAAAATCCGGCTAAATCAAACCAAATCAAACCACTATTAAAAGCTGTCAACAACCCCCAAACCCATCCCATTCCCATCACTTGGTAGCGCAGCGCTGCCGCTCCGCCGTGGCTGCGACGCCACCGTCGCAGAAGGTGGTTGGCGACGCCTCGTCGCCAGCCCCCCGCCTCCGCCGGCGCGCAGTGCCTCCGCTTTGCAAGTAGTTGTACCAGATCGTCGCGGAGCGACGGAATGAGAAAAGTCCGGCGTTTTAACGCCGAGTTTGGGGTGGAAACGGGACAAGTCCCGGCGGGACGACTGATCACAATATGCGGTGTCCGTTCAGCCGCCCCTGGTCGGCCCCACATTGATTCTTCCTTCCCCATCGGATGGGGGACTTTCGCCGTTTGGGAAACGGCGAAAGGAGTTCGGCGGAGCCGAAAGCCCGCCGAGGGCCGAACGAGCGGGCGCGAGTGAGTCCACGTGGCCGGAGGCCGGGTGGGGGATGCTCACGCCCCCCGGTTACCAGCCAACCTTTACACTGCGCAAGCCCAAGGCCTTGGATCCATTCAAGTTATGGGCACTCACACATCCTCCAGATACAACTGCCGGTTGCGCCACAGATAAATAATCCCCGAGGTCGCCGTCAATACCACCGCCAGCCAGAGCATGAACTCCGCAAACCCTGGCACCCAGGGCGCCAACAGCCCCTTCAGTGCCGTCGGCCATTCCTCATAAGCATCCACCACCAGCAGCGCGATGATTGCCACAATCTGCGAGATGGTCTTGTGTTTGCCGTAACGCTCCGCCGCCAGCACGATATTCCTCGTCGCAGCCAGCAGCCGCAGCCCGGTGATGGCCAGTTCCCGCGATACAATCACCACCACCATCCACGCCGCCACCCGCACCGGCGCATTCGGGTTCAGGTGGGTGCTCTCCACGAACGCCACGAACGCCGAGCAGGTCATGATCTTGTCCGCCAGTGGATCCATGAGGATGCCGAAATTCGTAATCAGGTTGCGGGAACGCGCGATGCGGCCGTCCAGAAAATCCGTGACCCCGGCCAGACAAAAAAACAGCAGCGCCAGCGTGCCGTGCCAGGCAAACGAGGAAAACAGCGCCCAAAGAAAAAACACCGTCAGCACAAAGCGGGACACGGTGAGTTTGTTGGGCAGATTCATTTCGGCAAAAGCTTGCCGGGTTTGCCCGCCGCTAAGCAATGCAAAAAACAAAAAAGGCGGGGGCGCAACCGCCCCCGCCCGCTGACAAAAACCCCCGCCGTTACGCGCCAAACTTGTCAAACATCCGCGCGTTCGCCTGCATGAGGCGGATGAGGAACTTCGCCGGCAAGATGCCCAGCGAGCCGCTGTTGGCCCCGGTTTCAGTGAAACGCTCCAGCTTGTCCCACCCGCTGCACGCGGAGTTCAGCAGCAACGGCTGCGGATGCCACGAGTGCCCCTTCATTGAGCAGGGCGTGGAATGGTCGCCGGTGATGGCGATGACGTCCGGCCGTTTCTTCAGCAGAATCGGCAGCGCCGCGTCAAATTCCTCAATGGCCTTCTTCTTGGCGGCATAGTTGCCGTCTTCACCGTATTTGTCGGTGTATTTGAAATGGATAAAGAAGAAATCGTAGTTGTCGTATTCCTTCAGATAGCGCTCGAACTGCTCGGCAATCGTCTGCGGCCCCTCGATTTTCTTCATGCCGACCAACTGCGCCAGGCCCTTATACATCGGATACACCGCCAGGCACGCGGGCTTGAGCAGATAACGGTCCTCGAACAGCGGAATCTCCGGCTGGTGGGCGATGCCGCGCATCAGGAAGCCGTTCGCCGGCTTTTCCTTCGCCAGCACCGGCAGCGCCGCCTTGTAAAAGTCGGCAATCAGTTTCGCCATTTTCTTCTGCTTCAGATTCTTCGGGTCGCGCGGCTTGACCGTCGGGATGGCAAAACCTTCGCGGTTCGGGTCGGCATCCGTCAGCGGTCCTTCCAGACCCGCGCCACGGAACACCACCACAAAACGATGCTCCTTGCCAGCGGTGATCATGACCTCGGTGGTGCCGATTTTCTTAATCTTGGCGGAAAGTTTGGCGACCAGTTTTTCACAGGTCTCGGTGGGAATGCGCCCGGCGCGGCGGTCGGTCACAATGCCGTTTTCATCCAGCGTGGCAAAATTGGCACGGGCACAAACATCGCCGGGTTGGAGTTCCACGCCCAAGCCGAGCGCCTCAATCACGCCACGGCCCACTTGGAATTCCAGCGGGTCGTAACCGAACAGACCCAGATGGCCGGGACCGCTGCCGGGCGTGATGCCGGGCGCGGCGGGAATCAGACGGCCTTGGGCGGATTCCTTGCAGAGGCGGTCCAAATTTGGGGTATACGCGGCTTCCAGCGGCGTCAAATAATTTTGTTCCTTCATGGCCAGGTCGCCGAGGCCATCCAGTACAATCAAAGCCAGCTTGGCCTTGGTCTTGAGCGTCAGTTCCGAATATAATTCATCTAAGTTCATGTCGGCCATGATAAGAATATTTCAAGGGCGGCGCAATCCGATTCCCATTTGCGACCGCCCGAATCCATGACATTATTTTGCCACCAATGGATCAATTGATGTTGCACGAATTTCACAACCGGCGCGGAGCACAGTTCACGGAAGTCAATGGCTGTGCCGCCGTGGCCGATTACGGCGACTGGCGCGCCGAACACACCGCCCTGCGCCAAGCGGCCGGCGTTCTGGACTTGAGCTTTCGCGGGCGGCTCTGCCTCATCGGTGCCGACCGCGCCCGTTTCCTGCATGGCCAGGTGACGAACGACGTGAACAAACTGCGCCCCGGCGAGGGCTGCTATGCCGCCCTGACCACGCTCAAGGGCCGGATGGAAGCCGATCTAAACATCTTCTGCCTCGCGGATGAACTGCTGCTGGATTTCGAACCCGGCCGAGCCGCCCACATCACCGCCCGCCTCGAACGTAATATTGTGGCCGACGACGTGCAACTCGTGGACGCCGCCCCCCATTATGGCCTGCTCAGCGTGCAGGGCCCGCAAGCCGAAGCTGTGGTGCGCGCCACTGGACTGTTCACCGAATTTCCTTCCCGGCGGATGGATTCCCTGAAAACCACCGGGCCGAGCGGGGATATTTATCTGGTGAACCAGCCGCGGCTGGATGTTCCCGGCTTCGACCTGTTTGTGCCCAAAGCGGACCTGGAATCCGTCGCCGAAAAACTGCTGACCAGCGGTGGCTGCGCGGTCGGCTGGAGGGCGTTCGAGACAGCGCGGATTGAGGCCGGCATCCCGCGTTTTGGCGCGGACATGGATGAAACCACCCTGCCGCTGGAATGCGGCATTGAAAGCCAGGCGGTGGTTTACAACAAAGGCTGTTACGTCGGCCAGGAAGTCATCAACCGCATCCACAGCTTCGGCCACGTCAACCGCGAACTGCGCGGGCTCCGGCTGGCGGCAGATTTAAAGGCTCTTCCGCAGCCGGGCGACAAGCTCCTGCACGCCGGCAAGGAAGTTGGTGCCATCACCAGCGCGGTGTGGTCGCCGGTTTTCGGTGCCAACCTGGCGCTCGGTTATGTCCGCCGCGAAGCAAACCAGCCGGGGACGGAACTCATTCTGCGGACGGCCACCGGCGAAAGCCCGACCACCGTGTGTCCCCTGCCCTTTGTCCGGTAGCGGCCGGCCATCGGGCTTGCGTATCCGGGATAATGCGGTATGATTCCGGCGATGAATTTCATTGCCGCCATTCTGGTTTTTGTGGTGTTTGCCGCGCTGATTGGCACGGGCATCGTGCTCATGCTGGCGGGCAAGCCTTTGCTGCTGATTATTGCACTGGCCCTCTTCATCGGTGCCTTCATCAAGCACGGCTGCCTGTCCCACTAAGTTTCGCCAAGCCTCCTTTGGCTGGCCCTTCGCCGTGTATCCGGGCCGATTCATTCCGCATTGCCCAACCGGTCGCATTCAGCCACAATGCACGGCTCTATGCCGAGCAGCCGCCGACAATATCCGTTTCATCTGATTGAGCCCAAGTGGCAGCAAGTCTGGGACCAGCAACAGGCTTTCCGCGCCTTCAATCCGGGCGAGCCCATCCCCGCCTCCCATCCCTTCGCCGCGCGCCATGGCGTGGCCGGCGCGGTGACCGCCGCGCAACTGCCGCCCAAGTTTTACATTCTCGACATGTTCCCGTATCCCAGCGGCGCGGGCCTGCACGTGGGCCATCCCGAGGGTTACACCGCCACGGACATCCTCGCCCGCTACCAGCGCGCCCAGGGCCGGAACGTCCTGCACCCCATGGGCTGGGATGCCTTTGGCCTGCCTGCCGAGCAATACGCCGTCAAGACCGGCCAGCACCCGCGCGTGACCACCGAGGCGAACATCGCCAATTTCACCCGCCAGATCAAAAGCCTCGGCTTCAGCTACGACTGGTCCCGCGAAATCGCCACCACGGACGTGGAATATTTCAAATGGACCCAATGGATTTTTCTGAAGCTCTACAACTCGTGGTTCAACCCGGAAACCAACCGGGCTGAAGCTATTGAAACGCTAAAGTATCCGGCGGATTGCACCACGGACGCGCAGCAACGCGCCTTCCGCGATGCCAAGCGCCTCGCCTACGTCAGCGAAGCACCCGTAAACTGGTGCCCGGAACTCGGCACCGTGCTGGCGAACGAGGAAGTGATTGACGGCAAGAGCGAAGTCGGCGGCTTCCCGGTCATCCGCAAGCCCATGCGCCAATGGATGCTCCGCATCACCGCCTACGCTGAGAAGCTCCTCGCCGATCTCGACACCATTGACTGGACCGATTCGCTCAAGGAAATGCAGCGGAACTGGATTGGCAAAAGCGAAGGGGCGGAGGTTACGTTTGAGGTTTCAGGCACAAAAGACTCTATCACTGTTTTCACCACGCGTCCGGACACATTATTCGGCGCGACTTACCTGGTGCTGTCGCCGGAACACAGACTCGTAACGCAGATCACGACGCCGGAACAAAAGGCAGCGGTGGAAGCTTACAAGACTTTTGCCGCGACGAAGTCCGATTTGGAACGCACCGAACTCGCCAAAGAGAAGAGCGGGGTGTTTACCGGGGCTTACGCCATCAATCCCGTGAACGGCGAGCAGATTCCCATCTGGATTGCCGACTACGTGCTCGCCAGCTACGGCACCGGAGCCATCATGGCCGTGCCGGCACATGACACGCGCGATTTTGAGTTTGCGCAGAAGTTCAACCTGCCCGTCGTGCAGGTGGTGCAGCCGCCGGACGCCGAAACGGCCTGGCAGGGCTTCACGGATGATGGCGTGGCCGTGAACTCCGGCTTCATCACCGGCTTGCCCACTCCCGAAGCCAAAAAGTGCATCACTGCCTGGCTCGAAGAAAAAGGTCTGGGCAAGAAAACCATCAATTACAAGCTGCGCGACTGGCTGTTCAGCCGTCAGCGTTACTGGGGCGAACCGTTCCCCATCATTTGGAAAAAGGATGCCACCGGTAATCTCTATCATGAGGCGTTGCCGGAAAGCGCGCTGCCACTGCTGCCGCCTACACTGGAAGATTACAAACCCACCGCCGACGGCCAACCGCCGCTCGCCCGCGCCACGGACTGGCTCCACCTGCCCGACGGCTCCCTCCGCGAAACCAACACCATGCCCCAATGGGCCGGTTCCTGCTGGTATTATCTCCGCTATCTCGATGCCCGGAACACCAGTGCCTTCGTCGGTAATGAAGTCGAAGCCTACTGGATGGGCAAAAGCCAGGCAACCAAGCCCGGTGTGGATCTCTACGTAGGCGGCACGGAACAAGCCGTGTTGCACCTGCTCTACGCGCGTTTCTGGCACAAGGTGTTATTTGATCTCGGCCTAGTCTCGACTGCCGAACCGTTTTACAAGCTCGTCAACCAGGGGCTTATTCTCGGTGAAGACGGCCAGAAGATGTCCAAGTCCCGTGGCAACGTGGTGAATCCCGACGACATCCTCGTGGAATACGGCGCGGACGCCTTCCGCCTGTATGAAATGTTCATGGGACCGCTCCAAGATTCAAAACCCTGGAACACCAAGGGCGTCGAGGGCGTTTACCGCTTCCTCGGCCGCGTCTGGCGGCTCTTTGTGGATGAGGACTCCGAGACCGAATTTGAGCAGGCCGAAACCACGGCGACCGGGAAAGAGAACTTCGAGTTGCTGACGCTCATTGCCCTGAACAAATCCATCCAGGACATCCCGGCCACGCCCGCGCAGTTGAAGGCCCTGCACACTTGCATCAAGAAAGTCACCGAAGACCTTGACGGGATGCGCTTCAACACCGCCATTTCCGCGATGATGGTATTCATCAGCGAAGCCATGAAGTGGGAGGCGCAGCCTGCGTCCGTGCTGGCCACCTTCCTGCAACTGCTCCAACCCTTTGCGCCGCATCTGGCCGAAGAACTCTGGGCCAGACTCCAGGCCACGCACCCGGGACTAGCCCTGGGTTCCCTGCCCTACGCGGCCTGGCCGATATTTGATGCCGCTCTGCTCGTGGAGGACGAAATCGAAATTCCCGTGCAGGTGAATGGCAAACTGCGCGATGTCATCCGCGTGCCACTCACCGCGACCGCCGCCGAACTGGAAGCGCTGGCGCTGAAGAACGAAAAAGTCCAGCCCTACCTCGCCGGCAAGACGATCAAGAAGGTCATCGTCGTGCCGAAGAAGCTGGTGAATATTGCGGCGGCATAGCGCAGGTCTCAAAGCCTGACCTGAACAAATATTCCGTGTGCCAGGGAATCCGGTCGAATTGGGCGCTTGGCTGGCAGCCACCAGCGGAACAACTACCCGCTTTCGGACCCACCACACGCCCGGAACTCGTCGGCGTGTATGGACTGACGTGTCCCTTCTGCTGGAGCGCAGAGCATTGCTCTGCGTGTTTCCGCACTGAATCCGGCTGACTCGTGGAGACTCGCAGAGCAATGCTCTGCGCTCCAGCCAGTGGAGTTGCCGGGCTTGAGTGGGAAAAACGGCGGTCACAGACCGCCGCTACAGAATAGCCCAATTTTAGCCGCCCTACAATCGCTTGGCCAATTCCGCCTGGCTTTGGTTCCAGACAGTTTCATGCAGCGAGTTGCCGTGGGCATCAATGGTCACCACGGCGGGGAAGTCTTCCACGGCCAGTTCCCAGATGGCCTCAGGGGAACCAAACTTTTCCAGGAAATACACGTTGCGGACTTTTTTGACACACTCCGCCAGCACCTGCGCTGCGCCGCCCACGCCGTGCAAATACACACAGCCGTATTCTTTGCAGGCCGCCTGCGTCTTGGCTCCCATGCCGCCTTTGCCAATCACCCCGCGCAGACCAAAATCGCGGATGACCTGCCACTGATAGGGTTCCTCGCGAATGGAGGTCGTCGGCCCGGCGGCGGTGCATTGGTAGCTGCCGTCCGCCTGCTTCATCATCACGGGGCCGCAGTGGTAGATGATGCCGTCGCGGAAACTAACGCCCTCCGGCAATGCGCCGCCCTCATGCAAATACTTGTGGACCGCGTCGCGCCCGGTGAACACCACGCCGGAAATCAGCACTTCGTCGCCCACTTTCAGCGCGCGGATTTTTTCTTCGGTAAACGGCAGAGTCAGTTTGGTCATAACCATTAATGTTGTTTAAATCATGGGCCGGCCAATCCCGGCGGCAACTAATCAATCAAAAAACCGCCCCGGTGTCCATGCAAACCGCCGGGCCGGGCTACTTTTTGAAGCGCGCAATCACCCTCGCCATGGCCGCAAGGCCGATCTCCAGCTTGTCCAATTCCGGGCCGTAGCTGATGCGGCAGTAATTCTTGTAGCGCGCCGTCGTCCGGCGGTGGCCGGGGTTCACATCAAAAAACACGCCTGGCACCACGATGGTTTTCTCCTTGAGACATTCGCGGAAGAAATTCATGCCGTCGTCCAGCGGGGCCGGCAGCTTCGCGAGGTTGGCCCAGACATAGAAGGCCCCCACCGGCGGGGCGTCCGCCACGATGTTCATTTGCTTCAGGCGCGCGAGCACCAGTTGCCGCTTCCGCCCAAAATGTTTCTGGATGGCCAGCGTTTCGGCTTCGGCATTGGCCGGCTCCAGCAGCGGCAGCGCGGCATTTTGGAACGGGTGGTTTGCCCCGCCGTCCAAGAAAGAGCCGGCGCTGGCAATGGCCTCGATAACCGTCCGGGGCCCGAGTGTCCAACTAATTCGCCAGCCGGGGTAGCGCCAATTCTTGGTCAGACCGTCCACAATCACGACCGGGTCCCGATTCACATCCTCGACATGCCGGGCGGCGGAAACGAGCTTCGCCTTTTTCGAGGCCGGGCCGGCGTAGATGTAATGCGAGTAAAATTCGTCAAAAATCATCGAGCACTGGCATTCGCGTGCCAGATCGCACCAGGCGGCCAGTTCGCGTCCTTGGATGAGCTGGCCGGTGGGGTTGGCCGGATTGCTGGCCAGCAGCGCGCTCAAGCCGCGTCCCAGAATCTCCTCGCGCAAATCCGCCGGCGAAATTTTGTAGCCTGTCTCGGGCCGCAGCAAAATGGGGATGGGCGTGAACGCTTTGAACACGCTCAGCAACTCCTCATACGCCGTGTAATCCGGGATGAAGTGCCCCATGTTGATGTTGCCCAGTGCGCTCGCCAGCCGCGTCAGCGCCAGCCGCCCGCCGCCCGCAATGCTCACATTCTCGGCGGTGTATTGGGATTTCATTCCCCGGCGGTAGGTGGCGTTGTAATAGTCGGCCACAGCTTGACGCAAATTCTTGATGCCGCCCACGGTCCCGTATTGCTGGCTGGCCGGGGCGATGCTTACGGCCTCGACGCGCGGCGGCGCACCGGGAATGGTGCCGGTCTCCGGCGACCCCTGGCCCAGATTGGCCCATTCAGGATGGCCATAGACAAAACCGTGGCGCGTGGCCTCGTGGGTGACGTAAATGACGCCGGTGCGGGGCACCGTGCGGAACCCGGGAATGGTGTGGTCCATGAAAATTTAGTTCAGCAGTTTTTCAAAACGCTGCGCGGCGGCTTCCCATTCGGCGGCCGCCTGCGGCAGGAAGGTTTTCAGTTCAAACGAATTCCGCACCACCTCGCGGGCGGCAGCGTGGGATTCCAAATGCCCCAGCGCAATCGCCTGCACCAGCAGGTTGCCCAGTGCGGCGCACTCCGCCGGGCCGGCCAGCACCGGAATTTGCAGGGCATTCGCCGTGAACTGGTTCAGGGTGGCGTCCTTGCTGCCGCCGCCCACAATGTGCAGCCGCTCGATTTTGCGGTCGGTCAGCCGTTCGAGTTTTTTCAGGGTTACGCGGTAGAAGAGCGCCAGACTCTCATAGATGCAGCGCACCGTGGCCCCGACTGTGGCCGGCACCGGCTGGCCGGTTTCGCGGCAGAAATCCGCAATCTTCACCGGCATGTCGTCCGGGCTTAAAAAGCGGGGATCATCCGGATTGATGAGCGAAACAAACGGCGGCGCGGCAATGGCTTGTTGTTCGAGATCCGCGAACTCGAGTTTCTTGCCCAGCTTTTGCCAATGCCGGCGCGATTCCTGAATCAGCCACAGGCCGACGATGTTTTTCAGGAGCCGGATGGTGTTGCCGTAGCCCACCTCGTTGGTGAAACCCAGGTTGCGACCCTCGTCGGTGATGATGGGTTCGGGCAATTCCACACCCATGAGGGACCAGGTGCCGGAACTCAAATACGCCCAGTTTCCTTCGGTGGCGGGCACAGCGGCCACCGCCGCCCCGGTGTCATGGGAGCAACTCGCCACGACCTCGATCTGCGGCAGGCCCACTTCCGTGGCCAGGTTCTTTTTCATCGGCCCCAGCCGGGTTCCGCTGTCGCACACGGGCGCAAACATATCCAACCGCAGTCCGAGTGCAGCCGTCAGCCGCCGCGACCAGCGCTTGTAAACCGGGTTGTAAAGTTGGGTGGTGCTGGCCAGCGATACCTCATTGCGGCCCACGCCGGAACAGAAAAAGTTGACCGCGTCGCCGATGAGCAGCAACTGCTTCGCCGCGGCCAGCCGTTCCGGCGGCTCGGTGGCAATCTGGTAAATCGTATTCAGCGCCATGAATTGGATGCCGGTGATGGAATAAATGGCGGAGCCGCCCATCTTCTCATTCACTGTTTCCACGCCCTGCGCCGTGCGCGAGTCCCGATAGCACCAAACCGGCAGCATCGGGAGTCCCCGGTCGTCATACAGCACATAATCCACCCCCCAGGAGTCCGTGCTGACACTGGCAATCGGCAGCTTGCGGGCGGCGGCCTTTTTCAGGCCGGTCTTGAACTCGTTGAGAATCCGGTCAAACTCCCAGTGCAAAGCCCCAGCCACCTTGGTTGCCCCCGTGGGAAAACGGTGGATTTCCTCGGTCAGGATCTTCCCGCCCTCGAGAGTGCCAAGAATGAGCCGACCGCTGTCGGCGCCCAGGTCGCAAGCCAGATAATGTGTGGACATAATGAAAACCGAAGGGGATTTTACGCGTTGGGGGCCGGGTGTCAAAAGGTTCTTTTAAATTGACGGGGAAGACGGACGCATTTTGAACTACGGCGAACGGGTGGGCCAGATTTTGACAGAATGACAGAATTTTCAAAATTGGGAGTGTTTGTGCAATTCCAAAAACGGCAGGCGGAATACGCTTCCGCCTGGCCACCGCCATAAAATTGAATCCAATGTGCTAATCTGGATTGACACAACAAGCTGCTTATGAAATGATAAAATCAATATCAGTCCTCCGTTTTTTCAGTAGTCAGAAGCGTTGTCTTATAAATTGGGGTGGGTGTGCACGAATTAAATTTTAGATATTAACGTTAAACCAAGGTTGTTCATGAATATTTGCCGTCGCTCTGCCAAGATTTCATTGTATTCCGTAATGTGCTGGCTGCTATTGTCCCTCTCCCTGCACGCCACCGGTTACACGATCACCACCGGCACCAACGGTTTCGGCACTGTCACCCGTAATCCCGTTAACAGCTTGGTTCCTGCCGGGGCAACGGTCGTGGTCACAGCCACCCCCGCCACGGGCTGGTATTTTTACACTTGGGCCGGGGACATCACCAATGCGGTCAACCCGACCAACGTCGTCGTCAATGCGAACCTCAACTTTACCGGCGTCTTTCTGCCGCTGCCGTCGAACACCATCACCCTGTTCACCAATGGTTCCGGCACCATTGATCTGAGTCCGGCGGGCGGCAGTTATGCCAGCAACACCATGCTGAGTGTCACCGCCACGCCGGCCGCCGGCTGGGTTTTCACCGGGTGGGCCAATGCCGCCACCGGCACCGCCAATCCCCTCTCGCTGACCATCGTTTCCAACCTGTCGCTCACCGGCAACTTCGCCCAACTGCCCGCCTTTGATGTCCAGCCCCAAGCCACGACCAATTTGGTTGGTTCGACCGTCACGCTCTCCTCCCACTCAGTCGGCACTGCGCCGGTGGCCTACCAATGGTTTTTCGGCAGCACGCTGCTTACCAATTCAACGTCCAGCAGCCTTGCCCTTACCAATGTGCAAGCCACCCAGGCAGGCAGCTACTCGGTGGTGGCCACGAATTTGTATGGCTCGGCCACCAGTTCCGTCGCCTTGCTGGTGCTGACCAATTCCGGCGGTTCCACCAATGTGGTGAGCACCCCCTCCGATGCCGCCTTGCGCGCGGCCATCGCTGCTGGCGGCTGGGTCAGCCTCACCTGCAATGGCACCATCACCCTGACGAACACTATCACGCTTACCAAAAATGTGATTCTGGACGCGAGCACCGTGAATCTGGTCATCAGCGGCGGCGGTTCCAACCGCATTTTCTATGTGCCAGCAGGTATCACCCTGTCGGCCACCAACCTGACGCTGGCTAATGGGGTGTATGTATCCAGCAGTGCTCCGGCGGATGGCGGGGCCATATATAACAATGGCACAGTGAACCTGACGGGATGTACCTTGACGAACAATGCTGTCAACTCGCCGTCTGGCTTGCCAGCCCGGGGTGGGGCTATTTTCAACAATGCGGGCGCGGTGGGATTGTATATGTCATCGTTGTCCAATAACGCTGCTTTTAACAATGTAGGGAGCCTGACTTATGGAGGGGCCATCTATACTACCAACGGGACGGTAATTATTGTCAGCAGCATTGTCAGCAGCAACCTCTCTCAGGTCAACTGGGGAAGCCTTTGCAGTGGTGGCGCAATCTATCAGGCCTCCGGCTCTACCTATGTTACCAATGATTTGTTCAGCGCCAATGTGGCTCAGGGAATCGGCGGGTATTCAACAATGTACTCTATACCTGCCGGCTGTGGCGGAGCCGTTGCCATTTCGTCCGGGATTTTGGTCTTGGATCATTGCCATCTGTTTGGAAACAGTTCGCGGGGTGGAAATAGCCTCCACAATCCTTCGGCGGTCGGCCAAGGCGGCGCCATTTGGAACGGTGGCAATTTGATTATTGAAAGCACCGCCATTGAAGGCAATACCACCGCTTCCGGTAATAATGGTTATTACGACGTGCCCGCGCAAGGGGGCGGCCTTTACAGCACCGGCTCGGCCCTGTTGAACCATTCTGAAGTCTGTTCCAATTCCGCCACCGGCGGTCAGGGATATGGCCTATCTGGCCAACATAACGCCAATGGTTTTGATGCGTTTGGGGGCGGAATTTTCAATGCCGGCCAGTTGACGGCGACCAATTGCACCATTGCCATAAACACGGCTTTTGGCGGTCCGGCCTATTTGGTAGTTCACGGGCAAAATGCGAATCGCGGCAATGCCATCGGCGGCGGTGTGTTCAATGCCACCAACTCCACCTTCACCGGCATGAACCTAACCCTCGCCAGCAATGTTTGCAATGCCGCCGGCACACAAGTTATTCCGGCTTACTATCCCTATGGAACCAACTATCCACCGATTAGTCTCGGCAGTGTTGAGTTGGATGGACTCATGCTTGGCACCCAAATCGGCAACACCAACGGCACGGTGCAACTGCACAACACCCTGCTGGCCTATGGCGGCACCAATGCCAACTGCTACGGCTCCCTCACCGATCTCGGGTACAACATGAACTCCGACGGTTCCGCCACTTTAAACAGCGGTTATAGCTACAGCTACACCGTCCCCCTGCTCGCTCCGCTGGCCAACTACGGGGGAGCCACGCTCTGCATGGCTCTGGCCAGCAATAGCCCCGCCATCGGCTTCGGC
>Ga0007882_10000836_pt1 | contig 18040 bp, 18 predicted proteins | sample CryBogCBH12Aug01_FD_71195 | JGI IMG/M metagenome (GOLD analysis project Ga0007882, IMG submission 71195) | Freshwater microbial communities from Crystal Bog, Wisconsin, USA - CBH12Aug09.1 | ecosystem: Environmental > Aquatic > Freshwater > Lake | place: Crystal Bog, Wisconsin, USA | collected... | reverse complement strand
TGGGCGCGTGAGAGCAATCGCAGTGACGGGCACCGCTAGGAGCTCTCAACTCAAAGACATACCCACACTTGAGGAGCTGGGCTTTAAAGGTTTTACTGCCCTTCAGTGGTACGGCGTTGTGGGGCCTGCCGGCATGCAACCTGCTGTAGTCAAGCGCTTGAATGAGACTTTAAAGACAGCGCTCAGTGCGCCAGATTTGAAGGAGAAGATGTCTGTAGAAGCAGTTGAGCCGATGCCGACCACTCCGGAGCAGTTTGCTCAGTACATCAAAGCGGACTTAGCACGTTGGACTAAACTGGCGAAAGAAAGAAATATCGAGTTAGATAATTAAGATCGCTAGTTGCCTTTTTCGGGAGGGCAGCTTACTTAGCGGGGTTGGCAAGTTTGGCTAGGTTAGCGAGGCTTCCTAGAAACCTCGGGCCAGCCTTCTTTAGAGATGTAAGTGGAGGTATAGATACCAAGGCTACTTTGCTCTCGTACGTTTTCGTTCATTCTGGAATTGAAGTCTTTGATGACCTTTTTAAGATCAACCAAAGTGGACTTCAAAGAGAATGTCCGCAGCAATCCTAGTTTACTCACAGTGGTGATAAGTGCCATAACCTCATGTATTTATTTTAAGAATATATTTTCTTTTTTTAATAATAGTTATATTAGTACTACCGTGCAAGCTTTAATAGAGGGTTAGCCCTGAATCATTGCGTTTTAGCAACAACAACAAGAGATACGAATTTCACGCGTCTTACTCAGTTGATTTGAGGACTAGTTATGCTTTAGATCTTAGGGCACATATAAAAAGTGACAGAGTTCAACAGACTTCCTCATTTATAACCATACAAAGTGACATCAACTAGCTCAGTTTCTTCGGCATCAAGCATTTCTTAAGAACTTTATAAACCGCTATCTCCATACATGGTAGGTTAATGAATCGATTCAAAGCAAGTGACGCTAAAACTTAAAGTGGTAAGGTTGCAAGAAACAATTAAAAAAGGTGCGTATGTCTAGTAAGACCAGTGTGTCAGAGCCAACAATTGGAGCTCAGACCAATTGGAGCTCGATCCATTTGGAGCTATTAACTGTGAACTATTCCTCTTACCCCTTAAATTTTAATTCTTTAGAATTAAAAATATTTTATAAATAGATTATTTATAGTAAAACGGGTTAACCCTAGACCTGCTATGGATTTAATTAGCACTCTAAACCAAGGAGTGCTAAAATGCTTCTAACGTATTCAAGAGGAGTACAAATATGACTAATTTAAGCCTAGCTACTTCAGGTTCTACCCAAGCATCCTTGGCCAATCCATGGGCGCTTGTACCTCCATTAGGGAACCTTGACGCTTACATCTCAGCAGTAAATCGTCTACCCATGCTCACTTTAGAGCAGGAGCAAGAGTTTGCACGCAAGCTCAAAGAAACTAACGACCTAGAGGCTGCGGGTAAGTTAATCATGTCCCACCTAAGGCTTGTGGTCTCTGTTTCTCGCCAATATTTGGGCTATGGACTACCGCACGCTGATCTCATTCAAGAGGGCAACATTGGTCTGATGAAGGCGGTGCGTCGCTTTGATCCAGAACAAGGAGTTCGCTTGGTCAGCTACGCGATGCACTGGATCAAAGCTGAGATTCATGAATATATTTTGCGTAATTGGAGAATGGTGAAAGTTGCTACTACGAAAGCGCAGCGCAAACTATTCTTTAACCTCAGATCTATGAAGCAAGGCTTCAAATCTGATGCCGGCGCCAACTCTGAGGCGGAAACACACCGCGATTGTTTAACCGAAGCTCAAATTGACTCGATGGCCAAGGACTTAAATGTCAAACGCGAGGAAGTCATAGAGATGGAAACGCGTATGTCGGGTGGTGATGTCATATTGGACCCAAGTCCAAATGATGACGGTGACGAGACTTACGGCCCCATCTCCTACTTAACAGATATCAATAACGAACCAACTGCAGTTATTGAGTCACATCATCGTGATTACATGTCAAGTGATGGTATTGCTTGTGCACTTAACGCCTTAGACGAGCGAAGCAGAAAGATCGTTGAAGAGCGTTGGCTCAAAGTAAATGATGACGGCTCTGGTGGTATGACTCTTCATGAGCTTGCCCAGGAGTATGGTGTTAGCGCAGAGCGCATCCGTCAAATCGAGACGGCTGCTATGAAGAAAATGCGCGCTACTTTAAACGAGTTCGCTTAAAGCTCCCATACACCTATCAACAAACTTAAAAGCCCAGGTTGTATGATCTGGGCTTTTTTTATCTTTGAGTGTTTTAAGAGTCCTCTTTGAGCAGCGTGTTGATATCCTGTTTTAATGAGTCAACTGGGGTACCGTAGCGGATGAATAGCCTTATCCTCCCCTGCGAATCAAAGAGATAAGTACCAGCTGAGTGATCGACTGTATAGATCTTAGGATTTGAGGAAGTACTTAAAACTCTCTTGTAATAGATCTTAAAGCTTTTCGCTATCTGCTCTAACTCACTAGGCGCTGGGCTAAAGCCTAAAAAGCTCGGATCAAAGTTAGCCATATAAGCCTTCAACACATCGGGTGTATCTCGCTCAGGATCCACGGATACAAAAAGTATTTGAAGCTTAGATCCAGACTCACCGAGAGCCGATTTGATCTGAGCAAACTCTGACATTGTGGTTGGACAAACATCAGGGCACTGTGTGTATCCAAAAAAAAGAGCAACAACCTTACCCTTAAATGAGTCTAAGGTGCGAGGACGACCCTCCTGATCTTTAAAGACAAATCCATTTGCGTAATCTGCTCCGGTTATATCTACACCGTTAAATGTAGGCTTTGGCGCGCAAGAGCAAAGCACCAGCACAAATAAAAGCAAGAATGCGCTACGCAGAGCTTTAACAATCATTTTCATTATTGAAATATTCTCTTAAAGGTAATGATCCACTAACAGGGCCAAGAATAAAAAACTTAAATGATACAAAGAGAATCTAAATGTTTTTCTGGCTAACTCGTCCGAATAATTGCGCCATAAACGAAAAGCGTAAACACAAAACCAAATCGACAACACGAACGCTGCCACCAAATACAACCAACCGCTCATGCGGTAAGCAAATGGCATCAAACAAGCAGCCATGAGCACAAAGGTATATAGAAGAATCTGCAGCCTAGTAAACTCATTTCCGTGCGTAACCGGTAACATAGGGAGCCCAGCCTTCCTATAGTCCTCCACTCTATAAAGCGCGAGAGCCCAAAAATGAGGCGGGGTCCACAAAAAGATGATGAGGAACAAAATTAATGCCTCAGGCCCCACATCCCCCGTCATTGCAGCCCAACCTAGCACAGGAGGCATCGCGCCAGAGGCACCTCCGATCACAATGTTCTGGGGAGTAAGGGGCTTTAAGATGACGGTGTAGATCACCGCGTATCCAACAAAAGTCCCAAAGGTGAGTACCATCGTTAAAGGATTGACATAGACGTAGAGCACAACACTCCCAAGCGTCCCTAGTACAAGAGACAAAAGCGCAGTCTCGTAGTCTGCGATATCGCCTGTTGCGGTTGGACGCCAAGAGGTTCTTTTCATGCGCGCATCTATTGCCTTCTCAACTAAACAGTTGAATGCGGCGGCCGCACCAGCGACAAGCCAAATCCCTGCACAAGCAATACCGCCCAATCGCACGTCCGCCCAGGAAGGGACTCCTGGAACAGCCAGCACCATACCGATGAGAGCGCAAAATACAATGAGTTGAATAACCCGTGGTTTGGTCAGTGTGTTGTACTGACGCCATTTAGCGATTGAGAAAAAAGCCTCTAACGTCATGTGATAACCTTTGATAATTCACCCGCACCATGAAAGTGTGCCCGAGTCATCTTTCCCATCTTGATACCAAGCGTTAAAACAATAACCAACGCAGCAGCGCCTGCGGTGTGCATCACCGCAGCGACCAAGGGCCATTGAAACACCACATTGGACACGCCGGTCAATACCTGCAAGGCTATTAAAACCCAAATAAGTCCACCCAGTGTTTTGTAATGATCCTGTTTTCTCAAAACGTAGCCTAGTACACACATAAAAGCAAACACCACATAAGCGCTCAAGCGGTGAGTGTAGTGAATCGCGGTCAAGGCCTCAAAATTAAGATTAACACCCGCTGATGAAAGACCAAGAGGACGCCAAAGCTCAAAGCCTTCCCTAAAGTTCATTAGGGGCCACCAACTGTTTTGGCACATCGGAAAACTTGTACACGCCGTAACTGCGTAATTGGTACTGACCCACCCACCCAGCAAAATTTGTATCAACACAATGCCAAGTCCCACCCACAAAAGAGCGCAAGTGTTGCGAGCGACTTGGCTGTAATTGTCATGAGCGACTTGTCCGACCAATCCGGTTTGTCCGTCTTGATGGCCCTGTAAGCGCTGACTCACCTGCGTCAGTACTCGCGATACTTTATCTATGTGCTGAGCATGCACGTTATTTTCCAATGCTGAGTCTTGTGCTCTACGAGAGGACGATTGCTCGCCTTGGATTGACCCTTCGTTTGATGCGCCCAGCCACTCCCTTTGTACCATTACAAAGCGAGTTAATAAAATCAACAATATGATTGCACCCATCAAATGCATCGTAACAACAGCAGGGAATAATCGCATCGTAACCGTTAGCGCACCAAATGTACCCTGCAAACCAACCCAAAATAAGATCAATAAACTCTGTAGCTTCAAATTTCTAGGGTATTGATGAGAAACTGTAAAGACGGCTATGGTGAGAATTAAAACACCAACGCCTGTAGCCAAGTAACGGTGAATCATCTCCACCCAAGCTTTGAAATGCGTGACAGGACCCGTAGGCATCAAAGCTTGCGCACCCTCTATCATCGCGCTAGCCCCGGTTGGGCTGGTGTGGCCGTAACATCCCGGCCAATCAGGACACCCAAGACCTGAGTCCGTAAGTCTTGTAAATGCACCAAAAACCAACAAATCAAAAGTTAGAAATAAAGTGATTTGAGACAGTAGCAGTAACCTTCTGCGGCTTTGTAACTTCTCCTCACCCTCAAATCCAACGGGCGCAAGAGTCGCTCGAGTCTTAAGCCATACCCACATCATTGGACCTAATGCAACAATCAATCCCATCAAGGCAATGTTTATCACCGGCGCTAGGTTAACCATAGAAACACCAGAGATCATGGACGTTTCCCACTTGTATTGCCTGCGCCTTGTTCAAAGGTCCCAGTAGGTAACACGCCTCTTCCGGCAAGATCCCAACTCTCAGACGCCCTCAAAAGCCGCTCCAGATCTCTTCGTATCTTAGGCGCGGTGTCAATGCCCAGTCCTGCTGGAAACCGCATCATCCACTCACCCATCGGATCTATGAGGTAGAGATGGTCGTTTAACGCTTGATGAGCGCCCGGCGTTAACCATCCTGAAACTGCAGATTGAGGGACACTGATGACCCATGCATCGCCAAGTCCTTTTAATATTGCTGGCTCTATTGGCTTGTCCTGCGTCACGAGCCAAACTCGGTCCACTCGGTCTCTCTCTTTACCAAGAGCAGTGTGTATTTGTCTTTGGAAATAAAGAGTTTGCTGACAAGCGTCATTACAACTCGACTCCCCCACGCTAACCATCAACCACTGACCTTTGAGTTGGTTTAAATTGATGATGGCCTGATCAGACTCACCCTTTGGGTGAGCAATCACTCGTCCCTCAATACTTGGGATAGCTCGGGTTGGTTGAATAAGGTCGCCGTAACTCTTAACCGACGAAGGTCGGATAACGTAGTATGTTAGGTATGACAAAACGACTGGGGCTGCACAAATGAGTAAGACACCGATCATAAAAAGACGCCCCTTAAGCGTTCTCTTAGCGTCCGATTGCACCGCCTCTAGGGGAGTTGGTAAATCATATACAGTCATCGACAATAAATGATCATCTGCAGCTTTAGCTGTTGTATGTGGAGTGTTATCTTGCATGTATACGGGGTTTAATCCATTGAAACCATAAATAAAGACCAGCGATCAATGCACTCAGCATAAACCACTGCACTGCATATCCAAAATTCCTATCTGCGCTTACACCCTGTGCTGGCAACTCTCTAATCAATCCCTCCGAGGGGCTACCGAGTTGGTGAACAACTGCACTGAGTTTGAGTCCAGTTTGAGACTCAAATAAATTTAAATCAAAGTTTTGCCAAATCCCGCTTCTCAAATAAGTTTGCTGCTGCGAGGGCTGCTCCTCTGAGGTTTTGGCACCCGCGCCAGACCCTCCCCACAACTCAAGCATCTTAGATGGCGGCTCAACAATAAGACCCTCAATGGTAACGCTAGCGCTAGGAGTTTGCACATCTGTGGGCATCTCACTAGGACTCTTAGGATTCCATGCAACCCAACCGCGCTCGACCATCACGGTTACACCCTCCCCTAGCTTTAGGGGAGTCATTACCCAAAAACCTGACTTGCCTGCATGAGAACGATTAGCTAAATAAACGGTCTGCCCTTGTATCCACTGCCCGCTTAAGTTAATGCGCCGATTGACATAGGATTTCAAATCAGAGGTTGCTAACTTTTTAAACTCCTCTTGCCCAAGCGGATCTAAGCTCATCTGTTTTTCAAGCAAGGCGAGCATCTGCTCTTTTTGCTCGCCCCTAGACAACTGCCACTGCCCTAGCATTAAAGTTGCTATAACCCCGAGGATTGCAACAAGGGAGATCAATGCACGGGCACCCAGCTGCTTGCTAGGGCTATTTTGCGATTGGATGGGGGGAAGTGTTGAGTTGGACGGTATTTTCAAGAGATAATCCTAATTATGGAAATCATAGTTACTATCGCATTCATCGCCATCATCGCAAGCTTGGGGTTTGCTTTGTATTTCATGCTCAAAGACGGCCAAGACGGCAAACCTAAAACAAGTCGCATGGCACAAGCCCTGGCCTTTAGGATTGGTTTCTCAGTCCTTTTATTTATTTGTATCCTGGTTTCTTGGAAGCTGGGCTATATACAACCCACAGGCATAAAAGAAGGTCAGTAAATTAAAAAGTCCTATCTCAATCTTACTTTGTAACTACAACCGAGAACTCAAACAGATCTTTCAATTAACAAAGGCCGCTCCATGCGGCCTTTGTCGTTTAGAACTGTCAAAGTTCTAAATAATTACATCCAATACACAAGAATATAAAGACCAAGCCAAACAACATCAACAAAGTGCCAATACCAAGCAGCACCTTCAAACCCGAAATGTTGCTCAGGCGTGAAATGACCTTTTTGAAGGCGAAGGGTAATGATCAATAGCATCAACATACCCATGAAGACGTGAAAGCCGTGGAAGCCAGTCAACATAAAGAAAGTTGAACCGTAAGCACCTGAGGTTAACTTGAGATTCATCTCAGAGTAGGCGTGATGATATTCATAACCCTGGACGCCCAAGAAGGTCAGACCCAACAGAACAGTCAACCACATGAATAGGATAGTGTTCTTTCTATCGTTAGCGCGGAACAAATTGTGTGCAATGGTGATTGTGATGCCCGAGCTCAGTAGCAACGCGGTATTGATAGTTGGCAACCAAAAGGGTGTCATCGTCTCAAAAGGCTCAATAATGTTTGCGGGAGAAGCTGTAACGCCCGCTGCAACAGTTGGCCAAACTGATTTGAACTCTGGCCAAAGCACAGCGTTGCTTAAATTACCTAAGGCTGGCACGGAGTGAACGCGCATCCACCAAAGAGCTGAGAAAAATGCACCAAAGAACATGACCTCAGAGAAAATGAACCAGCTCATACTCCAGCGGAATGAGAGATCAATTTTTCGACCATATTGACCACTTTGACTCTCAGAAATAGCTTGACCGAACCATTGGTATAAAACAAATAACCAGACAACTAATCCAAAGAACAGTGAGTACTTGCCCCACGAAACTTCATTAACCCACTGGCTAGCGCCTAGGATTACGAAAAAGAGCCCAAACGCCGCAAATGCGGGGTGACGTGAAGGCTCAGGCACAAAATAATAGGGCGTTCCGCCGTGGGAAGTACTACTCATCTCAACTCCTAGTTAACTCGCAACAACCAGATTGACCACAACGATCAAACCAATCACAAACATTAATGCCATCACCACACCAACTGCCAACAATTGAAGTGGCTTGATATTGGCAATGTCCTCTTGAAATCCACTGCTCTTTCGAATTCCAATAAACGACCATAAAACAGCAATCACAGTTCTGAGAAAGTTGTTTTTCTTGATCGGCTTATCTAAGTTATCACCCTCAATCATATTACCGCCCTTTGAACCACAGCAATTGCCGGGGTGTCACGCAAAGTCGCCAAAGGAGACTTTGGTGCAGCCGGAATTTTACTTCCGACTTCAAAGAACGTGTAAGACAAAGTAATGGTGTTTACTTCCTTGGATAATTTTGAATCGATCACGAATACAACGGGCCAGGACTTTTTCTCTCCGGGAGCTAAAGTGTACTGGTTAAAACAGAAGCACTCTAACTTGTTAAAGTGAGCGGCAGCCTCCTTGGGCGCGTAGCTCGGAATTGCCTGAGCCGACATCACTTTATCTTGAGAGTTTTGGAACTCATACATCACTGTCACCAACTCACCAGGATGAACCTGCATGGAGTTGGTCTCAGGTTTGAAGTGCCACGGTCCTCTTACATTTGTATCAAATTCAACCGTAATCGTACGACTAAGATCAACCTGAGTGTTTTTTGGCAAAACATAACGCGCATTACCAGTTCCCGCTTGCTCTTTCTCACCTAGTGCCAAAATATTGATGCCAGAGTATTCACAAATGGCTTTGTACATTGGAATCAGCGCATAACCAAAGCCAAACATAGCGAAAGCAATGAATACCAATTTATACAGCAGCTGTTTGTTAAGACCGGACATTAATTAGCTTCAAGGTTAAAACAAGCTTAGCCCAACATCAACATCTTGGCAAAGAAGCCCAAGAAGAAAATGATCGCAATGGAGGCAAGTGCCAAACCCATCTTTAAGTTTTTCTTCTTTTGTTCAGGAGTCAACATATGTTTTTATTGGGCAATTAAGCTTTAACCAATAACCTTGGTTGCTGTAACGTCTAACTTAGGTGGATTCTCAAACGTGTGGAATGGTGCAGGAGATGGAACTTCCCACTCCAAACCTTCCGCTCCATCCCAAGGTCTTTGAACCGCTTTTTCGCCGTGTCCACGCATAACAGGGAACACCACAAAGAAGAAGAAGTAAACCTGTGCAATACCGAAGAAGAACGCACCAACAGAGGCAAGCGCATTAAAGTCAGCAAACTGCATTGGATAGTCAGCATAACGACGTGGCATACCTGCTAAACCCAAGAAGTGCATGGGGAAGAATGTCACATTAAAAGCAATGATAGTCCACCAAAAATGAATTTTGCCGCGTGTTTCGTTGTACATCACGCCTGTCCATTTTGGACTCCAGTAATAAAAACCAGCGAACATCGAGAACAATGAACCCGCTACCAAAACGTAGTGGAAGTGAGCAACAACGTAGTAAGTGTCTTGAATCTGCATGTCAATAGGAGCCATTGAACAGATCAGTCCAGTAAAGCCGCCCATCGTAAACACAAATATAAATCCAACTGCGAAAAGCATAGGAGTCTCAAACGTCATGGAACCCTTCCACATCGTAGCTACCCAGTTGAAGACCTTAACACCTGTTGGCACTGAGATCAACATGGTTGCATACATGAAAAAGAGTTGTCCAGTCACAGGCATACCTGTTGCATACATGTGGTGCGCCCATACGATGAAAGACAAAATAGCGATCGAAGACGTCGCATACACCATGGATGCATAGCCAAAGAGCTTCTTGCGAGCAAACGCCGGAATAATCTGACTAACGATTCCGAATGCAGGCAAAATCATGATGTAAACCTCTGGGTGACCAAAGAACCAGAAAATATGCTGGAACATCACTGGATCACCACCGCCGGCAGGATTGAAGAAAGTCGTACCAAAATGGCGATCAGTGAGCGTCATTGTGATTGCACCAGCAAGCACAGGCATCACAGCAATCAATAAATAAGCCGTAATCAACCAAGTCCAAACAAACATCGGCATCTTCATTAGTGTCATGCCAGGCGCACGCATGTTGAGAATGGTAACGATGATGTTAATGGATCCCATGATCGAGCTGGCACCCAAAATATGCAAAGCAAAAATGGATGAGTCCATTGAGGGACCCATCTGCAAAGTAAGCGGAGCGTATAAAGTCCATCCTCCTGAGGGTGCGCCACCAGGCACAAAGAAGGAGGTAGCCAACATGATTGCCGCTGGAATCATCAACCAGAAACTAAAGTTGTTCATTCGGGCAAATGCCATATCAGATGCACCAATTTGTAGAGGCACCATCCAGTTGGCAAAACCCACGAATGCTGGCATGATGGCACCAAACACCATGATCAATCCATGCATTGTGGTGAGTTGGTTAAACAACTCAGGATTCACAATTTGAAGACCTGGCTTAAACAGCTCTGCTCTGATCAGTAAAGCAAGTACGCCACCAATTAAGAACATAGTGAAGGCGAACAACAAATAAAGAGTTCCAATATCTTTATGGTTGGTGGCGAACACCCAACGACGCCAACCGTGAGGTGCACCGTGGTGGTCGTGGTCATGGTCGTGATCACCTGCAATGTGCCCATGGGGGTCAAGTACTGCACTCATGCTGATTTCCTTTAAAGACTAATGCTTAAAAATTTCAATGAATTACGGGATAACTTTATTTACTTGCGGTTGGCTAAAACTTCAGACGGCTGAACGATTTGCTCAGTCTTGTTAGACCAGTTGTTTTTGGTAAAGCTGATCACAGCCGCTAAATCAGTGTCACTCAACGCCTTCCAACTAGGCATTGCACCGTTGTTTTGGCCATTCAATAAAACCATGATTTGCTTTGACTTGTCTGCATTCAACACAACAGCCGCCCCGTCAAGAGGCTTAACAGGACCGCCGCCCTTACCGTTAGGCTGATGGCAGACTTGGCAATTAGCCGCATAAACTTTTGATCCTCTGGCTATTAACTCTTCCTTAGACCAGACCTTGTTTGGATCATCCTTAGAGGCGGCCAAAAGTTTTTGCTGCTCATTTACCCATTTTGTGTAATCTTCTTGGCTAACCACTTTCACATCAATAGGCATGTAAGCGTGCTCTTTACCGCACAACTCTTGACACTGTCCGTGAAAATCTCCAACGCGCTCAGCTCTAAACCATGTATCACGAACGAAACCAGGGATAGCATCTTGCTTAATGCCAAATGATGGCACAGCGAAGGCATGGATTACGTCAGTTGAGGTAGTAATAATCCGGACTTTCTTACCCACTGGAACAACGAGTGGGTTGTCAACTTTTAGCAAATAATCATCAATGTCAACGCCCTTGGCGCCGTTGTTGGACATGATGCGTTGCTCGTTGTCTAGAGTAGAAACGAAGGAGATTCCCTCTCCCTCACCTTTCAAATAATCATAGCCCCACTTCCACTGTTGTCCAGTCGCTTTGATGGTTAAATCTGCGTTGGAGGTGTCTTTCTCAGCGACCACAGCTTTGGTAGCTGGTAGCGCCATAAAAATAACAATAATGAAAGGGATGATGGTCCACGCAATTTCCACTTTGACTGAGTCGTGGAAATTAGCTGCTTTGTGGCCCAGTGATTTGCGGTGCTTCAAGATGGAGTAGAACATCACACCAAAGACCGCAATGAAAATCACGGTACAAATAATCATCATGAACCAATGAAGCCAAACTTGTTCCTCGGCAATTTTGGTTGCTGGCATTTGAATATTTAATTCACGAACGCCAGGACCTCCAGGTAAATCGTTTACTGCCCAAGCAGCACTTGCAAACCAAGTGCTAATGAATAAAAGGCCTGAGGCCAGTTTTTTGGAAAGATCGATCATCTTGTTCACGTTAATTGCCTAAGAAAAAAGAGTCAACAATTTAAGGATTAATCCTTTAGTTGATACGGCCAACAACAATCCAGGGGTAATCCTAGCGTTCTGATTGGTGGTGATTGTAGCAATTGTTGCACAGCACAAACTGGGCACGGATTGTGAAATTTTATTAACCCCTGACACCCTAAGGCAAAGGATTAAATTCAGGACAAATTTTGTGGATTCAAAGCAATTATTGCTTAAATTTTAAGCAGCTTTTGAGCGTTTTTAAACCTAATGGCACCCAAATCTGCCTTGCTGAATCCGTAACTGGCAAGTCCTTTGACGTGATCTATTGAGGTTCTGTAGGGAAAATCAGTGCCAAAGAGGACTTGGGACACATCTACCAAGTTCAACAGGGACAAAAGAGCACCCGGGTGGGCCGCTTGAGCAGTGTCATAGTAAAAGCCTCGGATAATTTGCAAAACTTGCTCGGGCGATATTCTCTTGCCAAACTCTGCGTTCAAATTAGGCAACATTGTTAACCGCTCAATCAAAAATGGCATTGTCCCTCCCGCATGAGAGAAGATAAAACGAATATCTTTGAACTTTTGTGCAGCTCCCGTAAACAACAAACTCGTGATTGTGCGCGTTGTATCCGTTGCAAACTCAATCGTCGAACCCGGTACCCCGCTTTGCATGGCAGTGCAACATTTGGGACTAGAGGGATGTGTATAGACCACCAGTTTACGACGATTGATCTCCTCCATGATTGGAGCGAAGGAGGCGTCCCCCAACCATTTGCCGTCATAACTGGTAAGCATTGCAATTCCACTAGCCTTCAGTACATCTACGCTGTAGGCAATCTCGGCAAGACTTCCCTCAATGTCTAGCATTGGCAGAGTCGCAAAAAAACCAAACCGATTGGGATAGTCCTGCGCAAGCTTTGCTGCGTACTCGTTACACATCCGAGCAACGCGAAGCCGGGTCGATGAATCCCCAAAGCTAGCAGCGGGAGTCGTTGGTGAGGTCAGGGCACGTGTTACACCGGCCTTATCCATATCATCCATACTGCGAGCTAAAGACCATTTACGCGCAGGTGCCTCAGCCAAATTAGCGCTCTCTAGTTCGCGCACATAATCGGGCGCAAATACATGGTGGTGAACATCAATTAACAGTGAATCACTGGACGAGGCCTCCGCTGCTAGGGCTTGGGTGCTAGACGCACCGCTGAGCATTTCTGTCCCAGCAAAGAGTCCAGCGCCGAGCAACCCGGTTAAGAGCCCACGACGTTTGACAAAGGTGCAACAACTGGCGCAGCTTAGGTGTGAGCCTGCGCTTTGCTCAGGCAGCGATCCAGCTAAAGCAGAGTTAGACTCAAGGTTGGAAGCAAAGTTATTGTTTTTCTTTTTTTTCAACTGAAAATCGCGAAGCATTAGAGATCTCCCGAACTGTAGATTTAGATCTACTTTGCCATAAATTATTGGCAATTCAACCCGTATTTACCAACAGATATTAGGTTAAATTCGTTGCTTCGCAAATCGCTCAAAGTCCGCAGAAAACTCGGCCCTTAAAAGCGCCCTACTTACTCATTAACTGGCGAGCGCGGATCTAGTAACAAAGACATCAAGTCCTTAATTTGTTGCTCATTGAGTATTGGTCCACCGTGCCCCTGCGTTTTGTGGTTTAAGGTAACACCGAATCTGGGCATTACGGTGCAAACGTTATAGGCTTTGGAATTCATGAGTACACCCCAGGTGTACTGAATGAGCGGATCGGTTGAGCTATTTTGAGATGCTTGGGCGAAATCTTTAGCAGAATTTATTCCCCTCAACTTTGCGAATTGGTAAAGGCTAGGCCCAAGGGTTCCGTAAGAGAGCTCATTTTTACTGATCCTGTGGCAGTTGTAACAATTACCTCCACTTGGCGATTCGGATGGGTCACTCCAGGTTTTACCACGCCCATCTTGCGCAATCAACTCTCCCCGTTTAAAGTCACCAAAGTAATTTCCGTCTTTTGGGGGCGTAATTAAAGCTTGATTTTCAAGCCTGATTTGTTCCGCCAATTGATCTTGGGTGGTGCTTTGCGTTAACTGGCTTTGATCTTTTAAACCTCTTTGGGTTGAACAAAATTGCTGAGTACGGTCTTGCTTAAGACGATCAAGTTCTGCCTGACCCTTAGGCTCAAAGGATTCGAAGACAAGGCTGAGTGTTTTCTCTTGCACGCTGCGGTCTGTGTCAATGCCCAAATTGGTTTGCTGAGTCCAGGAACAACTGGACAAAAGTGAGAGCAGAAGAGTGGACGCGATGAGACCCGAGCAAAGCCCCTTAGTGCTGCAGGAGACACGGCATTTTTGGATAAAAGATTGCATCCTTTTTTTACCTCTTAAGCCCAGGGGCGTCAGCCACTTGCCCACTTGCATTTACGCCCATAAAAACCGACAAAGCTACAGTGGCTGGACTTACATATTTAGGTTTTGGAAAGCGTTGCTGCCTAAAACAATCAGCCAATCGTTGTTGCATAGTCCATATCGACCCCATCGAAACCCTGTAAGCTGGCCAAGTTCCAAAGGCAAAACCAGCACCTGCTGAGGTACTTAGGTTGGGTAAATCTTGAAGCCTAATTCTTCGTCCATCTTGAGTATGACAACTGGCACAGGAAAAATCATGGGTGCCCCCTCGCATGTAAAAAAGCTCTTGTCCTGAGGCATACATTTCTCGCTCTAAAGCGTGCTCTTGGGGGACCTTAAACGTCATTCCCTGGGATTCGGAGGATACATACGCTGCAAGCAGAGCAATATTTGCTCGCTCACCTTTGGAGAAGTCTTGAGCAATTATTTCCTGGGTATTAAAGCCCTGAATCGCCTCCATGCAAGTCACCAGACGGGACTCAAGGTCTTGGACGCGCCTTGTATCGTTGAAATAACGCGGCATTTGAACCCAAGCCCCCTTCACCACACCTGGTCCTAAACCAAGGTCACATGACTCTAAAGATTGCGCTTTGGGCCCGCGAGCTTTTGTCCACAACGCCTGGCCCTTTGCGACATAGAGATCTGCAGGGTTTGCGTCTTGCAGCATGCTACGGTACTGGGCCAGTGCTGCATCCGTTGAAACACCGAGTTGTTGCGCCTGAGCAAACGCGGACCAAGCGTAGGCATACAAAAGCGCAGCACCCAAGTGCTTGAGGACAAACTTAAATGGAGTGTTAAAAGAGAACATGATTGAATAAATTAATTTTCAATCAACTCACCACGGCTTCGTCGGTGCGGGTGTCCCCTTTGTTGTCTCGCCACGTAATGCTCAGTTTGTCCCCGGGTTTAGTCCCTTTTAAAACAAACTGTAAAAATGGGTTCTTAGAAACCCCTCCGCCCCACTCAGAGGACATAACAACGCGTCCGTTCAATGTTGCAAAAACATCTTGAATGTTCCAAATAGGAACAATTTTCCCGTCCTCATCTTTTCTTTGCCCAGACTCCATTTCGTGACTCATCAAGACTTTTACAGTTGTGAGGCCACCAGCGGATTGCAAACGAATTCTCATAGGATCAGACATGTTTGACTCCTAGCAATGGTTGAAGATAATTTTTACCCATTTGAACAAACAAGGGACTTAAAGAGGTACGAGGATTTTGAAATGTGTATAAATTAACCACCGCATCCTCCTAAAGTTACTTTGACCTCTTTTCTGGCAAAAAATACTTTGCCGTCATTTAACTGCGCAACAGCCAGAAAGTCCGATGTTTGGGCAAATTTGCAGCGAAGTGTGACTGCCGGCGTAACATCCTCCGTGAGATTAAATATAGCAACCAAAGGCACTGGATTTTTCTCAACCATAAAAATCCATCGCTTGATATTGTTATACGTCGTGTTTGCAGCGACTTGAACAACGGCGCCGTTCTCCGCGATCTCAGGGGTTGTCAGTGTAATTTGCTTACTTTCTACAGGCACGCTAAGTCCCAAACTTTTGTAAAGGTCTAGAACGCTTTTAGCGTCAAACGCATTTTGCTGATAAGCGTTTGCGCTTCGCAAATAGCCCAAGGACTGCATGAGCAATCCTGCAACAAGTGCACCTTTCTTTAAAACTTCACGCCTATCAGTACGCATAAAAAACTCCCTCTTTTAAGATCTATTCGTGAATTGGATTACAACCATTCACAAATGACATATCATTGTGCCTGAACTTGGGCGTTTTCATACATGTGTTTTAATTTTGCCTGGCCAAACCCATCTGCCTAATTCCAAATTCCTCCCATTGAATTTCTAGTTCTGCACCGAAACCTGTTGTCAAATGACCAAAGCTTTGTTGTCCCTACACCGAACCAGCGCAAAGTCCTGCCGCTTGTTGTCGCAACAAAATGTTCAAACTCGATTTAGTGCGCTCTCTTATTTGTTTTGTAGCCTCCTCTTTATCGTTACCTACACTTTAGATACGAAAGCCTTGGCGGCCTCTTCAGGAAATGAACCCATGAGTCAGCCCGAGTTAATGATTAAGACCAATGCTGCGATGTGCGCGCAGTGTCACGGCACATTCGGTGTGTCGCAAGCAAGTTCCACCATTGCCAGTCTTGCTGCCATGCCAAGGGAGGAGCTTATTCAAAAGATGCAAGCCTACAAGCTCGCAACTCCCACATCCTCGGTCATGGCGCGCTTGGCAAGGGGATTAACTGAAGAGCAAATAAACAGTTTGGCTATTTTCTTTGAGAGTCAGCCCAGGCAATCTACCTTAAAAAATTAAAGCATACCAATTGTGCAAAGACGAAACCTAATAAAACTTAGCGTCGCAAGTGCCTTAGCTAGCTCGTCCCTAATGCGAGAGGCTTATGCTCAATATTCCAGCACACTCAAAGTCGGTGACATACCTAAGAACAGCGCAGGCCAAGGTCGAGAGCGCTACCCATCGTCTCTTCAAAATGCTCGCGTAGTTGTGATTGGCGGGGGTTACGGCGGAGCAACCGCGAGTAAGTATTTAAGCCTGCTGTCAAACAGAAAATTAAAAGTAACTTTAATCGAACCCGATACGGAGTTTGTTTCCTGTCCACTCTCCAACCTAGTGATCGGTGGCTCCAAGCAAATGAGCGATATTACGCTTAAGTATGATTTGCTACAGAGGAACTACGGCACACAGATTGTCAAAGACTTTGCAAGCTCAATCGACCCTGTTAGAAGAGTAGTTAAGACCGCATCAGGTCTTGTATTTCCCTATGATGAACTCATACTCTCCCCAGGCGTAGAGCTTCTTTACTCAAGCGTAGGTGGACTACTTGAAGCAAAAACGCAGGGGACCATCCTACAGGCTTGGGGGGCGGGTAATGAAACCCAAAAACTCAGACTTCAACTAGAGAGCCTCAACAACGGTGAGATCTTTGCAATCACAGTCCCAGAGCTTCCCTACCGCTGCCCACCCGGACCCTACGAGCGGGCCTCTCAAGTTGCACATTACTTTAAACACCACAAACCTAAATCCAAAGTAATTGTTGTTGACGCTAACCAAGACATTACCTCCAAAGGGGCACTCTTTAAAAAATTTTGGAGGGAAAATTATCCCAATCATCTTGAATACCGACCAGAACACAAAGTACTTGAAGTTGACGCGAAAACGAATACTCTAAAGTTTGAAATTCAAGATGATCTCCGCGCTGGACTTCTAAACGTTTTACCAGCCATGAGAGCGGGTGCGATCGCAGTGCAAACGGGGCTTGCCAATGTTAATAACCGGTGGTGCGAAGTTAATTTCTTGAGCTTTGAGTCAAGCGTTGCTCCCCACATCCATGTCTTGGGGGACTCAATTCAGGCAGGTCCTTACATGCCAAAGTCAGCTCATATGGCCAATGCACACGCCAAAGTTGCTGCAGCCGCAATAGTGTCCAAACTATGTGATTTTGAGATCAATCAGCACCCATTTCTCACCAATACGTGCTACAGTTTTTGTGACCCCGAGCAAGCTATTTATATTGCCTCTGTGCATCAGTACGATAGCTTGGAGAAGACTTTTAAAATTCTCCCTAACGCGGGAGGAATCTCCGGCGAGGCCAGCAAAGCTGAGGGCATGTTTGCGTTTGGGTGGGCGAAAAATATTTGGGCAGATTGTTTAACTTAATATTTCTTATTTTTTATCCGCGAACTGCATGTACGCGCAGGGTATTGATTAGTGACCTATACCGTGTACTTAATTTTAGGGACTTAACTCAATTAAGTCTACTGAATTAA
>Ga0007882_10000835_pt1 | contig 18055 bp, 16 predicted proteins | sample CryBogCBH12Aug01_FD_71195 | JGI IMG/M metagenome (GOLD analysis project Ga0007882, IMG submission 71195) | Freshwater microbial communities from Crystal Bog, Wisconsin, USA - CBH12Aug09.1 | ecosystem: Environmental > Aquatic > Freshwater > Lake | place: Crystal Bog, Wisconsin, USA | collected... | reverse complement strand
TCCAAGACTGATGCCGCCAAGGCGGTTGACGGTGTTTTTGCGGCGATTACCGATGCCCTGAAAAAGGGTAACGAGGTTCGCTTGGTTGGTTTCGGCACATTCAATGTTGCTGAGCGCGCCAAGTCGGAGGGCCGCAACCCCCGGACCGGCCAGAAGATTTCCATCCCGGCCTCCAAGCAGCCGAAGTTCAAGGCCGGCAAGGGGCTGAAGGACGCGGTCAACTGAGCTGCGCGTTCGGGTTCGGTAATTCCGGCAATGCCGGTCGCTTTTGCGGCCGGCATTGTTGCTTTCCATCGGCAAAATCCTTAGAAATCTAGGCTTGGGCGGTTAACTCAGTTGGTAGAGTTCCTGCTTTACACGCAGGCTGTCGGCGGTTCGAGCCCGTCACCGCCCACCAGATTACCCGCCAGTTATGGCGTCCCTCTTGATCTTTCAGCGAATTATGGGGTCTACGGGCGGGCAGTTCTAGGAGCCTGTCCCCTTAATCACGAGATGCCGCGTTATCGGCCCGCCGGCGCCCGGATGGCAGGCGCGGTGGCGACGGCGATGCTGAATGCATCGTCGAGCCAGCGCAACGAACCAGACGGTCCGGCGGGCCATAACCCCTTGGGGATGCGCGAAAAACAGCCATGGATCGGCGTTGATGCTCGCTCGTGATGCGTCCAGCATCACGTCGCTCGCATCGCCTGGCCCATGGCTATTTTGTCGCAGCATCGCGGCCCTCGGCATTAAGGGGACAGGCTCCTAGAGCGGTTCGTTGGTTGCCAAGTCAAGGTTTGCCGTCCAGGCAATGCCGGACGGCTTGGAAATGGATGGCGTGGAAATGGATGGCGGTGGTAAACTCTCGCCTGTTGGTAAGGGAAAATCGCGATGGCTGAAGAACCTGACAATCTGATGCTGCGATATCTTCGGAAGCTGGACGAGAAGCTTGATCAAGTGATTGAGACGCAACGCGACCATGGCCGCCGCCTCACCGCTTTAGAGGTCGGAGTCGGTAATATGGCCGCCACCGAGATGAGCCATTACGCAAACAGCGCGATGCGGGCAGATCGCACCGATGACCGCTTGGACCGGATCGAACGACGCCTCGAGATCAAAGAAGCGTGATTGGGGACAGTTGGACCGCTCAGCCTGCTATTTCCTGCACCCTTAGCTCTAGTTGAAATGTAAGCGCCTTCGGCTACCGGCCGCAGGCCTCCCAGGCTGATTTTCCGCTTTACACGCAGGCTGTCGGCGGTTCGAGCCCGTCACCGCCCACCAGATTTCCATCGGTAAACTGCAGGGCTGCCAGCCTGGCATAGAGCCCTCCCTCCTGAATCAGCGACTGATGCGTGCCCTGGGCGACAATCCGTCCGGCGTCGATGACGACGATGCGGTCGGCCTTCAGCACCGTGGCCAGGCGATGGGCGATGACCAGGGTGGTGCGGTCCGCCGCCAGCCGTTCCAGCGCCGTCTGCACGGCGCGTTCCGATTCGGCATCCAGCGCCGAGGTGGCTTCGTCCAACAATAGGATCGGCGGATTGCGCAGGATGGCCCGGGCGATGGCGATGCGCTGGCGCTGGCCGCCGGACAGGCGGACGCCTTTTTCGCCCAGATAGGTGTGGTAACCCTCAGGCAGGCGTTCGAGGAACTCGTCGGCTGCCGCGGCGCGGGCGGCGGCGATGACTTCGTCGTCGGTGGCCTCGGGGCGGCCGTAACGGATATTTTCGGCCGCCGAGGCGCCGAAGATCACCGGGTCCTGGGACACCAGGCCGACGCGGTGGCGCACCGCCGCCGGATCGGCGTCGCGGATCGCCACCCCGTCGATGGACAGGCTGCCGGCCGAGGGGTCATAGAACCGCAGAAGGAGCTGGAAGACCGTGCTTTTCCCCGCCCCCGAGGGCCCCACTAGGGCCACCGTCTCGCCCGGTGCGACGGTCAGCGAGAAGTCATGCAGCGAGGCCTGGTTGGGGCGCGCCGGGTAATGAAAGGTCACCTGGTCAAAACGGACCTCGCCCCGCGGCGGTTCGGGCAGGTCGATCGTCCGTTCGGGAGCGGCGACATCGGCGCGGGTGGCCAGAAGCTCGCTCAGTCTTTCGGCAGCGCCGGCGGCCCGCTGCACATCCCCCACCACCTCCGACACGGTGCCCGCCGACACGGCGGTCAGGATGGCGTAGAAGACGAAGGCCGACAGGGCGCCGCCGGTCATCCGCCCGGCGATGACGTCGTAGCCGCCGACCCACAGCACCACCGCCACCGCCCCGAAGGCCAGGCCGATGACCGAGGCCATCAGCATGGCGCGCACCGCGATGCGGGCCTTGGCGGCGAGGAAGGTTTCGTCGACCCGCCCGGCGAAGCGGCGGCGGTCGAGGCCCTCATGGGTGAAGGCCTGGACGGTGCGGATGGCGTTGATGGTTTCCTCGGCGAAGGCGCCGATATCGGCGACGCGGTCGAGGCTCTGGCGGGACAGGCGGCGGACCCGGCGGCCGAAGAACAGGATCGGCACCACCACCAGCGGCACCACCACCAGGACGATGGCGGTCAGCTTTGGGCTGGTGACCAGCAGCATCGCCAGGGCGCCGATCAGGGTCAGCGTATTGCGCAGCGCCAGGGACAGGCTGGAGCCGATCACCGTCTGCAGTAATTCGGTGTCGGTGGTCAGGCGGGACAGCACCTCGCCGGTGCGGGTGGTTTCGAACCAGGCCGGGCTCATGGCAATGACGCGGTCGAACACCGCCACCCGCAGATCCGCCACCACCCGTTCGCCGAGCCAGGATACCAGGTAGAACCTGGCCCCGGTGGATGCCGCCAGCAATACCACCACCGCCAGAAAGGCGCCGACGGTGCTGTCCAGCAGGTCCGAGTCGCCGGTCCGCAGTCCCTGGTCGACGATATGGCGCAGGCCGTAGCCGACCGCCAAGACCAGGACCGAGGACAGCACCAGGGCGATGCCGGCGCCGGTCAGCCGCCAGCGATAGGGGCGAAGGAAACGGAACAGCGGACGAAGCTGGGTCAGGCTGCCGCGCATTGGGGAGGTGTTCATCGGCCGAGGGTACTCAAGGCCAACGCTAAAAGCGCTCTAAATTCCGCCCAGGCAGAGATATTTGACTTCCATGAAGTCATCGAGCCCGTATTTCGATCCTTCGCGGCCGATGCCCGATTCCTTGATCCCGCCGAAGGGGGCCGACTCGGTGGAGATGATCCCTTCGTTAATGCCGACGATGCCGTATTCCAGAGCTTCGGCGACCCGCCAGACGCGGCCGAGATCGCGGCTGTAGAAATAGGAGGCAAGGCCGAATTCGGTGTCGTTGGCCATGGCGATGGCTTCGTCCTCGGTCTTGAAGCGGAACAGCGGCGCCACCGGTCCGAAGGTCTCCTCCCGCGCTACCGCCATGTCCGAGGTCACCTCGGCGAGGATGGTGGGTTCGAAAAAATTGCCGCCCAGGGCATGGCGCCGGCCGCCGGTGACGATCCTGGCTCCCTTGGCCAGCGCGTCGCGGATATGGTCTTCGACCTTCCTGACGGCGGCGGCGTCGATCAGCGGACCTTGCTGGGCGCCCGCGGTGAAGCCGTCGGCCACCTTGAGGGTCGATACCGCCGCGGTCAGGCGGTGGGCGAAGTCGTCATAGACGCTGTCCTGGATCAGCAGGCGGTTGGCGCAGACGCAGGTCTGGCCGGTATTGCGGTATTTCGAGGCGATGGCGCCGGCCACCGCGGCATCCAGATCGGCGTCGTCGAAGACGATGAAGGGGGCATTGCCGCCCAGTTCCAGCGACACCTTCTTCACCGTATCGGCGCATTGGCGCATCAGCAGCTTGCCGATTTCGGTGGAGCCGGTGAAGGACAGCTTGCGGACGATGGGATTGGCGGTCAATTCGCCGCCGATGGCCGCCGCCCCGCCGGTGACGACGTTGAACACGCCCCTGGGCAGTCCGGCGCGGTCGGCCAGTTCGGCCAGGGCCAGGGCGGAGAAGGGAGTCTGGCTGGCCGGTTTGACCACCACCGGGCAGCCGGCGGCCAGTGCCGGCGCGCATTTGCGGGTGATCATGGCATTGGGGAAATTCCACGGTGTGATGGCGGCGACGACACCGATGGGTTCCTTCAGTACGACAATACGCTTGCCGGGTGCGGTGGTGGGAATGACATCGCCATAGGCGCGCTTGCCTTCCTCGGCGAACCATTGGACGAAGGAGGCCCCATAGGCGACCTCGCCCCGGGATTCGGCCAGCGGCTTGCCCTGCTCGGCGGTCATCAGCCGGGCCAGATCCTCCTGGCTGGCCAGGATCAGGTCGTGCCAGCGGCCGAGGATGGCGGCGCGCTCCTTGGCGGTCCTGGCCCGCCAAGGCCCCCAGGCGCGGTTGGCCGCCTCGATGGCGCGCCGGGTCTCGGCGGCGCCCAGTTTCGGCACCGTTCCGAGGACCTTGCCGGTGGCCGGATTGGCGACGGCGATGGTCTCGCGGTCGTCGGCGTCAATCCAGTCGCCGCCCAGATAGGCATGCCGGCGCAACAGGTTGCGGTCGTCGAGAATCATGTCCGGACTCGTTTGGCGTGGATGAGCGATCGTGCGAAAACTGTGAACGGTTGCTGCTGATGAATGTCGTTGTGGGTATCAACGTTTCAAGTCTGGCCCGACATTTCTATGCTGACACGAAGACAAAGGCCAATAAAATTCACTTATTGGTAGCGGCGGCGATGGCGGCGGGAAGGTCTTCCAGCGCGACGCGGGTGATCTCCGCATCGACCCGGCCTTTCGCCATCAGGTCGAGCAACAGCTCCCTGACCTTTTCGGTCGGCAGGCTCTGCCGATAGGGCCGGTTCTGCGCCAGGGCCTGGATGATGTCGGCAACCCGCATGATGCGGGCCTCGGGATCCAGGGTTTCCGACCGCACATGAAAAGGATAGCCGCTGCCGTCCGGTTCCTCGTGGTGATAGGCGGCCCAGACGGCAATCCTCTCGAAGCCGGAAATGCGCCGCAGGATCTGGAATGTCTCGAAGCTGTGGGTGTTCATGATCAGGCGCTCGCGATCATCCAGGCGGCCCGGTTTTTCCAGAACCTCGTCAGGCACCCGCAATTTGCCGATGTCGTGCAGTAAGCCGGCGATTTCAATCCTGTCGCAGTTGTCGGCGGAGATACCCATTTTCTGGGCGATATGACGGGCCAGGGCGGCGACACCCAGGGAGTGTTCGGCGGTGAAATGGCTTTTGGCGTCGACGATGCGCGAGAAGATGATGGCCAGTTGCCTGAGTTCCGGGATCGTGGCGGCGTAAGGCTCGTCCCGGGCCAGCATTTCCTGGAGATAGGTCTGGATGGAGCGCGTCTCCAGCAGCAGCCAGAAGACCTCGGACGCCGAGGCGGCAAGGAACAGATCCACCAGATGCGGCGCGAAATAGGTGCCGGCGCGCTCCCTGATCTGGCCGCGGATGCGTTCGGTGTTCGAAAACAAGGTGCCGTCGGCGTAATGCGAGGCGGCCAGCGCATCCACCCGGTCGACCAGAAAAACCAGATTGGCGGCCTCGGCGACGGTTTTGCCGATACCGCATTTTACCAGTTGTTCCCAGTGCGTGTGGTGATAGCGGATGGGCTCGGCCAGTCTTGCCAGGGGGGCGAAGTCTTTCAGCAGATCGGCCCCCGCCAGGCAGTGTTGCTGCGAACTTTCCCAGTCGAATTCCCGCACCAGGGACTGATGAATGCTGGTGGAGGAAACGCCGATGTCGTGCAGCATGCCGAGATCGAACAGCATGCTGATTTCCGCCGGCGACATGCCGCCGGCCTTGGCGCATTCCGCGGCCATGATGGCGACCCGTTTGCCATGGGCGACATCGTCGACCCCTACCAGGTCGAGTGCCTCGGACAATGCATAGATGACCTGGCGAAGATCGGCGCCGGTGGAAGTCAATCTGTTCCTCGCGATGGTGACCCCAAGCAATCCACCCTAATCCGAAATTGCAGTGGTTTGCGATCAATTTGCACCGCTCACTGCAGCAGACGTTGTTGAATTTCAGCCAATAAAATATGTTCTTGCCGGAACCCCCTGTTGGTGTCTTCGGCTGACAGGCGCCGGCCGACTATGTCATTTTGCCGTCGGTAAAGGGGGGGACTGGTTGATTGCAGGAAATTGTCAAACGAGGTGCGCGCTAATGCCTTCATCGGTCCGGGATATTTTGTATGTTCGTCTGCCTTGCTGGAAGATCTATCCTGGTGGTCTGCTGTATGTTGCCGACTATATCCACAAATGCTACCCGGAAATACGCCAGCACATCCTTGATTTCGCCGTCATCGACAAGCAAGACCGCCGCCGCCGCCTGATCGAGGAAATCCAGGCCCGGCAGCCGGACATCGTGGCTTTTTCCTGGCGCAACATGCAGTCATTCGGCCCGAACCCGGACGACGACGCCCTCGACGTGGTGATGGATTTCCTGCATTCGCGAAATCCCTTTCGCCGCCTCAGGGCGGCCTTCGAAGGATTGAGCATCCTTTACGAGTACATGGCCAACCGCATCAACAATTTCCGCTACATGCGGCTGGTGCGGCGGATGCTGCCGCAGTCGCGGATCGTGGTGGGCGGGACGGCGGTTTCCGTCTTCGGGCCCTATGTCGCCAAACACTGTCCGGCCGACAGCTTCGTGGTGGTCGGCGAGGGCCAGGATGCCATGCTGTCGGTGGTGGAAGGGTGCGCGGAACCGCTGGGCGAGGTCTATCACAAGGATCGGTCTGGCAATATTCATCACTACAAACGCAAAGAAGAATTCGATCTGCGGCAGGAAACCTCGGTGGATTTCCCCTATATCGAATCCATCTTTCCCGATTTTCACAAACATCTGGACAGTTTCGTCGGCGTCCACACCAAACGGGGCTGTCCCTACAATTGCCATTTCTGCCTCTACAACAAGATTGAAGGGGCCAGACAACGCTACCGCGAACCTGTCGAAGTGGTCGACGAGGTCGAGGTCTTGAACAAGCGCTATGGCGTAAAAAAGATTTGGTTTACCGACGCCCAGTTCTGCTCGACCAAGGCGTCAACGGAACATATGGAGCAGATCCTCGATCTGCTGCTGGAGCGCCAGATCGATATTCAATGGACCGGATATATTCGTCTGACCTACATTACGCCTTACCTGGCCAAGAAAATGATCGACAGCGGGCTGGCCAGCCTCGATCTTTCCTTCACCGGCTCGCAAGAGATGGTCGACGCCCTGGTCCTGGCCTACCGGATCGACGAGCAGATGGAAACCTTGCGGATGTTCCGCGACGGCGGCTATGCCTGGCGGCAGATCAAGCTGTATCTCCCCCTGAACGCCCCGGGCGAGACAGCCGAGACGCTGCGCCAGACCATCCTCAAGATCAAGGAACTGTACGACTGGTTCGGCCGCGACAACGTGCTGCCGTTCATTTTCTTCATCGGCATTCAGCCGGGCACGCCGATCGAAGCCGATTTGAAGGAAGAGGGCTATCTGGCGAAAAATTACAACCCGCTGACCTATAATCCGTTCACCATCATGCGGTTGCTCTACAACCCCAATCCGCTGGGCGAAATCATCGCCAGGGCCTATCTGGAAGCGAGGGAAACGCTGGATCCGAGCAGTGAATACATCGGACGGGCGACGCTGGACATCCTGGAACGGGAGCTGTTCAAACCGGCAATTGCCTAGGTTGATCAGCCGGCGGGAGGGCGGTGACGTCACCCACGGCGGGTCAAAAATCCAGCCTCCACAGGTTGCAAAGTGCCAATGGACGAAAAATAAAAAAATAAGTCAGCGCAGTCGTTGCAATAATTCGTCGGGGCGGCGGTCCCTCCCAAATTTGCGCCCGAGGTCGCTTGACAGTCCTTGTGCCCTGCGATACATCACCCCAACCCGCGCGGGTTCCGAGTGGGGGTGTAGCTCAGTCGGTCAGAGCGCCGGCCTGTCACGCCGGAGGTCGCGGGTTCGAGCCCCGTCACTCCCGCCAGGTCGTTCGTGGTTGGAACGGATGCGCGGTTAGAGGTCTGATGGCGAAGGAGTTCTTTCTCTTTCGTCCAAGTACAAAGGGCAGAATAATGGATGCCATGCTCCTTGAGTACCTGCCGATTCTCATCTTTCTCGGGATCGCCATTATCATTTCCCTGATCTGCGTGGTCGGGAATTGGCTGGTCGCCAAGCAAAAGCCCGATGCGCAGAAACTGACGGCTTTCGAAAGCGGTTTCGATCCCTTCGAGGACGCGAGGGTGAAATTCGATGTCCGCTATTACCTCGTGGCCATTCTCTTCATCATCTTCGATCTGGAAGTGGCGTTCCTCTTCCCCTGGGCGGTTTCGCTGGGGAAGATCGGCATGTTCGGCTTCTGGTCGATGCTGGCCTTCCTGGCCGTGTTGACGGTCGGCTTCATCTACGAATGGAGAAAGGGAGCGTTGGAATGGGAGTGAACAGCGAACAGAAGGCGGTCCCGACCGTCGCGCCGATCGGCCCCGGTCCCAGCCAGGACCTGGTCATCAAGGCTGTCGCCGACCAGCTGCAGGAGAAGGGCTTCGTGCTGTCCAGCGTCGATCTGCTGGTCAATTGGGCGCGGACCGGATCGCTGTGGCCGGCCACCTTCGGTCTGGCCTGCTGCGCCATCGAGATGATGCATACCGCCTGTTCCCGTTATGACATCGATCGGTTCGGCATCATTTTCCGGCCCAGCCCGCGCGCCTCGGACCTGATGATCGTCGCCGGCACGGTGACGAACAAGATGGCGCCGGCGCTGCGCCGGGTCTACGACCAGATCGCCGAGCCGCGCTACGTGCTGTCGATGGGGTCCTGCGCCAATGGCGGGGGCTATTATTACCATTCCTACTCGGTGGTGCGCGGTGTCGACCGCATCGTACCCGTCGACATCTATGTGCCTGGCTGCCCACCCACGGCGGAAGCGCTGCTATACGGACTCCTTCAACTGAAAAAGAAGATCCGGCGTACCGGTACCATTGCGCGGTAATCTTCGGCCTGATCTGCGAGAGACCATGATGCAAGCTCTGACTGACCTTGGGGAATACATTTCCTCCACACTGTCCCAGGACGTGCTCGCAGCCGAAGTGCTGAAGGGCGAGTTGATGATCACGGTCCGCCTGGCTGCGGTCCAGAAGGTGATGACGTTTTTGCGCGACGATGCCCAATGCCTGTTCAAACAGTGCATGGATGTCTGCGGCGTCGACTATCCCGAGCGCGAACAGCGTTTCCAGGTGGTCTACAACCTGTTGTCGCTGAAGCATAATCAGCGCATCCGCGTCAAAGTGGACACCGACGCCGAAACCGCGGTTCCCACCGTCACCGGTGTTTATTCCTCCGCCGGCTGGTTCGAGCGCGAGGCCTGGGACATGTACGGCATCAGGTTCGCCGACCATCCCGATCTGCGGCGCATCCTCACCGATTACGGCTTCGAAGGTCATCCGCTGCGGAAGGATTTCCCGGTCTCGGGGTATCTCGAAGTTCGCTATGACGACGAACAGAAGAGGGTGGTTTACGACCCGGTGAAACTCACCCAGGATTTCCGCAACTTCGACTCGCTGAGTCCGTGGGAAGGCATCCTGCCGGGCGACGAGAAGGCGGAGAGGAAGGTCTGATCATGGCTGAAACGCAGCTCAAGGCTTTCAACGTCAACTTCGGTCCGATGCATCCTTCCGCCCATGGCGTGTTGCGCCTGGTGCTGGAGATGAGCGGCGAGGTGGTGGAACGGTGCGACCCGCATATCGGCCTGCTGCATCGCGGCACCGAGAAGCTGATCGAGCAGAAGACCTATATGCAGGCCGTCCCTTATCTCGACCGGATGGACTACACCTCGTCGATCAACAACGAACACCCGTTCGTCATGGCGGTCGAAAAGCTGCTCGGCATCGAGGTGCCGCCGCGCGCCCAGTACATGCGCGTGCTGTGGGACGAACTCGGCCGCATCAACCATCATCTGCTCAACACCGGCGCCAATGCCATGGACGTCGGCGCCATGACACCGATCCTCTACCTGTTCGAACAGCGCGAAAGAATCTGGGAATTCGCCGAACGCGTCTCGGGGTCGCGGATGCATACCGCGTTCTACCGCGTCGGCGGCGTCGCCTTCGATATGCCGGCCGGTCTGGCCGAGGATATCGTCGCCTGGACCCATACCTTCGAGAAAGTCGTCGAGGACATCGAGGGGCTGCTGCTCAACAATCGCATCTGGAAGCAGCGGATGGTCGATATCGGCGTGATCACCGCCGAGCAGGCGCTCGACTGGGGGTTGGCCGGCCCGCAATTGCGCGCCTCCGGCGTCGCATGGGACCTGCGCAAGTCTCAGCCTTACGCCGCCTATGCGGATATGGATTTCGACATCCCGGTGGGCAAGAACGGCGACTGCTACGACCGCTACCTGATCCATCTGGTGGAAATGCACGAATCCTGCAAGATCATCCGCCAGGCCATCGCCAAGATGCCCGGCGGCCCGGTGCGGGTCGACAACCGCAAGGTGTCGCCGCCGCCGAGGGCCGAAATGAAGAATTCGATGGAAGCGTTGATCCATCATTTCAAGTTGTTCAGCGAAGGCTATCGGGTGCCGGCCGGCGAATCCTATTCGGCGATCGAAGGTCCGAAGGGCGAGCTGGCGGTCTATCTGGTTTCCGACGGCACCAACAAGCCATACCGTTGCAAGATCAGGCCCCCGGCTTTCGTCAACCTGCAGGCGCTCGACATGATGTCGAAGGGTCACATGCTGGCGGACATCGTGGCGAACATTGGCACCATTGACTTGGTTTTCGGCGAGGTGGACCGATGAGCGGCAGTGCTTCCGACAACACGGTTCAGCCGGCGTCCTTCGCCTTCACGGCGGAGAATCTGGCCAAGGCCAAGGCGGCCATCGCCAAATATCCGCCCGGCCGCCAGCGCAGCGCCGTCATGCCGATCCTCGACATCGCCCAGCGCCAGGAAGGCTGGTTGCCGCTGGCGGCGATGAACGCGGTGGCCGAGATGCTGGATCTGGCGCCGATCCGCGTCTACGAGGTGGCGACCTTCTACACCATGTTCCAGCTCAAGCCGGTGGGTAAGGTCCATATGCAGGTCTGTACCAACCTGCCCTGCATGCTGCGCGGCTCGGACGAGATCGTCGAGACCTGCAAGCGCGAACTGGGGGTCGGCCTCGGCGAAACCACCGCCGACGGCAAGTTCACCCTGTCCGAGGTGGAATGCCTGGGCGCCTGTGTCAATGCGCCGGTGATCTGGATCGGCGACGACTATTACGAGGACCTGGACGCCGACTCGACCAGGAAGATCATCGCCCAGCTGAAGGCCGGCGAGATGCCCAATGCCGGCTCGCAGACCGGCCGCAAGGGGGCGGCGCCCATCGGTGGGCCGACGACGCTCAAGACGATCGCCGGGGGGGAAGCCTGAAATGCTCAGCGACAAGGATCGGATTTTCACCAACCTCTACGGCCTGCATGACTTCCGCCTCAAGGGCGCCCAGGCCCGCGGCGATTGGAGCGGCACCAAGGAGTTGCTGGCCAAGGGCCGCGACTGGATCATCGAGGAGATGAAGACCTCGGGGCTGCGCGGCCGCGGCGGCGCCGGCTTCCCCACCGGTCTCAAATGGTCCTTCATGCCCAAGGAAGTGGGGACCCGCCCGCATTACCTGGTGGTCAACGCCGACGAAGGCGAACCGGGCACCTGTAAAGACCGCGACATCATGCGCTATGACCCGCACAAGCTGGTCGAGGGATGTCTGCTGGCCGGCTTCGCCATGTCGGCCCATGCCGCCTACATCTATATCCGCGGCGAATTCATCCGCGAGGCCGAGAATCTCCAGGTGGCCATCGACGAGGCGCGCGCCGCCGGCCTGATCGGCAAGGATGCCTGCGGTTCCGGCTGGGAATTCGAGGTCTATGTGCATCGTGGCGGCGGCGCCTATATCTGCGGCGAGGAAACCGCCCTCATCCAGTCGCTCGAGGGCAAGAAGGGCCAGCCGCGCCTGAAGCCGCCGTTCCCCGCCGGTGTCGGGTTGTACGGCTGCCCGACCACCGTCAACAATGTCGAATCCATCGCCGTCGCGCCGACCATTCTGCGCCGCGGCGGCGCCTGGTTCAGCGGACTGGGCCGGCCGAAGAACTCCGGGACCAAGGTGTTCTGCATCTCCGGCCATGTCGAGCAGCCCTGCAATGTCGAAGAGGAAATGGGCATTCCGCTGAAGGAGCTGATCGAAAAGCATGCCGGCGGCGTGCGCGGCGGCTGGGACAATCTGCTGGGGATCATTCCCGGCGGCTCCTCGGTGCCGGTGCTGACCAAGGATATCTGCGACACCGTGCTGATGGATTTCGACAGTTTGCGCGACGTCCGCTCGGGGTTGGGCACGGCGGCGGTGATCGTCATGGACAAGTCCACCGACATCGTCCGCGCCATCACCCGGCTGTCGAAATTCTACAAGCATGAGAGTTGCGGCCAGTGCACGCCCTGCCGCGAAGGCACCGGCTGGATGTGGCGGGTGATGGAGCGGATGTGCACCGGCAAGGCCAGCATCGAGGAAATCGACCAGTTGGACGATGTCACCCGGCAGGTCGAGGGCCATACCATCTGCGCCCTCGGCGACGCCGCCGCCTGGCCGATCCAAGGTCTGATCAGGAGCTTCCGCCCGGAACTGGAACGGCGCATCCGTGAAGCCCGTGCCAACGCCCGTGCGGCCTGAGGAGCTTAAGACATGCCCAAGCTGACCATCGATGGACGCGAAGTGGAGGTCGCCGCGGGAACCACCATCCTGCAGGCGGCCGATTACCTTGGCATCGAAATTCCGCGTTTCTGCTATCACGAGCGCCTGGCGATCGCCGGCAATTGCCGCATGTGTCTGGTGGATGTGGAGAAATCACCCAAGCCGGTGGCGTCCTGCGCCATGCCGGTGGCCGAGGGCATGGTGGTGCATACCGACACCCCGCAGATCAAGAAGGCCCGCGGCGGTGTCCTGGAATTCCTGTTGATCAACCATCCGCTGGACTGCCCGATCTGCGACCAGGGCGGCGAATGCGACCTGCAGGACGAGGTGATGGCCTATGGTTTCGACCGTGGCCGCTATCACGAGAACAAGCGGGCGGTGAAGGACAAGGACTTCGGTCCTCTGGTCAAGACCACCATGACGCGCTGCATCCACTGCACCCGCTGCGTGCGTTTCATCACCGAGGTGGCGGGGGTTCCCGAACTGGGAGCGACCGGCCGCGGCGAGAATCTCGAGATCGGCACCTATGTGGAAAAGGCGCTGTCGTCGGAACTGTCGGGCAATATCGTCGATCTCTGCCCGGTCGGCGCGCTGACCAGCAAGCCCTACGCATTCATGGCCCGTCCGTGGGAGTTGAAGAAGACCGAAAGCATCGACGTGTTCGACGCGCTGGGCGCCAATATCCGGGTCGATACCCGCGGCAACGCGGTGATGCGGGTGTTGCCGCGCCTCAACGACGACGTCAACGAGGAATGGCTGGGCGACAAGAGCCGCTTCGCCGTTGACGGGTTGTTGCGCCAACGCCTCGACCGCCCCTATCTGCGCAAGGACGGCAAGCTGCAGCCGATCAGCTGGTCGGAAGCGTTGGCGGCCATCGCCGCCAAGGTCAAGGGCCTGGGTGGCGCCAAGCTGGCGGCCATCGCCGGCGACATGGCCGATTGCGAGGCGATGACGGCGCTGAAGGACCTGTTCGGCAAACTGGACAGCCCCAATCTCGACTGCCGCCAGGACGGCGCCAAGCTGGGCGGCAGCCCGCGCGCCTCCTATCTGTTCAACTCTACCGTCGCCGGCATCGAAGACGCCGACGTGCTGCTGCTGATCGGCACCAATCCGCGGGTCGAGGCGCCGGTGCTCAACGCCCGCATCCGCAAGCGCTACCTCAAGGGCGGGTTCTCCGTCGCGGCGGTCGGGCCGAAAGCCAATTTGACCTACAAGCACGAGTATTTGGGCGACCAGACCGCCATCCTGTCGGCCATCGCCGACGGCAGCCATCCCTTCGCGGCGGTGCTGAAGGCGGCCAAGAAGCCGATGCTGATCCTCGGCCAGGGGGCGCTGGCCCGCGTCGACGGCGACATCCTGCTGGGCCTGGCCCGCAAGATCGCCGAGACCACCGGCATGGTGGCGGACGGCTGGAACGGCTTCAATGTCCTGCATCTGGCGGCGGCCCGCGTCGGCGGCCTCGATCTCGGCTTCCTGCCGGGCGCCGGCGGGCGCGACGTCGAGGGCATCCTGGCCGGGGCGGAGAAGGGCGAAATCTCGGTGGTCTATCTGCTGGGCGCCGACGAGATCGACATGAGCCGCCTGGGCAAAGCCTTCGTCATCTACCAGGGCCATCACGGCGACGCCGGGGCGCACCGCGCCGATGTGGTGCTGCCGGGGGCGGCCTATACCGAGAAGGACGCCACCTACGTCAACACCGAGGGCCGCGTCCAGCGCACCAATCTGGCGGTCTTCCCGCCGGGCGAAGCGAAGGAGGACTGGAAGATCCTCCGGGCGCTGTCCGAAGCGATGAACAAGGTTCTGCCCTACGACACGCTGGGCAAGCTGCGCGCCCGCATGGCCGAGGTCAATCCGCTGTTCGCCGGGATCAACGCCATCGCGCCGGCGTCCTGGGGCAGCTTCGGGGCCGACGGCGTGCCGGCCGCCGATCCGTTGGCCTCGCCGGTGGACAACTACTACATGACCGACCCCATCAGCCGGGCCTCCCGGACGATGGCTGAATGCACGGCGCGGTTCGTCGGCTGCGCTCACAAGAGGACCGGGACCAATGGCTGAACTTTGGACAGGATATGTCTGGCCGGTGGTGATCATCATCGCCGAGATCATCGCCATCGTGCTGCCGCTGCTGATCGGCGTCGCCTATCTCACCTATGCCGAGCGCAAGGTGATCGGCGCCATCCAGTTGCGCAAGGGTCCCAACACCGTCGGGCCGTTCGGGCTACTGCAGCCGATGGCCGACGGCGCCAAGCTGTTCTTCAAGGAAATCATCATCCCGCAAGGGGCCAGCAAGGGGGTTTTCCTGCTGGCGCCGATGATGACCTTCACCCTGGCGCTGATCGCCTGGGCGGTGATCCCGGTCAATGCCGGTTGGGTGCTGTCGAATATCAATGTCGGCGTGCTTTACCTGTTCGCCATTTCCAGCCTGGGTGTCTACGGCATCATCATGGCCGGTTGGGCGTCCAATTCGAAATACGCCTTCCTCGGCGGCCTGCGCTCGGCGGCGCAGATGGTGTCCTACGAGGTGTCCATCGGCTTCGTGATGATCTCCATATTGCTCTGTGTCGGTTCGCTGAACCTGAGCGACGTGGTGCATGCCCAGGAAAAGGGCGTGTGGTTCATCATTCCGCATTTTCCCATGTTCATCGTCTTCTACATTTCGGGGCTGGCGGAAACCAACCGTTCGCCCTTCGATTTGCCGGAAGGCGAGTCGGAACTGGTGGCCGGTTACATGGTGGAATACAGCGGCATGCCCTTCGCCCTGTTCTTCCTCGGTGAATACGCCAACATGTTCCTGATGAGCGGCACCATCACCACGCTGTTCCTCGGCGGCTGGTTGCCGCCGATCGCGGTGGCGCCGTTCACCTGGGTGCCGGGGATCATCTGGTTCGCCCTCAAGGTCTGCGTCCTGCTGTTCGGCTTCCTGTGGATCCGCGCCACCATGCCGCGCTATCGCTACGACCAGCTGATGCGTCTCGGCTGGAAGGTCTTCCTGCCGCTGTCGCTGGTGTGGCTGGTCCTCACCGCCGGCGTTCTGGAAGTTTTCGGCCTGGTTCCGAATTAAGGAGTGACGGGAATGTCTTTTTTCGATCGCTTCGCCCGCGACTGGCTGTTGACCGAGATCTGGTCCGGCATGGCGATCACCTTCCGCTACTTTCTGCAGCCGAAGGTGACCATCAACTATCCGTTTGAGAAGGGCCTGCTGAGTCCGCGCTTCCGCGGCGAGCACGCGCTGCGCCGCTATCCCAACGGCGAGGAGCGCTGCATCGCCTGCAAGCTGTGCGAGGCGATCTGTCCGGCCCAGGCCATCACCATCGAAGCCGAACCCCGGGACGACGGCAGCCGCCGCACCCGGCGCTACGACATCGATATGACCAAATGCATTTATTGCGGCTTCTGCCAGGAATCCTGCCCGGTGGACGCCATCGTCGAGGGGCCGAATTTCGAATATGCCACCGAGACGCGGGCCGAGTTGATGTATGACAAGGCCAAGCTTCTGTCCAATGGCGAGCGCTGGGAGGCGGAATTGGCCGCCCGTATCGCCGCCGATGCTCCGTATCGCTGAGGGGAAGGTCTAGGATGACGCGCGATCGCAATAGGGGGAGCCAATGATCCAGGCCCTCATCTTCTACATGTTCGCAGGCATCACTGTGGCCAGCGCCGTTATGGTGATCTCGGCCCGCAACCCGGTGCACGCGGTGCTGTTCCTCATCCTCGCCTTCTTCAACGCCGCCGGACTGTTCCTGCTGCTCGGCGCCGAATTCCTGGCCATGGTCCTGGTGGTGGTCTATGTCGGCGCGGTGGCGGTGCTGTTCCTTTTCGTCGTCATGCTGCTCGACATCAACTTCCTGAAACTCAGGGAAGGCTTCCTCACCTATCTGCCGACCGGAGCGCTGATCGGGGCGATCCTGCTGGTCGAACTGGTGCTGATGGGCGGCAGCTGGAAATTCGCCGCCGACGCCCCGCTGTCGGTGTCGACGCGGACGCCGGACATGGCGATGATCACCAACACCGACGCCCTCGGGCGGCTGATCTACACCGACTATATCTATCTGTTCCAGGCCTCCGGGTTGATCCTGCTGGTGGCGATGATCGGCACCATCCTGCTGACTCTGCGCACCCGTCCCGGTGTCCGGAAGCAGAATATCGCCCGTCAGAACGCCCGTACCAGGGAGACCTCGGTCGAGATCCGCAAGGTACCGAGCGGGGGAGGCATCTGATGCTGCAGATCGGTCTCGGACATTTTCTGACGGTCGGCGCGATCCTCTTCACCCTGGGGGTGTTGGGCATCTTCCTCAACCGCAAGAACGTCATCATCATCATGATGGCGATCGAACTGATGTTGCTTGCCATCAACATCAATTTCGTCGCCTTCTCGCATTTCCTCAACGATCTGGTTGGCCAGATCTTTTCCATGTTCGTCCTGACCGTGGCCGCCGCCGAGGCGGCCATCGGGCTGGCGATCGTCGTGGTGTTCTTCCGCAATCGCGGCACCATCGCCGTCGAAGACATCAACGAGATGAAAGGGTAGGCGGGGCATGTATTTTTCCGTCGTCTTCCTGCCCCTGCTGGCCGCTTTCCTCGCCGGCTTCGGCAACCGCCGCCTGGGTGACCGCGGCGCACAGATCATCACCTGCATGGGTGTCGGCGCCTCGGCGCTGCTGTCGGTGCTGATCTTCATCGAGGTGGTCGGGAATGGCCATCCGATCACCGTGCCCCTGTTCACCTTCATCGCCTCCGGTGACATCAATGTCGGCTGGGCGCTGCGTTTCGACTCGCTGACCGCGGTAATGCTGATCGTCGTCAACTGGGTGTCGTTCATGGTGCATGTCTATTCGATCGGATACATGCATCACGACCATTCGATCCCGCGCTTTCAGAGCTATCTGTCGCTGTTCACCTTCTTCATGCTGATGCTGGTCACCGCCGACAATCTGGTGCAGCTGTTCTTCGGCTGGGAAGGGGTGGGTCTGGCGTCCTATCTGCTGATCGGTTTCTGGTACGAGAAGCCGTCGGCCTGCGCCGCCGCCATCAAGGCCTTCGTCGTCAACCGGGTCGGCGATTTCGGTTTCGCGCTGGGCATTTTCGGCGTCTATATGCTGTTCGGCAATATCAACTTCGACCCCATCTTTGCCGCCGCGCCGTCCAAGGCCGGGGCGACGCTGCATCTGTTCGGCGCCGACTTCCATGCGCTGACCATCTGCTGCCTGCTGCTGTTCGTCGGCGCCATGGGCAAATCGGCGCAGCTCGGCCTGCATACCTGGCTGCCTGACGCCATGGAGGGTCCGACCCCGGTGTCGGCCCTGATCCATGCCGCCACCATGGTCAACGCCGGCGTCTTCATGGTCGCCCGCATGTCGCCTCTGTTCGAATATTCCGACACCGCGCTGACCGTGGTCACGGTGA
>Ga0007882_10000834_pt1 | contig 18076 bp, 17 predicted proteins | sample CryBogCBH12Aug01_FD_71195 | JGI IMG/M metagenome (GOLD analysis project Ga0007882, IMG submission 71195) | Freshwater microbial communities from Crystal Bog, Wisconsin, USA - CBH12Aug09.1 | ecosystem: Environmental > Aquatic > Freshwater > Lake | place: Crystal Bog, Wisconsin, USA | collected... | reverse complement strand
TACCTTGAGAATTATACGGGTAATGCCTAATACCCCAGCATTCGTAGGTGCTGGAATGACCGCCATCTGCAAAGGAAAAATGGCAACAGAAGAAGATGTCGACCTTGCCTGTGACCTGTTCAGTTCAATTGGTCGGGTAGCTATTCTCGATGAATCGCAGATGGACGCTGCAACAGCACTTTCCGGTAGTGGACCGGCTTATATGTTTCATATTCTTGACTCCCTTGTCGAAGGGGGGGTTCAGTGCGGACTTACAAACGATGAAGCACTGCTCTTGAGCGCACAAACCATGCTTGGAGCAGCGAAAATGGTACTTTCCGGCAAAAAAAGCCCGGAAGAGCTGAAACGTGAAGTTACGACCCCGGGGGGAACCACAGAAGCAGGACTCAAGGTGCTTGATAAAAAAAATATCAGGACGATTCTTGTCGAAACAGTGGCTGCTGCAGCAGCACGTTCCATGGAACTTATGAAATAAGCAATATGACGAGAGGCTTTGCCAAATACCTGTACAGAGCTCTTTTTATGCTCATGATAGCATCCTGTTGCTTTTCGGCATTTGCGGGAGCATCAGGAAATCGAGAAAAAAAGCTGTTCCTTACATCCTCGATCAACAACAACCTCCCCTATGTTGGGCAAGAAATAATGCTGACCTATACGCTTTATTTTAATGATGTTGCGCCGAAAATTTCCAATGAAACCCCACCATTTCTCAAAGGCGTATGGATAAAAGAAACCTTGCCTGAACGATATATCAAAAGCATTCCAACATCTTTTGAGGGAAAACCTTTCAGATCAGCTGTTGTCAAGCAATTCAGACTGGTGCCTTTACAAAGTGGAAAAATCAATGTTTCAGGATACAGTATATTTTTCTCTCTGCCTCAGGAACAAGCTGTTGAAGGAGGAAAAGAGCTGCCCGACACCCGATTAAGAATAACTGCGCCCGACATTATCATCTCTGCACAACCTCTTCCCGATCCTGTTCCTGAAGGATTTTCCGGCGCAGTCGGAACCTTTCAGTTTGAGCTCCTTGCCGATAAACAAACTCTGAAGGCCGGTGAACCATTAACGCTGAAACTCCTTCTCACAGGAACAGGAAGTCTACTTACCCTTAAATTACCAGATCTTCAACTGCCCGAAAGCTTCAGAAAAAATCCTCCCGAAATAATAACAGCTCTTAAAACAAACTCAGTGCCCGCATCAGGTACGATGACAGCGACCATTATTTCCTGGCCCCAATCTGAGGGTAATTTTCAGATTCCTGCGTTGCGCGCAGTTATTTTTAATCCTGAAACAAAACGATTCCATACCCTGCTTTCAAAACCACTCATTATTTCTGTACAGCCAGCAGCAAAAGGAAAAACAACAACAAGCTCAACTCTCCCTCAGTTTACTATAGAGGAACAACAGAATTTATCATCGCACCTGTTTTTTCCGACAATCATAGCTTTATTGTTACTTCTAACCGCTGCAGCCGTCGTTCTTTTCAAAAAAAAATATATGCACGTTGCAAAATCTAATTCTGAAGGAACAGTAGGGCCCGAAACTAATCTTGGCGCATCTGCAGATACCCTTAAACGGCAACTTTTTGCTTTACTGGAAAAAGCAGGGATTAATAATCCAGGCGGAATGACAAGAATAGAATTGAAAAATGCTCTCCGGAATATCGGAATCGCTGATGAGGTTCAATCGGAACTTACTGTAGTTCTTGACTCTCTGGACAAAATCCTTTACAGTCCAATCAGAGAAAAAGAAGCAAGAACACCGGCTGGGATTGCTGAGAAGATTAACGCTCTTTCAAAAGAAATAAAACCCGCTGGTAATGCTCGTCAAAAAAAGTAACTGTTAACATTAACCAATTTAGTTACAGCGGTTCCTGATAGCTGAAAATGGTAACCGCAATTTCCGGGTAATCGGTAATAATCCCATCAGCACCGATTTGCTTCATAGCTTGCATATCTTTTCTACTGTTCACTGTCCAGGGAATCATCATGATATCCTGTGAATGCAGGTATTCAGTCAGCTCTCGATCAACAAGAGAAAAATGGGGATTGACATATTGCGGTAAAAAGTCGAGTGCCTTTATAGTATGTTCCGTATTTATCGCTTCATCGATCAACAATCCATAACATAGCCGAGGATTCCGCTTCCATGCCTCTCTAACCACTCGGTAATCGAACGACTGTATCCTGACACGATTTGATAAGCCTGCTTCTTCAATAAGCTGGAGAACAAGAGTCGCATAACAATCTGGCGTTGGATGAAAAACCCCATCCTTATCCGGCCATGACTTTATTTCAAGATTATAGATGATACTCCCCTTCATTTTTTCCGATGCCATATAAGCATCAACTGTTTTGAACACTGTTGAAAGAAGGGGCTTGCATGCAGCAATACGGCGCTGATGGAAAAAAGAAGGATGTGGCAACCCGCAATCAAAAGCAGCAATGTCGATATATGGCATATCGTACATAATGTAACGTAAGCGGTCTTCAACGCTTAATGAATGGCCAAGCGGATCGGAACAAAGAGGACCGCAAAGCCATGGATCATGCGACACGACAATTTCGTGATCTTTCGAAACCACTAGATCAAGCTCCAGTACTCTGACACCAAGATCAGCCGCTTTGCAGAATGCAGGAAGGGTGTTTTCAGGGAAAAACGATCTCGCGCCCCTATGTGCCTGTATTTCAAAACTCATAGTGCGGGTAATAAAGAGACTCTAACCGCCATTTAATTGAAGGCACTAATTCAATGTTATTGGACAACTATCCAGTGTTTGAAACCTTCAAATATCTTGTCAAAAACACCTTCCTTTGTATCAGGAGCCGAAATCTGCTGACCCTCATGACCGACAACGGCGAAATAAATTGCCTTTTCGTAAAAGTAGTTTAACTGATGGGAAAATTCTATAGCCCTATTTAAATCAATACCTTCAGTAACAATACCTTCATCCAGAATGTAGCTCCAGAGTAGATCTCTTTCGAGCATAAACGAATAGACCATTTCGCTAACTTTAATGCCCATTTTCGCCCCTTGAACACCAATATCGCAGAACTGTTCAGCGATATCACGATCTCGCCCCTCTTGTTTGCCTATCCACTGACCAAGTTTTCTGAACCGGCTATAGACAATATCATGAAGAGTCTCTTTTGATAATTTGCTGTATCCTGCTGTAAGGGGATTGTTGCGAACATTCTGTACCCACTGAATAGAAAGGGTTTCCGCATGATCTTCAATGAGACGAATAAATCGATTGATAAGCAGCATAGTAAATAAGATTGTAATGATGAGGTTACAACATCTAAGCTACGAATCTTCTTTGAAGAGTTCAAACAATCAAAAAACACCGCACAAATCCTGCCTCTGGAAGATTGAAGGAAAAAGGATTATGGATGCCCTCTCAGTTTAACTACTTATGCGTTTCGTTTACCGGGAGCGGAGCGATATACCTTAGAGGATGGCTTTTTTTTCGGTTTTCGTTTCTGCAGTTTATTTCCGTCTGCACTTTTTGTACCAGAGCTAACTCTCGTACTGCTCACGCTGAAAAAATCGGAAGTATTTTTGCTTCTGCTTTTGTTAAACCGGTTTTTGCGATACTTTTTTTCAAGGTCAGCATACGGACTGGGAGGCTCTGGAGAGGTATTGTGGTTATTAAAATTCGGCTCGTCAATGACCTCATCTACATCATCCAAAACCACTTCGGGATGAACTTTATTGTGCAACTTGTTTCAATTTAGGTTGAACAAATCAAGAGTATTTTTACTCACGATTATTCTGAAGGGAACGTAATTTACAATTTTTGAATCAAAATACAAGCAATACCACCACCAACCTTAGAAGAACGTCAAGATTATGTTTTTGCGTTGCTTGTTGTCAGTTAAAGTATTAAATTTTATTTAATCTTATAAAAAAAGGAGCTTGTTATGGATATTCGCAGATTAATTCTTGCAGTTATTCTTCCACCCGCAGCGGTCATGAATAAGGAAGCAGGAACAATAATGCTTACCGGACTTCTTACCCTGCTTGGCTGGTTACCGGGTGTAGTTTTTGCATTGTTTCTGATATACCAAGAACAATACAAATGTCAGGCAAAAGCTTGAAACCCTGTTTCTTAGCGTAAACCGATTATTATAGCCCATCGACTCGACTATTTGTAAATCTATTACAGGAACAAAAATTTTGTGAGGGTGAACAGGCAGGGATACTCAATACTTGAAAGTAGTAGAAACAAAATTTTTTGAAACAACGGCATCAAGGATACCCTGCTCTATGAAACTCCTCGTCGCCATCGATTTTTCGGATCTTGCTGACAGCATTATTGAAGAAGCAGAAAAACTTGCGAAAAACCTCAAGGCGAAAGTCTTTCTGCTTCATGTAATACCGCCACCTTCACCTATTATTGATACACCTCCTGAAGTCGAAGCACTTCTGCAAGCTGAGGAGCTCAATAAAAAAGAAAACCTTCCAGCTCCCTTTGATCTACCAGAGTCTGCAAAACTTATTCGCATTGCTTCAAAACTGCAGGAGAACGGTATTGATACTTCAGTCATCGTAACACAAAACGATGAAGTGAACGCAATCATTGATGAAAGTAATAAAAATGGTGTTGACATGATCATGCTTGGATCCCACGGTCACGGAGCACTCTTTCATCTATTAATCGGCAGCGTTTCAGAGGGGGTAATCCGTCGTACTTCATGTCCGGTTATTGTTGTACCGTCAAAAAAACACTGATTAGCCTCAATGAACGCGCAAGGGAAAATGCAAAACGGCGCAGCGATAACACAAAAAAAGCATTACCGCTGTAACCAAAAACATTAAGGAAGTCGGTTCAGTGCACTGACTGTTGCCTTGATTGAAGCAAGACTGATATTTGAATCAATTCCCGCACCAAAGGAAATCCGCCCATCGGCACAACCGATCTTAATATATGCTACAGCAAGGGCTCGAGCACTATGCCCTATAGCATGCTCCGCAAACTCGTCAATGCTGAATTCAAGACCACTCTCCTTGGTAAACCCTTTGACAAATGCATCAAGAGGGCCGTTTCCTTTTGCCTCAAAACTAAGCTCCTTCTCCTTCGTCTGTACAATACAGCTGATTGAAGTCGCTTCTTCATCACTTCGCAAAGGATCCTCGTCGTCCCAGCTGATATTGCACTTTTTCAGGGTAACAGGCTCTCTGAGTTTAACATACTCCAAATGAAACAGCTCATGAATCTGATCCGGAGAAAGCTCAACGCCAGTAGTGTCGGCAATGGCCTGAACGGCTTCAGCAAAATCGGGCTGCATCCATTTAGGTATCTGGATACCGTAATCCTTCTCAAGCACATATGCCATTCCACCCTTGCCTGATTGGCTATTGATACGCACAATGGCCTCATAGTTACAGCCTACATCCTCAGGATCAATCGGTAAATACGGAACCGCCCATAACCCGTCCGGAGACAATGCTCGGGCTTTCATTCCTTTACTGATTGCATCCTGATGAGAGCCTGAAAAAGCTGTATAGACCAAATCGCCGGCATAAGGATGGCGAGGATGAATATCCATACGAGTACACCGGCGATATACTTCACGCACTCGTGGCAAATCAGAAAAATCAAGTTCTGGATCAATACCCTGACTGAACAAGTTCAATGCCATGATGACAATATCCATATTTCCGCACCGTTCCCCATTTCCAAACAAGGCTCCCTCAATGCGATCAGCGCCAGCCAACAATGCAAGTTCAGCAGTAGCCACAGCGGTACCTCTGTCATTATGGGCGTGAACACTTATCAAGACAGCATCCCGGTCCTTGATGTTGCTGCTGAACCATTCAATCCTGTCTGCATAAATGTTTGGAACGGACATTTCAACCGTTGACGGTAAATTGAGAATTATTTTTTTATTCGCCGAGGCCCCCCAGGTATCCATTACAGCATGACAAACATCCAACGCATAATCAAGTTCCGTTCCGGTAAAACTTTCAGGGCTATACTCAAAACGAATACCTGCATTAGCACATTCATCACTCAGGCGGCGAACTAGCTTAGTTCCTTCGACCGCAATATCCTTAATCTCATCCTTGTTTTTACGAAATACCACATCCCTCTGCAACCGAGAAGTCGAATTATAAAGATGCACTATAGCATGTTTCGCACCATTAATGGCATCAAACGTTTTGCGGATTAAGTGCTCGCGAGACTGTGTAAGTACCTGAATGGTAACATCGTCAGGAATCAGCTTGTCATGGATCAACCTTCTGACAAACGCATACTCTGTGGCAGAGGCTGATGGAAATCCAACTTCTATCTCCTTGAAGCCCACAGAAACCAGAAGCTGAAACATGGCGACCTTTTCCTCTACACTCATTGGTACCGGAAGCGCTTGATTACCATCACGAAGATCCACACTGCACCATATAGGCGCTTTAATGATTTTTTTGTCCGGCCAACTCCTTGCTGAAATATCTACCGCCGGATATGCTGTGTATTTTTGATAATTCATTTTTTTCATTGCTTTTCATCCTCTTTTGGATTCTTTAAAAAGAAAAAAGCCACCAACCCTAAGAGGCTGGTGGCTTTAACTAATGTTCTCTCTATCGAAACAAACGAACTAAAACTCACTTCCCCTTAGAGCCTTAACGCTTTGGAATAGCAGGCCCCAGATTAACAGAAGATTATTCTGATTCGTTACGTTCATGTTCTTGGATAAAATTCAACTGATTAATCCAATCATCCCCTTCATAAAAATAAAAAAATTGCTGAACCATCCAATTACAAGCTGGTACATTTTCTGATACTCTGAAGTTCACTGAAATGGATCAGGAAATATTTCGACATCACAACTTAAACTTTGACCGGTAAAATAACAAACGGGATACCATGGACATAAAGGTTCTGTTGTATGGCGAAAACGGTATAATTGTGCAACCAGCGATCCATCATGGATTCCTTAGTAAAAACCAATTGTCCGCCAAAAAATACAATGTCTGGAAATTTTTCCCGAATGGCTGGCACTAGCTTGTTAACCTCGTCAACAACATCGGTTCCTAAAGAAAAGTACGCCTCAGAATAGTATCCATGTTCCTTCATGTAATCTACATACTTGGACGTTTCGTTGCGTACAAAGCTGCCAAGATTCTCAATTTCATCAGCACCTTTGAAGTTTCCTGCATCTATTGAGCCAATTTCAACGAATACATAATTTTTATAGGTGTTCCCAAAGAGGCGGAAAACGCTGAACAAGGTATGCAACCCAAGTCCGTTAAAGCCGTTAACCAGAATAGCTGCGGTTTTCGATTTCTGATCATAAACCGGAACAGGACAAGAGCTGTCTTGTTCTTTGTCATGCACATCGGAACCTGTCAGCACAGCTGCTTCAACAATAACATCGAGCCGCTTCAGTGTGGCGTAGGTCTTGTTGTAATGGTTTTTGATAAAAAAAGCACCAAGAACCAATACCCCGGTTATCACCATGGTAACCCATCCGCCCTCATTAAACTTGAGAACCAGTACCGAAATCAAAATAAAAGTGGTTAACGTCAGACCTATTCCGTTAATCATAAGTTTTTTTAACCACTGCTTTTCCGTATTTCTTTGCTCCCACCAATGCTTAACCATTCCAAGCTGTGAGAGTGTAAAGGTTATGAACACATTGATACTGTAAAGGACTATCAGAAAATCAACGGATCCATTTGATGCAAGCATCATAACAAGCGAAGCGATGCCCATAACAAGAATACCCTTTTCGGTCACCAACCTGTCGCTCAGCATGGCAAAACGAGTCGGCAGCCATTTGTCGAGCGCCATATTTGCTAGAACTCTCGGACCATCAAGGAAACCGGTCTGAGCTGCAATAAAAAGAAGTACCGCCTCAGAAAACAACGTGATCCATACAAAGCCAACACCGTAAAAACCACCCCAGGAAGCAGTTAAACTTTCAAATAAAATAGCGTTCAGTGTCTTGCCGGGGGTATCACGAACATCAAAAAGGATGTAAGCTAACATAAGCCCCATAACAGTTACTGAAAGTGAAATCGCCATATACTTCATGGTTTTTTTTGCAGTAGCAACTTTAGGCTCCCGCAAAACGGGAAGGCCGTTACTGACCGCCTCAATTCCGGTAAACGTACCCGCACCAAGACTATAGGCCTTCAAGACAAGAAAGAGCACACCGAAAATCCCGAGAGTATGGAATGAATGGGTAAGCTCTTGTCCGGTTTCATGATAGATAGCACCAAAATTCCCCATATGAGAAATCACCGCATAGATAATGACAACTCCATGGGTGAAAACAAACAGGAGAAAAACAGGCACCAGTGGCATTACAGCTTCCTTGATTCCCCGAAGATTCAATAACAGCAAAGCTAAAACTCCGAAAACAGCAAACGACAGTTTATAGCCGATCAACCCAATGGGTAAAAAGCTGAAGATTGCGTCTGCTCCGCTGGCTATCGATATGGTAATAGTAAGTATATAGTCAATGAGGAGTGCGCTACCCGAAATAACTCCCATCTGTGGGGAAAGCAGTTTGCTCGCAACAAGATAACCTCCGCCCCCATGTGGAAAGAGTTCTATAATATGAGAATAACTTGAGGCAATAATAAGAATGGTGATTCCCGTGCCGATCGCAACAAAAATACCAAGTGTAGGATGACCCTGAAGTGCTTTAAACGCTTCCGGGGGGCCATAACAAGAAGATGAAAGGCCGTCAGAGCCTAGCCCGACCCAAGCAAGAAACGCTGAAAGAGCTAACTGATGAAAAATGTTGTGATCGCGAAAATCCCGAGCACCCCCAATAAAAAATGTTTTTAACCGCCGATATGCGCTATTAACTGCCATTGTATATCAAAAAGATAGTTACAAGGATTTTATGCACTAATCACCTATGCATCGAGCCTTGGTTAAAAATACGAACACAAAAACACACATTTTCGTAAAAAAATAAGGTATATGCGCGACTTTACCTTGCCAAACATAAGAAAAAGAAACTGAAAAATAATTATTCAACAACAAATATGATCTTCTTGGATCAGATCGTTCACTATCTGTTCGCATAATAACAGCAGCCACTTGGTCATGATAGAGCAGATAAAACCTGGCAGAATTGGTAAAATTATCATTAGAGCATGTTTGCAACTATGAAATTTATACGGGAATATGCTAAACGCATGCCAGGGATGGAAAGGGTGGATGAAATTAAAAAAGGAAGCATTTCTTTTCAAAACGCTTCCTTTATCCCATCCGCTCCGCGAGTAGGACTCGAACCTACAACCCTGCGATTAACAGTCGCATGCTCTACCATTGAGCTATCGCGGAATGTGCAGCAACATGATTGTTGCTATTGGGCAAACAATATAATCCGGTTTTTTTTAAATACAAACCATCACCTGTTTTTTTTTGTATGATTTTTACTGAAAGTTGTACCGACAACCATTTTCATTTTCCATTATAATTTTTGTACATTGGTGTTCTTTTACTGAAAAGTGGATATATGCAGAAAGAAAAATCGCTGATAGTGATCCGTATATCGGATCTTATGCAGGGAGTGCATGAGTTTGTTTTCACCTGTAAAGCTTCTGATTTCGTTGGACGAAAATTAGCTGAAGCCGGTTTTACAAAGGCTATACAAGTAAATGTTGTTGCTGAAAAAAGTGAGAGCGAGGTTAACCTCACTATCAACACGTCGACCATAGCTGATTTCACCTGTGACATCTGTCTTGAGCCGATTTCAAAAACACTTACTGGATCGATCAATATCTATTATGTTTTCGGTGAATCTTGTAAAGAGGATCAATGCGGGGATGAAGAGTACCGTTGCCTCGAAAGCAATTCCGAATTCATTGACATTACTGAAGATGTTTGCGAAGTTTTGTTGCTGTCGTTACCAATGAAAGTGACTTGTATCAATAATCCTGATTGCAAGCTTTACGGACGGGTTGAAACAAATGACGAGTCTCAAGCTGAGGATAAAAGTATATGGCATGAGTCTCTTGAAAAACTGAAAAACAAGTATCGTTAACTGACTATAAATAAAGAGTACCGCTATGGCCAATCCTAAAGCCAAAATGTCTAAATCCAGAAGGGATAAAAGACGCGCCCAATTCAATGCTCGGACTAAACCAGCGACTACGGTCATCTGTGCTAACTGCGGCGAACCAACCCTTCCACACCGTGCCTGCCGCCATTGCGGTCACTACCGGGGAAGATGTGTTGTCAATAAATTAGCAAAGAGCTGATAACCCTAACAAGACAAAAACCCCATCATGTTGACCATTGTTGTTGACGCCATGGGCGGAGATAATGCTCCCGCCTGTGTGATAGAGGGAACGATTCAAGCTTTGCAGGAAAGCAGTAACAGGTTTGAGATCGTGCTTATCGGCCAATCGGAAAAAGTTGAACCCCTGCTTGAGGCGTATGATATCAGTGCGCTCAACCTGAGCTTTCAGCACGCCCCTGAAGTTGTGACTATGGAAGATATTCCTGCCACTGCTGTCAAAACAAAACAGGAATCATCACTCGTCAAAGGGCTGCAGCTTTGCAAAACAAAACAGGCACAAGCCTTCGTCAGCGCAGGCAATACTGGCGCACAGATGGCTGCTTCACTCTTTGTCCTGGGCCGGCTTCCAGGTGTACTCCGCCCTACCATTTATGCATATTTCCCGCGTTTAGGTGACGGATTAACCAATATTGTCGACGTAGGGGCAAATGTTGACTGTAAACCGGAAAATCTTGTCCAGTTTGCAGAAATGCTTACCATCTATCAGTGCTATGGCGCAGGAATAGAAAAACCACTGACTGGACTGCTGAATATCGGAGAGGAAGAGGGTAAGGGCTCTGAAATGCTCAAACAGACATTCAAATTACTTAAAGAGGCTGACAGCAAGGGTAAAATTTCCTTTATTGGAAACATTGAAGGGCATGATATTCTTAAAGGACGTGCAAGCATTGTAGTTTGCGACGGCCTTGTAGGCAACACCATCCTGAAATTCGGCGAAAGTATTCCCGAGTTTCTTGGAACCCTATTCAAACAGTCACTCGATAAACTTATTGCCTCAGGCCAGATGGATCAGTCTGCCGCAAAGCTGACAACCAATATGTTCAAGGGGATGTTTGAGCCGTTTGACGTTGAAAAATTCGGCGGAGTGCCTTTTCTTGGTGTTGATGGTATTTCCATTGTTGGCCATGGCCGATCTTCGTCGAGAGCAATAAAAAACATGATCTACATGGCTGAACATATGATTGAAAAGCGAGTCAACGAACATATCGCTGATGTTCTTTCAGAAAAGTAATACGGTGCTATCCGCACTCCACTGCAGCTGAATCATCAGCACCAAGCTGCTGTGTTTTTTTTATCCTGCATGAAATAACGCCCAACAACGTATGAAAGCTGCAATTACGACAACAGCCAAATATTTACCTGATAGTATTCTAAGTAATCATGACCTCGAACTCCTGTTCGATACCAATGATGAGTGGATTCGAACGAGAACAGGCATAAGCGAACGCAGGATACTCAAGGATAAAGAAAAAGCAACATCATATATGTGTGGCGAGGTTGCACGGTTACTTCTTGAAAAAAGGAAGATCGGGGCAGATGAGATTGATTTAATCATCGTTGCCACCATGACCCCGGATATGCTCTTTCCATCCACGGCATGTCTTGTCCAGAGCATAATTGGTGCCGGCAAAGCATGGGCATTCGACCTTAATGCGGCATGTTCCGGTTTTATCTTCGCACTGAATACCGCTTCACGCTTTATTGAATGTGGTGTCCATAAGAAAATCATGGTCATTGGGGCCGACAAGATGTCATCAGTTATTGACTATACCGATCGTTCGACTGCCATTCTTTTCGGGGACGGTGCTGGTGGTGTCATACTTGAACCTGCAAAGGATGAAGGCTATGGCATTCTCGATACTCGAATGTATTCTGATGGGGAAAACGGTAAGAATCATCTTCTTATGACTGGCGGAGGAAGCCTTAATCCAGCATCGCATGAAACTGTCGATAAGCGCATGCATTATATTTATCAGGATGGCCGACAAGTTTTCAAGTCCGCTGTTATCTCTATGGCAGAAGTTGCAGCTGAAATCATGAGCCGTAACAACCTTAGCGCTGAAGATATCGACTACCTTGTTCCGCACCAGGCAAATCAAAGAATCATCAACGCCACAGCAGAACGGATGGGTATTGATGAGGCAAAGGTCGTCTCAAACGTAGCTCGCTATGGTAATACAACCGCAGGAACCATACCTATCTGCCTTGCTGAACTAGACGAACAGCAAAAACTCCACTCCGGCTCCAACCTCGTACTCGTCAGTTTCGGGGCAGGGTATACATGGGGCGGCATCTATATTAAATGGCAATAATATCGGGTTACCCCTTAGTAAAAACCATCACACTTATGAAAGCATTTGTATTTCCGGGTCAGGGCTCCCAGTACTGCGGTATGGGCAGGGATATTTTTGACAAATTCCCCGCTGCGAGAGCCATAATGGAAAGAGCAAACGAAATCCTTGGTTACTCGATAACTGATATCATGTTTTCAGGCAATGAGGAGGAATTACGCCAGACAAAATATACCCAACCTGCCGTATTTCTCCACAGTATAGCTATTGCAAAACTTCTCGGCAGAAAGGATATTTCTATGACTGCCGGGCACAGCCTAGGAGAATACACTGCACTATGCTATGCCGGTTCTATCGAATTTGAAGATGCTCTACGCATTGTTGCCAAGCGGGGCGATCTTATGCAGAATGCCGGCCAGCAAAACCCGGGAAGCATGGCTGCAATTATCGGAATGCCCGACAACTCTCTGGAACACCTACTTGCAGAAGCAGGAAAAGAAGGCATTATTCAAGCCGCCAATTTCAATTCTCCCGGACAAGTTGTCCTCTCCGGAGACATTGCCGCCATAAAAAAAGCGATAGAACTTGCGCCGTCAAAAGGCGCCAGAATGGCAAAAGAGTTAGTAGTTTCAGGAGCATTTCACTCTCCACTGATGAAACCTGCTGAACAGGAACTTTCATCAGCACTCGAACAAATTGATATACGCCCAGCTGAGATACCTGTTTGCATGAACGCCATTGCCAAACCGGTGACGAGTGCTGCTGAAATAAGAAAAAACCTGATCCTTCAGTTAACGAGTTCTGTATTATGGTCTCAGTCCATAGAGGTGATGGCACAGAGCGGAATTACTGAATTTATTGAAATCGGACCTCAAAAAGTTTTGCAGGGCTTGATTAAACGGATCAATAAAACAGTCACTACCAAAGGTTTTGACACCGCTGAGGACATTCAACCGCTTGTTTGAGAGTTGTACTAAGAGGTCATTAACATCAACCGACTGAAACTATGTTTGAAGGAAAAATTGCTGTTGTAACAGGAGCGGCCAGAGGCATCGGGCAAGCTATAGCACTTAATCTAGCCTCGAAAGGAGCCGATATTGTCCTTTGCGACATCAAAGCTGAATGGCTTACAGAAACCGCAGAAGGAGTAAAAAAGCTCGGCAGAAAAGTCTATTGTTTTGAGCTTGACGTCACCAATACCGTAGCCGTACAAAATGTCTTCAGTGACATTGCTGCTGAAACCGGAAAAATTGATATCCTCGTCAACAACGCAGGCATTACACGAGATGGCCTTCTAATGAGAATGAGCGAAGAAGACTGGGATGCAGTGCTTACAGTCAACCTGAAAGGAACCTTTGCCTGTACAAAAGCCGTCAGTCGTACCATGATGAAACAGCGTTCGGGCTCTATCGTCAATATTGCCTCTGTTATCGGTATCATGGGAAACGCTGGACAAGCCAACTATGCAGCATCAAAAGGCGGAGTCATCGCCTTTACCAAATCGATAGCCAAGGAGCTTGCATCCCGGAACATAAGGGTAAATGCTGTAGCACCTGGATTTATTGCATCCAAAATGACCGATGCTCTTTCTGACGAAGTTAAAGGAAAAATGCTTGACGTTATTCCGCTTGCGCGTTTCGGCCAGCCAGAAGATGTGGCAAACGTCGTCTCATTCCTTGCTGGAGACCAGTCAGCCTATATTACAGGGGTTGTCATCAACATCAGTGGTGGCATGGTCATGTGATTTGGGCAAGGCTATTTTCTTTGTATATTGTGGAACTTTTTGAATTTTTTTTATCAGTAACTAACTATTAATCTGGAGAACAAAACAATGACCGAAGCAGAAATTAAAGATAAGGTATACGATATTATCGTCAGCAAAATGGGCGTTAACAAAGATCAGATCAAGCCTGAATCAAAATTTTCCGATGATCTCGGTGCAGACTCACTTGATACCGTTGAACTGATCATGGAACTTGAAAACGAGTTCAGTGTTCAGATTCCTGATGAAGATGCAGAGAAAATTGGCACTGTTCAGCAGGCTATCGATTACATCGTTAAAAAGTAATCATCATTTCCATTTATTAGCAGGCAAACGTTTAAATCAAAACAGATGGGTCAGGAGCTTAAAAGAATAGTCGTTACCGGAATAGGGGTGTTATCCCCTATAGGTCTTAACAAAGATGATTTCTGGGACGCACTGTATCAAGGAAAAAGTGGTGCTGCACCGATCACCTATTTTGACACAACTGAATTTGCAACAACTTTTGCCTGCGAACTGAAGGGATTTTCGACTGAACCTTATATCGACAGGAAGTCCGCAGATCGCATGGATCCCTACTGTCAATATGCTGTTAGCGCTGCTACCCAGGCGCTGACAGATTCAGGACTCAATCTGAAGGAGATAGACCCTCTTAGAATAGGTGTTGTACATGGTTCTGGAATTGGAGGTATGACCACATACGATAAACAATTCAGGAATTATCTTGAAAGAGGACCGAGACGTATCAGTCCCTTTTTTATTCCCATGCTTATCCCGGATATTGCAGCAGGTCAGATTTCAATCCGCCACGGCCTTATGGGTCCAAACTACGCAACAGCTTCGGCCTGTGCTACTTCGCTGCATGCCATTATTGACTCCTATATGCTCATTCAGACAGGTATGGCTGACTACATGGTTTGTGGTGGTTCAGAAGCACCTATCACGCAGTTAAGTGTAGGAGGTTTCAATGCCGCTAAGGCACTCTCGACGGCTAATGACCGCCCTCAACAGGCGTCACGCCCTTATGACCGCGATCGTGATGGCTTTGTCATGGGTGAGGGAGGTGGATCGTTAATCCTCGAATCACTTGATTCAGCAAAAGCACGTGGTGCAAAGATTTACGGCGAAATTGTCGGAGTCGGAGCCACTGCTGATGCCTATCATTTGACAGCACCACATCCTGAAGGCATTGGTGCCGTCAATGCTATGAAAAATGCTCTCGCTTTAGCAGGAATTACTCCCGATAAAATAGATTATATCAATACCCACGGCACATCAACTCCACTTGGTGATATCGCGGAAATTAAGGCAATCAAAACAGTCTTTGGAGAACACGCTTACAAACTGAGTGTCAGTTCCACGAAGTCTATGACAGGTCACCTTCTTGGCGCTGCAGGAGTAGTTGAATCGATAGCCTGTTTGCTTGCAATGAAAAACCAGACTGTTCCTCCAACAATCAACTGCGATAATCTTGACGAGCAGATTGATATCGATGTAACACCAAACACACCGAAAAAGCGCTCTTTAGAGTACGTTCTTAATAATGGTTTCGGGTTTGGCGGCCATAACGCTTCGCTGATTTTCAGGAACGGTTCATCGCTCTGACAAAAACTTTCCTGCCAATGGAGCGATTCTGGCAAACACTTACATCCTTTGCAACTCCCCGAACAGAGGAAAGTGCTATCCCATACAAAATCGAGACTGATCATCCCTTGATTGCAGCAGGTCTTTCCGATAAAACCATCGACTATCTGCAAAGGCTTGTTGGCGTACCCGGCATTAACATGCCAATATACCTGACAGCCCTTACTCATCGCTCAGTAGTTCATGACCCAGCCACACCATCGATTATAGAATCCAACCAACGGCTTGAATTTCTTGGCGATTCGGTACTCGATCTGCTGATTTCCGAATACCTTTTCAACCGTTTTCCTGAATGTGCAGAAGGTGAGCTTTCAAGCAACCGCTCCAAAATCGTCAACCGCAAATCCCTCGCTGGGTTTGCGCGAAGCATTGGTCTGGGCGAACAGCTTCTAATTGGAGAATCAGCTGATCATCACAAAATCAGAAACAGCGAATCTGCTCTTGCTGACGCTTTTGAATCAATGATTGGAGCTCTGTATCTCGACAAGGGAATCCTGGAAGCTTCCGATTTTATAAGCCAGCATATCATTGAACATGTTGATTTCAATACAATTGTAGCCGCCGAACATAACTACAAAAGCCGCCTTATCGAGTACACTCAATCTCACCACCTGGCTCCTCCAGTATACTCTGTTGTCGCTGAAGCTGGCGCTGAGCATGAAAAAACCTTTACTATAGAAGTAACATGCTGCGAACAGTTCCTTGGGAAAGGGACAGCGCTTAGAAAAAAGGAAGCGGAACAACTTGCAGCAAAAGAAGCCATGGAAAGGCTCTCCGAAGAGGATATTGACTGGAGCTGAAATAACTGCTTTTTCCCCTTCTTTTTTCCTGATTATCTTGAGCTTGTCTTAGCCTTCTCCTATATTAAAAGACAGGTATATTTTAAGCCAAAGACCACTCCTGAAGCAGCAACACAATGAGAGAAAAACTGATTTTTGCTAAATCCCTTTTCTGATATTTTCCCTTCTTTTCAAATCTTCCCTGAATAATATTTTAATTCAACAAGTTAGCCGTTATAACCTTTCTAAATTATCCTGCTTTTCCCCTTGCTTTTCCGTTTCTTTTCTGTAATATTCCCTTGAATTTGTAAAGTTTTTGCAAAGTTTGTAAAGGAAAAGAGTGGTTTCTATGGGCGTTTCAGTTCGTGAAATTGCGCTGAAAGATGGCGGCGTTTCCTTCAGTATTGACATTTATTTCAAGGGACAGCGGCAGCAGGTTAAAACCGATATTCGGGCAGATAAAACACAGGGCCGGGAATATCAGAGGGTAAAACGACAGGCTGAAGCGAAGGCGGCAGACCTTGAAGAGCAATTGAAGATCGACCCAGCAGCGGTATTTCTTGGTAAAGAGAGGCGAAGCACTGATTTTCTTGAGTATTTCGAAAGGGTAATACTTCACGAGAAAAACGGTGAACCTCTCTATAAAAACACCTTGAAACACCTTCAGGATTTCAACGGAAAGAAGTCTTTGCCAATGGACAGCATTAATCAGACATGGGCCGAGCAATTCCGGGCTTATATCGACGGCTTAACACTGAAGGAAACAACAAAGGCGAATTATTTACATGGGTTAAAAGTCGTTTTAAACCAAGCAGCACGTGAACATCTTGTATCTGATTTCACAAGAAGCCTGAAGCCGTTCAAGAAGAATGATGTTTCCCTGAAATATTTGACCATTGACCAGATCAAAAGCATTGAGGCGACACCATGCACACACCCAGCGATAAAAGCAGCGTTTTTGTTTGCGTGTTTCACAGGGTTGAGGATTTCAGACCTTCGAGCGTTACACGATGCCGACATTCATCATGATGGCGAACGGCTAACGATTCGGTTTAAAATGAAGAAAAACGGCAAGTGGCAATACTTGGTAATGGGCGCACAGGCTTTAAAATATCTTGAAAAAGCAAAGCTTCTTCACAAGGACAGGCCAGCAGATGACGACAGAATTTTTCTTTTACCGGGCGCAACACAATGTTTAAATGTTCTTCGAGCTTGGGGTAAGGCGGCAGGTATTCCGTTCAATCTTACCCCTCATTGTTCCCGGCACACCTTCGCAGTAATGAGCCTTCAAAACGGCGTTGACCTTTTCACACTATCAAAACTGTTGGGGCACTCTACAATCGCTATAACTCAGGTTTATGCAAAAGTTGTTGATGAAACGAAAACGGCAGCAATGGATAAACTGCCCAGTTGGTAAAAACGTGAATATATTTGGTTCTTCAAAAAGGTAGCATAATGCTACATGGTAGCATTGGGCGGGCAGAAAATGGGCGATATTACGGCAGGTTCACTTTAAAGCGGGCAAAATATGAGCGAAGATCAAGCAAAAACTTC
>Ga0007882_10000832_pt1 | contig 18101 bp, 19 predicted proteins | sample CryBogCBH12Aug01_FD_71195 | JGI IMG/M metagenome (GOLD analysis project Ga0007882, IMG submission 71195) | Freshwater microbial communities from Crystal Bog, Wisconsin, USA - CBH12Aug09.1 | ecosystem: Environmental > Aquatic > Freshwater > Lake | place: Crystal Bog, Wisconsin, USA | collected... | reverse complement strand
CTTGTCGGTCTTGGACACCGGCAAATGGTGATAATCGATGCCGTTCCACTCGACCTGCGAACGCATGTCGTCATGGTTGGAAATAACCGCCGGCACGTCGATGGCGAGCGAACCGCTGTGGTAGCGATGCAGCAGATCGTTCAGGCAATGCCCGAATTTCGACACCAGGATGACCACCCGCGATCGCTTGGCGCCGTCATGCATATGCCAGATCATCTGGAATCTCTGGGCGATCATGGAAAAACGCTTCTCCAGATCCGCCTTCGGCGGCGACAGGGCACCGGGGATGAACTGGCAACGCATGAAGAAGCGTCGGGAAAACGGATCGCCATATTGCGCCGCTTCGGTGATGAATGCGTCGTGTTCGCTTAAGAAGCCGGATACGGCGGCGACGATCCCGACCGTGTCCGGACAGGTGATGGTCAACGTAATGGTCGGTTTGTCAGCCATGATTTCCTCTCCAGTCGCGTCTTTGGTAACGCAGGGCCGGGGCATTGGCCAAGAGATTTGACTGAGGAGCCTGTCCCCATCATGCCGCGGCCTCTCGGGATTACGGGGACAGGCTCCTAGCGGCTTGCAATTTCCGTCCAAATTCACGATGGTCTGCAGCGCAAGCGGACCCTAAAGCAGACGGTCCTGTTTGTTCCCTGAACCGGTGCCCCCGTCCCTACATTTTGGCAGGAAGACCCCCATGAAGACCGTCTATTTCAAGTCCGGCGACGCTGAATGGAAATACGAGATCGATGACGAAGAGCATGACCAGATCATCCAGGGCATCATCGATGATGGCACCGATTTCGAAGAAATGCTGGAAGAATCCCTGGAAATCCTGCGTGACATCTCCGCCCTCGAGGAGGACGAGATGGATGAGGACGACCAGATCGATCAGACGGTATCAGTTTCTTTCATCTGGCATTACTTCAACAGTCTGCCGATTGAAAAGGGCCGGATCGACGGGGACGTGGTCTTGGTGGAGGACGAGGACGGTGCCGGGGTTTCCGTCCTCGCCGCCCGCGACGTCATCGAGGACTGAGTTTCCCATAGATCGCCGCCAGACGTTCGTCCTCGGCGGCGTCGACGAAGGCGGAGATGGCCGCCAACAGCCCCATCTCCTCCTTCTGGATGTGGAAGACCTCGCCTTCGCACAGATCCATGGCCTGACCATGGAAATCAGACCAATCCCCGGCGGTGAACTGACCGGCGGCGACAGCCGCTTCGACCATGGCGGCGAGACCTTTGGCCAACGGCAGAAGCGCCCGGTGCTCGCTGGTCAGCAGATGGACCATGCCGGCCTGGCCGGCATTCGCCAGCAGGGGAAACAAATGCCCCTCCTCGAAGCCGTAATGAATCTCGACCTCGGGGGCCAGTTCCTTTGACAGGCTTTCCAGCACCGCCTTGACCTCCGGACGCCCGAGGTCCGGAAGTTTCCGCGAGGTCTGCGAGCCGAGGAATTCCTCGAGGCGCTGCAAGGTGGCGATGGTGTGAAGATGTTCCTCGTGCAACAGGGCGCCGATGGTGGTTGAGCCGTGCATTATCTGTTCTCCTGTGGTGAGTTGAATTTGCGGTAGCGAAGGCGGATTCCCCAGGCGAACCACAGCAGCGCCAGGGCGCCGGCCAGGCCGCAGGCGGCGCCGAGACGGACCAGGAGCGGCTGGGCGGCGGCGATTCCCACCGCCACCAGCGCCAGCCCGGCGCAATGCCCCGGAAGATGGATCCTGACCGCCCGCCCGTCGGTCAAGGCGGACGGCAGCAGCGGGCGGCAACCGGCCGCCACCGCATGCATGGAGGCGAGAAACGGCATGATCCGCTGCAGCACCCCGGTAAGCAGGCTGAGCAGCCAGCCGAAGACGGCGATGAAGCCGAACAGCGGGCCGGTGATATCCACCGCCAGGCCGTCCGCCGCCGCCAGCCCGAGCAGCAGGCTGACCGGCATCAGCCCCCAGGACAGCCGCACCAGGACGAAGGACTCGCCCAGGCGTTTGCGCATGCGGCTTTTCATCAGCCGCGCCATCAGCCAAAGGTGAATGGCCGCCGCCGCCAGACCGAGAGCGCCGCCCAGCAGGATCAGTGCTTCCCAGTCGCCAAGCAGTCCGGCCAGCGCCACCGCCAGCGCCGCCGCCGACAACCAGGCGGCGTACCGGCACCAGCGGCGATCGGGCGACTGGCCCAAAGTGAACATCGGCATCAACAGCGGCGAAAAGCCGAAGACCAGCATGCCCATGAAACCGTAGATCGCCAGCGCCCCATGCGCCGCGGCGAACTGCCGGTGGTCGGCGAGAAAGCCGCCACGACCGTCGGCCACCAGCGTCGCCGCCAGCCCCAGGACGCCCAACAGGCTGGCCATGGACACCCATAGCGGATCCGTCACCTCCGGCATGCCGGCAATGCGGCGAAGCAGATCGATGATCAGCAGGGCGAAGACTGCCAAGGCGCCGATGACCAGCGCCGCCCCCGCCTCCATGGCCCATTGGCTGGCGCTGCCCATGCCGTGAAACAGGCACAGCAGTCCGATGACGATGGTCCAGAAGGCCGGTTTGATGACCGGGGTGAAGGCCAGCGAGACCTGCCCCGCCACCGGCAGCAACTGGATGGCGGCGCCGAAGACGGTGCAGGCGGCGACCCCCAGAGTGATCATGTGCAAAGCGGCGAGCATCGGGCCGGGTCCGCCGAGGAAGCCGGGCAGATCGCTGCCGCTGAGCAACAAAAGCCCCCAGGCCCCGGCATGGAAGATCAGGGCCGCCGCGAAGAAGCGGAACGGCAGCGAGGCCGGCAGAAGGCGGTCGCCCGGAACCATGGCGCCGATCATCGGGCGCCTCCGTCCCTGCATAGGCGCAGGGTCACCGATGACGGCTCGTCCGTCCGCTGTTCCACCGTCCAGCCGATTTCGGCCAATTCCGGGTACAGATAGACGGGGTCGCGGTCGAATCGAGCCACCACCCCGGCATCGCCCTCGAGGCTGCTCAGCAGCCGCAGGACCGCCACCAGCGGCTTCGGCGGTGCCATTCCGCGCAAATCGATATGCAGGCCGTCGGCGCGCCGCTCGACGGGACCATCGAGGTCGCCAGGGCCAGGACAGGCCTCGCCGGCCGGCGGCGGATCCCCGGCCAACTGTCCCTTGCCGTCGCGCCGGCAGGTCACCTGCCAATGGCCGTCGCCCAGCCGCCGGGCCTCGGACGAAAAGCCCTTGCCGGCCAGCAGCCGCCGCAAGGGCAACGGATCAAAGGGGGCGTCGAGCACCAGGACGCCACCGGCGGCCAGCGAGGCGGTGCGCTCGAGCACGGTCTGCAGGGGGTCGGTTCCTTGGGCCAGCAATGGCCGAACGTCGATGGCGATGGCGTCTGTCATGGTGCCCCCAATGTGGTCTCGGAAAAAAAACCCGGCCTTGATTTCGGGCAAGCGGGTCAATCAGACCGGCAAAACTGCCTCAGCGCCGCGACATCGTCGATGACGACGGTGCGGCCATGGGTGGCCACCCCCGCCCCGGCCAGGCGCTTCAGGGCCCTGGACAGGCTTTCCGGGGTAATGCCCAGCCGGCTGGCCAATTCGCTCTTCGACAGCGGCAGGTCGAACGCCGCGCCGCCGCCCTCGCCGGGGGCCGCCCGCGCCAGCAGATAGGCGCCCAGGCGCTGGACCGGGCTGCGGCTCTTGAGGTCGGCGATTTCGGCGGTCAGGTGGCGTTCCCAGCGGGCCAGCGAGGCCAGCAGCTGAGCCGCCAGGCCCTGATGCGCGGCAAGACGGCGCAGGAACGGCTGGGCCGGAATTTCCAGCAGCCTGGAAACCACCGCCGCCTCGGCGTTGAGGGGATACTGGGCACCGGCGAAAATGGCGCCCTCGGCAAAGCTTTGACCGGATTCGATGACTTCGATGATCGACTGGTCACCTTTTTCGGTGAGGGCGAAGAGATTGACCCGACCTTCCATCACGATGAAAAAGCGGTCCGCCGCGTCGCCCCGCCCGAACACCAGCCCGCCGTCGGGATAGGACCGGATAAAGGCGCTGTCCAACAGTTCCTCGAGAGCCGCCCCGTCGATTTCGCTGAACAGCGGTGCGCGGCGCACCAGAGAAAGATCGCCCTCGGACAGCGCCGCCATCAGTCGGCCCCCTCTTCCATGACGAATTCCGTCAACGCCCGAAGATCGGCGAGAAACACCACATTGTCGGGCCGGCTTTCCACACCCAGCGAGGCCAGCCTGGCCAGCGCCCGGGACAGGCTCTCGGCGGTCATTCCCAGGGTTTCGGCAGCCAGGCGTTTGTCATACGGAAACCGCACCGAGACGCTGCCGGCGGTTTCACCGCTGAGACCAAGAAGAAAGCCGGCCAGCCGCTGGGCTGTGGTTTTCAGTTTCAGACGGCTGATCTGTTCGACCAGGCGGCGCAGGCGGATGGATTGCGAGCCCAGCATCCTGAGCGCCAGGTCGAACCGCTGGTCCAGAACCGCCAGGAACGGCGGCGCCGGAACCGCCAGCACCTTGGCATGGCCGACACTGCGCGCCGAATGGGGATGGCGTCCGTCGGCGAACAGCGCCGCCTCACCGAGGACCGCCGGGCGCTGGACGATTTCGACGACGCTGCGCCGCCGTCCCTCGACGACGAAGATCTCGATATGGCCGTCCAGCATGACGAAAAAGCGGTCTGCGAGGTCACCGGCGCTGAACAGGGCCAGGCCGTCGGCATAGATTTCGATTCGCGCCTCGCCAAGCAGATAGCGCAACTCGTCCTCGCCGAGGCCGAGAAACAGAGGCGTCATCGTCAGTTCAAAGAGGGCGGAGCGATCGAAGGCGACGATATGGGTGGGCGTCATGGCCAGGACAGTAAACCCTGGGCAGGACGCCCGGTCAACATCAGCAACAGATCAGCTTCGCAAGGCCTCCGAGGCCCGTTGCATGGTCTGCGCCGCGCCTTCGCCCACCGCCGCCGCGGCATGGCGGATTGCCTTGCCGGTTGTGCGCAGCACCTGCTCGCCGCCGCCGGCGGCGGCATCCACCAAATCGTAGCCCCGCCGACTGCGCGGCACGGCCAGGCCCAGCGCCAGGCCGGCCGCCATCGCCAGCAGGCCGACCGCCACCGGATGATCCTGGAAGACGTCGGTGCCGCGGGTGGCGATGTCGCCGGCCCGATGGCGCAGGGTTTCGCCCAGTCGCCCGATCTTACGGCCCAGATGTCCCGCGCCGTTGCCGCTGTCGAGAGCCCCCTCCTCGTCCTCGGCCGAAGACAGTTCGCTGCCGGAGCCATTGCCGCCGCCGCCGGCAGCCGCACCGTATCCCGCCCAGCCGCCGGGCGGCTCGGCAACGCCCCGCGGCCCGCCGGCAGCAGCCTGTTGCCTGCCGCTGCCGAGGGCGGCCAGCGCCAGCCAGCCCAATCCGAGACCGGTCAGTGCCACAGGCAGGGGATGGTCGCGGATCACATCAAGGACCCGGGAATTGCTGATATCGATGTTTCGCATGGTTTGCATCGCCTCGTCGACTAAGCGGTTTGGAGAAAGCTTGCGCTCGATGGCCTGCAGGGTGTCCGACATCGCCCCGCGGGTCTGCTCGATTTCCGTTTCGATCCGTTCCGACGTTTTCATCGCCATTGCTCCCTGGCCCAACGACCGCTGTTGCGCAACGAACTCAAGGTGCGCCGCGGCGCCAGTCCTTCGACCCGCAGCTTGGCGAGGCCGAGGATGAGGACCAGCGCCGCCGCCAGAAGAACCGCCCCCCCCACCACCACGGCGGCCTGCCACCAGCCGGTGACGGCGGCCAGCGCGATGATCGCCGCCGCCTCCAGGGCGGCCAGGGCGATCATCAGGACCAGCGCGCCGGCCACCAGCTGCATCGCCCCGGTGGCCACCCGCCGGGCGTTTTCCTGCAACTCCGCTTTGGCCAGGGTTATCTCCTGGCGGAACAGCGCCGTGCTCTCACGGGTCAGTTCGCCGATCAGCTCGGCCACCGACCGTTGCGTGTCGCCCGGCCCGTTCATAGCGCTTGCCCCGTCAGATGGCGCAGGGCGTCCTCGGCGACGGCCGGCATCGGCTCGCCGGCATCGGCCGTCCCGGCAACCTGCCCGTCACCTCCCCCGTCACCCCGCAGAACCCTTGCCAGCATGAAACCCGCCGCCACCGCCGCGCCGACAAACAATCCCGGTTGCCGGCGCGCAAAGTCCTCGGTGACCGATACCAGCTGCCCGGCACTGCGGACCTTGACGGTTTCCGCCACCCCTTCGACCCGCGCCGCCCAGGTCTGGGCATAGCGGGCGGCCGTTGCGTTATGCTGGACCAGGGTGCGGCCGGTATCCTTCATCGCCTCGGCGACGGCGGACAAACGCTCGGCCATTCTGTCTTTCTGCTGGTTCACCGCCTGGTCGACGGCCGATTTGACCTGATCCACCAGATCGCCCTTATCCGTATCCGTGTTCTCGCCCATGGTGCCCTCTTATCCGCCTATCGCCTCTCGCCGGCCACGGGTGCCGCCGCCGGCACCGTCGCCCAACCGAAATAGGCGGCAATGACGGCCGCCAGGCCATGCAGCCAGATGTCGTGGGAATAGAACGGCACCAATCCGAACAGCGTGCTCAGGCCGGGTATCAGTCCGAACACCGCGATCACCCCGCAGAGTATCGTCATTCCCCGCGCATAGCCGCGCGCCGCGCCAAACATGCGCCAGGCGGCGAGCCCCCACAGTCCCAGAGCGATATGGATCAGATTGTGCAGGACATTGACCGGAAACAGACCGAACAGATTGCCGTAATAGGAGGCGACGGCCATCGGCGGTGCGCCGGGAACCGGAGGGGTCAGTAAATTCGGCACAAAGCCGAGGATGCCGAGCAGCAGAAAGCCCAGTCCGTAGATCAGGGCGAAATAGCGCGTTCTCATGGATGTCCTCGCTGTCTTGGGATCGACGCCAAATGCAAACCGCCAACAGCGCCGCCATCCCCATGGTTCCCGGGGTATAAGCAACGTTCTTTGGGGGTGGACGGCCTGAATCCCATCTCCAACGCCCTACATGCATTTTCATGTCCATTGCCAGGGAAGGCCATAATTGCTGGCGCCGCACCACCGCCCGACGGCTGGCCTTCCTTGTGGACGGTGCGGCGTATTTTCATGCCTTGGGTCAGGCGCTGGAAAATGCCGAACGATCGGTCCTGATCCTCGGCTGGGAGTTCGACGGCCGCACCAGGCTCGGACGCCGCGATGAGGCCGGCGACCGGTCCGTCGGCGAGCTGTTTCAGGGCCTTCTGGGACAGCGGCCGGATCTGCATATTCATGTGCTGATCTGGAAGTCCGCCCTCATATACTCCCTCGACCGGGAGTTACTGCCGGTACTCAAACATGACTGGCTGAGCCATCGGCGTTTGCATTTCCGCCTCGACAGCTGTCACCCCATCGGCGCGTCCCATCACCAGAAAGTGGTGGTGATCGACGATCGCCTGGCTTTCGTCGGCGGCTTCGACATTGCCGCCAAACGCTGGGACACCAGCCGGCACCAGCCCTTCGACCCCCGGCGCAGCGATCCCGGCTTTCCCAACTATGGCCCGTTCCACGATGTGCAGGTCGCCGTCTCCGGCCCCGCCGCCGCCGTCCTCGGCGACCTCGCCCGCAGGCGCTGGCTGACCGCCACCGGCCAGTCGCTGAGCCCGCCACCGCCGACCGCCGCCGAACCTTGGCCCGACGGGCTTGCCCCCGACGTGACCGACACCGCGGTCGCCATCGCCCGCACCGGACCGTCCTGGCGCGGCGGCGGGGCGGTCACCGAGATCAGGTCCCTGCTGGTCGATCTGCTGAATGCCGCGCGCTCGACCGTCTACATCGAAAACCAGTATTTCGCCTCGCGTCAGGTGAGCCGGGCACTGTTCGGTCGCCTGAGCAAGCCGGGCTGTCCGGAGGTCGCGGTGGTCACCTCGGGCTGCTCCGGCGGCTGGCTGGAGGAAAGGAGCATGGGGCTGTCGCGTTGCCTCATCCAGGCACGGCTGCATGACATCGACCGCAACCGCCGCCTCCGTTTCTATTGCCCTGAGGTCGGCGGTCAGTGGCTGAAGGTTCATTCAAAACTGATGATCATCGACGACCGGTTCCTCTGCGTCGGCTCCAGCAATCTCAACAACCGCTCCCTCGGCCTGGACAGCGAATGCAATCTGTTGCTGGAAGCTGCCGCACGTCCCGACATCGCCGCCGCCATCGCCGGACTGCGCGACCGCCTTCTGGGCGAACATCTGGATGCCGCTCCGGCGGTGGTGGCCGAGGCCATGGCGCAAAGCGGCATGCATGACACCATCCGGGGCCTCGCCAAACCCGGGCGGCATCTGGCGCCGTTGACGATCGGCGAAATTCCGACGGCGGGACCGCTGGATGTGCGTTCTCTCGATCCCGAGGGGCCGCTGGAGACCGCCCTGCTGGCGGCCGGGCCGGCGGGGCTCCGCCTGGCCGGCGGCGTCCTGCTGCTGGCCGGACTGATCATCCCGGCAACCCTGGAACCGGTCCTGCCGGCGGCGGTCATGGCGGAAATACGCGGCGATCCGCTGTCGCCGCTGCTGCTCTGCGGGTTGTTCCTGATGTTCGGCATGACGGGATTGCCGATCTTCCTGCCTATGGTGGCCGCCGGCTCGCTGTTCGGTGCCGCCACCGGCAGCCTTTACGCGCTGCTCGGCGCCCTGGCCAGCGCCGCATTTTCCTATTCCCTGGGACGCAGCCTGGGACGCCCGGTGCTCCGCCGTCTGGCCGGCCGGCGGATGCAGTGGCTGGGCCGGGCGCTTCTTCGGCATGGCGTCATTGCCTTGGCGGCACTGCGCCTGTTGCCGGTGGCCTCTTTCGCCTCGGTTAGTCTGGCGGCCGGCGCCCAGCGCCTGCCCGCCAAGACCTATTTTGCCGGTACCGCCATCGGTTCGCTGCCGGTGGTGGTCACCTTCAGCCTGTTCGGCGACCGCTTTGCCGCCCAACTGCAAAGCCCGGCCCCGCTCAATATGCTGTGGCTGGCGATGCTGGCGATGGTTCCGGCGCTGGCCGGGGCCGGCCTGGTCTATCGGATGCTGCGGGCGCTGGAACGGAAAGGATCCCGACGGTGACCCCGGTGCCCGGGAAGGGATCGTCGCTCGCCCTGGCCAGCTACAATATCCATCGTTGTTTCGGCACCGACCGCAAATATCTGCCGGAACGGATCGCCGAGGTGATCCAGGCCTTGGCCTGTGATGTCGTCGCCTTGCAGGAAGTCGATATGCGCCTCCTGGTCGACGGCCGCCCGCAATTGGAATTTCTCGCCGATACGCTGAACATGACGGCGGTCGCCGGAGCCAGCATCGAGGACCATCGCGGCCATTTCGGCAATGCCCTGCTGTCCAGGCTGCCGGTACAGGCAATACGACGGATCGACCTGTCGGTGCGGCAATTCGAACCCCGCGGGGCCATCGATGCCGACCTCGACGGCGTAAAACTGCGGATGGTGGCCACCCATCTCGGCCTCAATGGCGCCGAACGGCGTTTGCAGGTGCGCCGCCTGCTGCAGGCGCTGCATCCGCCGGCGGCCGACCGGATCTGCGTCATCCTCGGCGATTTCAACGAGTGGCGCCCGGTGGGCGGCAGTCTCAGGGAACTCGAACGCCGGTTCACCGGTTCGACGCCGTTGCGCAGCTTTCCCTCGCGCTTTCCACTGTTTCCTTTGGACCGTATGTGGGTATGGCCGCTCTCGGTGGCATTCAGCCTTCGGGTCTATGCGGCGCCGCTGGCCCGTCTCGCTTCCGACCATTTACCGATTCGCGCTGAAATGGCCTGCGATGACCGACGGCTCAGTCAAAAAACCGGGATAGCCCCAATTGGTCCGAACACCTGCGATTTGGAGGTACAGGCATAGACCACCGTCAAAATAAAACTATTTCACTTTGGAGTTTTCTCACCTTTTCGCGCTCGCCGTAACTTTTTTGTATTGGCTATATCAGAAGGGTTGTTCTCCCAAAGAGGGGTTAAACTATGTCTGTATTTTACGCTATACCGAGATTTCGGCAATTTAATGAGAGGTCGCCGACGTGGTAGTATTAATCGCTGATGACCATGCGCTATTTCGCTATGGCATTTCCCTGGCCCTGGAGAGCCTTTACAAGGATGTCACCATCCTTCAGGCCGCCAGCGCCGAGGAAGCCCATCGCCTGGCGCACAGCACCCCGGGGATCGACCTGATCCTACTTGACCTGATGATGCCGGGTCTGAGCGGCATCGCCGACCTCAAGACCTATATCGACAGCCTGCCGGACATTCCGGTGGTGGTGGTATCCGGTTCGCGCCAGCGTGCCACCATCCGCGCCGCCATCGAAGCCGGGGCCCGCGGCTACATCCTGAAATCCGCCAATGGGGAAATCCTCCGCCACGTCCTGCCGCTGGTCCTGTCTGGCGAGTTATATGTCCCGGCGCAGGCGGTGGCGGCCGAAGACCTGGGCCAGGCCAATGACTTCGAAACCTCGCCGCTGGAAGAGAGCAACGACTTCAATCCCGACTTCAAGTCCCTGACCCCGCGCGAAACCCAGGTCCTTAAATTGCTGACCCTCGGTTACTCCAACAAGGAGATCGCCCGCTCCCTCGGCATGCTCGAGGGAACCGTCAAGGTCCATGTCAAATCGATCATGAAAAAGCTCGGCGTCAACAACCGGACCCAGGCGGCGATCGCCGCCAACCGCACCTTCAGGGGTGCTTCAAACCCCATCGGATGAACGGCGAAGCGCCATCGCCTCGACCAGAATGGCCCGAAGACGCAGGGGATTGACCGGCTTGCGCAGGATGGCGCAGCGGTGGACGTCCACATCGGCGGGAGCCTCCGCCAGTTCCGCGTCGCCGGTCAGCAGGAAGGCTGGAATTTCCGACCGCAAGGCCGATTGCAGATCACGGATCACCCTCACTCCGCCCCCCGGCTCGGGCAGGCGCAGATCGGCGAGGATGACGTCCGGCCGGAGGCCTTCGCCATGGAGCCTGGCCAGGGCCTCACTGCCGCTGGCGGCGGCGGTCACCAGGCAGCCCCATTCCTTCAGCAGCACCGACAGCCCTTCACGCACCGCCTGGTCGTCATCGACGATCATCACCCTGCCCGCCGGCATTTCGCCGGCCGACGGCGCCGGATCCTCGGCCGGCAGCCGATCGATCGGTGGCCCCTCGGCCAACGGCACGACAACCGAGAACAGCGACCCGCGCCCCGGAACCGACCGCAATTGCAGCCCATGGCCGAGAAGATCGGCCAACCGCCGGACGATGGCCAGACCTAGGCCCATTCCCGCGGCCGCCCGGCGCTGGCGACCCTGAAAATATTCCTCGAAGATGGCCTGGCGCTGATCCTCGGCGATCCCCGAGCCGGAGTCGCCGACGCAGATCGCCAGCTTCGGCCCACGGCGCAGGCAACCGAAGATGATCTTTCCGCGATCCGTGTAACGCACCGCATTGGACAGGAAATTTCGCAGGATACGGGCCAGCAGCGCCGGATCGGTATGGATCGCGGCACTGGACCGCACCACCTTCAGGCGCAGCCCCTTGTCGGTAGCCTGGGGCAGAAACTCGACCTCGAGCCGTTCCAGCAGGTCATTGACGATGAAAATCCGCGGCTCCGCCCTGAGGACCCCGGCCTCGATGCGCGACATATCGAGCATGGATTCAAACATCTGGTCCATGGTCGCCAGCGACTGCTTCACGGCGCCGAGAATGGTCCGCCCCTGGGTCGACGTCACATGGGTATCGAGCGCCGAGGTAAATAGGGCCAGCGCCTGCAGCGGTTGCCGCAGATCATGGCTGGCCGAGGCGAAAAAGCGTGACTTGGCGAGGCTGGTCCGCTCGGCCTCTTCGCTTCGGCGGGTCATCTCGGCAACGATGCGCCGCAACTCCCTGGCTTCGGAAAGAACGCCGAGACGGCGCAGCAGCTTTCCACCGGTGTCGCGGACCGGAAAGATATCCATCTCGCCACCCGGCAGAGCCCCGAGCGGCATACCGATGACCTGCTTCGCATTGACGCCGGCGACCTCGGCGAAACGGGGGTTGACGTAAACCACCGGATCGCCGACCGCGGTGGCGTCGGCGAGAGCGACACCGATCGGCAGGGCATCCATAGCCAGTTGCATCTCGTCGATGATGCCCTCTCCTCGCGAGCGCCGCTCGCCGCCCCACAGATCGTTCAGAAAGGACAACATTCCACCCTTTCGGAGCTTCCTTTTGCGCGATGCCGGTGATTGTCCCGTCGCCGTTCTTTCAGATTTCCGATTCAATCAATCGTGTAACAAACACAATAATCAGTAAAACATGGAAAGTCTCATGCATTTTTCATCTCTCATGACATATACATATTTATATACACTACACATTGTCGCGCAATAACTTACACAATTGTAATTGAGCACAAATCTTAAACAGTTTTTTGAAAAAAATTTATTATTCTTATTATTATTTCAATGAAAAAAATAAGGACAAAACATCGCCTACTCAAAATATTTATATACAATTTTCTCCAATATAATAGAGGCTTATCCAAAGTGGATATCCCATAATGGCCGTTCTTTATATATATAAAACGGTGTATATATTCAATTAACCGGCCATTTACCGACGCTTTAGCAGAGTCAATACTAACAACAATTCTATCGTCGTTCTCATGAATAATTTAGGGTGGAGGGCGGAAATGTTGAGAAATAAACAATCATCACAGCCGACTGAATACCCCAAACCAGTTGGCACCGGGGACGATATCCGGCAATCCGCACTGGAATATCATCTGCTGAATTTCTTGGATAATTTTGACGTCTATCTTTTTATCGTCGACCCCGGCTATCGCCAGCGCCTGAACAATTTACTCGAGCTGTTCACCGACGAAGAGTTCGATGAATTCGAGCGCTCCCATGTCAACCGTTTCGTGATGAACTAGGGATAAGGCGATGACAGAACTGTCAGCCCAGGAACAGCCGCGCCGTCCGCTCGCCGCTCTGGCCGTCGACGACTCGCGATTGGCCGATGACATACTTTCACGCTTCGATGCCGACGAACGACGCGATGTGACCCTCTTCGCCGACCCCGGCAATCTGGTGCTGGGGCCGTCGGAAACCAACGCCGAGGTAGTGGTCCTGTCGTTCTCGGTCATGCGCATGCTGGCCAAGCTCCATGCGGAAAATCTCGCGGAATTCTGCCGGCGCCACAAGGTGGTGCTGCTGATCCGCTCGCAGGAGTTCCTCGACAGCACGGGGCTGCTCGAACTGGTCTGCGGCGTCGTCTTCAGCGATGCCAACATGCACCGCCTGAAAGACATCCTGGCCCTGTCGAAGGCGGGTTACTCGATTTTGCCCTCGGCCGCCGTCATGGATATCGTCACCGACCGACTGCGCTGCGACAGCATTGAAAAACTCTCGCCGATTGAACTGGCGATCCTCGACCAGGTCCGCCTGGCCAAAACCAACCGCGCCATCGCCCGCGGCCTGTCATTGACCGAGGCCAACGTCAAGACCAAGGTACGGGCCATACTGAAATCCCTGAAGTTTCAGAACCGTACCGAGGCGGCGGTCTTCGCGGCGCGCCAGTACGAAACCATCAAGGCCGCTATTCTTCAGTTGGGCAGCGGCGTCGCGGACGACCTGACGGATCGCGAAACCGATCCCCCGGCTCCGACCGCTCATTAGCAGGACGAGGCATGCCGCCGAAGGCCATGCCTCGTCCGCAAAAGGCCGGCGTCATACGCTGTGCGGCACTTCGGCACTGCTGCCCGCTGTCGGCCGGCGTGTCCGCGTCGGCAACGGCGTATCGCTGGACAACCCGTTGTTCAACGCCCAAATGGCGGCCTGGGTCCGGTTGGCGGCATTGATCTTCTTCAACACGCCCTTGAGATGAACCTTCACTGTCGCCTCGGTGATGTTCAGTTTCTTGGCGATCACCTTGTTGGGATGTCCGTTCAGCAGACAGCGCAGGATCTGCAATTCGCGCTCGGACAAACCCTCGAGATCGGCCGAGGCGGTGACCGGCCGATGGGCCTCCACCTGCCCGCTGACCAGCAGAGCGGCAAGGCGGGTGGGAAACACCTTTTCACCCAGCAGCACCAGTTTCAACGACTGCTGGAGGGCATCGGGCGAAATATTCTTCAGCAGATAGGCGTCGGCACCCGCCTCGAAGCATCGGGCCAGGTGATGGACGTTGCGGGTGGTGGCGGCCAGTACCACCAATTTGAGGTCCGGCCATTTCTCGCGCAGAAGATGCAGTTGCTGGACATCGTCGTTGCCGGCATCGAACTCGACCAAAGCAATCTTGGTATGCAGCCCGGCGGTCAATTTCTCCAGTCCTTCGGTCAGAGTATCAGCCTCGGCCGAGATCAGGAATGGAGAGTTATCTAAAAGCCTTTTCAAACCCTCCCTAAAAAGTTTATTTGAATCAATAAGAAGAATCTCAATATCCTGCATGATCAGCCCCCGTCATTAAGATAAGACAGCTGCGGTATACAATTGCGACGCACGGTTGATGCTAGGATTGGCATTCCGCCTGACGCTCGTCTTCTGATGCAATTGTTATCCGATCGGGGCTTTGGATCATACCTTCTGTAGGAGGTAGCGCGACGTTCTTTTTCGGTATCTTTGCCAACCGGGAGACTGCCAACGCCATCCGCAAGGATGTCGCCGAAAAAGCCGGCGCCACCTTTTGCCGGCGCCGCTCATACTTAAGATTTTTTTCGCCTCCTCACCCCCGACGGCCGATCGCCAGAACGGTGATGTCGTCCGATTGCGGGGCACCGGCGACAAAGCCCTCCACCGCGGTGAAGATGCCGTCCACCAGCCCGGCGGCACCGCTGCCGTCGGCGGCGTTCAGGCAGCCGATCAGCCTTTCCTCGCCGAAAATCGTCGAATCATGGGTTTCCGCCTCGGTGACGCCGTCGGTATAGAGGATCAGGCGCCCACCCGGCGGCAGTTCGATGGTGCCGGAACGATAGGTCAGTCCCTCGAGCATGCCGACAATGGGGTTGATGGGCTCGTTGAAAAAGCTGAAGCCGCCGCCGTTCGGGGCTATCGCCGGGGCATTGTGTCCGGCATTGATGTATCTGATCACCCCGCTGTCGAGGTTGAGGATACCGCAAAAGGCGGTCAGGAACTGGCTCTTGTCGTTGTAGTCGCAAAGCTGGTTGTTGAGGCGCGTGACGATGTCGGCGACATAGTCCTGATCGAAATGATCGCGACCCGAATGGGCCCTCAGCGCCGAAATGGCGCGGACCATGAACAGCGCCGCCGGCAAGCCTTTGCCACAGACGTCGCCGATGACGAAAAACAGATTTTCCGGGTCGAGGAAGAAGACATCGTAAAAATCGCCGCCCACCTCCTTGGCTGTCGCCATCCGCCCCCGGCAATCCAGCCGGTTGTCGCCGGCAAATAAGGGTTCGGTGGGCAGAAGGCTTTCCTGGATTTCCTTGGCGACGGCGAGTTCCCGCTGCATCTGCTTCATTTCCGCCTCGACGCGGACCCGCTGAGCGATCAGCGCGTTGCTGTGACGCATCCTGGCGGCCAGGGCCGAGAGCAGATTTCGCGCCACTTTCGGCATCACCAGCAGCTCGTCGATGAACGACGGCCCGTCGATCAGCAGCAGTTCGGTGCCGGGCGGGGCGATCACATAGGCCGACACCGGCTGGTTGTCGATGATCGACATCTCGCCGGCACATCCCCCCAACTTGATAAAGATGAACTGCTCGTCGCCGGGCTTGCCGACGTTGATCTTGAGACAGCCGCCAAGGACGATATGCACGAACTCGTTCTTTTTACCCGGCTCCAGAACCACCGTGTCGGCGGCGAACTGCTGGATGGGGAAACGGTCGATCACCTGGTCCAGCACGGCATAGGGCACGCCATGGAAGACCTCGGAACGGGACAAGACCGCGTTGCCGCGGCGATCCTGGGTCTGCCGGCGGTCTTCGGTGACGACGGCGCCGTCGGCATAAGTGATCGGCAGCTTGATCTCGGCGAAATGGTTGCGCCGGTCGACATCGCGGGGCACGTGACGCGAACGGTCGGTCACCCGGGTTGCCCCGGTCAGGTTGAAGAGCAGTTCAAAATGATTGCGGCCGTCGACGCGCTGGTAGCGGCGGCCCTTCGCCGGCAGATCGCGGGCCGGGCCGCAATCGCTGGCCAGCAGGACGATGCGATGGGTCGAAACCGTCGCCCGCAGATCGATCCTGGTGCCGAGGTCGTCCTCGCTTGCATGGCCGAGAATGTCGGCAAGCAGGGTTTCCAGGCAGGATGCCATGCGCCCGGCATCCTTGGCACCGACACTGAATTCCTCGCCCAGCCCCTGCAGCCAGGTGGCGGCCGCGGCGGTGAACGAGGGCTCCAGGACCCCCGTCAGGATGCGTATCTGGGTCTTCACGGTAGGTTACGCGGCCTGGACGTCGATGAATGTCGTCAGGCCGGAAATGGTCAGCACTTCAAGCACATTGGCCGGAACCGAGAGGATGGACAGCTTCTGTCCGCGGGTCTTCAGCGCCTTCGAGGCCATCACGATCACCCGGAGGCCGGCGCTCGAGAGAAAAGCCACGTCCGAGAAATCCAGCCTGATGTCGATAGCGCCGTCCTTCGCCAGGGGCATGAAGGCCTCCTCGAAATCAGGCGCGGTATTGCTGTCGATCCGCCCCCTCGGGCTGGCCACGGTAACGCCGCCCTCGGTCGTCACATCGACTTTCAGTTTGGACATGGATATCACCCCCTATTCTTCCCCGGTCGGCGCAGCATACTCCGCTAGATAGGCATCATCAACCGGTGGTATGGTGCCCGGCATGGGGATGCATTGGCTTGGGTGGTGCCCCGGGCCGACAGATCATTGGGGGAATTCACATGCGGGCATTGCGGGCGCTGTTTCAGCCGGACTCCGTCGCCGTCATCGGCGCCTCGGCCAAGGCCGGTTCATTGGGCAGCGTCGTCCTCGAGAGCCTGCATGCCGGCGGTTTCAAGGGCGCCGTCCTGCCGGTTCATCCCAGCTACCGGGCCTGTCACCGGCTGCTCTGCTACAAGACCGCCGAGGCGCTGCCGCTGGCTCCCGACCTCGCGGTTCTCTGCCTCCCGGCCGCCAAGGTGGCGGAGGAACTGGTCCGCCTGGCGGATCGCGGCACCAAGGTCGGCGTGGTGATGGCCAATGATCCGGACGGCCATGCCCCGGACACCCCGTTCAAGGCAGCCCTTGGCGAGGTCGCCCGCAGCCGGGGCATCCGCATCCTCGGACCGGGATCGTCGGGCATCCAGGTGGCGCTGCAGGGGCTCGACGCCAGCGGCCTCGGCGCCAGAACCGCCCCCGGCAAACTGGCCCTGGTGTCGCAATCCAATTCCATCGCCGCGGCGGTGGTGGATTGGGCGGCCGGACGCGGCATCGGCTTTTCCACCGTGGTCACCACCGGTGACGGGGTCGATCTCGACCTTCCCGAGCTTCTCGATTACCTGGCGGCGGACATCAGGACCCGGGCGGTCTTGCTGTATGTCCGCGGCATCGCCGACGGCCGCGCCTTTCTTTCGGCGGCGCGCGCGCTGTCGAGGATCAAGCCGATCCTCGTCCTCAGGCCGCATGACCTGGCCAACCCCTTGAGCAACCAGATCCATGATGCCGCCTTCCGACGGGCCGGCATGCTGCCGGTGGCCGACGCCGCCGAATGGTTCGACGCCGTGGAAAGCCTGGGATACGGCAAATATCCGGCGGTCGACAAACTTGCCATCCTGGGCAATGGCGGCGGTCCCGGCCAGTTGGCGGCGGCCATCGTCGGCGCCGAGAACCGTCTTGCCTGTCCCGACGAAGCGAGCCTGAAAGGCTTCGCCGGCGCCGCCCGCGGACCGGCCAACCCGCTCGATCTCGGCCGCGACGCCGATCCGGCGCGTTACCAGGCCGCCATGCAGGCGATGCTCGACGATCCCGGCGTCGGCTCCCTCCTGGTGACCTATACCCCCTCCCCCCTGGCGCCGTCCGAGGCGGTGGCCCGGGCCGTCGCCGAAGCGGCGAAAAAGACCCAGCGGCAGGTGATCGCCTGCTGGCTGGGGCGCGGCATCGACGGGACCATCCACCAGATCTTCACCGAGGCGGCGGTGCCGGTCTTCGACACGCCGGAGAAGGCGGTCAGGGCCTTTCTTCACCTCGTCCGCTACCGCGATGGCCAGGGCGCGCTGATGCAAAT